>Ga0209169_10000284_pt1 | contig 30591 bp, 28 predicted proteins | sample HubBroMetageWRM4_FD_188346 | JGI IMG/M metagenome (GOLD analysis project Ga0209169, IMG submission 188346) | Warmed soil microbial communities from the Hubbard Brook experimental Forest, New Hampshire - Hubbard Brook CCASE Soil Metagenome WRM 4... | ecosystem: Environmental > Terrestrial > Soil...
CGCCCATGCACCGGCTGAACAGCCCGATCACCATGTCGCGAGTGTCGGGGCGCGTGCGCGCGTACTCCAGCGAGCCGACGACGTCACGGCTCTCGGTGATCCCGCTCGTGCAGACCCCGCCGTTCGCCGCGCTGGACAGGCCATGGTTTCGCAGGTCGTAGGCCAGGACGTTGTACCCGGCGTCGTGCAGGATCTTGTAGTCGGGCACGAGGTCGACTTCGAATCCGTTCCCGCTTGCCGCCCAGTCCGCGTGCCAGGGCTGCAGGTGGGTGGGAATACCGGACCGGCTGAACCCCATGGGGTGGTTGGCGATGATCAGCTTCCTCGACCCTGGGGCTGGGATGAACCAGCCCTCGAGCGGCACGCCGTCATGCGCGGGGAACGTGACGTCCTCGTACTCGAGGCCGTGCTCGGACGGTGAGTGCAGGACCGGGGATCGGCGCAGCCAGCTGAACCCGTCGGCGAAGCGCTGCAGCGCCTCGTCGGCCTGCTCCTGGGTTTGTGCGGTCCTGTCTTGCGTGTCGGTCATCGGTGAGCTCCTCTGGTGACGAAAGCCGGTCGGCGAACATATTCGCGTTGACGGTGCCATCGTCCTTCTGGGCGGCCCGCGCTCGAATCTGCCAACCGGCCAGCACCGGTCGCCAGGCGTCGCCCTTGCAGGCTCTGGCTCAGCTGCCGGACAGGGCGCGGCTGCCCTGGACGCGCCAGACGGAGCCTTGGGCGTTAAAGGCCGTGGAGGTCGGGGTGGTTGTCGTGCCAGATGATCAGGATCGCCTTGCCGACGATGGTGGAGCCCTGGATGGGCCCCCAGTAACGGCTGTCGCAGGAGTCTGAGCGGTTGTCGCCCAGGACGTAGAACTCCCCGGGCGGGACGCGGTAGGGATGCTGCCTGCTCGCGATCGGCGGGCCCAGCGGGTCGTAGGCCGGCAGGTACGGCTCGGCCAGCAGGTGCCCGTCGATGTAGATGCTGTTGCCTGAGGAGTAGATCGTCTGACCTGGCAGCCCGATGACGCGCTTGACGAGGTCACCCGCCTCTACTCCTCCGCACTCCTCCAGGGGCGGGCGGGTGAACACCACGATGTCGCCCTCGCGGACGTCGTGCCAGGTGAAGAACGCCTTCTGCACCAGGATCCGGTCATACACGGCGAGCGTCGGGACCATCGACGCCGACGGGACCCAGAAGATCTCGCAGACGTACGTTCGCAGCAGGACGGACAGCAGCGTCGCCGCGAGGAGCGTGATGACCGTCCCTGCCAGTCCCCGCCGCCATCGCTTGCGCCGCTGCGGGCCGGTCCCGGCGGGCTCGGCGCCGGGCGGATCGGTGCCCGGGGGACCCGGATCAGCAGGAGCGGACACGGGCGGTTCCCCGGCTGCTCGGCTGCGGGCGGCCCGCGGCGGGAATAGCGCCGGTAACCTGCCTGGGCGGCACGCGGCGGCACGGGGTGAGCTGGTGCGGGGAGCTGGACCCGGCGCCCTCTGGCGCGGGTCCGACCTTCGGGGGGACCGGGCCGGACGATGGCTGGGTCGTGCCGGCCCTGGCCGGCGCGGTCCCGGCTGCCAGCGCCGCCGAGAAGCCGAGCAGGCATGCCACCGCCAGCAGCGCCGTGGCCACCGTGCTCAGGGACCGGCCGGGACGCGGGACCAGCCACTCGCGAGCCGCGGCGGCGAGGTAACTCCAGGCGATCGATGCCGCCGGGGTGCCGTCCCGGATGAGGAGCGCCGCCAGCTCGGCGGCCTCGTCTGCGTGGCGCCGCCGCCAGCGGGCCGGGTAGCAGCGGAGCACGGCACCGACCAGCCTGCCTTCCCGGGCTGCGGGGGCGCTCATCAGACGCTGCCCAGCTGCAGCCGCAGCCGCCCGGCCGCGCTGACCCGCTCCAGCGAATCCAGGTGTACCCGGAGCGCTGCCGCACCCGGTGCGGTGATCCGGTAGGGATGCCGCCGCTCATCGGCGGGCAGGGACTCGATGAGCCCGAGCCTCTCGAGCCGGTCCAGCGCGCCGTACAGCGTGCCCGGCCCGAGCTCGACGCCCGCGAACTGCTTGACGTCCTGGATCAGCGCGTAGCCATGCTTCGGCCCGGCAGCGAGGCTGACCAGGACCAGCACCGACGCCTCCCCGACCCGGCGCAGCACGTCCTGCTCCCGTGTGCTCATCACCCCTCCTAGTACGTCGGCCAATATATCAGTCAACGTAGTAGTCGGCTAGCCCGCTGCCACCTGCCGGGTCTCTCAGTCTGGATAATGGACTTCATCCGGGCCCGAACCGCGAATCCCGGCCGATGGCCGTGCGCCAGAGAACGGAGAACCATGCCGACGATTCCCTCGTCTCACCGCGACCTCCTCGATGGCCAGTTCGCCACCCTGGCCACGGTCGGCCCGGACGGCCGCCCGCAGTTGTCGGAGGTCTGGTTCCTCGCCGACGGCGACACGGTCCGCCTATCCCTGAACAACTCTCGGCAGAAGGTTAAGAACCTGCTCGCGAACCCGGCCGCCACCCTCTTCCTGCTCGACCTGGCGGTTCCCTACCGCTACCTGGAGCTCCGCGGCGACGCCGAGGTCACGCCGGACGAGGACCAGTCGTTCGCGGATCGTGTCTACGCGAAATACCACGCGGACCACCGCCAGCACGACCAGCCCGGCCAGACACGCGTCATCGTGACGATCAAGCCGTCCCGCGTCAACGCCGTCGACATGCGCGGCTGACCAGGCCCGGCCACACAGCCCAGAACCGGATCAGTCCAGAACCGGATCAGTCCCGGACGAGCACCACGCGCGGCCCGGATGCAGTCGACGCGGTCCAGGCCGCCCCAATATCGGACAGCGGGAAGGTCCGGAACGGCACCTGGACCGAGCCGTCGGCGATCAGCCCGATGTAGGCCGGCATCTGGGCCTTGATGGCGGACGCCGGGACGGACCCGGCCCCGCTGCCGGATATCGTCAGCTTCCTGCTGCGCAGCAGCGAGGAGGGCACCGCGGCCTCGGCCCCGCCCAGCGCGCCGATCTGGACGTACTTGATATCCGCGGTGTCCTCGCCGAGCCCGCGGCGGCCGAGGGCAGCGAACGCGGTCTCGGCCACCGGCCCCCACACGAAGTCCAGCACAAGCCCGGGCGTGTCCTCGCCGAGGGCCTCGGCAACCGCGGCCGCGTCCGTTTCCCTGTCGCCGGTCAGCGCCACGGCATCCGCTCCCGCGGCAGCCGCACGCGATAGGCCCGCCTCGCTCCGCCCGGCGCCGATCACGCGGTCCGCCCCGAGCAGCCGGGCGTTCTGCGCGGCCAGGTAGCCGGACATCCCGGTAACGCCGAGGACCAGCACCGTACCGAGCTTCCCGGCCTCCGCCTGCCTGGCCTGCAGCGGCAGCCAGGACGCCATGCCCGGGTTGACGCCCGCCGCTACGGCCTCGGGCTGAGCCCCGTCCGGCAGCGGGAACCTCATCGCATCCGGGGAGGCGATCCGCTCCGCGAACGTACCGAACGGCGGTGGCCCGGACGAGGTGAAGACAAGCTCGCCGTCCGCGGCGCGGGCCACCGCGTTCAGGCCGGGTATGACGGGGAAGACCGCGTCGCGCCCGTAATGGCGCCCGGTCGCCACCGACCGCGTGATCTGGTGGATGCCCCCGGCCACGAACTCCACGATCTGGCTGCCCTCGGCTGCGGCCGGCTCGTCGAAGTCCCCGTAGACAGGAACCGAGTCCGCCGAGTACAAGATCGCCGCCTTCATCGCGACCTCCTGATTTAACGTTGTTAAGTGACGCTATCCAGCCTTCCTTAACATTGTTAAACTGTCAACCGTGGCAGCCGGACTGACCAAGACCGCTATCGTGCGGGCGGCCCTTGACCTGCTGGACGAGGCGGGCATGGACGGCCTGACCGTCCGCGCCCTGGCGTCCAGGCTCGGCGTCCAGGCGCCCGCGCTCTACTGGCACGTGCGCGGCAAGCAGGCGCTGCTCGACGAGATGGCCACCCTGATATGGCGGCAGATCGGCGACGTGATGGCGGCGCTTCCCGGCGACGTGCCATGGCGGGAGCTGATGATGACCTACGCCGTGACCGTCCGCAGCGAACTGCTCGGCCACCGGGACGGGGCCAAGGCCTTCAGCGGCACGACGCTGACCGACCCCGACGTGGTCCGGCGGCAGGAGGTCACCTTCGCGAGCCTCACCCGGCAGGGGTTCACCCTCAGGGACGCGGCGCTGGCCCTTGTCCTGCTGCACGACTTCACCATCGGCTTCTGCGTCGAGGAGCAGTCCGTCGTCCAGGCGATCGCGTCCGGCGACGAGAGGTACTCCCCGGGCCGCCGCGCCGAGGTGATCGGCCCGCAGACCGCACCGCTGGCCGTCGAGGCGGGCCAGGTCATCTTCGGCGACCCAGGCACCCGCTTCGCCGAACTGCTCGACCTGCTCCTCGACACCGTCGCCCGTTTGCGCAGGCCGGATCCCTAACACGCCGACGCCGACCGGGGCCCAGCATGCCCCAGCACGCCCCTAACACGCGGGGTTATCGTTGTTGGCCGCCTTCGCCTGGTCGAAGTCGCCGTAGCCGTTGAGGTCGCCGTTACCGCCCGAGTACTGCCACATCAGGTGGCAGACGGCAGGCTCGCTGCCGAACCAGCTCGCGTTCGACCCGGAATTGGCGAACCCCGCGGGCCGGTCCAGGTTGGTCTGCTCGTCGGTGTAGGTCCACTCGGCCGCGTTCTTCAGGGTGTCGCCGCCGAAGATCCCGCTCCACGAGCCGTACGACGTGCCGCCCGCGGAGTACACGGCCGCCGAGTAGGGCGTGTACTGGTTGATGTAGTTCACGAACCCCTGGTAGGTGGCGTAGTCCACGTCCGCGGCGACGTAGTCCTTCTGCACCGTGCCGCCGCAGGGGCCGTTCCAGACCGTGTTCCATCCGTTCGGATCCGGCGGCGAGCCGTTGTTCTCGATATCCAGGAAGATGTAGCGGAAGTTGAAGAAATACCCGCCCAGGCTCGCGACGACCTGCTGTGCCTGCTCCTGGCCCCAGGCCGTCGCCTCCGCCGTGGTGCCGTTGTAGTGCGGATCACGGCCCGGGCCCGCCGCGAACCAGTATCCCGCGGCGCCGATGCCGATGCCGTAGTCGAGGATGTTGTCGTTGGCCATGTTGTAGTTGGCCTGGACCCAGTTGAGCCCGGCGGTCGTGCAGCCCTTCCAGTTCAGGAAGGAGCCCACCTCCCCGATGTACTCCCCGTAGGGGCCTGCCGTGCCGTCGCTGCAGTCGCCGACCGGCTCGGTGTAGGGGCCCTTGCCGCACGCGTCAGGAGCGGAGCTGTCGGTTCCGTAGTAGAAACCGGTCGAATCGCCGCCGGACTCGGCGTTGCCCGCCCGTACCGCCACTAGCGCCGCGCGGGCGATCGTCATGTCCGTGCCGGAACGGTCGGGCAGGAACGAAAGGATCCGCGGCGGCGCGCAGATGCTCACCGGCGCCGTGACAAGAGCCGTCGGGCCCGCGCCGCGGGCCAGCGACGACGGATAGATGGTCACCGAGGTCAGGCGCTGGCAGGCCTGGGTTCCCGTGCTCGGCGCCAGCAGATCGACCGACACCGACTCGCCGCGCCGCAAGGCAAGCGCGGTGCTCTGCGCGGTGCCGTGCTCGTAGGTGGTGAGCAATGACCTCTCCGCCTGCAGCGCGCTGGAATCGGTGAAGATCTTGGCCACCCTGGGCGCGTCACCCACCGAATGCACCTTGACCGTCGGCCAGCTCTCCGGCAGCACGCAGGTACGGCCCGAGTTGCCGAGCCGGAGTTCGACGACGGCGCCGCCTGCCTGGGCCGATGAGGTCGAGGTGACCTGCGCCCGCAGCGCCGACGCCCGGCAGGCCGGCGGCTCCGCGGCGGTGGTCACCGCGAACGGCGGCGGAGCCGTCGAGACCCGCAGCGCCTTGATCTGGCTGGTCAGCGTCTGCTCGGTGTAGAAGGGCGACAGCTGCAGTTGCCCGCCCGCGCACGGGACGAAGGAGCCGGCCGGCTCGCCGGCGGTCAGCTGCCGTTCCGCTCCGGGCAGCGTGAGCCCCATCGTCCACTGGGTGACGCACTCGGACCGCCCGGCCGCGGAGACGGCCGTGACCACCGCGCTCTGCCCTGGTCGCAGCACGATCCTCGCGTCAGGAACCGGCGCGAGGTTGCTGAACGCCACGTCGCTGATCGTGACCGCGACGGCCTTTCCCGTCGCACCGCGGAACACGATCCGCGGCCAGCCGCGCAGCGAGCACGCGACGCGACCGGTATCGCGCAGCAGCACGTTCCACGCCTGCTTCCCCATTCCCTCCGCCGGGTCCCCGCGGATCGCATCGGGCACGCTGATGGCCAGCTGACCAGGCTGGCACGCGGCCAAGGAGGCGGCAGGGCCGAACGCGAGCGGCTCAGCGGATGCGGTACCCGCGGTAAGCATCGCGACGGCCACCACGGCAGACATGACCCACGGCGCGGTGCGCGTCGTGAGCGGGCTTCGGGCCATCATCGGGATACCTCCAGCGGGCAGCGGCCCGGAACCACGGGCCGTCTGCGGGCAGCAATTATCCTTATGCGGTAAGGGGTTCTGTGCTCGACGATCAAGCCACGGCCGGCGATCGGGTAATTCCGCGGCCTTTGTCGTGATAATTCCGAACGCCTGCCGCTGCGCCCTGTTTTATCGTTTGGCGCGTTCCCGGTCGAGACGCCACGCCGTGAAGATCGTTAATCCCGCGCCGCCATCTCGCTGGGATGATATGCCGCGCCACCGCCACGGGGCCCGAGCACGCCGGGCCTGGTGAGCGGGTAAACACGCAGCGTACGGGCCTGCCGCGGACGGCGTCGCAGCGCAGTAACGTCAGCTTCTTGATATTGCCATCGCGATAGTCACCGATGTAAGCGGCGAGCCCCCGCAGCCGTCGCCATTCGAAGGTGGCTAATCCCAGGATGGCTCGGGCGGCTCCTCCGTTGTTATCGCGCTGGGCCAGGGCATTCCCCTCCCAGGCCCTGGCGGATCGTGCGGGCTCGCCAGCGAAGCGGCGACGCTCGGATATAGGGGCATCAGGCGATCCACCCCGGTAATGCCCAGCACGCGGTGCACGGCGGGCGAGCTGACCACCAGCCGCATTCCGTCCCCGCTCGCGGTCGCGCGCTTGAAGGCGCGCACCAGGGCGCTTACTCCGGTGGAATCACAAAACGTGGTCTTGCTCATATCCGCGACCAAGGAGACCGCGCCCTGGTTGACCACGGCAAGCAGCGCCTCGCGGACCTGGTCGGCATTGGTCACGTCTATCTCCGCGGGCAGCGCCACCACCGCCACCTGGCCGACCCATACGACGGGGCAATAGTCACCGGACACCTACTGCCACCCTCCGCTCACGACTACAGAAGGTGGGCCGCGTCTCTGGACCCGAGAAGCGGCTACCCGGTGGGCCGCCGCGCAGCGAAGATTATCTCGTCCGCCCCCAGCCGCGCAAGGCAGGCGCGCAAGGCAGTCAAGGGCGGATGTGCCATTTGATCCCCTGACCGCTGCGCACGCGGTCCACCGCCTCGCCGAACTGTTCCAGCGGCAGCGGTTCGCTGAGCAGGAGACGCGGATCCACCGCCCCGCTGGCGAGCATGTCGACGGCGAGGCCGAAGCTGCGCAGGATGGCCATTGACCCGGTGATGGTGATCTCGTCGTTGTAGACCCGGAACGGCGAGACGCTGATCACGGCGTCGGCCGCCGACACGCCGAAGACCAGCATCCGCCCGCCCCGGTCGAGCAGCCCGTAAGCCGTCTCGATCGCCTTGGGCACTCCGGTCGCGTCGACCGCGACCTCGAAGCGCGTCCCTTCGAGCGCGTCGGCGTCGGTGACCGCCTGGGCAGCGCCCAGCTTGCGGGCGACCTCGAGCCGTTCGCTGATCCGGTCGACGACGGCCACCGGACCCGCCCCGGCGTGCAGCAGTACCTGCAGCAGCAGCAGGCCCATGGTGCCCGCCCCGATCACCACCACGCTGTCGCCGAGCACCGGACCCAGCCGATCCAGGCCGTGCACCGCGCACGCTAGCGGTTCTGCCATCGCCCCGTGCTGCGCGTCCAGGTGGCCGGGCAGCAGGTAGGCGTTGTTCGCGGGCACCGCGACGAACTCCGCGAACGCGCCATCGACGGTGTCCCCGATCGCCGCCCAGTTCTCGCACAGGTTGTCCCGCCCGGCTCGGCACCGCCGGCAATACCCGCAGTACAGCGACGGGTCCACCGCTACCCGGACGCCCACAGCCAGGTCGGGTCTCACCTCCGCGCCGCGGGCCACCACCGTTCCCGCGAACTCGTGGCCTGGCGTGATGGGGTACGGGGTGGGCGGGAACTCACCGTCCAGGATGTGCAGGTCGGTACCGCAGATCCCACAGCACTCCACCCTGACCACGACCTGGTTGACGTCCGGCACCGGGTCCGGCACGTCCGCCACCCGGAAGGTACCGGGGCGGTCTAGCACGATCGCGCGCATAAGTCCTCCATCAGTCGCGGGGCTGGCAACGGCCAGAACCAGGGCTCAGCCCGCAAGGCGGGCACCCGTGCCCGGGTCGAACGCGAAGACGTCATCGGGCTGGACGTGGAACGTGACCTGGCGTCCCGGGCTCGGCGGCTGCCGGCCTTCGGCGCGCGCCACGATCTGGTTCCCGCCTTCCGCTAGGCGCACATGCAACATGGCGTCGGCGCCAAGCTCTTCCACCAGCATCACCTCGCCCGCCACCTCCCCGGAACCGTTCGCCAGGTGCAGGTGTTCGGGCCTGACGCCGAGGACGATTTCGCTGAGGCCGGCCCGCCCGGCGGCGGTGCGGACGGCGGCAGGCAGCGGAATAACCGCCCCGGCCAGCCGAGCGCCGCCGTCGGTGATCGGGACCGTCAGCAGGTTCATCGCAGGCGAGCCGATGAACCCGGCGACGAACTGGTTGACCGGGTTGTCGTACAGCTGGCGCGGCGTGTCACATTGCTGCAACCGCCCCCCGCTCAGTACCGCGACGCGGTTGCCCATGGTCATCGCCTCGACCTGGTCGTGGGTGACGTACACGGTGGTGACCCCGAGACGGCGCTGCAGTTCGGCGATCTGGCTGCGGGTCTGCACCCGCAGCTTGGCGTCCAGGTTGGACAGCGGCTCGTCCATCAAGAACACCTGGGGCTCGCGCACGATGGCCCGGCCCATCGCTACCCGCTGCCGCTGCCCGCCGGATAGGGCCTTGGGCTTGCGGGCCAGCAGCGCGTCGTCGAGGTCAAGCAGCCGGGCGGCCTCGCGCACCCGGCGGTCCCGCTCATCGCGCGGGACACGCTGCATTTTCAGCGCGAAGCCCATGTTCTCGGCCACGGTCTTCTGCGGGTACAGGGCGTAGTTCTGGAACACCATCGCGATGTCCCTGTCCTTGGGCTCCACCCAGGTCACGTCCCGGTCGCCGATCTCCACGCGCCCGCCGTCCAGCGGCTCAAGCCCGGCGAGCATCCGCAGCGCGGTGGTCTTGCCGGACCCGGACGGCCCGACCAGGACCATGAACTCGCCGTCGGTGATGTCCAGGTCGAGAGCGTCGACCGCGGGCGGCGCGTCCTTGGCGTACACGCGGGTCGCCGACACGTACTTCACGTGAGCCATCGGGCACCTCCGGACCGGGTAGGACGATTCACTTGATGGCTCCCATCGACAGGCCGCGGACCAGCGAGCGCTGGGCGATCCAGCCCACGGCGATCACCGGGACCGAGGCGATGGTGGCCGCCGCGGACAGGTGGGCGATGTACAGCCCTTCCTGGGGGACGGAGCTGATCAGGTACATCGGCATGGTGGCGGCGTTGGTCACGGTCAGGTTGAGCGCCAGGAACAGCTCGTTCCACGCGAAGATGACGCAGATCAGCGCGGTGGAGACCAGGCCGGGGGAGACCACGGGCATGATGACCTCGGTGATCTCCCTGATCCGCCCGGCGCCGTCAAGCCGGGCCGCCTCGAGCAGTTCGCCTGGGACCTCGAGCATGAACGAGCGGATCATCCAGATGGCCAGCGGCAGGTTCATCGCGGTGTACAGGATGATCAGCACCCAGATGCTGTCAAGCAGGTGCGCCTTGAGCGCGATGACGTACAGCGGCCCGATCGCGGCCACGATCGGCAGCATCTTGGTGGAGATGAAGAAGAACAGCCCGTCCCGCCACCGCTTGACCGGGTGCACGGACAGGGCGTAGGCGGCCGGCACGCCGAGCACCAGGACCAGGACCGTGGAACCGACCGTGGCGATCACCGAGTGCGTCACGTACGGACCCCAGCCCGCGAACACCAGCCGGAACTCCGCCAGCGTCGGGCTGAACACGAACCTGGGCGGCCAGGTCTCCGCGGCGGACTCCGGCTTGAACGCCGTGATCACCATCCACAGCACCGGCAGGAAGAACGCGATTCCGACCACCCACGCGACGACTCCCCAGCCCACCTGCCCGGACATCTGGCGGAACCGCCGCGGACCCGCCCGCGAGGGAACGGCGCTCATGCTGTGTTCCCCCGCTCGCCTGAAAACCGAGGCTCGCTCATGAGCCTGCCTCCTCGAACTGGAAGACCCTGGCGAACATCCGCAGCGCGAACGTGGCCACGATGATCGTCAGGATGACCGTGATGACGCCGGCCGCGGCCGCCCCGCCCACGTCGAACGCGTAGTTCACCTGCTGGTACAGGTAGAAGGGCAGGTTGGTGGTGGTGGTCCCAGGCCCGCCGTTAGTCATCAGCCGCACCTGGTCGAACGTGTTGACCAGGTAGATCGAGCCGAGCAGGATGCCAAGCTCGATGTAGGGCCGCAGGTGCGGCAGGGTCAGCTCGCGGAAGGTGGCCAGCGCCCCGGCCCCGTCGACCTTGGCCGCCTCGAGCACGTCCGGCGGCTGGCTCTGCAGGCCGGCCAGCACGATCAGCGTCATGAACGGTGTCCACTGCCAGATCATGACCACGATCACCGAGCCGAGCGCGTGCGTGGACAGCCACGCCACGTGGTGCACGCCGAACGGCTGGAGCAGGTAGTTCAGCAGCCCGAAGTTCGGGTCGAGCATCGGCCCGGCCCACACCAGCGCGGCAGCCGCGGGCATGACAAGGAACGGGGTGATGATCAGCGTGCGCACCACGCCCCGGCCGATGAACTTGCGGTCAAGCAGCACCGCGAACGCCACGCCCAGGATCATGGCCACGATCACCGCGATCACGGTCATTTCCACCGAGCGCAGCAGCGCGCCGCGGAACGCCGTGTTGGTGAAGGCCGCGGTGTAGTTGCTGAACCCGGTGAAGTGCGCCGGAGCCGGCACGTCGAAGAAATAGTTCTGGAAGCTGTACCACAGCGTCACGAGGAACGGGATCTGGGTGACGACCACGATGTAGATCAGCGCGGGCAGCAGCGGAAGGCGGCGCTGCCAGCGCTCCCGCCGGCTGGCCCCGCGCGGCCGGACCTCTACCTGCGGTGCTGTGCCTGCTTCAACTACGGCCACGGAAACACCCTCCTCCCGATTGCCGGACCGGCCCTGCGGACAAGCCCCGGTGAGCCGGGCCCTCTGCTGGAGCAGCCCGGCTCACCGGCCATCGCCGCTAGCCGCCGGACAGTTCCGCCGGGGTGTACTGGGAGGCGTCGGACTGACTCGCCGACAGCGCCTGGGCCACCGTCTCTGTGCCGGCGATCGCCCCCGCGATCTGCTGGCCCACCAGCAGGCCGAGGCTCTCGAACTGCGGGATGTCGACGTACTGGACGCCGATGTAGGGCACCGGGTTCACGGTCGGGTGATCGGGATCGGTGCCGTCGATCGAGGCGATCGTGATGGGCGCGAACGCCTTGGCGGCCGACAGGTAATTCGGGTTGCTGTACAGCGAGGTCCGGGTGCCAGGCGGCACGGCGGCCCAGCCGTACTTGGACGCGACCAGCGCGTCGTACTGCTTGGAGGTGGCCCAGGACACGAACTTCCACGCGGCGCCCTGGTTGGCGGTGCCCTGCGGGATACCTAGCGCCCAGCTCCACAGCCACCCGGAGGATGTGGTCTTGTCCACCGGCGCGAAGGCGTAGCCGGTCTGCGCGAACACCGACGGGTAGGTGGTGTCGATGGAGGTCGCCGCGACCGTCGCGTCGTACCACATCGCGCACTTGCCCTGCCCGTAAAGGGTCAGCAGCTGGTTGAAGCTGTCGTTCGACGCGCCGGCCTCGCCGTCCTTGCGGACCAGGTTGACGTAGAAGTTCGTGGCGTTCTCGAACGCCGGCGAGGTCAGCTGCGGCTGCCAGCTCGTGTTGAACCAGTCCCCGCCGAACGTGTTGACCACCGTGTCAAGGGAGGCCATGTTGTCCCCCCAGCCGGCCAGGCCGCGCAGGCAGATCCCGGCCACCTTGCCGGGCTGGTTCAGCTTGGCCGCGAAACTCGCCACCTGCGCCCAGGTCGGGTGCGCCGGCATGGTGAGCCCGGCCGCCTTGAGCAGGTCCTTGCGGTAGTACAGCATCGAGGACTCGCCGTAGAACGGCACCGAGTACAGGTCGCCGTTGGAGGAAAGCGCCTTGGCGACGGCCGGCAGGATGTCCGAGGCGTCATAACCCGGATCGGACGCGATGAACTGGGTGGACAGGTTGGTCAGCCAGCCGTTCTTGGCGAAAAGCGGAGTCTCATACGGGCCGATCATGATGACGTTGAACGCGTTGGAATGCGTCGACACGTCCTTCTCGATGGCGGCCCGCAGGTCACCTTCGGTGTAGGTAGCGAACTTGACCTTGATCCCCGGGTACTGCTTCTCGAATACAGACGAGGTCAGCGGGATCATCTGCCCGGTGATCAGCGGGTTGGACACCACCGCCACGGTCACCGTGCCGGAACTGCTGCTGGTACCGGTAGCCCCGCTGCTGCTCGAGCCGCTGCTGGAACAGGCAGCCAGCGCCACCAGGGCGGCCACGCAGCCCACAGCCCCGAGCGCGCGGAGCTTGAACAAGGAAGAACTCATCAGTGAACCTCCGCCAGGATGGCGTCGTTGAGTATGCTCATTTGAGCAACCAGCCGCTCATCTGAGCTTTAATGACACAGTGATCCTGCCGCTAGGCAAAGTCAAGAAAAGCTGCAAATATGAGATCATAACGCTCAAATGAGCGCTCAAGCTGGCTTGACTGGAGGGTGCATGCCCGGCTTGTCGGCCGATCGGCCGTCCGAAGTTGTCCTGGCCGCCAGGGTGGCGCGACAGTACTACCTTGAGGGCGCCTCCAAGATCGACATCGCCGACCGGCTCGGCATCAGCAGGTTCCGGGTCGCCAGGCTGCTCGATTCCGCCCGGGAGGCGGGGATGGTGCGAATCGAGATCGGCTTGCCTGGCGGCAGCCTGGACGCTGGCCTGTCGGCGGAGCTGTGCGGGGCCTTCGGGCTTAAGCACGCCTTCGTGTTCAACTTCCCCGACGACGAGCAGGCGCTGCTACGGCAGCGCCTCGGTGAGGCCGCGGGTCAGGTCCTGATGGACCTCATCATGCCCGGCGACGTCCTTGGCATGTCCTGGTCGCGCACGCTCAGCGAGCTCGTGTCCGCGCTGACCCAGATCCCCCCGTGCCCGATCGTCCAGTTGACCGGGGCCGTCCCGCTACCAGACGGCCGGGACCTGCTCGACCTGGTCCGGCGCGTGGCCAGGATAGGCGGCGGCCCCGCGCATGTCTTCTACGCGCCGATGATCCTGGACGACGCGGAGACGGCGGCGGCGGTTCGCCGCCAGAGTGACATCGCCGAGGCCTTCGCCCTCGTGCCGTCGGTCACGATAGCCATGGTCGCCCTCGGCGGCTGGGCTCCCGGCCTGTCGACGATCTACGACGCCCTCTCGCCGGCCGAACGGGACGCCCTGGCCGGGCTGGGGGTATGCGCCGAGATGGCAGGGGTGTTCCTCGGCGGGGACGGAAGGCCCGTGGCGACACCGCTGGACGCCCGGATGATCGTGACGCCGGGTTCGGCCCTTGAGCGGATCCCGTTCGTCCTGGCCGCCGCCGCCAACGTCGCAAAGAACCATGCAGTCCATGCCGCGCTCCGAGGAGGGCTTGTTCATGGCCTTGTCACGCACGCTAGTCTCGCCCGAGCCCTGCTCAGTGCCAGCCCCGAGGGGGACGACCCGCCAGGGAAAGGCCCATAGCGCCCGGCTCTTGCCAGGGAAACCCCTGCCGGGAAAGCCACTGCCGGGAAAGCCACTGCCGGGAAAGCCACTGCCCGGCGGCACCGCCAACCGCGGCCAGGTCGTCCGCGTCGGCGATACCGTGCTGCGGCCCACCGCGCCCTGCTGGCCTGCCACCCACGCCCTGCTCGCCCACCTGGCGGCGGTCGGGTTCGACGGCGCCCCCCGCATCCTGGCGGTCAGCCCGTACACCGAGACGCTGACCTACATAGCCGGCCATGCCGCGGTCCCGCCGCTGGCCGGGGACATGCTCACCGACGCCGCCCTGGTGAGCGTGGCCGACCTGCTGCGCCGCTATCACCTCGCCGCGGCCTCCTTCGATCCCGCGGGCTACGAGTGGCCCCGGCCAATCCCGGCCCGGTTCCGGACCGGCCTGGTCAGCCACAACGACGTCTACCCGGCCAACGTGGTGTTCCGCGACGGCCGGGCCGTCGCGCTGATCGACTTCGACCTGGCCGGACCCGGCAGCGCCATCTGGGACCTTGCCGCGGCCGCGCGGTCCTGGGCGCCGCTGGCCGATGACCAGGATGTACCCGATTGCCTGCAGGGCCGTGCGCTGGAGCGGTTCGGTATCTTCCTGGACGCCAGCCGCCTGTCCCGAGCCGATCGCCGCCGGGTGGCCAAGGCGATCGTGGCCAACCACGACTGGACGTACGCGATCGTGACCGAGGCAGCCGCGGCAGGCCATCAGGGCTTCGCGGACCACTGGCGCACGGTGGCGGAACCGGTCGCCCGGGCGCGGCGCTGGTGCCAGCGGCATCAGCGCGACCTGCTCGCCGCGGCACGATGACCGAAGGGTCGAGCGAACCGTCAGTGATCACCGTCGCGGGCGAGGCCCTGATCGACCTCATCGCCGATCCGGCCGGTCACCTGGGCCACCTCGATCCCCGCCCGGGCGGCGGCCCGTTCAACGTGGCCCGCGCGATCGCCAGGCTGGGCCAGCCGACGGCCTTCCTCGGCCGGCTCTCCCGCGACAGGTTCGGGCGGTTCCTCACCGACGACCTCGACCGGCACGGGGTGCTCCGCCCCATCCGGGCCGCGACCGACGCGCCGACCACGCTGGCGGTCGTGGACGTCGACCCGGCCGGAGTCGCCGGCTACCGCTTCTATCTTGACGGCACGTCGGCCGCGGCGCTCGAGCCGGACCAGGCCCGCCTGCCGCCCGGCAGCACGATGCTCCACATCGGCGCCCTCGGCCTGGTCATGGAGCCGATCGCAACGGCCCTCGAGCAACTCGTCGCGGCGCTGCCCGCCGAGGTCATGGTCATGCTCGACCCCAACTGCCGGCCCGGCGCCATCGCCTCCCGGCAGGCCTACGCGGCCCGGCTCGGCCGCATCATCCGCCGGACCGACGTGGTGAAGGCCAGCACCGAAGACCTGGCGTACCTGTGCCCCAGCCAGGATCCGGCCGACGCGGCCAGGTCACTGCTCGGCCAGGACGCGGGGCGACCGGCCTGCGTACTGGTGACCGACGGCGCTGCCCCAGTCCGCGCCTTCACCAGGGGCGGCGAGATCCGGGCCGAGGTACCGCCGGTCGAGGTCGTCGACACGGTTGGCGCGGGAGACTCCTTCGGCGGCGCCTTCCTCGCCTGGTGGGCGGGCCACCGGCTCGGCCGGCCCGAGCTCGGCGAGCCGGAGACGGTACGCGCCGCCGCGCTCGCGGCGGCCGATGCAGCCGCGGTAACCTGCACGCGCCGCGGCGCACAGCCGCCATGGGCGCGCGAGCTGGCCGGTCACGCCGGCTGGGACTGGCTGCCGCAGCCCGCCGACCCGTAACGGCCGCGGGCCCGTGACGTCATTCCCTGCCCAGCAGGATGCCGCTGACCGCCGAACCGTAACGGCCGCGGGCCTGTGAGCTTTAGTCCCTGCGCAGCAGGATGCCGCGGATGAACGCAGCCTGGCCCGCGTGCTGCAGGCAGTCGGAGATCACGCTGACCAGCCGGACGCCCAGCGTCACCGGCGGGTCCCACCGCTCGTCCACGATCCGCGACAGGTCCGGGTCGGTGAGCCCGGCCACCAGCCGAAGCGTCCGCTCGTGCACCGCGTCGTAGTACTCGGTGAGCAGCTCGGCGGGCGCCCGGACCTCGGCCACCTCCTTCGAGTTGTGGCCGTAGCCGATCTCGGCCGTCGCGAACGGCAGCCCGAACCGGTCGCTGAACCCGGCCCACACCTGAGTCAGGCCGAACGCGCCGGCCAGGTGATCGTCCTGTACCCGGGTCAGGTGCCAGCACAGCCAGCCGATCGAGTTGGCATCGGGGTCGAGCCGTACCGCCAGCTCATCGCCGGTCAGCCCGTCGACCGCCTCGTGGATGGTCTCCCGCACCCTGCCGAAAGCATCAGTCAACAGCTCAGCGCTCGTCACTAGTTCAACCCCTTTCAAGATCAAAGGCAGAATTTACCCGAACGAGCCGTGGTGACACGCCGCGCCTACCTGGGCGTCGTCCGGCGTGGTCGCCGCATGCGGTTTCACGCGGTACCGTTCCGACGTGTCCGCAGGTCGCAACCGTAAGCCAGGATCCGAAGTTCCGGGCGTGGCCGAGCTGCTCGCGGCCGCCGTGGCCGGCATCGGCGGCGCGGAGCGGCCCGGACAGGTCGCGATGGCCGAGGCGGTACAGCACGCCATCGAGACCGGCGAGCATCTCGCCGTCCAGGCCGGAACGGGAACAGGGAAGTCGCTGGCCTACCTGGTCCCGGCGGTGCGGCACGCGATGACCAGCGACAGCACGGTCGTGGTGGCGACGGCCACCATCGCGTTGCAGCGCCAGCTCATCGACCGCGACCTGCCGCGCCTGGTCGCCGCGCTGAAACCGGTGCTCGGCCGGGAGCCCGCGTTCGCCATCCTTAAGGGCAGGCGCAACTACCTGTGCCTGCACAGGCAGGGCGGCGGCGTGGCGGAGGACCCGCAGGACGCGCTGTTCGACCCGGCGGACGCGGGCCCCACCTCGCCGCTGGGCCGTCAGGTGAAGCGGCTGCACGAGTGGGCGGAGGAGACCACGACCGGCGACAGGGACGAGCTGGTCCCCGGTGTGCCCGAGGCGGCCTGGCGCCAGGTCTCCGTCAGCGCGCAGGAGTGCATCGGCCCGCAGCGGTGCGGGTTCGGCTCGCGGTGCTTCGCCGAGCGGGCGCGGGAGGCGGCCGCCAAGGCGCATATCGTCGTCACCAACCACGCGCTGCTTGCCATCGACGCGACCTCCGACCTCGACGTTCTCCCCGAGCACGCCATGGTGATCATCGACGAGGCGCACGACCTGGTGGACCGGGTCACCTCGGCCACGGCGGGCGAGCTGTCGGGAGCCGCCGTGGACACGGTCGCCCGCCGCAGCGCCCGGCTGATCGACACCGAGACCGAGGGATCGCCCGCCGTGGCCGACGGCCTGCGCCAGGCGGCGGCCGCGCTCACCGTGGATCTAGGCGACGCGCGCGCGGGCCGGATGGACGTGCTGTCGGACGCGCTGGCCGCGACGCTCACCTCGGTCCGCGAGGCGGCAGGTGCGTGCGCGGAGGCAATCCGGGCCCGCGTCCACGAGCTGGAGGAAGACCCGCCGAAGGCGGCGGCATGCCGGCTGGCCCTGTCCTCGCTCGACGAACTGCACCGCACCGCGGGGCGGATCTTCGAGGTGTTCGACGCGGACATCCCGGACCGCAAGGAGGTGGTCTGGCTGGACCAGCCGTTCGGCGAGGACACCAGGCGCCCGCCCACGCTCCGGGTCGCGCCGCTTGAGGTCGGCCCGATCCTGCGGGACCGCCTGTTCGCCGAGCGTCCGGTCGTGCTGACCTCCGCGACCCTCGCCCTCGGCGGCTCCTTCACCCCGCTGGCGGTCCAGTGGGGTCTGCCGCCAGTCGGCCAGGCCGCCGATGAGGGCCAGCAATGGACCGGAATCGACGTCGGCTCGCCGTTCGACCATCCGCGCAGCGGGATCTTGTACCTGGCCCGGCATCTTCCGCCGCCGGACAGGGACCGGCTGCCCGAGGCATACCTGACCGAACTCGAGGAGCTGATCGAAGCCGCCGGCGGCCGGACGCTCGGCTTGTTCTCCTCGATGCGGGCGGCCAAGGAGGCGGCGGCAGCGTTGCGCGAGCGGATCAGCCAGCCGCTGCTCTGCCAGGGCGACGACGTCACGGCCCAGCTGGTCAAGCAGTTCGCCGAGGACGAGCCGACCTGCCTGTTCGGCACGCTGTCGCTGTGGCAGGGGGTGGACGTGCCGGGCCGCTCGCTGCAGCTCGTGGTCATCGACCGGATCCCGTTCCCGCGGCCGGACGACCCGCTGGCGTCGGCCAGGCAGCGCGCCGTGGCCGCGCGTGGCGGCAACGGGTTCATGACCGTCGCCGCGGCGCACGCCGCGCTGCTGCTCGCCCAGGGCTCCGGCCGGCTGCTGCGGACCATGACCGACCGAGGTGTCGTCGCCGTGCTCGATCCCCGGCTGGTCACCGCGCGTTACGGCGACTTCCTGCGGGCGTCGCTGCCGCCGTTCTGGCCGACCACCGACGGCGCGCTGGTCCGGGCGGCGCTGCGCCGCCTCAGCGCGGCCCCCGCGGCACAAGGCGCGTAGCCGGTATCTCCCTGCTTAAAGGAGATATTACGATCTGATAGGGGAAGGGTGAATTGTGCCGTCCCGGGTAACACTTTGGGAACTATAGGCATCAGGCATCCGTTGCGTAAGGGGCTGGCTACCCAGTCGGCGGGAGGTCAGGCATGCGGAGACGGCCGCGCGAGGGCAAGCGGCACGTTCTCCGCTGGGTTGCGGTGGCCACCGTCGTGATCCTCAGCGCGGGAACGCTGGCCGCCTACCTGAAGTACCGCGAAATTTACGACAGCATCACCCGCGTCCAGGTTCCCGGCGCGGAACTGGGCCAGCGTCCGCAGCAGTACAGCACCAGCTCGATGAACATCCTGGTCTACGGCGATGACAGCAGAAAGGGCCTGACTCCGCACGAGCAGTACATACTGCACACGGGCGACGATCAGACCGATAACACCGACACGATCATGATCGTGCACATCTCGCCAGGGCGGCACGCAGTCACCGTGCTGAGCATCCCGCGCGACACGATGGTGCCGACGTACGCGTGCGCCGGCAGTCCCGGTTATGCGGGCCAGCAGGCCGATCTGACGTCCTACGTACAGATCAACTCGCTGCTCGAGATCGGCGGCCCGGCCTGCCTGTGGTACACGATCGAGCAGCAGACCGGCATTTACATCAACCATTTCATCGGGATCGGCATGCTCGGCTTCGTCAAGGTGGTCGACGACCTCGGCGGCGTCAACGTCTGCGTGCCGTACAACGTGAACGACCCCGTCTCCGGCCTGGACCTCGACGCGGGCGATCAGCACATCACCGGCATCCAGGCGCTGGCCTTCTGGCGTACCAGGGAAGACATCGGAACCGGCTCGGACCTGCAGCGGATCGAGCGGGATCAGTTCATGTCCGCGCAGGTGGTTAAGGGAGTACTCGGCAGCGGCCTGCTGTCCAACCCGATTGACCTGCTGAAAGTGGTGACCGACGCCGCCGCCTCGATGACGACCGACAGCGGCATGTCGGTATCCGACCTGGTGGAGATCGGCGAGAGCCTGCGCCACCTGTCCAGCAAGGACGTCCAGTTCGTCACCGCGCCGAACCAGCCGTGGGCACTCAACCCCAACCGCGTGCAGTTCGCGCAGCCGCAGGCCGATGCGGTGTTCTCGGCCGTCGCGCACGACATCACCGTGCCGAAGGTCTCCACCACCCCCGCGCCCCCCGCGACCAGCGCGCAGGTGCTCACCACAAGCCCGTCCAACGTGAAGGTCGAGGTGCTGAACGGCTCCGGCGTCGGCGGCCTCGCGGCGCAGACGGCCGCCGGGCTGACCAGCCGCGGCTTCGACGTGACCGGCACCGGCGATGCCGCGAGCTTCTCGTACACCAAGTCGGTCATCGAGTACGCCTCCAGCGCCGACATGGCCGAGGTGAACACGCTCAAGGAGGCCATCTCCGACGTTACCGACCTGCCGGTTGCCGGCCTGACCCCAGGCACCGTCGAGCTGATCCTCGGCTCGGACTTTACCGGCCTGACGGCTCCGCCGTCCGGCACGCCCACCGGGCTGCAGTCCCCGACTCCGTCCGCCACGCCCACCGGACTGCAGTCCGCGACGCCGAACCCGTCGGCCTCGCCCAGCCCGAGCCCGGGCGTTTCCGGCCTGGCCGCCTCGAACGGCGGCATCACAGCCGCCGCCCCGTGCGCCAGCGACAGCTCGGCCTTCGCCGGCCCCGAGAGCCCCTGATCCCCACGGTTGGTTCCCGCCCGGCAGGCCCGCGAACCACCTCGGCAAGCCCGTGGCTTACCTCGGCAGGCCCGTGGTTATCTCGGCAGGCCCGCGGTTATCTCGGCAGGCCCGTGGCTTACTTCGGCAGGCCCGCGGTTATCTCGGCAGGCCCGTGGCTTACTTCGGCAGGCCCGTGGCTTACTTCGGCAGGCCCGTGGCTTACTTCGGCAAGAAGGCGCTGACATCGGCGACCGCCTCCGGCAGCCTGCGCATCGAGGTAATCCGCCGCTCGGCGAGCTTGGCGGGATGCCCGGTAAGGTCCCGGTCCACCCAGATCGAGCGCAGGCCCATCCTGGCGGCGGGCAGGATGTCGTGCACCCAGCTGTTCGCCACGTGAATCCAGTTCGACTTCGTGACCTCGGCCCTGTCGGCGAACCTGCGGAAGTGCCCGAGGTCAGGCTTGTAGCTGCCGACCTCCTGCGCGGTCACCCAGAGGTCGAATTCGACCGGCAGCCGCGGCCTGGTGGTCGCGAAGAGGTCGTCGTCGCAGTTCGTCAGGATCGCCAGCCGCCAGCCCTGCTCCCGCAGCGCCGTCAGCGCGGGGCCCGCGTCCTCGAACACCGGCATGTCAGGCCAGGCCCGGACGAATGCCTCCGCGCCGCCGTCCGGCAACGTGAGGCCCTCCCGCTCCGCCGCCCACGCAAGCCCGGAGGTGAGCACCTCCCGGTACGGCATCCAGCCGGGACCGGCCTCAAGTTCCAGCTCCGCGCGGTGGTAGGCGCCGAGCAGCCGCCCGGCCTCCCGCCCTGCGATCGCCTCGACCGCCCCGCCCATCCCGGTATTCCAGTCCGCGATCGTCCCGAAGCAATCGAACGTCAACCACTTATCTGCCACCGCGCCAAACCTCCCACTTCCAGCATCTCACTTCTCGCCCGTACTCATCCTCGCCTTACCCTTTCCGGATCCCCGCCGCGGTGCCCTCCCCCCGCCTCAGCCTTCCCCGATCCGAGGCCGCGATACCGTCGCCCCGCCTCGCCCTTCCCCGAATCCGAGGCCGCGGTGCCGTCGCCCTGCCTCACCCTTCCCGAATCCGAGGCCGCGGGACCGTCGCCCGCCTCACCCTTCCCGAATCCGAGACCGCGGTACCGTCGCCCCGCCTCACCCTTCCCCGATGCCCCGGCCGCGATACCGTCATGGACATCGCGATGCTCGGAAGAAGGCCGCCGCCGCCGCGCTGACCCGCTAGGTAATGGTGAAAGTATCGGATCATGACGAACGCCCCGGACCAGGCGAGCCAGCCCGACTGGCTTGAACCCGAGCTCGCCACCCTCACCAAGGACAGGTTCTCCGACCCGGCATGGATCTTTGAACGCAAGTTCGACGGCGAGCGCTGCCTCGCGTTCCGCTCCGGGTCGCGGCTGCGGCTGATGACCCGCAACCAGCAGGTCGTCACGGGCACCTACCCGGAGATCGCCGACGCGCTGTCGGCCCAGGACGCCGCCGACTTCGTGGTGGACGGTGAGGTCGTGGCCTTCGAAGGGGACCAGACCAGGTTCTCCAGGCTGCAGCAAAGACTCGGGGTGCGAGATCCCGGCCCGGAGTTGCGCGCCGAGGTGCCGGTATACATCTATCTCTTCGACGTGCTGTGGGCCGAAGGCCGCGATGTGCGTCCCTTGCCGCTGCTCGAGCGCAAGCGGATACTGCGCGACCTGCTGTCGTTCGGCGACCCGCTGCGCTTCACCGAGCACAGGGATACCGACGGCGAAGCGTACTGGCGGGAGGCCTGCGGCCTTGGCTGGGAGGGGCTCATCGCGAAGCGTACCGACTCGCCGTACACGGCCGGACGCAGCCGCAGCTGGCTGAAGTTCAAGTGCGAGAACGGCCAGGAGTTCGTCATCGGCGGCTACACGGACCCGAAGGGGTCGCGCACCGGGTTCGGCGCGCTGCTGCTCGGTTATTACGACGGTGACGGCAGGCTCACCTACGCGGGCAAGGTCGGCACCGGCTTCGATAACCGCACGCTGACCAGCCTGCACGCGGCGCTGGCCGCCGACGAGCGCCCGCAGCCCGCCTTCGAGCGCGGCCCCGGCCTGCCCAGGTCCGGGGTGCACTGGGTCGAGCCCCGGCTTGTCGGCCAGGTCGGGTTCTCCGAATGGACAGAGGACGGGGAACTGCGCCACCCCAGGTTCCAGGGTCTGCGGCGGGATAAGCCCCCTGGCGAAGTGGTCAGGGAAGTGCCATCCTGATCACCACCCTGGGTCCGGACAGCCGAAGGGGATTCCGATGATCACCACCCTGGGTCCGGATAGCCGAAGGGGATTCCGATGAGCAGCGACGAGCCGACCGGTGTGGTCTTCCCCCGCGCCGCGGACGGCCGCCGGAGCACTTCGGCGTTGGGCCGCGCCGTCGTCGCCGACGCCCTGCACCGGGTCGACTCGGCCGCAGCCCGCGATGCCGAGCAGGAGCATGACTGGCGCCGCGGTTACCCGCGGCATTTCCGCCGGCTCATCGAAGCGGGGCTGGCCTCGCGCGAAGACGCCATCACGGTGGCCCGCGACGGCCTGGACTCGCTGTACCGGCGGATGCGCGTGGCCGGCCCGGGCGGGGAAGAGACCGGGCTCGACGCGCTGACTTCGGAGCCGGCCCGGCGTGTCCCTGACACGGTCACGGTGGCGGGCAGCGGGGCAGCCGAACAGGAGCTTGCCGTGCCCTACCGCGGCGAGCGGCTGTCCGGCGATGCCCTGCTGCGCAGGCTGGAGGCGTGGGTCGCCGCCGGCGTCATCGAGCCGTCGTGCGCGGCGGCCATACAGACGGTCGCGGCGAATCCCGCTTGGCTATCCGTGCCCGGCCGCACCGTCGCCGTGCTAGGCGCGGGCGCCGAACTCAGCCCGCTCCCCGTTCTGCTCGGCTGGGGCGCCCGGGTAGCCGCCGTCGACCTGCCCAATCCCGCCATCTGGACTCGGGTCCTAGACCTAGCCCGCCAAAGCGGCGGCACCCTGCTAATCCCCATAGCCGACCACCAAGATCAGGCCGACCACCAAGATCAGGCCGACCAGGACCTTCAGGTTCTCATGCGGCGTGCGGGCCTGGACCTGACCTGTGACATTCCGGCCGCCGCCGACTGGCTGGCCGGTATCGACGGGCCGCTGGTGCTCGGCAACTACGTCTACGCCGACGGCGCGGCCAACGTCCGCGTGGCCACCGCCGTCGATGCGCTGACCGTGCGCCTGCAGGCCGGGCGCCGCGACCTCGCGCTCGCCTTCCTCGCCACGCCGACCGACGTATTCGCCGTCCCTGCCGATGCGGTCGCCCAGTCCGCAAGCGCCTACGCGGCCAGGTCCCCGGCGGCCAAGATGGGCGGCTGGCCGCTGCGGGCGCTGTCTGGCGGCCGGCTGCTCCGCCGCGCCTACCCGCCCGGCGCCGACCCCGGCGTCTGCGACAGCCTGATACCCCAGCAGGGCCCCAACTACGCGCTCGCCAAGCGCCTGCAGCGCTGGCGTGCCACCCTGGCCAGGGATGAGGGCGCGACCGTATCGATGAACGTCGCCCCGCCCACCCGTACCCGGTCGGTGACGAAGAACCGCGTGCTCGCGGCGGCCTACGCGGGCTCGCACCGGTTCGGCGTCGAGGTCTTCGAACCAGCCACCTGCCGGACGCTGATGGCCGCACTGCTCGTCCATGACCTGCACACCGGCGGCGGCCCGGCCCATCCGCACCCCTGGCAGGACGAGGCCCGGGCGGCCGCCCACGGCGGCCTGTGGCGCATCGCCTACGCCCCTCGCAGCGCGCTAACCCTAGCCACCCTGCTCGGCTACCCCGCATCCAGAAAGAGCTAGTGTCCCACCGGCAACGTTGCCCCGCACCTCACCCGCCTCGCCCGCCACGCCTGTCCCGAATCCGTGCCGCCTGACCATGAGGCACTCTGACGCCCGCCGAGAGGGGTCGCCCCCGAGGCGCGTGTGGTCAGTGTGTTCCCCTCTGAGCGGTCCGAACGATCGTGGACATTTACCCCCCATCCGACGGGGGGTAAATGTCCACGATGATGAGTCGACACAACGTCTGGGGCCAGTGGGGTGGCGCGGCGTGGAGCCTCAAGGATCGTGGATCGTTACCCCCCTCCTGGGGGCAGTAACGATCCACGATAATGATTTCGGCTAGGCGTTCGCCATCATGGCGGTGCTGCCCGACCGGTGTTACGTTGGTAAGCGGCGGCTGCGTCCGCCCGCACCGAGCTGCCTTCCGGCCCGCGCCGCAGGTGGCATCGAGGTCAAGCGCTCCGAGGGGCGACGCGCGATTCGGGTTAGTCACTGCGGTCCCACTACCTGGGCGGCCAGACGCGGGCAGTGCCGTCAGGAAGAAGTCAGCCGTGACCAACCGTGACAAGAAGGACAGCATCCGGGACCGCATGGCGGACACGGGCGAGTCGTTTAATGTTGCCCGCCGAAAGGTCGAGGCAGCGGCGGCTGGCCAGGTCCCGGAGGGTGAGGACCCGTACCAGCTGATCGAGGTCGAGGTCGGCACCGACGCCAAGTTCCCGGACCGGCCTGTTAACCCCAGGCATATCGAGACTTTCCGGGGCCGGTGGATCATCGCTCCAGACCCGGAGAGGCTGTACCCGCTCCCGTCAGGTTCCCTTAGGAGCGCCTACTACGGGGTCGCGCAGACCAGTCAAGGGCGCATCGCTGTCTACATGCGGGTTATCTACACGGCGAAGGATTACCCTTCCATCGCAGCAGAGTCCATCGCTGAGGACGCTCCCGTATGGCAGTCCATTGCTAAGGACGGCCCCGTATGGGAAGGGCGACTCTTCGACTTCGACACATTGCCTGACGCTCATCAGCTGCCGGAAGACATCTACCGCCAGGTGGCTCCTGCGCTAGTCATTCACCGCGACATCTGATCCCGTTGTCCGCTTCTGGCCGTTCTCCCAACCACGCGGGGTACTCGGGTCCTTCGAGCATCCACCAGCCCGGCCAGCCGTCGGCGTGGCCGGCTCTGCCTAGGTTTCCTTGACGATTTCCTCGATGAAGCGGACGGTCTCGGCGGGGGTCAGGGCCTCGGTGCTGAGGTGGTTCATGACTTCCATGTAGTGATCGACGTCCTCGCGCTTGTCCAGGTAGAGGGCGCTGGTGAGCTGCTCGATGTACACCACGTCCGGCACGTCGGTCTCGCCGAAGCGCAACACGGTGAACGACCCGCCCGCGGCCGCGTGCGCGCCGCGTTCGAACGGCACCACCTGGAAGGTGACATGGCGCATCTGGGAGACCTCGATGAGCCGGTTCAGCTGGGCCCGCATCACCTTGCGGCCGCCCACCGGGCGGCGCAGTGCCCCCTCGTCGATGACCGACCACACCTGCGGCGGCTCGGGGCTCGTCAGCAGGCCCTGGCGCTTGAGCCGCAGGCTCACCCGCCGCTCGATCTCCTCCTCGGGCGCGGCCGTGCGGCCGAGAAGCGTGACGGCGCGGGCGTAGGCCTCGGTCTGGAACAGGCCGTGCACGAACTGCAGCTCGAAGGAGCGGATGACCGACGCGGCCATCTCCAGGCCCAGATAACCCTCGAACCAATCGGCCGTGACGTCGCCGTACCTGGACCACCAGCCCTGGGCGTTGGCCTGCCGGACCAGGGCCACCATGGCGGTGTGCGTCTTGGAGTCGGTGACGCCGTACAGCGTGAGCAGGTCCGTGACGTCCCGTTCCTTGAACCGGACCCGGCCGTTTTCCATCCGGCTGATCTTGGAGCGGGACGCCCGGATCTCGTACGCCGCTTCCTCTGGCGTGACGCCGGCGGTCTCGCGGAAGCGGTGCAGCTGGCTTCCCAGTATCATGCGCGGCACCGTCGGGCCAGCGGCTTCGGCAGGAGGTTCGCTGTCCACCTGAACCGCGCTCACCTCGCTCCGATGCCCGATGGACTTGACGCTCACCGCCAGCCTTCCGTACCGAACGGCAACGACCTTGCCGCCGTCCGCCTGGTCGGTCGCGGCGGAGGACAGAGCGCACTATATCACCGTGTGAGCGCGACGCTGGGACACCATTTGGTGACTTCTAGGTAATGACTCGATAGCGCCGCCGGGGCACAGGTCATCGAACTCGCCGCTCTTAGCCCCGGTCACGAACGCGGCGATCTCGGCGCGCGTGTAGACCAGGGCCGGCCCGGACGGATGCCTGGAATTACGGACGGCGATCGCGCCGTCGGACAGTTCGGCTACCTCGACGCAGCTTCCGCTCGGGTTGCTGGCCGTGCTCTTGCGCCAGTGCACCGGCGCAAGCTGGTCGGCTGGGGTGCCGTTGTTGAACCGCATCGTTCTCCCTGAGAAGGATGTGAAACCTGGACGCGGGCGGGACGCCTGAGCGCCGTGATGATCACTTGCACGCGGCAGCCTAACAGAGCTAATGCATGTGCATAAGTACGTGCATAAAAACGTTGCACGCACGCTCGCCTCCCCCTCACCAGGTAATTCGGGGACAGAGCTACTACACCGGCCGCGCCGTCCACCTGCCCGGCCCCGCCCAACCCGGCCCTGGTCGCCGACGCGATCGTCGAGGTCAGCCGGGATGCAGGCCCGCCGCAGACCGGCCAGTGGTTGTATGGAGGCCCAGTGGTTGTATGGAGACACTGAGCAGGCTCAAGGAGGCAGTCATGGTCGATGTCGCCGTCCATCAGCCGACGAGCGGTACGAGCCAGCGGGAGTTCGCCTACCAGCAGGGGTTCGGCAACGAGTTCGCCAGCGAGGCGGTGCCCGGGGCGCTGCCGGCCGGGCGCAACTCGCCGCAGCGTGCGCCGCTCGGCCTGTACGCGGAACAGCTCAGCGGGTCCGCGTTCACCCAGCCGCGCGCGGTCAACCGGCGCACCTGGGTCTACCGGATCATGCCGTCCGCGGCGCACCCGAAGTTCTCCCGCATCGTCCAGGGGGAGCTCCGCGGCACCCCGTTCGACGAGATCGAGCCCGACCCCAACCGGCTGCGCTGGGATCCGCTGCCGATCCTGCCGGACCCCACCGACTTCGTCGACGGCCTGTACACGGTCGCGGGCAACGGCGACCTGCGCACCCGCAACGGGATGGCCGTGCACATATACCGCGCGAACTGCTCGATGACCAGGCGGTATTTCGTCGACTCCGATGGCGAGCTGCTGTTCGTGCCCGAGCGCGGCGAGGTGCTGCTTGTCACCGAGCTTGGCCCGGTGGCGGTCGGGCCCGGCGAGATCGCGGTGATACCGCGCGGCATCAGGTTCCGGGTGGAGCTGCCCGCGGGGGGAAGCGGGGGAGCGGTTCGCGGTTACCTGTGCGAGAACTTCGGCGCCGCGTTCACGCTGCCTGAGCGCGGGCCGATCGGCGCGAACGGGCTGGCCAACGAGCGTGACTTCCTGGCCCCCACGGCCGCCTACGAAGATCTTGCGGGGCCCGTGCAGGTAGTGCAGAAGTTCGGCGGGAACCTGTGGGCCGCCGACTACGACCACTCGCCGCTGGACGTGGTCGGCTGGCACGGGAACTACGTGCCGTACAAGTACGACACCGCGAACTTCATGGCGATCGGCACGATCAGCTTCGACCACCCGGACCCGTCCATCTTCACCGTGCTTACCTCACCCAGCGAGCTGCCCGGCCTGGCCAACGTGGATTTCGTGATCTTCCCGCCGCGCTGGCTGGTGGGCGAGGACACCTTCCGTCCGCCCTGGTACCACCGCAACATCATGTCCGAGTTCATGGGCCTGGTGCGCGGCGTCTACGACGCCAAGGCCGAGGGCTTCGTGCCCGGCGGCGCCAGCCTGCACAACACCTTCACCTCGCACGGCCCGGACGCCGAGACGTACGCCCGGGCGAGCACGGCCGAGCTGGCGCCGCAGAAGATCGACGGCACGCTGGCCTTCATGTTCGAGAGCCGCTGGATGATGATCCCCACCTTGCAGGCCATGCAGGCCGCGCACCGCCAGGACGACTACGACGCCGTCTGGGCTGGCCTTACCCGTTCCTTCGGCACGTAGCCTGGTAGCGGAGGCAGATATGTATATCCCCGCCCATTTCGCCGTCACCGACGCTGCCGTCGACGAGCTGCTGGCCAGGCACGGCGCGGCTGACCTGATCACGCAGACGGCCGACGGCCTGCTTGCCACCATGCTTCCGTTCGTGTACGAGCCCGCGGCGGGGGAGCACGGCACGCTGTATGGTCACGTGGCCCGCAACAACGACCAGTGGCGCAAGCCCGCGCTGGGCGAGTCGCTCGCCATCATCCGCGGCCCGGACGCCTACATCTCCCCGTCCTGGTACGCGGCCAAGGCCGAGAACGGCCGGGTGGTCCCCACCTGGAACTACGTCACCGCGCACGTCTACGGCCGGCTGATCGTGCACGACGATCCGAGCTGGGTCGAGGACATCGTCCGGCGGCTGACGGCCAAGCACGAGACGGCCCGCCTTGCGTCCCCGGGCCAGCCGCCCGCCTGGTCGGTAGACGACGCGCCGCGTGCCTTCATCGAGGGCCAGCTGCGCGCCATCGTCGGCCTTGAGCTGCAGATCACCCGCATCGAGGCCAAGGCCAAGCTGAGCCAGAACCGCCCGGTGGGCGACCTGGCCGGCATCGAGGCCGGCCTGGCCGGCCGCGGCGACACCCGCAGCGCCGAGGCCGTCGAGGAGGCCAACGCCGCCCGCGTCAGCGCGGACGCCAAGCACTAACCCGCCCGGGGCGGCCCGCCGGACCCTGACGCCCACCACTGCTCGTTCGGCCCAATTATTTAAAGGCTGGATACGGCGGGTATGACCTCGGCGGCGATTACCTCGAGCGGGGTGATCTGCCAGACGTCGACCACCGCGCCGATGGCGGCCTGGAAGCCGAGCTCGGCCATGGCGCCGAGCCGGTCGACCACCTCGGCGGCCTTCTCGCCCTTCTCCCCGACGTCGAAGACGAAATAGCAGGTCTTGGTGATCTCGTCGTAGTCGCGGCCCTCGGCATCGCAGTGCGCGCGCAGCACGTCGAGCTTGTGCGCCAGATCCGGGGTGGGGAACAGGTTACACGCGTCGGCGTACCTCGCGACCATCCGGAGCGTCTTGCGCTCTCCGCCGCCGCCGATCATGATCGGCGGATGCGGCCTGGTCAGGGACTGCGGTGAGTTCAGCGGCCGGTCCAGCTGGTAGTGCGCGCCGTGGTACGGGCTCTCGTCGCCGCGCCACATCTGCAGGCAGATCTGCAGCGTCTCCTCCAGCCGCTCGAACCGCTCGGCGACCGGCGGGAACGGGATGCCGAGCCCGCGCGACTCCTCCTCGTTCCACGCCGCGCCGATGCCCAGCCAGGCTCGCCCGCCGGACAGCACGTCCAGCGTGGTCACGATCTTGGCGAGGATGCCTGGGTGCCGGTAGATCGCGCCGGTGACAACGGTGAGCAGCTCGGCTCGCGACGTGCAGGCGGCCAGGTAGCCGAGCGTCGTGTATCCCTCGAGCATGGCGCGCTCGGACGCGCCGATCGCGCGGATCTGGAAGAAATGATCCATCACCGCGATGTAGTCGAAACCCGCCTCGTCTGCGGTGCGGGCCACCGTGGCTAGGTCCGCGCCGAGACGCGGCGGACCGTCCGGCGTGGTGAAGTCGGGGATCTGCAGGCCAAGTTTCACTGGCTACCTCCGCGGCTACCCTCTCATGACATCCGGCGCCGGGCCGGACCGGGATCAGGCCCGGGTTACCGTGTGCCATGCGCACCGAACGAGTGGACGTAGTGATCATCGGCGCCGGGCTCGCCGGGTCGGCCGCGGCGTGGGCGCTGGCCGGCCGGGGCCGGTCGGTGGCGGTCGTGGAGGCCTTCGCGCCTGGGCACCGGCGCGGCAGCTCGCACGGCAGCGCGCGGATCTTCCGGCGGGCCTACCCGGACCCGCTGTACGTCCGGCTGACCGGCCAGGCTCAGCAGCTGTGGCGCCGCCTCGCCGATGAGGCGGGAGAGGAGCTTGTCCTCACCACCGGTGGGCTCGACTACGGTCCGGCCCGGACGCAGGAGAAGATGTACGAGATCCTCACCGGGTTCGGCGTGCCGGCGGAGCTGATGCCGCCTGCGGCGGCCGGCGAGCGCTGGCCCGGCCTGGCGTTCGGCGACGATCCGGTCATGTACCACCCGGACGGCGGCGTGCTGGACCCGGAACGCGCGATGACGGCCATGCGCCGGATCGCCGCCGCGCGCGGCGCGCAGATCTACTACGACGCGCCGGCCCTGCGCGTCGAGGCGGCCGCGGATGGCGCTTTCGTCCACACGGCGGACCTCTCA
>Ga0209169_10000285_pt1 | contig 30543 bp, 23 predicted proteins | sample HubBroMetageWRM4_FD_188346 | JGI IMG/M metagenome (GOLD analysis project Ga0209169, IMG submission 188346) | Warmed soil microbial communities from the Hubbard Brook experimental Forest, New Hampshire - Hubbard Brook CCASE Soil Metagenome WRM 4... | ecosystem: Environmental > Terrestrial > Soil...
CGATGCCTGCGACGCCATCAGCGAAGCTGGTCGTGACGGTCCCACCCATGCCGAAGGTTGTGTCCAGGCTGCCGGCCTGGGCTTGTGCGGAGCTGACGCCAAACATCAAAGTAATTGCTAGTAGTCCCGCGAACGTATGAAACATAGATTTCTTCATTGCCTTTTCCTTCTTCTTTTTATTTTGGTTCACAGCGACCGATTCAGCCGCCTGCCAGTGTTGGATAACCGATAAGGTAGGCTTTTATTCCCTCTGCTTCGCTAATTCCGATTTACTGGGACTGATGTCCGCGTTTGGCTGACGGTGAAAGTTACTTTTCGCGAGGCTTGGCGGTCGGCAGCAAGATGTAAACGGTCGCGTGTTGTTTAGTGAAGACTCTATGAGCTGTCCGTCAGGTCTGTACTTGCGGATCCACTCGCGGTGGCCTCGCGAAAGACCCATCGGACCATCTAGCCAGGCAAGTTTACGCCGCTTAGGAAGCCGCCCAGGTGCCCTGTCAACGCGACCAGGCCGACGCCCAGAAACTCAAGCGCCAAACGGTAGCCCGGCAAAACTGCATTCCGTCGCCGCGCGCGCAAATGCACCCACCACACCAGCCATATCAGCAGGCTCGAGACGCAGGCAAATACGAGGTGCAGCAAGAGAATGCCCTTCAGTTTCTGCCCCTCGAGTTGGAATTGCCACGCGAGAATGCCTGTGACCAGGACGGGGAACGTCGAAATCGCTGCCCCCAGTAGGTTGTAATAAGTCGCATCTGCCAGGCCACGTCGCTTCGTCCATTGCGCCATCAGGTCGAAAGCCACCGCCGAAATGAACAGGGCGATAGGAAAATGGATGAGCACCACATGCTGTGCGTGCTTGGCCAAAACTGTGGTCTTTAAATCGAAAGGATTCACCATCACACTGCCTCTTCTAAGATTTGGGCGGGTGGTTTCTCACTGCCACGCCGCCCCTGCCGCGGTTTATTGCTCTTGCCCGTACTACTGCTCACCCCCGTAGCTGCTCGTGAACTCAGTTTGCTGCGCCTGGGTTTCCGCCGGCTCTGAAACCACCCATAAGCCGTCGCCATTCAAGACATAAACAAAGTTCCGCTCGTCTTGAAGCCACTTGACCACGCCCGAGAACTTTTGCACCTCTCGAGGAGCGGCTGGATTCGATAAATCCCAAAGCACCAGGTCGTCATCGGACGTGCCGCTGCGTGCCCGGAGAACCGCGCTTTCGGAAATAATTGCCAAATCGCCCGTCACGTTCATCCTGTTCGACGTGGCTGGATTCGGCCACGGGATCACACCAACAGCTTTCGGTTGAGCGGGCTTGCTGATGTCGATAATCGAGATGCCCTCGTCTTTCGAGTGCTGCACATAGAGGTAGTACTTGTCGTTCACTCGCTTCTGCATTGCCATGTCCACAGCCGATAGCCCAGTGAACGAAATGTGGGCAACGACATGCGCCTGGTTGCCGGATGCTTTGAGATTGCGATCCTTGGCCGATGCTCCACCAGATCCCAGTAATACTGACGCAAAGATTGCCAAGGCCGCGTTGAATCTAACGAATTTGCTTTTCCTTCTGCTCACAATCCGCCTCCTATGAAATGAGTCTCGCCATAGATAACCGACACTCTCGTTGTTTATTCCGCATCAATTACACAAATCATCGAGGTACGAGAATGTCTGCTTCGCCCTAGCTCATCTTCAACTTCATTTCCTGAAACAAATTGTTTCCCTGAAGGGAATAAATTCGCGACTCTTGGGTTTTACCAGTGGACGTGTCAGGGGCTGACCTCAATTCCGATTCGTTCGAAGAACTGGCCATGCCACTCTTCGATCAGCTGTACAACTTCGCCCACTGGCTGACGCGGAATCGCGAAGAAGCCGAAGACTTGGTTCAGGAAACATACGCTAAGGCATTGAAAGGATTCACGTCTTTCCGGTCAGGCACTAATTTTCGGGCGTGGATGTATCGCATCTTGCGTAACACGTTCTTGACCTCTCGCACTGGCCTGAAAGTGACGATGACCGTGCCTCTTGATGCCGAAGAGGGCGCGCCGGAACTAGCAGTTCAGCACGACACGCCGGAAACGCTTCTGTTTGAGCGGTTGGACCACGAAGTGCTTCAGAGCGCAATCGACGACCTGCCAGTGTATTTCCGGGAGATCCTCCTTTTATGTGAAGTGGAGGAGATGTCTTACCAGGAGATTTCCGAAACGCTATCAGTTCCCATAGGCACGGTAATGTCGCGTTTATCGCGGGCGAGACGAACCTTACGTGATCGCCTGCGACCGCAGCTGCAAGAAGGATCGAGGATAGTGGGAGTGGACAGGGGGACGCACCATGGTTTGTGAGTCGTGGAAGACGAAGCTGGACATCTACCTAGACGGCGAAATGCCGTCCGCGGAGACACGCGCCTTAGACATTCATGTCAGCGGCTGCACCTCCTGCGCGGCAGATGCTCTGGCACGGGTGCAGATGAAGCGCAACATTCAGGCGGTGGGCAAAAGGTTCATTCCGACATCTGAATTTCGGCGCCGGGTGCGAAGCTCGATTGTTATTAAACCCCGCAGCAGTTTCGGCTTCACCTGGAGGTGGGCGGCGGCGCTGGCGTTGGTGCTGGCTGCGGGTTCGCTTTCGACTGATTTGGCAATCCAACGCTTCCACCGGGCGCAGGCTTACAGCGAAATCGCCGACTTACATATCGCGGCCCTGGCGAGTTCCTCGCAGGTCGATGTGGTCTCCACAGATCGGCACACCGTGAAACCATGGTTCCAGGGAAAGATTCCCTTCGCGTTCGATTTGCCGGAGCTTCAGAACTCCGAGTTCTCGCTTCTCGGGGGACGTATGACCTACCTTGGGCAAGCGCCCGGCGCGCATTTGATCTACGATATTCGGAAGCACCACATTTCTGTGTTCGTATTCCAGGAACGGGCGTTGCCCGCCAGCTTGGGCGAGAATCGTCTTTCGCCGAAGCCACTGCCATTCAACACGGAAACATGGAGCCAAGGCGGGCTTCGCTATTTCGTGATCGGCGATGCGAGCGCGGTGGACATCCGTAGCCTCGCGAACTTGTTCAAAGCCGCATCATAGTGCGGCCGCGGCACTTGCAAACAATCATTTAACAATTTGGAGACAATGTGCTGCATCGCAGCTTGACTTGCGTGTGTCCAACATTCATGCTGCGCGAAAGCGTGAAAGCGGCTGCACTAATGAAAAGCGGAGATTAAGCGATGCTGCGCGTTGTCAGGCCGAAAAAGGCTTGAAATGGGCCTTCTGGATGGCGGAGCATGTAGGGAGGATATGGTGGTCACTAACGAAGAAGGGCGACTGAGGGCGCTGCGCCAGTACAAGATCCTGGATACCAAGCCGGAGCAGGCATTTGATGACCTGACGCTGCTCGCTTCGCAGATCTGCGGCGTTCCGATAGCCCTAATCAGCCTGGTAGACGAGGACCGTCAATGGTTCAAATCGCGGGTTGGTGTTGAGATCCAGCAAACTTCGCGCAGCATCTCCTTTTGTGCACACGCCATTCACGAGCAAGGCATCTTCACAGTAGCCGATGCGTTGAACGACGCGCGATTCCGTGACAACCCGCTGGTGCAGGGCGACCCACACATCCGTTTCTATGCGGGAGCCCCGATCACAACCCAGGATGGCCACGCGCTTGGAACCCTTTGCGTGATCGATTATGTCCCGCGCACGCTCACCGCCGATCAGAACAACGCGCTCATGGCGCTGCAGCGCCAGGTCACAGCCCAACTCGAACTACGTCGCAACCTCGAAGAGTTGCGCGTCGCTCTCGAAGGCATCGAGACCCTCGGCGCCCTGGTCCCCTATTGCTCCACCTGTGAACTAGACATCGTTATTCCCGCCGACACAGCGGCGATGCAGAAGGTGATTGCTGGCGTGAATGAACTTCTCTCCAGGAAACAATGGCCCGAGAATGAGATTGGGGAGGTCGAACTCGCGGTGCAGGAAGCCCTGGCTAACGCCATCCGCCATGGGTGCGGGAACGATCCTGACAAACAGGTGCAGTGTTGCATCACCTTCGACGCCACCGGAGAACTGGTGATTGTGGTCAGGGACCCGGGACCGGGGTTCGATGTGGCGGCCGTGCCCAACCCACTCGAAGGCGACAACCTGTTTAAGGGAAGCGGCCGAGGTGTGTTCCTGATCAATCAATTGATGGACACCGTCGAGTTTACCGAAGAGGGCCGCAAGGTGTTGATGCGGAAGCAACGGAACGCCGACAGCAGCCGAACTTCTTCCCTCCCTTTGCCAGATACGCAATAAGAACCGGCCTTTTTGAAGGTAAGATTAAGGGCTGTTTCGTTTTGCTGGAAAGACCCCATGCTCCATCCTACCGACGACGTTCGCATTAAATGGACCAGAGTTGTTCTTCCTCCGGTTTTCCTCGAGGAAGAAATGCCGATGACCGAAAAGGCGTCCTCCACGGTTTACCAGACCCGCAGGGAGGTTCGCGAGATCCTCCTTGGCAAGGACAATCGTCTGCTTGTAATCGTTGGTCCTTGCTCGATTCACGACACCAAGGCGGGCCGCGAATATGCGACGCTTCTGAAGACCGTAATCGACGAACTGTCTACCGACCTCCGGATCATCATGCGGGTTTATTTCGAAAAGCCACGTACGATCACCGGCTGGAAAGGCCTGATTAACGATCCTCACTTAGATCAATCCTTCAAAATCAATGATGGCCTGCGGTTGGCCCGTCGTTTTCTTCTCGACCTCGCCGAAATGGGAGTACCAGCGGGTACCGAATTCCTCGACATGATTATTCCGCAGTACATGGCAAGCCTGGTAAGTTGGGGCGCCATCGGGGCTCGCACTACCGAGAGTCAAGTCCATCGAGAATTGGTCTCCGGTCTCTCATGCCCGGTCGGATTCAAGAATGGAACTTCGGGTGACGTGCAGATTGCAATCGAAGCGGTTCGCTCGGCTGCTCATCCGCATACGTTCTTGGGTCACAGCAAGCACGGGCAATCAGCTATTTTCGTCACCTCAGGCAATCCAGATTGTCATGTAATCCTGCGGGGCGGACGAACAACCACCAACTACGACCGTGCTTCTGTATCCCAGGTATGCACGCTCTTGAAAAATGCGGGTCTGTCTCCACTCATAATGATTGATTGCAGCCATGCTAATAGCAGCAAGGATCACACACGGCAAGCACTAGTCTGCCGCAATGTGATCGGACAGATCGCCGCTGGAGATCAGCGCGTCATTGGCGTGATGCTTGAGAGCAACTTAGTTGCTGGCGCACAGAAATTGGTAGATGGGAAACCACTCGTCTACGGGCAGAGTATCACTGACTCCTGCATCGGATGGGACGAAACCCTGGCGTTGCTTCGAGAACTCGCCACGGCGGTTCGGTCTGCCCGACACTGTGCGCATGAGAATGCCTCATCGTGCTGAGTCGGTCCTGGTCGATAGGAGAAAACAATGCTCGAGCACATGATTCCCGTTCGTGCGGATCTGTTCCGAGTTGTCCTTCGTGGGCAATCGCGATTACTTCCACAAGCCGACTTCTCGTTACCTATCTGCCCGACGGTATTGACCCCGCATTGCCGACTACAGTGCCGGTCGGGAAGCCCGATAAAGCTGGACGGCGAACGCGCCCAGCCCCAGGCAAATCACGCCGAAGTGGACCAACCCGCCAAGATACGGGACGAACCCAATGATGGTGAGGATCAACAAGCCCACCAACAGTCCCAGCACCCAATCGCCCTTCGTAGCTCCCGATGGCCGCAGAATCGTCCGCCCCAGGAAGGCTCCAACCCAAACCTTCGCCAGGTAGATCCCAGCCAGATACACCTCGAACAGGATTATCGAGATCGGCAGGCCAACCAGCGTGATGGCTATCACGATCATGGCCACCGGTGCGCCCACCAGAACGGCAAACCCCAACCCCAGACTGCGCCAGCCTGAGCCCACCAGCTGAGTCGCAGCTTCGAAGAAGCCGGGAAACAAAAGCAGGCCGAGCCATCCCACCAGCATGGCGCCAGCGAGCCAGAGAGCCTGGTGGACGTAGAATCTGGGGCGAGTGAAGCGGCTCTCTCTCACGTTCAGCTGGATGTCACGTTTCCCCGCAATGACCGCGCCGTCGGCGATGTGTACATTTTTCAGTTGGCGCACGTGAGCGCTCAGGTTGCCACCGACGCGGGCCGTGTCGGTCAACGTAACGCCTCCCTGGTCGCTTCCGATCATCGTCAGGTCACGGCCGATATGGCCGCTTACATCGACACTCTCACTAATGACCATGTTTACGCTGCGCGTCACCTCGCCCTCGAGGTTGGCATCGCCGGCGGCCATCACGACCCCTTGGCCCACATGGCCCCGGTCATCCACATGCAAGGACTGCGCCACGCCGTAGACGCTGTGGCCCAACTGTCCGTACAAATCGAGCGTGTGCGAGATGGTATAGATGTTGCCTTCCACGGTTCCGCTGACTTCTGTCCGCGAAGCAGCGGTGATCAGGTCACCCTTAATGGTGCCGCGCACTTCCACGGTCCGGGCAATGGCAATCAAATCTCCATTGACCACTCCATCCACGCGCACGATGCTAGCGGCGGCCACAAGAGTGTCGTCCACAGTCTCGTTCGCGGCCACGGTGACGAAGTCAGCGTGACGCCGATCGAGGGCCAAGCCGGGCAACGACAATCCAAGCAACACGATCAGGAGGCGCAGGCCAGGGAGGCGCAGCCGCCCTCGGCGTCCCAGTAGCAGTGCGCTGCCGCCCAACAGCAACAGCAGACAAATCCACCCCACAACCGCAGCATAATCGGCTAGCATGGCAGTACCTCCGTGTGCAAAGTAATAAAAAAACTGGAAGAAAAGGTTCGTGCGGCCGCTTGGGCTGAAGGGGTTGAACCATTCCAGCGCTGCCGGAATACTCAGCTCATTGAACCAACCGGAAATGATCGAACCTAGCGCCAGCAGCGCGGCCATAATCGCCAGGTCGCCCCACCCCAAGGCCCACCGCCGAGGGGATAAGCCCGCCGGGCTGGCTCCTTCTTCCGGAAGCTCGTTCAGACTTTCGATAAGAACGTGGTTCTCAGCCCGTAATGCGTCCACCAGTTTCTGGCAGCGCCAACAGGTGGCCAGGTGTTCTCGCAGGCGGCGGGCCTCGTCCGCTGCCAGTTCACCGTCAGCGAGCAGGGCGTAGGTCTGTTCCGAATAACATTCCATGGTCACTTGCTCCTATGAGGCAATCTCCGGCGCAGCTCTTGCTTGGCCCGAAATATCAGCGCCGCCACGTAGTTCCTTTCCAGGTCCAACTGCTGCGCGATTTCGTCATAGCTCAGTTCGCTGTAATATCGCAGGACCAGCGGCACGCGATAGTTCTCCGGCAGGCGTGCGATGGTATCCAGCACCGTCGCCCTCTCTTCCTGGCTGATCACAGCGCCCAGCGGCGACAGTTCCGGACTGGCCGCCTCGATGACCGCGGCTACGTCTTCACCTTCCACAATCACTTTCCGTCCACGCTGCCGGCGCCGTAAAACGTCAATGCACTGGTTGCCAGCCACCCGTAGCAGCCACCTGGGGAACGGTATCGAACCGTCGTAGCTCTCGATGGAGCGCTGCACCTTAAGGAACACTTCGCTGCTAGCATCTTCTGCGCTCTCCCGTGAATCCAGCATGTAGCGGCACAACCCGAATATGCGCCGGACAAAGCGGCGATAGATCTCCGCCAGGGCCTCGTTATCGTGACCGCGTGCGCGCTCTATTATGGTCTCCAAATCCACCCCCTCCATCGGATTGGTGCCGCCCTCGCCGGGCAGCGGTTCTTTCGCCATGTTTCTTTTGGCGTCCATAAAGCAGTACGCTGCAGATCAAAGGATGTTACACATATTTTAGGGGACGAGGACAACCCAAGGCTGGACGCCTAACCTACCACGGGAGTAGTGATGGTAACCGGTCTGCCGGGCAAACGAGCTGGCACTTGACACTGCAAGCTGCTAGAGCACCTGAATCTTACGAGCAACAATCTCGCCACTCTTGTTGAATTCGCCTTGTACCGCCACTGTTGATCCTGTCTTCAAGTCCTGGTCCGAACCGCGCGCCCCGTCTTTGAGGCGGATGTCCGTCTTTTCGTCGTAGCGCACGTGGAAAACGATGTTCTCCTCGGTGCTGATGGTCAGCTTGCCGTCGCCCTTCTGGGTGACTCTACCTTCCAGGTTGAAGTTGGACTCCGACTCCTGTACCGAACGCAAGTCGCCGTCCGGATGGGCGACGGAGTTTGCCTGCGCCTCCAGCACGGCCAGAGGCCAGGCACCGAAAAGCAGCACCAGAGCGAGGCACCAGCACGACATCATCACGGCAAAACTCTTCTTGGAGTCTCCAACTACCTCGATAGCCTTTTTCATTGCGGTTCTCCCTTGATTTGATCCCCAGCCGTTTCGACGGCAAACCGCACCTTTATGGTCTTGATCTCATACGGCCTCGTTTGCACTGTGACCGCTCCAGCATGCATGGGCAGACTTCCAACAGGCCTTTCCATAAGATCAGTTTCTTCGGCTGATTGCGCCCCTCTTGGAAGCTGCAACGTCACGTCAGATTCCTTGCCCGCCCACTCATAGAACCGGAGAATGAGGCTATTGTCGTCCTCCGCCCTCTTGAAGGCGGTAAGCACGACGTTGTCCGGCCCTATTTGCACGAAGGAGTGTTCGGCCGCTAGCGATCCCCGATGCTTCTCGGTCTGCAGTGAAATCAGTTTGTCGTTCAGTTCATATCCGCGGCGTATGGTCTGCGCTTCCCGCCAGGTTCCGCCGTGCGGATACAGCGAATAGGTGAAATCGTGAGGGCCCTCGTCAGCATGCGGGTCGGGCCATTCAGGCGAGCGTAGAAGCGACAGCCGCAGCACGTTCCCCTTTGCATCGTAACCGTACTTGCAGTCGTTCAGCAGGCTGAACCCGTGCGTTGCGTCGGAGACATCGGCCCAACGTTGAGCAGGAACCTCAAATTCCGCCTGTTCCGCCGGCGTGCGCCGCGTGGTCGGGCGTTCGACCGAGCCATAGGGAATCTCGAATGTGGCCTTCTCGTTGTGCGCGCTAACCGGAAACGCCACCTTCAGCAGAACATGTTTCTCGTGCCAATCCGCATGCATCTTTACATCGACTCGCGGCATGCCCGCGTACAGAGTGATATTGCGCTCAAAGGTGGAGTTCTGAAAATGGTTCTTCACCCGGATGACGGCTCGCAACGGCCCGTTTTCAATCAACTCGACTTGGTCGGCCTTGTCCAGGTCCCAGTGCTGCTTCTCGAAGTCGGCGTCGATGTTCCATGCATCCCAGCGTTTGGGTTTGTCATTGAAAGCCTGCAGCAGATTGCCACAGATGAAATCCTTGGGACCTCCGCTGTCGGTCTCCGACGGGGCAAGCGCTTCCGTCTGAGTTCGTTTGTCGAAGAGACTGGTCATGCAGCCCGTCTGGGGGTCGATCTTGAGGCGAATGAACTCATTTTCGAGAGTACTGGCAGATGCCTTGACAGTGGAATGGTGTGGTCCCTGCTTTGCCGCGGCACGCACGAAGTAAGTCGCGTAGCCAACTGCCGGAGTGTAGGCGCGAATCAACAGATGCGCCCGGTGCGTATCAGGATCGATTGCCAACAATTGCGACGCCGCCAGTTTGCCGGCTGAATCGAGAACCTCGACCTGTTGCGCGGGCCCGGGCAACTGCGCCTCGATCTCGATTACTTCGGTTCGAGGCCAAGAGAGCGAATTGAAAACCACGACCGGCACGCCCTCGCCTTGTGTGTTGATGTTAGCCGAAATTTCTTTCAACGCCCCGTCCATGACTTCTCTTCCCGCTCGGCCAACGTCTTCCAGATTGCGTTTAGCCTCAAGATAATTCACCGCGATGCCGGAGCCCGGCATAATGTCGTGGAAGTGGTCGAACAGCAGGTTCTTCCAGGCAAGTTCAAATTCCTGTTGGGGATAGGATCGGCCATAAAGAGACGCCACCGACGAATACATTTCCGCGTCGAGCAGCAACTCTTCGCTGCGCCGTATCCGCCGCTTGGTTTCTGCCTGGGTCGTGAACACACCGCGGTGATATTGAAAGTAGAGTTCGTCTTTCCACGTGGGAACATCCATGCCAGGGAGCTTAGTCTCAAGGTTTTCGAAGAAGCCCTTGGCGGTGCCGAACTCAAACTTGGGATAGACCACATCAGGGGACATCAAACGAGTAGCGTTGTCGAGCATCGTACGAGTCGGGCCGCCACCGTGATCTCCGACGCCATACAGGTGCATCATCTCGGGCGTGTCGGTTAGCTTAGGACCATACATCGAAGGAACCCAGATCGAGAGATCCCTGGCCATACTTTCGCCATCGATGCCCCCCGCATAATCGTGTGGAAAATATGTGAGCAACCGGCTCCCGTCCGGTGCTTCCCACCAGAACAGCTTGTAGGGGAAAGTGGTGAACTCATGCGCCCAAAGCAGCTTCTGCGTCACAAAATAATCCATACCGGACTTCTTGTAGATCTGCGGAAGCTGCCAGTTGTAACCGAAGGAGTCCGGGTTCCAACCGATCTTCACATCCACTCCAAAAGTCTTCCGGAAATACCGCTTGCCCACCAGGATTTGCCTCACCAGCGATTCACCTGCTGGCATGTTCAGGTCCGGCTCGACCCACATGCCTCCAATGACCTCCCAACGCCCTTCCTGCACACGCTGCTTAATTTCCTTGAAAAGATCGGGATATTTCTCCTCCATCCATTCGTAAGTTCGCGCCGAAGACATGGTGAACTTGAAGTCGGGATATTCGCGCATCAGATTCAGAGCGCTTTGAAAGGTATTGCGCACGACTTCCACTGTTTCCGTCCACGGCCACAGCCACGCCATGTCAATGTGCGAATTGCCGACCGCGCGGATGCTGAATTGCTTGAGCCATGGCTTTAGAGCATCAAGCTTGGCCTGTGCATTTCGTAGCGAGCCATCGAAAACAACCTGATCACCTCTATCGAGTGCTGAGAAATCGATGGCCATCTCGGCCGCATCCAGTTGCTGCTCACGCTGAAACTTTCCGTCTTGATATGCGGCAATTAACGGACGCGCCGACAGGATCTCCATGCGCAGTAGGGCCGGATCTGGACGGCTGGCAGGCGGCTCAATCGTAAGCGCAGCCCGGTAGAAATTGCTCTCTACCTCCGTCGCCTCCATACGCACAGCAATCAAAAGGACTTGGCCTGGCCGTACATTTTCCATCAGCAGTATCGGTTGCAGCGTGTCTTCGTTGCCTCGAGACACCAGTGCACCGTTAACGAAAACGGAAATCTCGTCCGGCCCATTGCTGTCCAATGCCAGGTCGAGTTTCAGTCGTGCCCCCTCGACTGCGTAGCCATTGATCTTTTCCGGGATTTCAATCCGTCGCCGGAATGCGCGAGTGCCCGTCGACCATTTTGCACCGAGGCTTGTCAGTTCCCATTTGGAGTCGTTCAGGGAAGGATTCTCCGGGTGCGGTACATCGTCGTGCCATCGCCATTCTGGCAACGGGATGGTGGTGATTGATGCAAGCCTTGCAAGCGGCGCCTCGACTCTCTGAGTAGGTTCTTGCGCTGAGCCCCGTGCCGCGGACAGAGCGATAAATAAGGAAAGTGCGATGAATCGTTTCATGGGATATTACCCGCACGCAAATTATGAAGCTCTTCCTGCGGATGTGCAATCGACGATCATTGATTGAGCTTAGCCGGGAGGGTTGGATGGCACTGCACCCGGCGCTCTCTGGGCAAGTCACGTTCGCCTAACGATTGTTTTGTGATCGCATTTCATTCGCGAATTGGAGTGCCTGAAACCGGGCTGCCCGTGTGCCTCCAGTTGGGTTTCTTGACAACCTCAAAGATGTTGGAGGAAAGTAGCCGTTGCCGCCGATCATTAACGCACAGAAAGTCTCCAAAGCGTTCGGAGCGAAGCCACTGTTCGAGGGTGTCTCTTTCGTAGTTTCGGAGGCCGACCGAATTGGCCTGATCGGTCCCAACGGCTCCGGAAAATCCACACTGCTGCGGATTCTGGCGGGGACGGAACAGCCAGACAGCGGCCACGTGGCAGTTCGAAAGCGCTTGCAACTCAGTTACGTGGAACAGGACTCGAGGTTCGTCGCCGGAGTGAGCGTCCGGACGGTCATCGAGAACGCAATGCAACGCTCGGTAACAACCGACGCCGAGAGTGGCCCCCACTTTGCAGAAACTCTAGGCCGGGCGGGTTTTGAGGACCTCGAAGTGGAGGTCGCCTCATTATCCGGAGGCTGGCAGAAACGGCTGGCCATCGTCGAGGCACTGGTTCAGTCGCCCGAGGTCTTGCTGCTCGATGAGCCTACAAATCATCTTGACCTCGCCGGAATTGAGTGGCTCGAAGATCTGCTGCAGCAGGCCGCCCCATTTGCCTGCGTGATCGTGAGCCACGACCGCTACTTCCTCGAGCATGTTGCGACCGACATGGCGGAACTCAACCGAGTATACCCGGAGGCTTTGCTGCGCGTGCACGGAAGCTACACCGACTTCTTGGAAAAGAAGGAAGAATTCCTCCATGCTCAATCGAAGCGTCAGGAAGCTCTGGAAAACCTGGTTCACTCAGAGATTGAGTGGCTACGACGAGGCGCAAAAGCGCGTACTCGAAAATCCAAGGCCCGCATCGATAAGGCCGGCGAGCTCATAAGCGAACTTGCCGGCTTGAATGCCAGAACCCGCAGCGCCACCGCACAAATTGACTTCGCGACAACCGACCGAAAGACCAAGCGCCTGATCGAACTGCAGGATGTGACTTGCGAAATTGGCAATCGTACATTATTCGAAGGATTGAACTTAATCGTCTCGGCCGGGATGCGGGTCGGCGTGGTCGGATCCAATGGCAGCGGCAAGACGACTCTTTTGCGCATGCTGCGTGGCGAAGTGGCTCCGACATGCGGCGACATTCGGCGCGTTGACTGGTTGCGTACCGTGTATTTCGACCAGAGCCGCCAGCTCGATTTGAGCCTGACCCTGCGCCGTGCGCTCGCTCCCGAAGGAGACTCCGTTGTCTATCAGGATCGCGTCATTCACGTTGCATCCTGGGCAGCCAAATTCTTGTTCAGCAACGAACAACTCGACCAACCCGTCGAGCGGCTTTCCGGAGGCGAACGGGCCCGTGTTCTGATTGCTCAGCTCATGCTGCAGCCCGCCGACGTTCTTCTGCTGGATGAACCCACCAACGACCTCGATATCCCCACCCTGGAAACCCTCGAAGAGAGCCTGCTCGAATTCCGCGGTACCATCGTCCTGGTCACGCATGACCGCTACCTCCTTGATCGCGTGTGCACTGTCGTGCTCGGCCTCGATGGACAAGGCGGTGCGGGAAGCTTTGCGGGCTACGGGCAGTGGGAAACTTGGCAGGCGGAATGCAATCGCGCCCAAAAACAATCCAAACCCTCATCGCGACCTATTCCCGTTTCGTCTGCTCCGCCGGCACAAGCACAGAGGAAATTCTCATATCTCGAGGCACGCGAGTACGCCGGTATTGAGCGTCGGATTATAGAAGGCGAGCAGTGGCTACAAAGCAAGCGTGCTGCGCTGGAAGACCCCGCGATTGCCAGTGACGGACCCAGGCTCGTTGCCGCTCACGCTGAAATGGAAGCGGCCCAAAAAGATCTGGACACGCTCTATGCACGCTGGGCAGCGCTTCAAGAGAAGGCTGATAGTTTGTCCCCACGCTAATTTACGTTGCTACCCCTTTGCGCTCGGCCCGTATCTAGTACCGTTTTTGAAGCACTGACTTCCCCCGGCTGTCCGACGGTCAAGTCGTCCAGCCTTTAATAGGGCGCATCACCCTTCACCGTTGTGCGATGCAGGTGGCGCCGAAATTGCTCCGGGCAGCCGTGGGCCAAGTGAATCGTGCATCGATTGTCCCAGAAAACGAGGTCGTGATCTTGCCAGTGGTGGCGGTAAACGAAAGGCGCGGTCGTACAGTGGCTGAAGAGGAATTCGAGCAGTTCGCGGCTGTCCGCGTCAGATAAATCGAGAATACGCGATGTGAAACCCTCGTTCACGAACAGCGCCCGGCGGCCGGTTTCCGGATGAATGCGCACGACAGGATGAACAACCTCGCGCACTTCGTTTTTTTGCTTTTCGGTGAGCGGCGGACGCCATTTCGATCCGCTGAAGCGCTCATAGCTGTGGTTATACGAATGCACCGCTCGCTTCCCCTCGATTCTCTCCTTGATTACGGCCGGCAAAGCGTCATAGGCGGCGTACAAGTTGGCAAATGAGGTATCGCCACCTTCCGCCGGAAGCTCCAAAGCGTGGAGCAGCGAACCTAGGCTTGGCTCGGGCGTATAAGAAAGGTCGGAATGCCAGATGGCTCCTGCGTCCCCTAACCCGATGGGTTCGCCATTCTCAATCACATTGGACACTCGAAGAATCTCCGGATGCCCAGGGAGCAAGTATTGGCGCAGAACGTGAATCATCAGAGGCCCGAAGCGGCGGCTGAACTCAATATGCTGGTCGGGCGTGATGTATTGCGCGCGAAACACTAACAGACCGTTGCTTTCAAGGAAGGCACGGTGCACCGCCGCGAAAGTCTCATCATCCAGGTGTCGCGACAGGTCAAGATCGACGATCTCGGCGCCGAGCGCTGCGTCGAACCGATGAAGTCGAAAAAAAGTGCCTTCGGTCATTTCTGGATTCCACGTCAGAGAACGGCTATGCATACATCCTCTATGAACCCAGGATGACGTGCGTTAGCAAAACTCTTCCACCCTCTCAACGAACATTATGGTACAACCCTGTCGTGCCGAACGAAAAGCCAGATCTGGTACGCGCCATTGGACGCTGGAGCTTGGCCGCGCTGATGGTGAACCTCATCATTGGTGGTGGGATCTTCGAATTGCCTTCGACTGTCGCCGGAATTCTCGGTAGTCAAAGTCCAATCGCGTATCTGATCGCCGCCGCCGGAATGGGCATAATCGCAGCCTGCATGGCTGAGGTGGCTTCACGCTTTCAACAAGCCGGCGGACCGTATCTCTACGCCAAGGCCGCCTTCGGACGCTTTCTCGGTCTGCAGACGGGATGGCTTCTATGGCTGACCCGTGTAAGCGGCGCCGCCGCCGTTGCGAACGTTACTGTTGATTATCTGCTGGGCCTCTGGCCTCAAGCTAAGGGACCGGCCGCTCGTCTTGTGATACTAACTATCCTGATCGGCGGACTCGCAGTCATAAACATTCGCGGCGTAAAGATGGGAACGCGCGTCAGCAACTTCCTGACTGTGGCAAAGCTGCTGCCGCTGGCGATTCTAGTGGTGGGCGGCCTCATCGCGATTCACATTCACGGCAGCCCGGTTCCACCACTGGCAGAATCTCACTCCACAGGCACCTGGGTGAAAGCAGTTTTGCTTCTCATCTTTGCTTACGGTGGCTTTGAGGCTGCGCTGATTCCGGCCGCCGAATTACGAAATCCGGCCCGTGACGCTCCTGTGGCGCTAATGGCAGCCCTGGTCATGGTCACCATCATCTACTTCCTGGTGCAGGTGGTAGTAGTGCACATGCTTGCCGACCCCGCACACACCAATGTTCCTCTCACGGCCGCAGCGCGCGTGTTCGGCGGTAGCGCCACAGCTGCCGTTGTCTCCGGGGGTGCGTTGCTCTCGACCCTGGGTTTTTTCGCTGCCAACATGATCGCCACTCCCCGTATAACGTTCGCCTTTGCCGAACAGGGCGACTTTCCCCGCTGGTTTGCCGCCATCCATCGCCGCTACCAAACACCTTATATTTCTATTCTTGTCTTTGCCGTTCTGGTTTGGGTGCTCGCAGTGATGGGCACATTCCGCTGGAATGCCGCGCTTTCCGCCATCGCCCGCCTTTTTGTTTACGCAGTGACTTGCGCCGCTCTGCCCATGTTGCGCAAGAAGCTACCGGGCCAGGAAGGGTTTCACCTACCGGGGGGACTCTTCTTGGCTATGCTGGGTCTTGCGTTTGCGCTGGTCTTGGTGAGCCGTATGGGCGTCGCTGAACTCATCACTTTGGCGATCACGACAGTCGTTTCGTTCCTGAATTGGCTTGTCGTGCGCAGAAATGCGACCCTCCCCTGATTAGAGGTTCGCCTGCGGGGTTCAGCGCGACACTTCTACTCTGGCTTGAGCGCAGGAATCGTGGAATTGCGGCATTTTCAAGGGATTCCGAGAGGAATGAGTTGCGTCGCAACTAGAACTTGCATTCATTGAGAGGCGCTGTTCAGCGCGGTCCAGGCAGCTAAAGAATCCATGTAGTCTCTCCAATGAATGATCTTTCTATTCTCAATCGTGATAACCGAGATGAGCCTGTTCTCATAGTGTGCGCCACTAGAGAGAATTTTTCCGTGCACTTCATATTCCAGGATCACGACGCGACTATCCTGAGAGCGATGCACAACAAGCGCATCGCCGGAGTGAAGCCTGATGGTCTTGCCGTATCCCGAGAGGGCAGCCATTAGATTGGCTCGCCCTCGAATGGTCACAGGCCAACCGGGGAAGTGATAGCGGGACTCAAAGGTTGCGTCTTCGGCGAAGGTATCAAAATAGTGTTTGCCGTCAACGATTCCGCGTAAGCCTCCCATGACAACTTCGAAAAAGGGATCAAGAGCTTCAAAATGCTCGTATCCGGCTTCCAGCATCGTCACCTCCTAGACGTTTTCTACAGTGTAAGGCTCTCAGCTGTCGTTTCCGTGGCATGGCACTGCCTGCATGGGCGACGCGCGCTCGATCCGAGCGCCTGCTTCACCGGACACGCGCTCCCCACCCAAACAGTGCACCTGTTCCGCAACGTTGTGAGCTTTCGGGAAGTCTGCGAGCTAATTAATAGAGTTAAGCAGATGTGCTTTCCTCTCTAAATGGAGGGCTGATCATGCGGATTTTCTTTTCTCAGCGACCGGTTCACTTTGAGCCCGCATAGACTTCACCAGGTCAGCGGCCGACGCTCCTTCGAGCGACAGTCCATAGCCAACTTCTCGCACGATGCGTTCTTTCAATGGCTGAATGAAATGTACGCGTGTGTTGCGGCGCGTCACCTCTGGAGCCTTCAGGTACAACTCGGCCAATTCTCGCGCTCGACTGAGCGCCTTGCCATTGGGGACAACCTCGGCCACCACCCCCCATTCATGGGCCATATCCGCCGACAGCGGCTGCGGGTTAAGTAGGAACGCCTCCGCGCGCCCTGCTCCGGCGCGATAACTCCAGGTCGTAAAAATTCCATCGCCCGGCGCAATACCCGCGGAGAAGTGGGCCACATCCTGGAATGTCGCACCCTCTGCCGCCACAATCACATTGGCAAGTAGCGCGTAATCTGAGTGCACATGGGCGCGTCCCTCGATCGCCGCAATGAGAGGCACGCGTATGTTGGCGATGTTTTCCAGAGCCTGAATGCCCTCGTCGTGAACCTGGCTCCAGACGCTGGGATCGGCGACCTCGCCGAAAGATGACCAGACGACATCAGTAATGAACTCCCCACCTGCGCCGGTGATAATCACAATCTTGTTTGCTCGATCTTGCGCAATTCGGTAGAAGGCATCGACAAACTCGGTGTGAGCTTGCGCGCTCATAATGAACGGCCCGCCGTTGCTGTGGAATTCAGCAACCAGCACACCTTTGTCGTCTCGTGTTAGCTTCAGGCTGCGGTACTGCGAAAAATAAGCTGGTTGAGTCGTTTGCATATTGAATTCTCCAAATCGAATTAGAGTCACTTCAATCAACAACAGGTCAGATAGCTACCTAGTTTTGCAACATCGCGTGCTCGGCTCTCAATGGTGCCGCACCGAAATTGACGGCGAACCTTTGGCACCAGATCGAAACGGTCCGGTACTTTGACAAGTCCAGATCAGTGCCCAAGGCGTAGTTCTGGTCACCGATGTTTCCCTTGATCGTTCCCAGATCGATGGAGGCGGCGCTCTTCACTGTCGCGCTGTCCTTTGCGTCGTCAGCGGCGACCAGGTACACATGCACATTTGGACCGTTCGAAGTACTGAAGTTCGTGAAGCGGAGAATGCGATCTCCGTTCCCAAGGCGGTAGATGGTTGCCGTACCGGCTGTGGGGTGCACTACTCCATAGAAGGTGCCGGACTCAAGGACTTGTGCGGATGAAGGGTTTTCGCCCGCAGGAAAGCCTTCGTTTACCAGGCGATTAACGACCAACCGCTCTGGCCGAAACGCGTACCAAGCGGCGAACAGCGCTATGGCGAGCACGGCGAGCGCGAGTTTCCATTTGTGCATGTTCATGTCTCCTTCGAAACAAACTTCTTGTTTTACTTTCCTAATCGGTCCCGGAGTTTCCATTAGAACTCGTTTCCATTCACTCACCAAGTCGGTTATCGCCGCAGTTCACTAACTCCTTACCGGACCGCGTACGGCGGATTTTATGTCTTGAATCTCCAACAGTCCAGTCTCACCCGGCAACTCTCCGCTTTCGCTATCCCCTTGCCGGAAGCGAAGCTATCCATTGATCGACGGTAACAACCGTCGCCGAACGAGGAAACAGGTTCGTCATCAGTTCCTCATGCAGACTTGCCTTGGGGTCACGCGGCCAGCGTACAGGTCGATAGGATGACGCCGCTGGTTGCCACACCCGCCATCTAACAGATCCACGAAAAGATGCAATACAGGGAATCCAGTAGAGGGGGTTGGGGGTGGCCCACTTTCCCACAGCATCCCCCTTTGAAGTTTTGCATTTTTGCTTTAAGTGAAGATTGTCTAAAAAAAGATAGATCGAAGCAATGCGCCCGTTCCGCGCGACGATAAAATCGGTTCCCGCGTAAGGGCAACATCGGCGACCAGAATTACGCCCTTGCTGGTGATCTGGACCTAGCCAAATACCGCGCAGTATCCATATGGTGCAAGCGATTCAGCGTCAATTTCGGGGCTGACCGGCACAAGCAGCGGAGAATCACTAGGATCGCATGCCATTGGCAATCGCGGGCACTCTCGCTTTGAGCTTTCGTTTACGGCATGCCGTTCGACGCGGATCGCATAGCGGCACCCCCTCGGGCCAACCTCACGCGCCGATAACACGCAAAACAGCACCGCTGAGTTCAACGCGCCCGCATTAGCTGGCGAATGGTGGAAATTCGGAAGTGGGCGAGAACGACCTCCTGTGAGACTGCGCGTGTCAGCGAAAGTCAAGTCGCTTCTGGCGAATGACGGGCGTGGGATCGCATTTTATTCGCCAAGCGAACCTGTGGAAACGGACTGCCCGTGTGCCTCTCAGCTTTGATGCACTAAGCCTCGACGTGTTCGCTTTGTGGCACGATCTCCGCGTCTTGGTCAAAAATTGGAGAGATCCATCCGCCAAATTGTTTTGTCGCCAGAAGCGCCAACTTCCTACAAGCGACTTCCAGGGGAGAGAGCATTTTGCTGTCGCAGTCCATTATCCCCCTGTCTCGTTGACTTCTTTTTTTCTCGAACCTAACATTGCACCGGGAATTGCCCCATGATCGGCCGGACCATCTCGCACTATCGCATCATAGAGAAGCTGGGCGGTGGTGGGATGGGTGTGGTTTACAAGGGCGAGGATTTGAAACTCGGTCGCTTTGTCGCCCTAAAATTTCTGCCCGATGATGTCGCCAAGGATGCTCAAGCGCTGGCCCGCTTTCAACGCGAGGCGCAGGCTGCTTCCGCCCTGAATCATCCCAACATCTGTACCATTTACGAGATTGACGATTGGCATGGGCAAATGTTTATTGCGATGGAATTCCTCGACGGCCTAACGTTGAAACGCAAGATTGCAGGGGGGCCGCTCGACAGCGACGAAATTCTCTCGTTGTCCATCGACCTTGCCGACGCACTGGATGCTGCGCACAGCGATGGCATTGTTCATCGCGACATTAAGCCTGCCAACATCTTCATCACTAAGCGAGGTCATGCCAAGATTCTCGATTTCGGTTTGGCCAAGCTCATCGTCACCACCAGTTCCACGAGCAACAACGCGGCGGCTGCCACGCAAACGGGTTCCATTGACGAACAGCACTTGACCAGCCCCGGCTCGACTCTCGGAACGGTGGCGTATATGTCCCCCGAGCAGGTTAGGACCAGGGAGTTGGATGCCCGCACGGATTTATTTTCTTTTGGGGTGGTGCTGTATGAAATGGTCACAGGTACATTGCCCTTCCGAGGCGAAAGCACAGGCGTGGTCTTCGACGCGATCTTGAATCGACATCCCGTCCCTCCTGTACGACTGAACCCCGATGTATCCGCCGAGTTGGAAAGAATCATCAACAAGGCCCTGGAGAAAAACCGCGATCTGCGCTACCAACACGCTTCTGAGATTCGCACTGACCTGCAACGGCTCAAGCGAGACACAGAGTCGCACAATGTTGCAGCTGGCGTGAAGGTAGAAACAGCACTTACCACTGGCACGGGACGAACACCTTGGATACCGGCAACCGTGATGCTGGTGATCATAGCTGTCATCACTGGCTATTTCCTTCTCCACCATCCCGCGAAACTCACGGAGAAAGACACCATCGTTCTCGCAGATTTCGCCAACAACACCGGCGAAACTGTTTTTGACGACACTCTCAAGCAAGGTTTGGTTGTCGACCTGCGGCAATCGCCATTTCTCAACATTCTTCCGCAGGACGCCGTAAACCGCCAGCTTCGCTATATGGGACGCGCCGCGGAAGCTCGCTTAACGCCCGATGTGGCGAGGGAGGTTTGCCTTCGGCAAGCGGTAAAAGCCATGTTGCTCGGAACAATTTCCAGCATGGGGAGTCATTATGCGATCACGCTGAAGGCGATGAATTGCCAGGACTCGTCTTTGCTGGATGAAGAACTGGTCGAAGCAGACCGTCGCGAGGCCGTACTTACCAAGCTGCACGAAGCCACCGTAACTATCCGAAATGAGTTGGGAGAATCTCTCGCCTCTATTCAGAAGTACGACACACCGCTACAGCAAGCTACAACGCCGTCCTTGGAAGCGCTGAAAGCCTATACAGTGGCCAGCAAAACCTTTCGCCTCAACGGGGAAGAGGCCGCTGTACCGCTTTATCAACATGCAATCGAGCTTGATCCCAACTTCGCCATGGCCTATGCCGACCTGGCCGTGATGTACAACACACTCAACCAATTGTCCTTGGCAGCGGAGTTCGCAACTAAAGCTTACCAATTGCGTGACCGCGTAACGGAGAGGGAACGATTTTCGATCGACAGCTCCTATTACATGTTTGCGATTGGAGAGCAGGAAAAAGCGGCACGCATTTTCGAAGAATGGAAGAAAATCTATCCGCGCGATCTTGCGCCGCTCGTTAATCTGGGTCTTGTGGACTCATCATTGGGGCTGCTCGAAGAAGCCCTGAGCAATGACTTGCAGGCGTTTAAGTTGGTGAACGACAGCCCAGTGGTGTACACCAACTTGGCATACGACTATGCAAGTATGAACCGCCTGGATGATGCCAGTTCCATACTTGCGCAGGCGCGGCAGCGCGGGCTGGACGAAACATTGCTGCCCAACTATTACCAAGTGGCCTTCTTGCGCGGGGATAGCGCTTGGATGGCGCAGAGTCTCTCGAAGGCATCAGGAAAACCGGGAGACGAAGACACCCTTTGGGCAGCCCAAGCCGACACGGAAGCCTTCTACGGCCGCCTGCGCCAAGCACGAATTCTGTCGGTCAAAGCAGTGGACTCCGCTCTGCGCGCTGATTCCAAGGAGGCGGCAGCGGATTGGCAAGTCGCCTCCGCCTTGAGGGAAGCTGAGTTCGGAAACGCAGCCGAGGCGGAACGCGCCGCCGCATCCGCCCTCGATCTCGCATCGAATCGTGCCGTGCAGATTGCAGCGGCGTTGGCGCTGGCCCGAGTCGGCAACATGGCTCGGGCGCAATCACTGGCGGCTACTCTGCAAAAGCAATTTCCCACCAATACTCTTCTTAATCGTCTCTGGCTGCCGAGCATCAATGCAGCCATTGCGCTGCGGGAGCACAATCCTGGTCGCGCCATTCAGTTGCTGGAACCGACCCGCCCGTATGAGTTGGGAGGGGCCCCGCCGCCATTTTCGGCTGGGGCTGCTATGTATCCGGTCTATCTGCGTGCAGAAGCTCTTTTGATGCGCCAGTCGTGGGACGATGCAGTAGGCGAGCTGCAAAAGATTCTCGACCATAGAGGATTGATCTGGAACTGTCCTTTCGGAGCACTGGCTCATCTTCAGCTCGCGCGCGGCTATGCGGGTAAGCGCGATTCACAACACGCGCGGGGCGAGTACCAGGAGTTTCTGGTCTTGTGGAAGGGTGCCGATCGGGATCTACCTCTGCTGCTCAAGGCCCAGACAGAAAGCGCGAATCTTAAGTGAAATTCGTTTTGCCTCAAGCACAAAACCCAAGCTGATTTTCAGCGAACCTCCATTGACCCGGCGGCGAGCCCAATTTTCCAAGGGCCACAAGTTAGCAGTCAAGAGCGGTCTGCTTTGTTCTCGTTGTGTGTTATACTCTCGCACTCAGGGAACGCCCCCGCCGCCCAAAGCAGCGAAGCATTGTCCTATGTCAAGAAAAAACCAATATCAAAGCCACTTTCTCGGAGCCGCGATTTCCGGCTTAGTTTTCCTTGCTCTCTTAGTTCCAGCGATATTGAGTGGAGCTCCCGTTAAACATCCTTTGACCTATGCCGAAACCGTTCTTCACAGTTTCGCGGGAACCCCGAAAGATGGGGCAGTTCCATACGCGTCCCTGGTAGTAGACTCTGCGAACAATGTTTACGGAACGACTTACTACGGTGGGACGAGCAGCACCGGGACGATCTTTAGGTTGACGTCCAAGGGCTTAGAGAATCTCTACAGCTTTCCTTCGACCAACGGCAGCTCCGCTGCGAGCTTGAGTGCGGATGGCAAGGGAAACTTTTATGGAACCGCCTCAGCCAATAACTCTGGCGGACTTTCTTACGGCACCGTCTTCAAAGTGACCGCGAAGGGGCAGGTAACGATCCTGCACAGCTTTCAAGGGATCGATGGTCTGAGCCCTGCCGCGGGCGTCGTCATCGACTCCAATGGCAATCTGTACGGTACAACGCAAGAAGGGGGAAACATAAGAGATTGCTTCGGGCTTGGGTGTGGTTTGGTTTTTGAAATGTCGCCCCCGGCCCCTGGGAAAACGAAATGGACAGAGAAGGTGATCTACGCCTTTACGGGCAAGAGCGATGGTGCGAGTCCCTCGGCCGGTTTAATGTTCGATGCGGCGGGCAACCTTTATGGCACAACCACATACGGCGGTGATCTGGCCGCTTGTCCCGGAACCTATGGGGATGCCGGATGCGGCGTAGTCTTCAAACTCACACACTCAGGCAGTACTTGGCAGGAAAGCGTGCTTTATACCTTCACCAATGGCGTGGACGGAGGTTTTCCCCAATACGGCAGCCTGGTTCAGGATACCCAGGGAAATCTTTATGGCACCACGTACGCTGGCGGGGCAGATGGGCTAGGCACAGTGTTCAAAGTCAATCAGTCGGGACAAGAGACCGTAGTCTACAGTTTTACTGGCCAAAACGGCGATGGTTTATTTCCATTCGGCGGCGTCATTCTGGATGCGCAGGGCAACACCTACGGCACGACGAGCCAAGGTGGCTCGGGCTTCGGAATCGTGTACAGCGTCAGCGCCAGCGGGGCTGAAACCATACTGCATACTTTTGTCGGCACAAGCGGGTCGGACGGCGCATATCCTTCTGACAGCCTCGTCTTCGACTTGGCGGGTGACCTTTACGGTACAACGGAGGGTGGCGGCAAGTTTGGGTCAGGGACGGTTTTCAAATTGACTCCGCAGTAGGCTAGTTCATCCCCATCGGCTACTGGCTAGGCAGGGAATACACGACTCCCTGGTCGTACGCCCCACCTTGAAGCGTGCTACCGTAGCAACCTCCAGGGCAACCGCGCTTTATTGGACGGGGAGAATTCTGAGCCGTCACATGGTTCGCGGTGGCGAGAGGTAGGGTCAGACCTGCTTCAGGCCTTCTTCCATCTGTGCCATTGAAACCGTTGAGGATGGCTTCGGTCCAGTTTCCTCCCGCAATCGGAATCAGTTCAAAATCAAGTCCGCAACCATACCCATTTCCGCAGCCGGCACCGCCGCCATGAACAGTGGAACCATAGAGGTTGCCGGAACTATCCATGGTTAGTCCCGCCTGCGTGAGTGCACCATCCAAGCCACCTGCAAACTGATAGAGCCGCGTTTGGTTATAGCCGCCGTTCCCATTCGTTGACAGTTCGTAGACCACGCCACATCCGCCTAGGAATTGACCGCAGATTCCGCCACCCTCAGTCGTCCCATAAAGGTTTCCGGAAGCATCGAGAATGACCGAGTCTCCCAAGGCGTTTCCGCCGTTCGGACCGTTGAAGTTAAAGATGACTGTGTAGTTCCAGCCTCCGCCGCTTTGCGCGACCAGCTTGTACACCAGTCCGACGTTGGCGGTGCCCCCAAGAAAAACCTCGCCATAGAGATTGCCGTTGCTATCCACAGCTAAGCCCGACCCCGGCACGGCACCGTTTATGCTCTGGGGAAAGTTGTAAATTACGCTTTCCGCATATCCGCTCCCAGAAGGCACCAGCTGAAAAACAACTCCGTTAGCCCCTCCGTTCCCGCCCCCGCTGGTGGTAGTGCCCAAGAGGATGCCACCGTTATACAGCGTTAATGCCGCTTCCGGAGTCGATCCGTCATTGCAATTCATTGGGTAACCAACTGAACAGAAGGAATACAGGATTTGCTCGACCCAGGAACACCCAACGCCGGTCAACTTGAAGACGGTGCCGTCTAGTTGAGTTCCGCCTCCCAATGTAGTGCCATACAAGTTGCCGGCGCTGTCGAAAATAACCCCGGCTACGGGAAATTCTCCATCGCCGTTGAATGCACCGAAGCTGTGCAGAACGCACTCCTGACCGGCAGCAGTGACCATGAATACTGTGCCTTTGTTGAATTCCCCCCCCGCCTCAGTAGCACCGTACAAGTTGCCGGCGTTGTCCAGCACCATAGTGCCCACTGGCTGCCCTCCATCCGCACCGCCGGTGAAGTTGTAGAGCACGGTCTCTTGACCCAGAGCCCATGAACCCAAAGAGAAAAGCAGGATCGGGATTGCAACGATCAATCTGACACTTAAACGAAATGTTACGGTTACCATGGCGCTCCGTCGGGGAAGAGGAGAAGATTGGCCGACGTTCGGCTTCTGGGGCGTGAGTATACCATGATCCTGGGACATGCCTGCATTATTGTTTCCGTGCAACTACCCACTGTTTGCGCCCATCGTTGGCGTTCTCGGCGAAGCCCGGCGTGCAGGCAAGTGTCATTAGACTTGGGAGACTTGCCACAGGCTGGAGATTGACCTGTCTCCCCTCTTTCGGAACAAAGCTGAGTATGATTTGTACGAAGGAAAGAAGAAGAGGGCAGGTCGAAGAGCAGGCACACGGAGGCGCAGATGATCGGGGCGCTAAGGCAAGTGGAGGCAGGGCGAAAGGTGTAAGACGTGGCGCGAGAAGTGGGCGGGTCTGAGCAGGGACTTCAACGCAGCACTCTCCAAATCCGATTCGCTCTTCAGTTTGACATGACGATGCAGTTTGCCCGTGCCTTTAAGAAGTTTCTTAGGATCTGCCAACTCCATGGCATAGGCGATGCCTAGAGTCACTCCCGCTTGGGTCGGCATGATCATTCCCACCATGTCGGCATATTAGGACCGTAGCTGTAGCCGATCATTCGCGCTTTGACATCGACTCGCTTGCCGATGTCGGGAATCACTCTGAGCACAAAGGAGCGAGTCGCTAAGGCGAGGCTCTGTACCTCCGGAGTCATTGAAATCGTGTGAAGCCGCGGGACGGCTCAGAAGCTTTCCAGCAGCATCACGTCGTTTACGTACGTTCTCTTGGTGAAGGCTAGGGATCGGCCGTCTGGGGAGGGCACGATGGAGTCGACCCATCCCGCTCCTACAGGGATTTCGTACAAGACTCTCGGATTGCCGCTCGCATCGATCAAAAGTAGCGCCCACGAGGAGGCAGATTGTGCGTGCGCAAACAAGCTTTTCCCATCCGCAGCCCACCTGATGTTCGGTAGGGATTGCCATTTCGAGTCCCGAACCGCCATCACCGTGACCTTGCGGTCTGCCAGATTCAGAATCCGAATCTCGCCCTTACCTTGACCACGATCCACGATAGCCAACTTAGCCCCATCGGGCGAAAGGTCCCAGCTCGGGTCGAATCCCTGATAGTCGGCTATATGAGCTAACTCCTCCCCTCCGCCTTTCACCGGATCAAGATCGAAAAAAACCAGTCGACGGTCCTTAAGCTCCGACACGACGCACCTGGACAAGGGCGAGTAACCGCACCGATAGGAATGGCTACCTACCATAAGCGTAGAGCGTGCGCCACCGTGTTCCGGCGTGGTCATCAGGCGAGCCGTCCCGTCCCGGGCCCAATCCGGCGAAGCCGTCGCCGTATATAACAGCGCTCCTTGGGAGCTGAGTACGGGGCTAAAGTAGTTCTCCGATCCAGCAATCAACGTTTCCGGCGTTTTGGAATCAATGTCCTGCTTCGAGATCGTCCACCTGCCGTTTCGTTTGGTGGATAAGAGAATGGCTTTGCCGTCATGGGTCCACGTCCCGACAATGTTGTACCAACCGTCCGGCGTGAAACGGTGTGGGGTAAAGCGTTTGCTTCCAGATGCGAGATCGCCGATATAAATCCCGTTATCGATGCGTAGCCTAACCGCAATCAGGCGCTTCCCATCGGCACTGGCTTGAGGACTCCACGCTGTGAAGTTCTTCCAGCCTGCGAGGCGTGTCGCATCGCCGCTTGGCTTGCCGGTGCTTGGGTCTGTCATCCGTGCCCAAAGACTTGACTCAGTGTCGCTGGAAAAAATTGAGTAGAGAATGCGTCCATCGGGCGCCCAGGCGATGCCAGAGGTTCCATTCTCACTCCACATACGGGGATCGGATAGCACCGCGGTTGGCGCGCCGCCAGAGAGATCGCAGGTCTCGATTGTGACCTCGGCCTTCCCAAATGTGCCCCTGATCCGGAGATAGGCGAGACGCTGGCCTGTTGGTGACCATGCGATGGCCTGATAGTCTGGTGTATCGATTGCGAGTATCTTGCGCGGCTCTTCGCCATCCCCTCCCATCGTCCATAATTCGCGGCCATCCTTCACGAAAGCAATACGCGACCCGTCTGCGGATAACGCTGCTCCAGATGTACTGCTGCCCCAAAGCCTTCGCAGGCCGGAGTCCCAGGTTGACATTTTCCAAAGATCGCCGTTGGCGCCGCTCATCAGCAGATGGCTCCCATCCGGAAACCAGTCGATCGGCTGGTATGCGTCGGGCAATGGCAACTGGCGAATTTCTCCGCTGTCGATCGCGAGGAGATGCAGATTCTTAGAAAGGAAGTCGGTATAGGCAAGGTATTTGCCATCGCGCGAGATGGCCTGCGAGCTTATGCTGTTCTCTGGAGGGTTTGCAGTCAGTTGCCTCTCAGCTAATTCATGCTTGGGTTCGGGACGCGGTGTGGTGCGAAAACGGAGCCACAGCCCGGCTGCAACCGCCGCCACCAACACAGCGGCAACGACCCAGAGCTTGGATATCTTCCGTGACTCTTTATTTAAAGTGACTCCACTAGCGCCGGAGGTCTCCGACAACGCATCCAGAGCAAATGCCAAGTCTGAAGCCGACTGAAATCGCTGCTCCGGGTTCTTTTCCAGACAGCGATGCACCACTCGCTGGAGCGCCGGAGCAATATTGGTCGTGACTTGCGAAATCGCCGCTGGGTCTTCGTTCAGAATCGCCGTCATGGTCTCCGGCGAGGTCGGCTTTTGAAACGCTCGTTTTCCCGCCAGCATTTCATACAGAATCGCTCCGAACGCGAAAATATCCGCGCGATGGTCCGCCGCGTCGCCCCGCACCTGCTCGGGTGCCATGTAGCCCACCGTCCCCATTACCGCGCCCGCTTCCGTCTCCGCCGCAAACGTCGGCGCACTCGGATCGGAACTGGGCCGGCGCTGCATCAGCTTCGCCAGCCCGAAGTCCAGTATCTTCACGCGTCCGTCTTTGGTGACGAACAGGTTCTCCGGTTTCAGATCACGGTGAACTATCCCCTTCTCATGCGCCGCCGCCAGCCCGCGCGCGATCTGCACTCCATAGTCGATCGCCTTGCGCATGACGAGCCGCCCGCGCTTCAGTTGGTCGCGCAGCGCCTCGCCTTCCAGCAACTCCGATACCAGATACGGCGCGCCCTCGTGGGTGCCCATCTGAAATACCGCCAGAATGTTCGGATGATTCAGTGCCGCCGCCGCTCGCGCTTCCTGTTCAAACCTTCGTAGACGATCGGAGTCCGCTGCGAAGAACACGGGCAACACCTTGATCGCGACTTCCCGGTCGAGCCGCGCATCCCGCGCCCGGTAGACTTCGCCCATCCCGCCCGAACCGAGCAACCCTACGATTTCGTACTCTCCCAGCTTGTCTCCCGGCGTCAGCGCCACCGATGCCGGCGCCGAATGTAGAAAGTTGGAACGTACGTGGTCGCTCGAGGCCAGCAAAGTTTCCACTTCCTGCCGGAGCGACGAATCCGAGGGACAGGCCTGATTCAGATAAGCGGAGCGCTGGCCTGGCGCAAGCTCCAGCGCTTTCTCCAGCACACTCCGAACCTGTTGCCACCGTTCCGGGGTCATGCCTCTGCCTTGCTCATCTGATGATGCAGCCACAACCGAGCCGTGGCCCAGTGTCTCTTCACCGTGGTGGGCGAGAGATTCAGCGCACGCGAAGTTTCTTCGATGGAAAGCCCGCCGAAAAACCTCAGCTCGACAATCCGGCTCTGCTGGGAGTCGAGTTTAGCCAGCTCGTTCAGCGCGTCGTCGAGAGCGACCATGTCCACGCTCCGGGTCTTGAACGCGAACGCGTCATCCAACGTGAGCCGGAACCCGCCGTCTCGTTTCGCTGCACGCCGGCTGCGGGCGTACTCCACCAGAATCTGCCGCATTAACTGCGCACAGATTGCCATGAAATGCTCGCGGTTCTGCAAATGACATGCCCCTTGTTTCTCCAGGCGCAGATAGGCTTCGTGCACTAGGGCGGTGCTTTGCAGGGTGTGGTCGGGACGTTCTTTTTGCAGGTAATGATGCGCGACGCGCCGCAGCTCGTCATAAACCAGCGGAACAACGGCGTGTAAGGCTTCGTCGTCACCGCGGTTCCAGTTCGCGAGTAATTCGCTGACGCTTTCGGGCGGAAGTGGCGACAATCAGCACCCCCAACGCGGATTCTGCAAAATCTTGGCTAACCACGGTAGCTGCACCCAGTACCAATGTCAACTGGTTGAAAAGACGTGCACTTCGTATGCAGATGTCGGGTCTCTCACCGGCCTGGTGGGAAGCACCAAGAATTATCCACGTTCATTGGACCAATTCCTCGGGAAATTTCGCTTTATGACATAGCGAGACCCTGGCAACGTGCCGGCGCCGCAAAAGGGGGATTATGGAAAATCCGAGCTTATGGAAAAAGGCCTGCTTCGTTCTTGTGCTCTATGCCGCAACCGGGGTCGCCTCTCCTGCACAGACGTTCACCACGCTCTACAGCTTCGACAACAGCGACGGCGCCTACCCCGTCGCGCCACTGGTCCAAGCCACTGATGGGAACCTCTATGGGACAACGAGCTCGGGCGGGGCCAACGACGGCGGGACGTTTTTCAAGATTGCCCCAAGCGGCAGGCTGACCACGCTTTACAGCTTCTGCTCCCAAAGCGGATGCGTGGACGGAGAAAACCCCCAAGCGGCGCTGATTGAAGCCCCCAATGGGGACCTGTACGGGACCACCTCTGGGGGCGGGGCCAATGGCGACTATGGCACTGTCTTCAAAATTACTCCAGGCGGCAAGCTGACGACGCTGTACAGCTTTTGCTCCCAAAGCGGATGCGCGGACGGCGCCAATCCCTATGCAGGCGTAATCCAGGATGCCGAAGGAAATCTCTACGGCACGACCCAACAAGGCGGCGAAGACCCCCAGCTCTCCTGCCTTGCTTTTTCATTCAACGGCTGTGGAGTGATGTTCAAGCTGGACACGGCGGGCGAGGAGACGGTCCTGCACAGCTTCGTGGGAAACCCAAACGACGGCGGCAACCCCTTCGCGGGGCTGATCCAGGGTAGCGATGGGAACGTTTACGGGACAACCTACGATGGCGGTGAGTACAACGGTGGCACGGTTTTCGAGATGACCCAAATGGGTGAATTGAAAACGCTGAGCCTCGGCTGCGTCGGCTACATGTGCGGGGCGCCCATATCCCCCGTTGCAGCGCTGGTTGAGGGCGCTGACGGAATTTTCTACGGGACCATGGAAGCCGGCGCTTGTATAGGCTGCGATGGAGCTGTCTTCCAAATCGCCACAACTGGAGGGCTGAAGACGCTCTACGGTTTTGATTTTAATCTACATGAGGGATGCACTTTCCCAAGTAACCCCGGTGCCATCCCCACTGCGGGGCTGATCCGGGCTGCCGGCGGGGACCTATACGGGACAACGACTACATGCGGGGCCAACGATGGCGGTACCGTCTTCCGAATTACGCCAACGGGAACGCTGACGACGCTCTACAGCTTTTGCTCCCAAAGCGGATGCGCGGA
>Ga0209169_10000286_pt1 | contig 30540 bp, 23 predicted proteins | sample HubBroMetageWRM4_FD_188346 | JGI IMG/M metagenome (GOLD analysis project Ga0209169, IMG submission 188346) | Warmed soil microbial communities from the Hubbard Brook experimental Forest, New Hampshire - Hubbard Brook CCASE Soil Metagenome WRM 4... | ecosystem: Environmental > Terrestrial > Soil...
CCAGGCCGACGAAAGCTCCGCCGCAAATAAAGAGGATGTTCGTAGTATCGACAGGCGTAAATTCCTGGTGCGGATGCTTGCGCCCACCCTGCGGGGGCACGTTCGCAATCGTCCCTTCGAGAATTTTTAGCAAGGCCTGCTGGACGCCTTCTCCAGAGACGTCACGCGTGATCGAGGGGTTCTCGTCCTTGCGCCCGATCTTGTCGATTTCGTCGATATAGATGATGCCGGTCTGGGTGCGGCTAACGTCGCCTTCGGCCGCCTGCAGAAGTTTAAGGATGATGTTCTCAACATCCTCGCCCACGTAGCCGGCTTCGGTCAGCGTGGTTGCATCTACGATCGCGAACGGAACATCGAGCATGCGAGCCAGTGTCTGCGCCAGCAGCGTTTTGCCCGTACCCGTCGGTCCAATCAGCAGAATGTTTGACTTGGTCAGCTCCACGCCATCGCCAGTACGCTGGCGATTCATGTAAATGCGCTTGTAATGGTTGTAGACGGCGACGGCCAGCTTCTTTTTGGTCTGCTCCTGCCCGATGACATATTCGTCGAGGAAGGTCTTCACCTCCTGCGGCTTCGGCAGTTGATTCGGAACCGCGGCCGCAGGGGTCGCGGTCCGGTCGTCTTCAAGGATGGAGTTGCAGACAGCTACACACTCGTCGCAGATGTATGCCCGGGGATAGTCGCTTGGCGATGAGATGAGTTTTGCGACGGCGTCCTGCGACTTATGGCAGAACGAACAGCGCAGCATCTCTTCCGAACCCGATCTGGTTTTCACTCGGCCTTACTCCTTTTCTACCTACCCCGCCCCTGCATCCCTTGTGCGGTCTTCTGCCAGACGACCGTCACGAATTGCCGATCATATCTCTATCTTGTCTTATAGATGATATCGTCGATGATTCCGTATTCCTTGGCCTGTTGCGAGTTCATGATGAAATCGCGTTCGACATCTTTTTCTACTTTATCCAGCTTCTGGCCGCTGTGCTTGGCCAGTAACTGATTAGTAATCTCCCGCATACGCAGAATTTCGCGTGCGTGGATGTCAATATCGGTCGCCTGCCCTGAGAGTCCGCCCATCGAGGGCTGGTGAATCAGGATGCGCGAATTCGGCAGCGCCAAACGTTTCTTGGCTTGACCCGCGGAAAGCAGCAATGCTGCCATTGATGCCGCCTGACCGATGCAGATCGTGGTCACGTCGTTCTTGACGTACTGCATGGTGTCATAGATCGCCATGCCTGCCGTGATCGATCCGCCCGGCGAGTTGATGTAGAGCTGGATGTCCTTCTCTGGATCTTCCTGCGCCAGAAACAGCATCTGGGCGATGACCAGATTGGCGATGGTGTCATCAATCGGCGTGCCAATAAAGATGATGTTATCGCGGAGCAGCCGGGAATAAATGTCATAGGCCCGCTCACCCCGGCCGGTTGACTCAATTACCATCGGTACGAGCATCATCTGTCCTTCCTTGGAGCTGGAACTGGAATTCACGTTCAACCTTTCCACACGCCTGCCCTCAAGTCGTTGTTGTCGCTCGGGGGAGGATCGAAATGGTCCGCATCCTGGTCACAATCATGCAGACTGTTGATACAAAAATTCGAGGGTTTTCTCGTTGCGGATTCTGTTTCGTATCCTATCGAGGCCCCCATCCTGTGTCAAACGAGCGCGCACTGCTTCCGACGTCTGTTTTGATTGTCTCGCCAGCGCTTCCAGTTCGTGATTCAACTCTTCGTCGCTGACCTGAACATTTTCTTCCTCCGCCACTCTTTCGAGCAGCAGCGCAGCCTTTACATCGTGAACCGCTTGGTCGCGCTGACCCACGCGCAGACGGTTCAAATCCATTTTCTTCATCTGCTCGGCGGTTAGACCCTGCGCCGCCAGCGCACGCAGTCCCCGCTCCAGCCGTATGTCAATCTGTTGCTCGACCAGCGAGTCAGGAACCTCAAAATCGTTCCGTTGAATCAGTTCTCCTACCAGCTTTTCTTTGGCGGCGAGTTGCGCTTCATGCTTGCGCTCAGCCTCTATGTTTTCGCGAACCGCTTTACGCAGATCGTCGATGGTTTGGAATTCGCCCAGGCTCTTCGCGAACTCGTCATTCAATTCCGGAAGGCTCTTCTGCTTAATCGCCTGCACCTTCACCGCATAGCTGAATGTTTTCCCGGCCAGTCGTTTATCCTGCGTGTCGTCTGGATAGCTCACATCGAAAGTGCGCTCATCTCCTGGATTCGCTCCACGCAGGTGCTCGGTGAATTCGGGCATGGTGTTGCCGCCTGCAATCTCGACCAGCACTTCATCCATGTGAACAGGCTGACCATCGCCCTTCGGTTCGGTTCCGTCGGATTTGGGATGGCCGTCGAGCGAGACCTGAGCGAAATCGCCATCGGCGAGTGCGCGACCCTCCACCGGATTGAAAGCGGCTTGCCGTTCGCGCAGATCGGTGAGCGCCTTTTCCACATCCTCTTCGGAAACTGCGATTTCCGGCTTGTCGGCGCGCAAGTCTTTGTAGCCTTCTAACTTGATTTCCGGCAGCACTTCAAACGCTGCTTTAAAGCGCAGGGGCTGGCCATCGTGCAGGTGAAGATCAGTAACCCTTGGCTGCGATATCGGATGCAGACTCAAGCGCTCAGCTTCCTGCCGGAAGAAGCGTGGAATCAGCGCCTCGACCATGTCGGTCTTGATCTCTTCCGAAAAACGCTGACGAATGATCGATGCTGGAACGTGACCGCGCCGGAAGCCGGGAATACGCGCTACCTTCTGATATTTCTGGATCAGCGACTCGGTCTGGCGGTTGACATCCTCGACCGGAATCTCAACTTCAATCTCGCGCTTGGTGGCGCTTTCTTTGGTCGTATTTTCGTTCGTACTATCTTTGATCTCAGCAGGGCTCACAGTTACCTTTCCAGCGCGGCAGCGGCAGCAGAGTCAGGAGAAATGCTCTACTGCAAGCTTTGTGCCGTGACTTGAGTGTAAAGACTATCGAAGAGCAACGTCAAACGGCAGAGGGGGATATTCTACCCACTAAAGTAACGGGTTATTACCTAGTGTGGCGCGGGCGACCTCGTCCGCGAAAAGCGTGCCGCGAATATGGCTCTTCAATGCCGGAGAGTTTCGCTCCCTCAAGAACAAGAACAAAAACAAGAGCAACGGGCCGTGGACGAGGGCGTCCGCGACACGCAATCAAATACACCACGCACCAAATACAATGAATGCGCATGTCCCTTCCCCTCTGGCTCAAGATCTTGAACGCTGAAGTGATTGTTTGTACGCGCTGTCCACGCCTGGTCGAATATCGCGAGCGCATTGCGTGCGAGAAGCGCCGGGCTTACCGCAATCATGAATATTGGGGTAAGCCTGTTCCTGGCTTCGGCGATCCACGCGCGCGTGTTCTCGTGCTTGGACTCGCTCCCGGCGCGCACGGCTCGAATCGCACCGGTCGTCCTTTTACTGGAGACGCGTCTGGAAAGTTCATGTATCCCGTTCTGTATGAAACTGGATTTGCCAGTCAGCCCACGGCGACCGATCGCAATGACGGACTCGTATTAACTGGCCTCTACATCACCGCTGCCGCTCGCTGCGCGCCGCCCGACAATAAGCCTCTGCCGCAGGAATTGGCCAACTGCGCTCCGTTTCTGGAACGCGAACTCGAAGGGCTGAAAGAGGTTCGCGTGATTGTCGCTTTGGGAAGAATCGGTTTCGAAGCCTATCTCAACTATCTGCTGCGAAGAAGAATGATCAGCAGCAAGCGGGAGTATGAATTCCGCCACGGCGCTGAATATGTTCTGCCTGACGGACGCGTCCTCTTAGCCTCCTACCATCCCTCCAACCAAAATACGCAGACGGGAAAGTTAACCAAAGAGATGTTCCAAAGGATATTCAAGCGCGCCCGCGAACTGGCCGATGAATCAATGGGGCGGATCTCGCGGTAGCGGACATCTCTGGGCCGGCATGGGGGCTCCGTTGTTACGGGATGCGCCGCCCTTGGTTCATCGAATTAGTGAGACTGTTTAATTAAGCTGTTCCACTCAGAATCCTACGAATACCGGTTCTGGCTCCAGCAGAATTCCCCACGCTTCCTGCACGCCGCGCTGGATCTCATCTTTCAGGGCGACAATATCGCTCGCCTTCGCGTCTTCCCGGTTAATCAGCGCCAGCGCGTGTTTGTGCGAAATGCCGGCGGCGCCTGCTACATATCCTTTGGCGAAGCCCGAATGTTCCACCAGCCACGCCGCCGAAACTTTGTGCTGGGCATCTTTATCTTGGGAGCGCGCAGGATAGTTAGGAATCTCGAGTCCTTTGGCTGCCGCGCGAGCAACCAGCTCTTTGAACTGGTCTTCGTCGAGCACGGGATTTTTGAAGAATGATCCGGCGCTGCGGCAGTCCTCGTCCCCAGGGACAATCAGCATGCCTTTGCCCCGACGTATTTCGCGCACGGCATCGCGCACTTCGGCAAGCGATGGCAGAGTTTTCTTTGCGGAAGGCTGCGCGAGACGCTCGGCAAAATATTTCTGCAAATCGGCGTACTTCAAACTCGGAGCGCCGCCACGCTTCAATCGGTAATTCACTCGCAAAATGATGTAGCGTCCGCGCTCCGTGGTATTGAAGATGCTCGAACGATAACGGAACCCGCACGCCGGCTTGGGCAGGATCACAATGCTGTCTTTCTTTAAATCAAAAGCCCGCACCGATTCGATCGTGTCGGATACCTCCTGCCCGTAAGCTCCAACATTTTGCACCGGTGTGCCACCGACGCTGCCTGGGATGCCGCTCAGACACTCAACGCCAGCGCAATTCTGGACAACGGCCTGCGCTACAAAGTCATCCCAATTTACGCCTGCGCCTACACTGAAGAGAATGGCGTTGCCTGTGGGCGGTCCGCCGGTATTCGGACCAATGGTGGGAGCGGAGATTCCCCCGATTGCGATTCGTAGCACGAGCCCGGGCCAGCCGGAATCGGCGACCACCAAATTGCTTCCGCCACCGAGCACAAACAATGGCAGGTCGCGGGTTTTGGCGAATTCTGCGGCCTCTTGAATCTCGTCTTCGCGCTTCAATTCCGCGAAGTAACGCGCCGCTCCGCCCACATGTAAGGTGGTCAGTGGCGCCAGCGGGACGGTTTCCTGAATCGTCATGAAGTTTGTGATTGGTAATTTGCAATTTGCAATCTGAAACGGTATTTCGATTTTCGAATGATTGATTGCAAATTGAGCATCGTCAGAAGCCTGATTTCACTCTATAGTTAGTAGAGCATCTCATGGTTTTGAAGAGACTCTGATGGTAATTGGTAATTAGAAATCGTAGATTACGATTTTCAAATTACCAATTGCAAATTACCCGTTACAAATTTTAGGAGAATCCATGTACCCAGAAATTATGGTAATCCCGATGCGCGAAGAACTGACGCGTCTCGGAATTCAAGAGCTGCGCAGTGCCGCCGACGTTGACCACTTTGTACAGAATGAACAAGGTACAACCATGGTGGTCGTGAATTCGATTTGTGGATGCGCGGCAGGCCGTATGCGTCCAGCGGTGCGCCTGGCGTTACAGAATGCAACCAAGCCGGGCAAAATCGCGACCGTATTTGCCGGACAAGACACGGAAGCAACCGCGCGTGCCCGTTCCTATTTCACGGGATATCCCCCGTCTTCGCCCTCCATCGCAATTTTGCGCGACGGCAAGCCGGTCTACATGATGCATCGCCATCAGATCGAAACCCGCGATGCTTCGGACATCGCCGCCGATCTAAAAGCTGCCTTCGAGCAGCACTGCGCAGTCGCTGCCACACATAGTTAATGGAGCGCCGGGCGTCCCCGCCCGGCTGCGCCATTCCCGCCGCTCATGGTCGAATGCCGTCACACGAAACTCGCACGGGAAAAAACATGAAACGTCTGGTGCTTCTCCTCATTGTTTTCTTCGTAACGTCCTGCTCTATAACGTCGTGGTGCGCCGAGCCCTGGGAGGTTCCATCCGCCCAGATTGATGCCGCCTATCCCCAGGTCGAAGCGCTCTATCTCGACCTGCATCGTAATCCCGAGCTTTCTTATCACGAAGAAAAGACTGCTGCCAAAATTGCCGACCAGCTTCGCAAACTTGGATACGATGTCACCACCGGAGTTGGCGGAACCGGGGTAGTTGGCGTGTTCAAGAATGGCCAGGGTCCTGTGGTGATGTTGCGCGCCGAACTCGATGCTTTGCCAGTGCCGGAGAAGACTGGTCTTTCTTATGCTAGCCGCGTCACTACGCACGATGACCGCGGCGTCGAAGTGCCGGTGATGCACGCCTGCGGCCACGATCTCCACATGGCGATTGGCATTGGAACAGCTGCGCTGCTGGTGCAGAACAAAGAGCGTTGGCACGGGACCTTTATTTATGTCGGCCAGCCAGCCGAGGAGCGCATCGGGGGAGCCAAAGCGATGATTAAGGATGGACTCTTCACACGCTTTCCCAAGCCCGACTTCGCTTTCGCCATACATGACAGCAACGGATTGCCCGCCGGCAAGATCGGCTATACGTCGGGGTTCAGCGCATCAAATTCGGATTCGGTGAATGTCACGGTATACGGAGTCGGCGGCCACGGCGCGTCCCCGCAGGAGACAATCGATCCGATCGTGATCGCCGCGCGCACCATATTGAGCTGGCAGACAATCGTTTCTCGTGAGATCGATCCGCAGGATCCGGCTGTGATTACCGTCGGTTCGATTCACGGGGGCACCAAGAACAACATTATTCCGGACGAGGTCCTGATGCAGTTGACCGTCCGCTCATATAAAGATGAGGTCCGGAAGCACCTGCTGGCATCCATCGAGCGGATTGCGGATGCGGAAGCGGCCGCTGCAGGAGCGCCAAAAAAGCCGCTTATTCAAATCATGGATGGTACCGGTGCGGTCTACAACGACCCTCCCACCACCAGCCGACTCGTCGAGCGGCTCAAGCAAGTCTTGGGGGATGCCAACGTTGTACCCGAACATCCGTTCATGGCGAGTGATGATTTTGCGGAGTATCGCTATGGAGGAGTGCCCAGTGTCATGATCGAACTGGGCGCCGTCAACCCGGAGAAATATGCGGAGGCGAAGAAAAGCGGCGAAGCGATTCCCGGCCCGCATTCGCCATACTTCGCGCCCGATCGCGAACCCAGCCTCAAGACCGGAATCGAAGTTGAGATGGCAGGGATCCTGGAATTGATGAACAAATAGTTGACGGGAGGCAGGAGCGCTCGATAGCCGGCTGGCAGTGTGTCCGGTGTTTGCTGCATAAGCCAATCCGCTACGGCGTGAGTTACCGGTTAGTCATCGTCAATGTCAGCTAGTTCGGCCCCGTCCCTTCCATCACAAATTTAAGTAAGCGGCGTCACAGCGCTGGCCGGCGGGATTGTCGGATGATATAGGGAGTTTTATGGGCACAAGTCAGCTTTTACGATGTGGAGTATTCGAATGACAGAACTAGATCTGCCCGCATTCGTTGGCGACGATCCGGTCAAGTTGCTCACTCCAGAGCAGAAAGAAGTGTTGCGGCGCTCGATCGCGAAGATTGTCGCGTTGGGCGCGCAAGTGGGGGTCGATGCAGATCAGATGATTCTGCTTCTGAGGTCGGGCCTGACGGTTCGAGAACTGCTGGAGTACCTTGCGGTTCGATCGGGAGAAGCTGCATGAAGCCGAGTCATACAGAAAAATGTCGGCTGTAATATCCTTGGGAAATCTTCCGAAATCAGCACGTTTCGGCTGACCCGGAGATTTAAACGTTTGCGGCGCGGCGCGCGATTGAGTAATCTCTAGCGATGCCAATTCGCCAGGAAATCTGGATCTCTGAAACGATGCTTATTACACGGTTTGATAAATGGCTCTCTCTGCAATCGCGTCTTTGCGCATTGATTATATTCGGCGTCATAGCCTTGGCGTCGACCGCTCAAGTGTTCGCTCAGGAAAAACCGAAGCCAGACACGCAGGCCAGCCCTTCACCGGCTGCGATGCCTCCTCCCGGTCAAGCTCCTCCGGATGCTCCGACGCCACCCAAACCGGTGGCTATTTATAACTTGCTACAGCGCAAGTCCATCGTTTTCCCCGACATCGCGTACAGTACCGAACGGCTTTCAGTGGGTCAAAAATTCAAACTGTTCGTGGATAACAGCATTTCTGTGGACGCGATTACATGGTCCGTGCTGGGTTCGGCTGTCGGCCAGGCGGATAATTCGCCGACCGGCTTCGAACAGGGTTGGGATGGATATGCCAAGCGATTCGGGGCCGCGATGGGTCGAGAGTCGTCCAGCGAATTCTTTGGGACATTTATCATTGCTTCGGCGCTGCACGAGGATCCACGTTTCTATGCGGAGATCGATCCACCTTTCTTTCACGCGGTGAAATACTCACTGAAACATGTCTTCGTCATGCAAAACGATGACGGTCATCAGGTGATCTCCTGGTCAAGGCTCGGCGGCCCTCTGCTGGCGGAAGGACTGGCAAACGTGTATTACCCGGACCGAAACCGCACAGTTGGAGATACCTTTTTTCGTTATGGTCTGGATTTAGGGAGCCGGGCGGGTGGAAATATGCTGCGCGAGTACTGGCCGGTGTTTCTAAAGAAAATCAGCCACAATCGCGCGTCGGCCCCTGGACAGCACTAACCGTCCTGGAAACTTGAAAAAGGCTGTTTTTCTCATTCTGCGCGCGCATCTAATTCAAGAACAACCGCGTGAAGAATAATAGTGTGAAGAATAAGTCGGGGCAGAACCTTGGTAGGAATCTGCCGTGAATGTTGCCGAAATTATGACTTTTTGCGGGCACGGCTCTACGGCCTGCTGCAGAAAAACAGGAGATAGAGATTGAGCAACAGGATTTTAGTGTTACTTGCTTTTTGTGCACTCATCGTCGGTACCCTCGCCGCACAAGATTCGTCGCCATCCAATTTCAACCGTTTTACCTATAACGTCGGAGCCGGACCGGGCATTGGCCATGGCGATGTAGCCAGTTTTGTCGGGAACTCTTTTAATGGAGTGGCCGGTGCAGGCATGAACTTCACCCGCATATTTGGGGCCGATGTCGAATATATGTACTACGACCTCAACTTTAAACGGAGCGTTGCCTACAGTAATGCGCTCCCGAACCAGAGCGGACACATGCAGTCGGTGAGCCTGGACGGCATTGTCAATGCTCCCTTCCATTTTCACAAAGTGGGGTTGTACGGAGTTTACGGTGTAGGTTTTTATCGGCGCAGTGTTTCGGTGAACAGTCAGCAACTTAATCCCGGTGCACTCTGTCAGCCCGCATGGAGATGGTGGGACTTAAACTGTGAGCCCAATAACATCATTGTGGTTCCACAAGTCATGTCGTCTCATTCTCTGAATGCTGGCGGCTTCAATTACGGCGCCGGATTAACCTGGCGCCTGAACCGTCTCCATCATGCCAACATTTACGCCGAATATCGCTACCATCGCGCGTATACGAGCGACGGCCTGACCATCGTTGCACCCATTACGGTTGGGCTGCGTTGGTGAGGGAGAGAGACTCCTAGCCGCGTTTCTACGATTGGATTCGATCCGGACTTGAAGTCGCGGGTGCGCGCGAGGGCAGCCCGCGGAAGCCAACTGCGGCCAAAGCATACAAGAGCGCGGCAACCACCAGCAGCGCTTTCATTCCGATCACTAAAGAGAGATTTTCAAGCAGGCCACCGACGACGGCTCCCAGCATGTTCGCGCCGAGGGCAGCGGCAGGGGAGTCCGTGGAACGGAATTCAGAGGCGAACAATAGTCCAGCAAAGAAAACGGGAATGGCGAAGATGAGCGCAGCGAAGAATCCAATCAAGGCTGCCGAACCGGGGATGCGGTTGAAAGGTACGAGGTAGGCGCAAGCAATGCCGAGCAGAATGGCGATCAGACTCCAGGAACGTGGCCACGGGGTGCGTTGTCTTTCGATAACAGAGTTGGCGAGCAGAAGCGCGGAGAGAATGGCGGCGATCACGATGCCATTGACTTGCCATGTGGTTCCAAAATACAAAGCCAAGCGGCTGACGACTTGCGTTTCCAATAGTAGAAATCCGGCGCCCATGCTGAAAAAGAAAAGGGAAGGAACGCGGGTGCAGGCTTCCGGAATCTGGAAGTAGAAGAGGGCAGCGAGCAAGATGACGAGGACGCTGAGCAGATAGAAGATGCCCGGAATCCAATGTCCTTGGTGATAGAGATAGGGCCAATCGTCGGTGGTGATGGCGACTCGGGGCGAGGCGAGAAACGAGGAATGCTGGGCAGCGACAAACTCAGTCAATCGAGGATCGGCGGCCAGGCTTGCTTCGACCTGTCCCGAAGGCGAGATGGCAAAACAGGTAGCGCCTACGGTGTAGCTCGAAGGCGCAACGAAAACAATGGGAGTTTTCCCGAAAGTGCGAGTCAACATTTCAGTCAGGCGCCGACCCACAAAGGGATGATTGATTTGGAACTTGATGAACATGATTCCGTTGGGGGCGAGCAACGCGCGAGCCTCGCGAAATGACTCCTCGGTGTAAACGAAATTGTCGAGGCGCATGTTGGAATAGTCGGAGACCTGCGTGTGGGAATCGAGTAATCCGAAGAGGATGAGGTCGTAACGGGCAGTGGTTCGCTTCATGAAGGCGCGCGCATCGGTGAGGTGCGTGGAGACCCGCGGGTCATCGTAGGGATGCTCAGGGTGGCGACGACGTCCGATATCGAGGATTTTAGGGTCGATTTCGACCGCATCGACGGCGCGGCTTCCATGTCGCAGAGCCGCAGCCACATCATTTCCCGTACCAGAACCAACGATCAGAACATTAGGGTTCGGCGGTGTAAAACGAAAAGGTAAATTGTATGGATTCTCATCCGGCGACTCGGTCAACAATTCTGGGTGACGAGCCAGGAAATCGGAAGAGAGATTTACAATCATCTGGTAGCCAGTATGGTTTACGCGAATCTGGGTGCGGTAGAGCTCGCCATCGGGAAAATTTTCGTCTTGGACTTCAATCTGCTGGTAGGGGGTCCAGAGATTGAAGTGTTGTGGAGTCGATGGATCGAAGAGCAGGATCGCCACCGGTAAAACGGCAGCTGCGATCCGAATCGAATCGCTGCGGTTGGATTGCAGCAGCGCCATTCCCGCCAGCACGACGGTGAACCATACCGCGGGAGGCAGTGCTAACCAGGACACGGCAAAGAATGCGAGAATGCCGGCCAGACTACCCGCCAGATTCCAGGAGTAGCCATAGAGCGGGCGCGGGGCCAGTTCGATCTGGCGGCTTACGATCTGTCCGATGGGGATGAAAATGTAAGTGATGAGTAAGAGCAAAATCGTGGTGACAGCCACGGCCAGGAGAAAGCCGGTAGTGTCGTGCGCAGCGTGGGTGGCCCATATCTCGATATCCTGCGACGCGCCCAGATATTGCGAGAGGGTCTCCATGATCTGCGGGCCGCGCCAGGGCAAACGAACTATGACAATCAATCCGAGCAAGGCGGTGGCGGCGGTCTGCCAGCGAGGACGTTGGCGAGCCAAAGCGCAACCTAAGCCGAATCCTAGAAAACAGAGCAGGAGTGCCAGGTTTTTTACATAAGCGAACACGCGAACCTCTGTGGCGACCCAGCGGATGAGGGCGAGTTCAGCGAAGAGGGTGAGCGCACTGGCTAGAAACAAGTTGGAAAGATTCCAGCGATCCGTCAATTCGGAAGGCTGAGTGCGCGGCTTGATTACTCGGTAGCCGACGAGGACCGCGGCGGCCAGCACGAAGCCCGGAATGCGCAATGACATTAGGAGTCCGTTGAGAAAAGAGTGGGCCAGAATAACATGCGAAGTGAGAGGTTAGTGGGGTGAAAGCGAGGACCTTGCTCTCAAGGGGTTAGACGGGCGTGGCGCCCGTCCCCATACAAGGAAAACCTCAGCAGGTGAGTTGGTCGCGGGTTAGTTTCAGCCCGGTCAAATTCCCTAAAATCGTTACGGCGATCTGCTCGGTACGGAAAAACTCTTCGGCAGTTTGCTGAAGATCCGCGATAGTGACCGCCTCGATGCGTTCAATAAGTTCGTCCAGCCCATAGAAATGGTCATAATACATCTCCTGGCGCGCCAGGTTCGACATACGCGCGGTCGAAGATTCAAGCGAGAGCATGAGGCTGCCCTTGAGCTGGTCCTTCGATCGGCGCAATTCTTCCTCTGGGACGGGGATGGTTTTTAGGTTGCGGAATTCCTCGACAACACACTCCACCACCTTGATCGCCGACTCGCGTGAGGTGCCCGCATACACGCACATGGACCCGGTATCGCGGTATGGGTTCAAGTCGCTGTAGATGGAGTAAGCGAGCCCCTGGCGTTCGCGAATATTCTGGAACAGGCGCGAGCTCATACCGCCCCCGAGCAGCGTATTCAGGATGTAGGACGCGTAGCGGCGTTCGTGCGCAATGGGATGCGAGGGAACACCGATACAGATTTGCACCTGCTCCAGTGACTTCTTGTTGCGTAGGTTGATGCGCGAAAAAGTCTTAGGCTGAGGCGAGTGCAAGCCATTTTTCGCCGGCTTCACGTGTTCGAAATATTTCGTGACGAGTTCGACAAAGTTCGTGTGGTCCAGGTTCCCGGCGGCGCTGACGATCAGATTGCCCGGAGCGAAATGATGGTCATAGAAGCGAGAGACGACAGGACGTTCGAATTTTTTCACCGTGTCGCGCGTGCCCAGGATGGGCAGACCGAGGCCGTGGTCCTTCCAGAAGCTTTGGGTGAAGATCTCGTGGACAAGGTAGTCTGGATTGTCCTGATCCATTTTTATTTCTTCGAGAATAACGCCTCGTTCCTTGGCGATATCTCCGGCATCGAAGACGGGATGAAGAACGAGATCGCTAAGGACGTCCATGGCGAGCGGAAGGTGTTCGTCGAGAACTTTGATGTTGAAGCAGATACATTCCTTCGCCGTGAACGCATCCATATTGCCACCAATAGAATCGACTTGGCGGGCGATCGCTTCCGCGGAGCGAGTTTCGGTGCCTTTGAACACCATGTGCTCGATGAAGTGGGAGATGCCATTCCATTCCGAATCCTCGTCCCGTGAGCCGGACTTGAGCCAGATGCCAATTGCGACCGAGCGGATGTGGGTCATCTGCTCGGTGATAACGGTTAGGCCGTTTGGAAGGACCTGACGACGAATGCTGCGCGTTTCTTTTACCATTATTTCCTTATCAAGAATTTCGTAGTATGACGACGTATGACGACCGGATCCAAATATGAACTCCGTGGCGGGTTGCTTCTACCATTGTCCCACAATCCGACCCTGGGCAAATGGGGGTGCAATTTAGCCTTCTTTTTGTTCAACTTCCGGTGAATCTTTGCATCATCAATTTCAGTATTACACTGTGAAGTAGGGGAGCATCTCCCGTCGCTCCACCGGCTTAATGCTCAGCCAGACATCCAATTCGCTGTTAGGACTTAACTTGCAGGAGCTTACGAATCTTGCGCTCGGATCGGGACAGCCTGCCTACCGGGGCCAGCAGTTATTTGATGCAATATATCGGCAAAAGATTGACCGGCTGGACCAGGTCTCGACCCTGCCACTCGAATATCGCGTTTGGCTGACGGAGCAAGGATGGCGAGTTGGGCTCCCGAAAATCGACCGCAAATTCTCTTCCAGCGATGGCACTGTCCGGTATCTCATGGAGCTGGCCGATGGGCAGACCGTGGAGACGGTCTGGATGCCGGAGGGAGACGGCGGAGAGAGCGGCGACGGAAGCGAAGCGGGTGAGGAGATTGAGGGTGGGACTGCTCCAGCGACGTGGCGTCGAGCGACAATCTGCGTATCGAGCCAGGTGGGATGCGCCGTAAGTTGCAAGTTTTGCTTCACGGCGTTGCTTGGGGTCAAGCGCAATCTGGAAGCGGGAGAAATCGTCGGCCAGATTGCGGCCGTGCTCCGGGATCAAGGCGTTGAGCCGCCGCTCCAACGCGTCAACATCGTGTTCATGGGCATGGGCGAGCCCTTCTTGAATTATGAGAATTTTATGAAGTCGGTCCGGCTGCTGGCAGAGGGCGTGGGGATTCCGGAGTCGCGGATGACCGTGTCGACGGCGGGGATCGTACCTCGGATTTATGATTTCGGGCAGGAAGAACTGCGCCCAAAGTTGGCGATTTCGCTCAATGGATCGAATGACGCGTTGCGAAGCGAAGTGATGCCGCTAAACCGGAAGTGGAGTTTGGCGGAGTTGATGAAAGCGGCGCGGGAGTTTCCACTGCGAGCGCGCGAGCGGCTGACGTTTGAGTATGTGCTGTTGGCAGGTGTGAATGATGCTCCGCAACAGGCGCGCGAAGTGGTGGAGTTGGTGCGGGGTATAAGAGCTAAGATCAATTTAATTGCATTGAATCCGGGCGCGGAGTTGCCATACCAGACACCAGAGCAAGAGCGGGTGCTTGGATTCCAGCGGATTCTGGTAGCTGCGGGAATTCCGGCTTTTGTAAGGCGGCCTCGCGGACGGGATATTTTTGCCGCGTGCGGACAACTGAAGCGAACAGTGGAAGTGACGCCTGCCGGAGAATCCAAATCCACGTTGTCCTCCTGAGCGAAGCCAAGGTCCTTTACTGCTAAGTGCTGCTACGAGCCGCCGACCTGTTGGATAGAGAGAATGAAGGACGGCTGGTAGCGTTTGCCGCAGCCTGCAGTTCCATACGGAAAGCCGCATTTACGGAAGTCGAAGGTTGCAAGAGACGGCCGCCATGCTCTTCGACGATACGGCAGCAGGCGCTCAACGAGAGAGTCGAGGGCTTGTTCTCCCCCTCAGAGTTAAGCGACAACGTGTACGAAGATGAATGCGAAGAAGGTTCGTCATGTGAAAAGTCCACCAGAACGAGGTTGCCTAGGCGGTGCGTGTGAATCAATAGAGACGAGTTGGTCTCGCGATCCAGATGAGCGCTGATCTGTCCCGTGAGATGCATGCAAACGTGAAGAATCTGGTTCGAATCGGCCAGGACCGGCGGCAGCGCAGGGCTAAGATCGAGGCGGATCGAAATGGCTTCCGCTTCCATTTGCGGAGCCAGCAGACGGACAGTGGTTTGCAGCACGGAGTTGATGTCGACGGCGGCCAGCCTGGCAGGCGCTTGCCGTGCAAACGTGAGCAGGCTCGCAACGAGTGTCGTGGTGCGGCGTACTTGTTCTCCGATTTGCGCGGCTTGGATTTGTTCCTGCGATGGCAAACTGGATGCGCTGAGCAAGTCGGAGTATCCCAGCATGGCCGTGAGCGGGTTGTTGATCTCATGGGCGGCTCCACCCACCAACTGGCCGAGCGATGCCAACTTCTCAGACTGAATAAGCTTTTCCTGCAACTCCTTGAGGTCGTCGAAAGACCGGCGCGACCGGTCGAGAAACTGCGAGAGTTCAGCCCGAAGCATGCGTTGACGCCAGAAAACCACGACACCCATCACCACCATGGTGAGAAGGCTCACGACGATGCGGAAGGTCGTGACCGAGGGCGGAAGCTTCGTGTTCAGTTCTGAGTGCAGCGCCGCCCAGGGGAGGCTGAACAGAGCGAGCATACTCAGACGTGTGATCCAGACGCCAAACAGAGGCCGCGACGGCTTTGAATCGGACAGGTCGAGCCGCAGGGCGAGCAATGGAACTGTGGCCATCCAAGCCATAGAAACGGTAAGCGGGATGTCGTAGATGCTGCCGCTGTAATAAAGCTTGTGACCGATGGCCCAGTTTGCAACATATGAACTAGAAGCATAGAGTGCACTGGCGCCAAGCAATTGTCCGTAAAGTTGGCGCCATCCGCCGCGCGCGGTATAGGCAAGGATAGCAAGTGCAACCAGGAGCACGAGTTTTTCGGTCAGATACGTGAAGTTATAGTTCGCGCTGTAGGCTGTTTCATCGACTTGTACTGTTTGCCATGGAATCACCGCGTATACATAGATGAAGACCCACCACGTAAGCAAGAGCGTGAAATCGAGCATGCGGATCCGTTCATCCCGTTCGTCCTCCCGGAGATGAGGAAGTACGGCGAGAGCGGCGATCATGGGTACTAAATGCAGCCACAGAACGATGTCGCCCAGAAAGGGATCAGGCACCTCTTGACGCTTGTAAACTTCGAAGTAATTCCACATCCCCTGGTAAGTGAGCCAGAACACCATGCCCGCACTCATGAGGATCCAGAAGAGCCGGATGTGGAGTGTAGGGCACCGCGAACGCGAAGTATTCATCAGGAATGCAGTAGTGGCGACAAGTAATAGAGCCCCTTGGATCAGATCGCTGGTAATTGTGAGGCCCGCGCCTCTTGGTATGAGCAGAGACGCCGCTGTCTGGGCGAGAACCAGAGCGACAAGCAGAGAGGTCCAGACTTTCGAGAGTGCGGCCAAGGCAAACTACTCCGGTTCCATTCTAGAGTGTGACGCCGAGCTCAAGGGGTTACTAGAGTAACTCCCTATGCGCAAATTGGAGTTGCGAACTACCGAGTTAAGAAGCTCATGGAGTTTGTCTTCGATTCCCTTTAGAATTAGGCGCTTAACTAAAACAAACCTCAACTGCGAGATTCTCTTGTCTTGGATATTCCCTCGATACCGTGATTTATGGCGTTTTCGCGCGCCGCTGAGCGCGGGCGAGATCCGCCGCACCGAGCGTTATCTGGCGACGGCGCGCGTGGCGCTGACGATTGCGGCGGTGCTGGCCCTTTGGATGGAGCCGGTGCGCGGGTTCGTCTATTCACGCTGGCTGTACTGGCTATTGACTGTGTACCTTGTGAATTCGGTCGTAGTGATGTTTTTGGTGCGGTTCCGCCCGCGATCGACGACCGCTTTTCGCCTGGTCGTACATGCGGTAGATATCCTTTGGCCAGTCCTGATTTCTCTGTTCGCGACAGCGCAGCACGGCCCATTCTTTCTTTTCTTCGTGTTCGTGATGGCTGAGGCAGCATATCGCTGGGGGTTGTGGGAGACACTGGGCACGGCGGTCACGGCAGTGGTACTGCTGTGGGCTGAAGCCTACGCCGTGCGCGCGGGCTTGGAATCGGCAGCGAATCAATGGCTGCACACCATGCATCTCCCACGGCTGGGAGTAAGCGTGCGTGAACTAGATCCGCAACAGCTTTTCATGACGTCGGTGTATCTGATCGTGCTCGGTCTTTTGCTGGGTTACATGTCGGAAAATCAGAAGAGAGTGCGAGCCGAGCGCGCTGTGATCACCCGCGTTCTCAGTTCAACGCGGGTGGAGGCAGGGCTCACTGGAACCATGCAGCAGATTCTTGGCGAGGTGATGAGCGTGTACGGAGCGGCCCGCGTGCTGGGCGCATCGCAGGAGAGAAACAGTTACCGCGTTTTCCTGGCTGAAGTGAAGCGTGGCCCTGAAGGTTCCGAAGCTTTGCGTTGGAGCGAGGCTTTGCCGGAGACCGAAAAGGCATATCTGTTCGACGGGCCGGCCGACGCGGTTTATGTATCGCGCAATGGGGCAGGTTTTCGCACGGTGCTGCTAGACCAGGATGGCAAACGCCGGCGGGAAGTAAACACGAAATTTCTGGACGTGCTCGCGCCCGTAGAAAAATTTGACGCGATGGTTTCAGTGGGATTGCTTTTTGGGACGGAGTGGTCTGGCCGAGTGTTTGTTTTTGATCCAGAGATGATGGGGGAACCGGAAGAGGAACTTCGCTTTCTGCAGGAATTTGCGCAGCAGGTAGGCCCGGCGATCTACAACGTCTACTTGATGCGGCGACTGCGGGAGCGCGCAGGTGCGCTGGAGCGGTCGCGATTTGCGCGTGAGCTTCACGATGGCGCAATTCAATCGTTGATCGCGGTAGAGATGCAGTTGGATGTATTACGACGCCAGTCGGGAACGCAAGCTCCAGTGGTGAATGCGGAGTTGGGGCGCATTCAGAAATTGCTGCGCGAAGAAGTGTTGAAGTTGCGCGAACTGATGCAGGCGATGAAGTCCTTCGAAGTAAATGCTGATCGGCTTCTAGGGTTTATTTCCGACACAGTAGAGCGCTTCCGTCGAGAAACTGGAATCGCGGCTGAGTTCGTCAGTGAACTGGAGCGCGTAGACTTGGCGCAAAAAGGCTGCCGGGAACTCGCTCGCATTGTGCAGGAGAGCCTGGTAAACGTCCGCAAGCACAGTGGAGCGCACAATGTATTAGTGCGTCTGGCGCAGCGAGCCGGTAATCTGCAATTGACAGTAGAAGACGACGGAAAAGGCTTTTCTTTTTCGGGGAAGCTCTCTGATGCTGAGCTGGAGACGACCGGCAAGGGGCCGGCGGTGATCCGAGAACGGGTGCGCCTGCTAGCGGGCGAACTCACGATAGAATCGACCCCAGGGCACGGCGCGCGATTGGAAGTCCGGATTCCACCGGCCGGGAAGACCAGTCGTTAATCGTTGTTAGAATGAGCGCTAGAATCGTCGTTGGGATAATCGACCGAATCCTCAATAGGCAAATTAATTGGATGGACACATTATGGATAAACGTACACATCCCATACGCATTGTAATTGCCGACGATCACCCCATTTTTCGCGACGGCTTACGCCGCCTTCTGGAATCTGAGGGTGACATGAAAGTAGTAGGCGAAGCCTGCGACGGCCGCGAGGCAGTGAAGCTGGCGTCGGAAATCAAGCCCGATATTCTTCTGCTCGATCTGGCAATGCCGCACCACACTGGCCTGGACGCGTTGCGCGATCTGAATTCTGGCGCCGGCGCGGCGGCCGCTGTGCGTATCATTTTGCTGACAGCAGCCGTGGAAAAGAAACAAGTAGTGGAGGCGTTACAGTTGGGAGCACGCGGCGTGGTGCTTAAGGATTCCGCAACGCAACTGTTGCTCAAGAGCATTCACGCAGTGATGGCTGGCGAATATTGGGTGGGACGGGATAGCGTTTCGAATCTGGTGCAGTACCTGCGCAACCTTATGCAGAGCACCAATGAAGAATCGAAACAAAAGAAATTCGGACTGACGCCGCGGGAACTGGAGATAGTCTCCGCCGTGGTCGCGGGCTATGCCAACCGTGAAATAGCGGAATACTTCAAAATCAGCGAGGACACAGTAAAACACCACCTCAGCAATATTTTCGACAAGCTAGGAGTCTCGACCCGTCTGGAATTGGCGCTGTTCGCTGTGAACCAAGGATTGCCTCTAAAGACGATAGTCTAAATAAAACCAAGTAATCAATTTGTAATCAACAGTTTAGGAGTTCTAAGGTAAATCCCCGAGCCTGTAGCACCATAGTGCTATCTAAGGTCACTGGTGTGCTATTGGGTAGAGGGGGCGGTTCGCGATATTTTACAATGACACGACGGCGAACTACTGCTCGAAGCATTGATACAGGTTTCGGCGTGCCATCGATTGGGGGCAAACAGTGATTAAAGCAATCCGTCAACTTTGGGCTCGGGAAGATGGCCAAGACGTTGCCGAGTACGCGGTTATGCTGGCGGTAATCCTTGTGATCGTGATCGGTACAGTCCGACTAATTGGCGGCAACGCCAACAATGTATTTTCGCAAGTCGGAAGCACAATGGCGAACTAGATCTGTCTAGCCAGCCCCGCTGCTGTCCGGCGCGGGGTTTCCTCCTGATTGTTCTCTCCTGTTACAAGATATCTGCGAAAAAGATCTGCGAACAAGATCTGCGAACAAGATCTGCGAACTAAGATCTGCGAACCAAGATCTGCGAACCAAGATCCAACGGGCCCGCGGTTGGTGTCCCTAGCGTCGTCTAACATTGTCTCCTGCACAGACGGGGCTTGCTATGGAAGCGCATGGGTGCATACGGCCTCTACGGGAGGCAACGGCTCAACCACCGCCCACCCCAGAAGCCGAAAGCTAATTGCTATCAATCCGGGCTACTGTCCTGACGGAGCCGCCGCTGTTTTCTCCGGAACCGGAGCCGTCTTTCCTGGAGCAGTCGCATCGAGCCTGGTAAGGAATGGGAAGAATGGCGTGACTTCGAAGGGCATCTTCTCGGCTGCGGTCGTAATGGCTATGGGCTTGGTCTTGATCAGTTCGAGTTGATTGTTCCACGGATCAATCTTTACCCGGCCACCGAGAGGAAGCGCCGCGACTTGACCGACCTTCTTCGGATCGAATTGCGGCGAGGAGGTCATCAACGCCGACATCTTGGTGGCGTCGCCGTTGAGCAGACTGTCGCCCAGGTGTGCCCGAATCAGGTTCTTCAGCTCAGGAGCGCGTGCCTGGACCGCCTTAAGGAACAAGCCAGCGTTGCTGAGCTTGTCTTTGTATGGCGAATTGTTGAGCAGTTCGACGGCCTTTTTGTCAGCGGCTTCTTCTTCGCCGCGATCGCGGGCAAAATCCATGCGCTCGAAGGTGCGTTCATCAGGAAAGAACATGCGGTCGTTGAACGCAAGTTTTGTGTCGAGATGATGGCCAAGCACGATGTGCGCCAGTTCGTGGCTCAGAATCATTGCCAAGGACGCTTCATCAGGCAACACGTCAATCATGCCGCGGCTCACAACGATGGTGTGGCCAATGGTGAAGGATTCAAGCGGCGTGGTCATCAGCACACGGCACCGGATCTCGGGTTGAATGTCGAGGTTATTGGTGACCATGATGTTGTTGACAACCGTCAGCAGCACCTTGTCGATTTCGCCTTCCGGCGCGATCAGACCAATCTGCTGCAAGCGGTCAATTACGTTAATTTCAGCCTGGCGTTCCCACGCGCGCTGGGCCTCGATGGGCGATGCGTCCTGGGCTTTCTGACTTTGGTCCTGAACCGACTGCGGCGCATCGACAGTGATCTCCGTGAACTCGGAGTTCCGCCGAAGATCCTTCAGGTTATATCCCCAAAGCCTCGTCTGTGCCTTGTAATCAAGCGTCTGTCCCAAACGATACTTGAGATCCGACTCCTCGGAATAAATCAGCGAAGGCAGCCAGACGCCGGGACGAAGGTTCTGGCGCCAGCTGTCAAAGTGCAAGTAATAACTGGCCCGCGGATGAGGATAGTAAGTGCCATTGAAGCGCACGATGTTGTAGTCCTGATCTTCGATCCAGACACGCCCGAGGAACCGGCCCTTACCAGCGTCTTTCTTGGGAGCGACGTCCATGACCACACAGCGCACTTCCCCAAGAAACTCACGGCGAACGAATGTGAAATCGTAATATTTGCGCTGAAAATCCTGATCGAGCACTACCATTTGCGCGAAACCCAGAGGCAGGAATTTCATGGAATAAACGTTGCTCAGTTTGCTGAGCATGCGTTTGCCAAGTCCAGCCGTGGTGGGTGAAGTGAAGGCGCGGTCGTCGGTTCCTTCACTCATATCCAGACGTCCGAGGAAGTACACGTCGCTACTGGGAACGGGAGCGCCGAGGTCTTTGTCTTCCTTCAGATTCTGGAGATATGTCTCCACCAGGGGATGAAGTTGTTTCATCTGGGCCATGAAGAAATGTTCACGCTCAATCGCCCGATCAACCACCTGATCAAAGCTGGCGGCAGAGACGCTGGCCTGTTGGCTAACAGTATCGCGAGTCGACAGCTGCGGTTCTGGCGCAGTCTGGACGGGCGGAGTCTGTACCGGCGGAGTTTGAGCTGGTGAAGCCTGAGCCGGTGACGTCTGAGCCGGTGCTGTTTGAACCGGTGCGGTCTGGGCCGGCGCAGTTTCGGCAGGCGTAGTCTGGGCGAATAGAGACGCGGCACAGCAGACCAAAGTGAGCGTAAGCAGTGCGAATGGGGGGCGCAACATTCCAATTTGTTTCATTTTACCTGCGATGCATGATCTGCAATTCGTGAGCTGCAATGGATGACGAAAATATGCGACTAAATGCGTGGCTAATGTGACCGCGCCATTTATGAAGCCAGTTGAAATACGATGTGCAATACTGCTTCGAAATCAGCGGGCTGGCCGTCTTTCAGCGCGGGCTTAAACTGAATTTTTTCCGCTGCGTGAACCGCCGACTCGTCCAGTCCATGACCCAGACCACGCACCACTTTTACGACGCGAATCTGCCCGGTCGCTGTAAAGACAACATCGAGCAGTACCTCGCCTTCAATCTTAAGCTGTCGCCCTTCATCAGTGTAAACCGGACGAGGCTTGAATGTGATCTCAGCGGGTAATGTTTTGACCACAGCTTCGGCAGACTTTACTTTAGCTTGAGATGTAGTCACGACATCAGCGTCACCGAAGCCGCCTTGCCGTACCGTGCCGCGCGAGCCGGAAACGCCGGAACTTTCGCCGGTAGCGACCCCGCTGCCAAAGCCCGTGCTAGCCACCACTCCCTTGCTACCGTGCGACCCTCCAGTGCCGTTGCCTGAACCAGGGCCATTCGGCATATCAAATGAGCCCGCCTGTGCGATCGTGATCGGACGGCCGTGATTATCCCGATTAGGTACGCCATTCGGATCGCCGAAACCACCGGTTTGTACCTTCTCCGGCGCGGCCGCCATCGTTGGCGTCGCCGAGCTTCCATTGGAGAACACATTTGTCTTGACCGGAGGCCTGGGTATCATCGGCTTTACGTCCGGTAAAACCTCTTTCTTTGCAGCCAACGTAACTTCTGGCGCCTTCTCCTCGGGAACAACAGGTTTCTTCTGCACTAACTCGGACGGAACACGCATCGCTTCGGGACGAGGTGTTACCGGCTCGGTAATCTTGGGAACTGGAACAGGAAAATGCTTGACCGGTGCCGGAGCCTGCGGAACCGGAGGCGGGGTATCAACCAGGCTGACAAAGTGGTAGTCATGGTCTGGCGGAATCAGGACGTCCGGATATGCGATGGCGGCAATTACAAAGAACGCCACCAACAACGACTGCACGCCATAACTAACAGCGAACCTCTCCCAGTGCCTGTTGGGTTCAGGGAGTAGGCCCAGGGTCAATTGTGAAGCATGGGAATCCATGTCCGACACCCTCGTGTATCGACCGCTTAAATTAGGTACTTGTGGAAGAAGTAGCCAATCCCACAGCATTTTAAAGACCGCGGGAGATGGAGCCGAAGGACGACACTTCTGCTGTTTTGAGTGCACGCCGAAGGCCATTTTCGACGTACGCTCTTCCACCTTAAGATGCTGCTAAGCGACCACTTACACGGGGAAACTTTTATTTTAGCAGACCAAAACAGGTCATCTGCAACGTTTTTCCTATTTTGGGGAGGGAAAAATTTTGGGGGAAATTGGAAGATTTTCCATGCAACTATGACTCTCAACTCTGACTCTCAAGGATCAACCTACAAAGGGTGCGCCCCGAAGAGTTGCTGCCTAAATGCCGTGACCGGCATGTCGAGCAAAATAATAGACTTGCACTTGAGCTTAGTCTGCTGAAGTCTCTCGTGCCCCCTCACACGCGGCACCTACTCGTCATCCACTTCTTCGTCGATCTTAATGCGCAGCGACTTCAGAAACTTTAAATCCTGATCGCTGATTTTCAGCTCGGCATTGGTGCTGAGCGTGGAAACAAGTGAAGTCTTGTCGGTGGTGTGCTCACCCTGTTTGCTGACGCCGATGGTGGCTTCGAGAACCAGGAAAATATCGTAGCCGCCTTCCTTAATCCGGGAAACCACTTCGGCAATCTGTTCCGAATCGGAAAGAGATTCGTTGATTGCCTCTCCCAGTTCTTTCATGAGTTGCTTCAGTTGCTGATCCACGAATCCCCCTCGAATCGGACGCCGCTGATCGGGGACATCACAAGCAGATGTGATGGCGCCCGAAATTATTGTACGCCCGGTCGCTGCTAAAATCGAACTAATGGTCGAATGGGCGGTGCCTCAGTTCGAAATTTTATAGGGTACGACGGTAGCGCAGGCCGCTAAAGGCGTGAGAGCATGGCTTGGCATGGACCATGACTCAGACTGGCATGGTTACCTGACGGCGCGGCACCGTGTCTTCTTGATTCTCGGGACCGTTCTAATGGCTCTCTCTGTTATCTCCACGCTCACCGGGTATCCGTTGAGAAGGGCCGAGGGATAATTTACCGTTCCGATGACCCAAAGAATTTTTGGCAAAATATTGCCCTGTATTGCCTGCTTGGCCTTCTCTGTCTTGGGCTCTACTTGTATACGGCCAACTAAGACCCGGCGAAAGTGAGATTTGAAACTGAGCCGCTACTAACTAACGATCGAATAACGCCCCCCGATAGGACCAAATAGTTGCGCGACCGAGCAATGGGTGACTGAGTAATGATCGACGGCCAAACGATAAAAAAAGTCAAAGCCATTTACAGTGCGGCCATCAACCTGGCGAAGCGTAGCCGGACAGGCCGCGCTATCCTGCTCGGCATTCATACAACCGCGCACTCTTTCGGCCGGGTGCTGCACCAACTTTGGCTGGAAGTGACCGGCTTCATCTTCCTGGCGATTGCCGCCATGGGAGCGCTGGCTGGTTTACGCGAATACAGCAAATATCAGGCTGGACATGCTGCTGGGCCGGGGCGATTACTGCTCGCGATATGCTTCACGGCTTCGTTCGCCTGGTTTGGACTTACCTCGTTCTGGCGAGTAAAGAGAAAAGCTAAGAACTAAAACCGGGATCATCGGGTCTAGAATCGCTCGATCAAAAGATCGCAGGCATTGGAGAGCGTCAATAAAATCTGGAAGAAGAAACGCGAAAGATTCATGAGAGATCTGAAAACGCCCGCGTCCGTGACCAAGCCAGAAGCCTCGCTACCGGGCGAAGAGACGTCTTCTCACATTCCCATACGTCCGCTCTACACGCCCGACGATCTCGCCGCCTGGGATTACGATCGCGACGTCGGCTACCCCGGCGAATTTCCCTATACCCGTGGCGTGCAAGCCACCATGTATCGCGGCCGCCTCTGGACCATGCGCCAATACGCGGGCATGGGCGATGCCGAGGAATCGAACAAGCGTTACAAATACCTGCTCGCCAATGGGACAACCGGGCTTTCCGTGGCCTTTGACTTGCCCACACAGATTGGCCTCGATTCCGACAATCCTCTGGCCGTGGGAGAAGTCGGCAAAGTCGGCGTAGCCATTGATTCCATCGAAGACATGCAGCGCCTGTTCGACGGTATCGACCTGACCGCGATTTCCACCTCGATGACTATCAACGCGACGGCGTCAATTTTGCTCGCGTTATACGTAGCCGTAGCCAAGCGGCAGGGAAGAGATATTCGCAAACTCTCCGGCACAGTGCAAAACGACGTGCTCAAGGAGTACATCGCACGCGGAACCTACATCTATCCGCCGCAGCAGGCAATGCGTATCATTACCGACGTCTTTGCCTGGTCGAACGAGAATGTGCCGGAGTGGAACACGATCTCGATCTCGGGCTATCACATGCGCGAGGCTGGATCGACCGCCGTGCAGGAAGTCGCTTTCACCCTGGGCAACGGCATCGCCTATGTGGAAGCGGCGATTCGCGCGGGTCTGGATGTTGATAAGTTCGCGCCCCGGCTTTCCTTCTTCTTCAACGCCCACAATAATTTTTTGGAGGAGGTCGCAAAGTTCCGCGCCGCCCGCCGCATGTGGGCGAAGATTATGCGCGACCGTTTCAAGGCAAAGAATCCAAAATCGTGGATGCTCCGCTTCCACGCCCAAACCGCCGGCTCGACCCTGACTGCTCAGCAGCCCGAGAACAACATTGTGCGGACAGCGATCCAGGCGATGGCAGCCGTCCTAGGCGGGACCCAGTCACTGCACACCAATTCCTATGATGAAGCGCTGGCGTTACCCACCGAAGCCTCGGCGCGCATTGCACTGCGAACGCAGCAGGTCATCGCGTTTGAGTCGGGAGCGCCGCAGACGGTCGATCCGCTGGCCGGCTCGTATTACATCGAAGCCCTGACCAACGAAATCGAGAAGCGCGCCGACGCTTACCTCGAAAAAATTGAGGCCATGGGCGGGATGCTCAAAGCCATCGAACGCGGCTACGTCCAGCAGGAGATCCAAAATGCGGCTTATGAATATCAGCAAGCTGTCGATCAGCAAGACGCAGTCGTGGTGGGTGTCAACCGGTTTCAGATGCAGGGCGAAGACGAGAAGGCAGTGCCGATCCAGCGCATCGATCCGGCGCTGGAACCTAAGCAAGTAGAACGCCTGCGGTCGTTGCGTGCCGGGCGCAATGCTGAAACCTGGCGAAGTGCGATCCGCGCCGTCGAAGACGCAGCGCGCTCGGGAGAGAATCTAATGCCGCGGATACTCGCAGCAGTCGAAGCCAATGCCACGGTCGGCGAAATTTCAGATGCTATGCGCAGGGTGTACGGGGAGTACAAGGAAGCGGTGGTGGTTTGATGGTAGGTTCGGGCCAGACTCTGGCTGTCTTAATTCGCCGTTTGATAGTCGCAAGCCGATCGGCAAGCCTCGCAGTAGAGAAGCCCGTCGACGCATAGTCGCACGTCGAGTTGAGACTGACAAAAGACACAGAATTTTTCGCATCCGCAACTCGCTTCAATGCACTCACACTGCGCGCAAACGATGCGGCTTACACCTGGCTTAGTGGACATGAATGCAGTTTAGTTCGGCCTAGGCCGGGAAGAAACATAACGGAAGTCACCCGAAAAACAGGTCTCAGGTGTTAGGTCTCAGGTCTTAGGAAAACCGAAAGCCGAAGTCAAAAAGAATCCGCCGGTGAAACATGATTTTCCTAAGACCTGAGACCTAATACCTGACACGCGCCTCACCATTTGCCGCCTTTCACGCCCGGATGTTAACTTAAAATGTTGATGTAAACAGTTTCAGATTCGGCAGCCCAGCCACTGTCGAACCAGTGTCCAAGAGATATCGAACCGAGGTTCTGTTTGTCCGTTGCTGAAGCCACTCCGCCCGCCGTCCCAGAGAACGTTCCTAAGAACGTCCGCAAGACCGCGCTGAACGCCGTCCATCGCCAGATGGGCGCGAAGATGGTCGACTTCAACGGCTGGGACATGCCCGTCGAATACCCGGCGTCGATCGGATGCGGCATCGTGAACGAGCACATGGCCGTGCGTACCGGTGTGGGCATCTTCGATGTCAGCCACATGGGAGATATCCGTCTTGCTGGCCGCGAAGCGCTGGCCGCCGTGCAGCATATCTCCATGAATGATGCGTCACGGCTCGCCATCGGGCAGGCGCAATATTCCGCGCTGCTCTATCCGCAGGGAACGTTCGTCGACGATGTCATTGTTCACCGTTTAGCCGAGGACGAATACCTGCTCGTGATCAATGCTGGCACACGAGAGAAAGATTTCAACTGGGTGCGCGACAATACGCGACAGTTTGACTGCAAGCTCGAACATCTCTCCGACGATTTCACCCAGATCGCGATCCAAGGGCCGAAAGCGGTCGACGTTCTGCAAAAGCTTACCGATGCCAATCTGAGCGCAGTCAAATTCTACTGGGTAGCCCGCGGAACTTTATCTGGACTGAAGAACATCTTGCTCGGCCGCACCGGTTATACCGCCGAAGACGGATTCGAGATTTACATTCCATCGGACGAGGAAACCAGCGCCCGCGTCTGGTACGAAATTCTGGAAGCAGGAAAAGAATTTGGTGTTGTTCCCTGCGGATTAGGTGCACGCAACACGCTACGCCTGGAAGGTAATCTATCGCTCTACGGACACGAAATTTCAGACACGATCAATGTGTGGGAGGCCGGCCTCGATCGTTTCTGCAAAATGGAGAAGCCAGATTTTATCGGCCGCGCTGCACTCGAAAAGGCGAAAGCCGGCGGCCTGAAGAAAACACTGGTCGGGCTTGAGATGGTTGACCGAGGAATCGCGCGCGACGGATACAAAGTTCTGGACGCAGCCCGGAGCGAAATTGGCTACGTCACCAGCGGTTCGCCAGCGCCGTTTTTAAAGAAGAACATTGCGCTGGCTTACGTCCCACCCGAGCAGGCCGCTATCGGAAATACTTTGCTGGTTGAAGTCCGCGGACAAGGCGTCAAAGCGCAAGTAGTCCCGGCGCCGTTTTATAAACGTCCTAAGAAAGCATAAAAGTTTAAGAACTAAAAGCCAGGAGCCAAGAGCCGAATGCCCTACCCAACCGACCGCAAATACACCAAAGAGCACGAGTGGATCGCTCCCGATGGCACCATCGGCATCACCACCCACGCCCAGGATTCGCTCGGCGACATCGTCTTCGTCGAACTGCCCAAAGTCGGCACGGAGATCACAACCGGCAAGCCCTTCGGCTCCGTAGAGTCCGTAAAGGCCGTCTCCGATCTTTATGCTCCCGTCTCAGGGACGGTGACCGCAGTCAACGAAACTTTGGCGACATCCCCCGAGCAGGTCAACAAAGATGCGCACGCCTCCTGGATGATCAAGATCACCCCGAAAGATCCAGCCGAGCAGAACGCACTTCTTTCGGCTGCCGATTACGACAAATTTGTGAGCGAAGAGGCGGGGCATTAGAGGCATCCCCACAATCGTTTTGTCAGCTGATTACATCTAAAGAAAGTTCCTATGAGATATCTGCCTAAATCTCCCGCGGATCGCGCTGCCATGCAGCAGGCGATCGGGATCCGTTCCATCGATGATCTTTTTTCGCCGATTCCCGCCGAATACCGTCTTGCGCGCGATCTCACCATCCCTCGCCAGATGGCGGAGTCGGAAATTGTCGACTGGTTCAAGCAACGCGCCAAAGAAAACGGCGAAGGCTACACCAGTTTTCTCGGAGCCGGAGCTTACTTCCACTATCGCCCTGTAGTGATTGACGCGTTAGTGCAGCGCGGAGAATTCCTCACCTCCTACACGCCGTACCAAGCTGAATTTGCGCAGGGCACGCTGCAAGCCATCTTCGAATTCCAGACCATGATCTCGGAACTCACCGGCATGGATCTGGCCAACGCCTCAATGTACGACGGCTCAACCGCCGCGGCCGAGGCCGTCATGATGGCTGTCCGCGTTACTGGCAGAAATTCAGCAGTTATCGCGCAGAGCGTGCATCCCGAGTATCGGGAAGTGGTCCATACCTATGCCACCCATCAGGAGATTCCGCAAAAGACAGTCGGCTTCACCAGTTCGGGGCAGATCGATCTGAAGGAATTGGAGAAGCTGGTGAGCGACGACACCGCGTGCGTCCTGATCCAGTCGCCGAATTTCTTCGGCACCATTGAAGACGTCGAAGCCATCGCAGAAATCGCCCATAAACGCGGAGCCTTGCTGATTGTCTCGATCGCCGAAGCCGTATCACTGGGGATCGTAGAGCCGCCGCGCGCTGCGGACATCGTAGCCATGGAAGCGCAGTCCTTCGGAGTGCCGCTCGGATTCGGCGGTCCCTACTGCGGCGTCCTGGCCACGAAAGAAAAATTCGTACGGCAAATGCCGGGGCGTCTCGCTGGTCAGACCGTCGACAAGAATGGCAAACGCGGATTCGTGCTCACGCTAGCCACGCGCGAACAGCACATCAGGCGCGAGAAAGCGACCTCGAACATTTGCACCAATCAGGCGCTGGTAGCGCTGATGGTCAATATCTTCATGACCGTCTACGGCAAAGTCGGTTTGCGCGAACTGGCGAAGCAGAACATGGCGAAAGCCGCATACGCTGCCGACCAGTTCAGCAAACATGCCAAAGTGCTGTTCGCGGGAGCGCCAAGATTCAACGAGTTCGTGGTTGAGACCAGCGAAGATCCTTACGCCATCAACTCGCGTCTTCTGGGACACAAAATCGTAGGCGGTCTTCCGCTGAAGAAGTTTTATCCCGAGCTGGGTAATGCTGCGTTGTGGTGCTGCACTGAACTGACCACGCGTTCGATCATCGACAAGACGATCGATACAGCAGTCGGACTCGTAGCCGAGAGCGAACGGTCGGTTTCGAGCAAATCGACGTTAACCAAGGATGCCGAACCCGAAGAGGTGACGCGATGACAACGAAGCACATAACCCGAAAAGCCACGCGCCACATCAACCAGAACGAAGGATTGATCTTCGAGAAGTCATCTCCCGGCAAAGCCGCATGGAAGCTGCCGCCGCTCGACGTTCCCGAAGTCGACACGGCTAAAATTCTCGGCAAACAAGAAAGAAAAGACCTCGGCAACATGCCTGAAGTAAGTGAGATCGAAATCATTCGCCACTTCACGCGCCTTTCGACGTGGAACTACGCCATCGATTTAGGAATGTATCCGCTCGGCTCTTGCACCATGAAGTACAACCCGCGCGTCAACGAAGCGGTGGCGCGCGTCGAAGGCCTCGCCAACGGACATCCTTATCAGGCAGAAAAAATTTCGCAGGGCGCTTTGCAGATCATGAAGACGCTCAGCGACTGTCTGCTCGAAATTACCGGTATGGACGCGATCACTTTGCAGCCCGCTGCAGGCGCACAAGGCGAGCTCACCGGATTGCTGATGGTCCGCGCCTATCACGAATCCAAAGGCAACGCGCGCAAGAAGATTCTGATTCCCGACTCCGCCCATGGCACGAACCCAGCCACAGCAGCAACTGTCGGTTACGCCGTAGAAAACTTAAAGTCCAACGACCGCGGTATGGTCGACGTCGCAGCGCTGGCGGCGCAGATGAATGAAGACGTAGCCGCGCTCATGGTCACCAATCCCAACACTCTCGGCGTCTTCGAGCAGGAGATTCACAAGATCGCTGATCTGATGCACGACAAAGGCGGTCTGCTCTACATGGACGGCGCCAACATGAACGCGCTCGTCGGCAAAACGCGGCCCGGAGATTTCGGCGTAGATGTCATGCACCTCAATCTGCACAAAACTTTTTCCACGCCGCATGGTGGAGGTGGT
>Ga0209169_10000287_pt1 | contig 30530 bp, 30 predicted proteins | sample HubBroMetageWRM4_FD_188346 | JGI IMG/M metagenome (GOLD analysis project Ga0209169, IMG submission 188346) | Warmed soil microbial communities from the Hubbard Brook experimental Forest, New Hampshire - Hubbard Brook CCASE Soil Metagenome WRM 4... | ecosystem: Environmental > Terrestrial > Soil...
GCAACGGGCCGGTCTCGCTGTTTGCCTACGACACCAAGAGCAAACAAGTTCAGGCCGTTCTCGACAATCACGGCCTCGATTTGAAGACGGTGAGCGCAGGTCCCGGCGGCCTGGTGTACGAGCAGTTCGGATCGCTGCATCTATATGATCCGAGCGCGCGCCAGGATCACGAAGTTTCGGTGTCGATACACGGCGAACTCGCCGCGCTCCAACCGCATCTTGCGCCCGTTCTGCCGGCAGCGGCTGAGAATATCGCGGTGTCGCCCACCGGTGCTCGTGTCGTTGTCGAGGCGCGCGGCGACATTTTTACGCTGCCCGCCGAGAAAGGCGACACCCGCAACCTGACCAACACACCCGGCAGCGCGGAACGCGATCCCTCGTGGTCCCCGGATGGGAAATCCATCGCCTATTTCAGCGACGCCTCCGGGGAGTATCAGCTCTACATTCGCGACCAGGACGGATTGTCGAAACCCAAGGTGATCGATTTGGGTCCCGACCCCTCGTTTTTCTATGGACCGCATTGGTCGCCGGACTCCAAACGCATCGCCTTCACCGACAAGCATCTGCGGATTTGGTACGTGGATGTCGCCGGCGGCAAGCCGGTCAAAATCGATACCGGCTTGCGCGGCGGCTTTGGCGCGCCAACGCAGCTTTCCTGGTCGCCTGATTCGCAGTGGATCGCTTACACCCGCGACTTGGAGAGCGAACTGCACGCGGTGTTTCTGTACTCGCTGGCGGCGCATTCCGCCACCCAAATCACCGATGGCATGAGCAACGCCGCCAATCCCGTGTTCGATCCGAACGGCAAGTACTTGTATTTCACAGCGTCCACCAACAATGGCCCGTCGGACGCCGGCATTGACCTGTCGTCCTTGGACCGCACCACCAACGCCGGTGTCTACGTCGCGGTTTTGGCGCGTGCCAGCGCCTCGCCGATTCCGCCCGAAAGCGATGATGAAAACAAGAAAAAAGACGATGACGCCAAGAAGGCCGACAAGTCGGATGAGGAAGCCGATCAGGCGGGCGACGACAAGAAGGCCGATGCCAAAAAAGATGAGAAGAAAGGCGACAAAAAGCAGGAAGACAAGAAAAAGGCTGAGGCAAAGCGCACGGTTATTGATCTGGCCGACATCGGCAATCGCATTTTGTCGCTGCCGATCCCCTCGCGCAACTACGCTGACTTGGCGGTCGGCAAGAGCGGTGTGCTGTTTCTGGCCGAGGGAGCATCGGTCGGCCGCCCGGCGGAGGATCCGGGTGCGCCGATCCGCGCCCTGTGGCGCTTCACCACGGAGAAGCGTCAGACCGAAGAGATTTTAAGCGGACTGACGAGTTTCCAGGTAACGCATGACGGCGAAAAATTGTTCTATGCGCGGCAGGACAATTGGTTTCTGACGCCGATTGCGGAGTTGAAACCCGGTTCACCCGACGCCAATCCGGGCAAGCCCGTGAACAATCACGGCATGATGGCCATGCTCGATCCACGTCGTGCCTGGCAGCAGATGTATCACGAGACCTGGCGTTTGCAGCGCGACTTTCTCTACGACCCGCACACGCACGGTTTGAATATCGCCAAGATCGAGGCGAAGTACCAGCCGTATCTGCAGAACCTGGCATCGCGCGATGAATTCTCCTATCTGTGCGATGAGATGTTGGGCGAGGTGCAGGTGGGCCATATGTTCGTAAACGCGCCCCGGCCGCCCGCGAACGCGCCGAAGCCCGGACTGCTCGGGGCCGACTACACAATCGATCACAACCGTTATCGCTTTGCGAAGATCTATAACGGCGAGAATTGGACCCCGTCACTGACGGCGCCGTTGACCTTGCCGGGCATCAATATCGTGGAGGGCGATTATTTGTTGGCGGTCAATGGCCGTGAATTGCACGCCAGCGACAACGTGGATAGTTTCTTCGACGATATGGCCGGGAAACAAACGGTCCTGCGCGTCGGCAAGAACGCCGATGGCAGCGGCGCGCGCGATGTCACCGTTGTCCCAACTGCTTCCGAATACGGGTTGCGCAATCTTGATTGGATCAACGGCAATCGGCGCAAAGTCGACGCGCTCTCGGGCGGCAAACTTGCTTACGTGTACATGCCCAATACCGGGGGTGCGGGATACACGAATTTCAACCGCTATTTCTATGCCCAGTTGGACAAGCAAGGAGTCATTCTCGACGAGCGCTTCAACCAAGGCGGATTCCTGGCCGACTATGTGGTCACCGCCTTAAGCCAGAAGCATCTGAGCAACGCCATCGAGCGCGATGGCAAACCGGTGCACGATCCGCAGGGCGCGATTTTCGGCCCCAAGGCGATGATCATCAATCAGTCCGCAGGCTCAGGCGGCGATGCCATGCCCTGGTACTTTCGTAAGGCCGGGCTCGGCACTCTCGTGGGCACGCGCACCTGGGGCGGTTTGGTGGGCATCGGCGGTTATCCAACCCTGATCGACGGTGGCTCGGTGACGGCGCCGCGGTACGCGATCTATGGTCTCAATGGGGAGTGGGAAGTCGAGGGCCACGGGATTCCGCCGGACATCATGGTGGAAGAATTGCCGAAGGATGTGGCAGCCGGACACGATGCACAGCTGGAACAGGCCGTCGCAATCGTGATGCAACAATTGAAGGAACATCCCGTTCCCGTGTCGCCGATCCCGCCGTATCCGGATTTTCACAAGGGCACCGACATCGGTCATTGAAATAGGCGCGAACAGGGGGGCAGTCGGCATTGCCCCCCTTTTCCGGCCGCGCGACACGCCGCTCATAACCGGACCGGCAGCCCACACGACTCGCCAGGGGCTCATAACTCCACGTAACTTGGATATGCGATCTAACTATTCGACGCGCTTAAGGGCAACGGCTAGCGTGGCGTATCGTTAGCTGGAGAGCCTCTATGGCGGAAATCGCCCACACTGCCGATCGTCGGCTGCTTGCCCGCCGCTCGCCCTGGGGCGAGTTGTTTCGCAAAGAAGACTGGTGGGCCATCTGGATCGGATTGGGGCTGATCGGCGTCGCCGTGGCTCTCTTTGCGGGTGGCAGCAGCATCAAGTGGATCGCGGTGGCGCCGCAGAAATGGAGCCACCTGTCCGATGTGACTCTGCAGCTGAAGCAGCACGGCCTGCAATACGCGGCGCTGTTCGTGCTTTGGGCGGTGGCCTTCGGGATCGGCGCGGCCGCGCTCGGCATCAAAATCAGCCGATTTTTGCCGGCCTTTCTGCTCGTCTATCTCGCGGCCGGCGCCCTGTATTTTCTCGGCCAGTGGGATCAGGCGGCGCATTACAATTTGGAACCGCCGCTCGTCGCCTTGGGGTTAGGGTTGCTCATCTCCAATACGCTCGGCGTGCCGCGTTGGCTCGACCCGGGAATGCGCGTCGAGTTCTACATCAAGACCGGCATTGTGCTGTTGGGTGCGGGACTGCCGCTGACGCTGATCGCATGGGCGGGACCTGTCGCGATCGTTCAGGCCGCGATAGTTTCGCTGGCCACCTTCGGCGCGATCTATTTCGCGGCCATCGGTTTGGGTCTCGACCGACGCCTGGCAGCCACCCTCGGCACCGGCGGCGCGGTGTGCGGGGTGTCGGGCGCGATTGCCGTGGGCGGCGCCGTGGGCGCGAAGAAGGAACACGTCTCGGTCGCCATCTCACTGGTGGTGGTTTGGGCCATCGTCATGATTTTCGTGTTGCCGCTGGTGTCGCGGGCATTGGGCTTGTCGACCGGTGTTGCCGGCGCGTGGATCGGAACCTCGGAATTTGCCGATGCGGCGGGCTTGGCCGCGGCGCAGACTTATGGCGGCTATGCCGGCAGCGTGCCGGGAATTGCCGGCAGCCCGGATGCGGCGGTGAGTGCGTTCACACTCATGAAAGTCATCGGGCGCGATGTCTGGATCGGTGTCTGGGCATTTGTGCTCTCGCTGATCGCAACCACGCGTTGGGAGCGCACCGGCGTGCAGAGCAAATCGAGCGCCGCTGAGATTTGGAATCGATTTCCCAAATTTGTCCTCGGCTTCCTGGTCGCATCCGCCGTTTTGACCTTGGTGACGCGCGGCTTCGACTACGCTGCCTACAAGAAGGAGGTCGTACCCGCACTGGTCGCACCTTTACAGGCCTTTCGGACCTGGGCCTTCACATTTGCCTTCTTGAGCATCGGGCTCACCACGCGCATCCGTGAGTTCGCATCGATCGGCGCGCGGCCCTTCTATGCGTTCACCATCGGCGTGGTGGTCAATGTGATTCTCGGCTTCGTGCTCTCGACCCAGGTGTTCAGCGCGTTTTGGAACCGGCTGGGCCAATGAGGCGCACCGGATGAAGCGTGCGGACTTGGCCGCGGCGGCTTGCCGTCAGTGCAAGCACTTCCAGAACGACGCCAAACAAGTTGAGGCGGCGCTGCCGGGCCTGTCTTCCTTGAGTTCGGCTTATGCCGCGGTTCGCTGCGACGACGGCATCTGCGCCGTGCATGAGCGCTACATCGCAGCCTCCAGTATCTGCCCGGCCTTTGAGGAAGGCTACGCCTTCGCGTAGCCCGTCTCGAGGATTCGATCCATGAAGTTCTCGCACTGCGCGAGCTGATCGAGGGCGACAAATTCATTGGGACGATGCGCCTCGGCGATGTCCCCCGGTCCGCAAATCACTGTCGGCACGCCCATCTTTTGGAAGAGTCCCGCTTCCGTGCCATAGGACACCTTTCCGACAGTGGCGTTTTTCGACAATTGCATGGCCCACTGCACAATCGCGTCGCTTTCGGCCGCCGCCAGTCCGACAGTTTGGCTCACCCACTGCAGATCGATCCCGGCGCTCGCATCGATGCCGCGCATTTCCGCCGCCAGCATCTCGGCATAGCGGCGAATTTCCTGATACAGCGCGTCGGGCTGAGCCTGCGGCAACGTGCGCATGTCGAATTGAAACACGCAGTCCTTCGGTACGACATTGGCGGCGATCCCGCCTTGAATCAATCCCGTCGACAGGGTTGAGTACGGCACGGTAAAGCCATAGTCGCGCTGCTCGAGCTGCGCCAGGCGATCGGCAAGCTGGCGAATGAACACCACCAGACGCGCCGCGTACTCAATCGCATTTACGCCGTGGGTGACATAGCTGGAATGCGCCTCGCGGCCGTGCACGGCGCAACGGAACCGGTGCGTGCCCTTGTGGGCAATGATGGGTTGCATCGATGTCGGCTCGCCGACCACGCAGCCCGCCGGCCGGATCCCGTGCTCCTCGAGATCGCTGATCAAGCCGCGCACGCCGAGGCAGCCCACTTCTTCGTCGTAGCTCAATGCATAGTGCAGCGGCGCATCGAGGCGCCGATCATTGAGAGCCGCCACGAACTTGGGCGCCTGCGCCAAAACGATGCCGATAAAGCCCTTCATATCCGCAGAGCCGCGCGCATACAGCTTGCCGTCGCGCTCGGTGGCCGCGAAGGGATCGGTATCCCAGTTTTGGCCGTCCACCGGCACGACATCGGTGTGACCCGACAGAATCAGACCCGGCTTGTTCGAGTCGCCCAAAGTCGCAAACAAATTGGCCTTCTTCCCCGAGGCGTCATGCGTGAGGCGCGTTTTCGCGCCCAGTCCCTGCAGGTAGTCACGCACCCATTCAATCAGTCCGAGATTGGAATCACGCGACACGGTATTGAATGCGATCAAGCGCTCGATCATCGCGCGCGACGCAGCGCTCGGAACATTCATGTGTCTGACTCGCTTAAGCTGACGGTTTGGCATTATAGCCGTTCGAGTACGCTATGCTCGAGAACCCACCAGCAGAGGAATTGATGCCAGGCCAGGCTCGCTTGTTTGGTGCCGTCGAGGCCGGCGGCACAAAATTCGTCTGCGCGATCGCCGATGAGAGCGGCGCGATTCGCGCGGAGTCGCGCTTCCCCACGGCGGATCCTGACACGACGCTCGCCAGGGTACGCGATTTTTTTAAGAGCCGCTGCGCGGCCGGCGCACTGCACGCGATTGGTGTGGCGTGCTTCGGTCCCGTCATTCTGCAGCGGCAAGCCGCCAACTACGGCTTCATCGGCAAAACGCCGAAAGTCGGCTGGAGCAATACCGATGTCGCCGCCATGCTGGCGCGCGAATTTTCCTGCCCCGTGGGCTTCGACACCGACGTGAATGCGGCGGCGCTCGCGGAGCATCGCTGGGGTGCGGGACGCGACACACCGAACCTCGTGTATGTGACGGTGGGCACGGGCATCGGCGGCGGGGTCCTGATCCAAGGTGCGGCCCTGCACGGCCTGATGCATCCGGAGATCGGCCATATCCACACGCGGCGCCACGAACTCGATGCAGACTTTGCCGGTGTCTGTCCGTTTCACGGCGATTGCCTCGAGGGCCTGGCCTCGGGGCCGGCGATTTTGGCGCGCACCGGCGTGGAGCTGCAACATCTCGATGCGGCGCATGTGCAGTGGCAGATCGAGGCGGACTATCTCGGGCAACTCTGTGCTCAATTGGTGCTGACTCTCTCGCCGCAACGAATCATCATGGGCGGCGGCGTCATGGCCGAGAGTCTGTTTCCCCTGGTGCGGCGACGCACGCTGCACTGGCTCGGCGGCTACGTTGATCGGCGCGAAATTCTCGACGACATCGAGGGCTACATCCTGGCGCCGGCGCTTGGGGGCCGCGCGGGCGTGCTCGGTGCGCTGTGTTTGGCCGCGCTTGCCAGGGAGGGTGAGCACGCTCAAGGCCCTGTGGCCTTCAGGCCTTGAGCCTGCTCACCCTCCCTGACAGTTGCTCGAGCCGGTCGACATCACTCCGCTGGCACCACCATGAGTGTTGGGGTGGGCCCGGTCAAATTCGCAGTGCCGAGGTCTAGCTAGCTCTGCTCTAGATTTTGCAGCATGCGCTTGAGCGCGAAATGTCGATAGCTTTGCAGGCTCAAGGAGCTCACCTCGCGCCAGTCGCATTCACGGGTAACGTCTAGTCCGATCCAACCGTTATGACCAATATACGGGGGAATCGCAAAGCGCGGATCGGCCGTCAGCAGGCCCTGTTGATCCACACCCACCCAGAAGCACAGCGACAATTTCGCATCGGCGTAGCGCGCCATGGCAAAAGTCTTTTTTCCGGCAGCCCACACCGGATGTCCAAACTGGCTGCCTTCGCTGGACTCCGGATAGCTCAAGCAGATCTTGCGTAGCTTCGCGAGCACGGCCAGCGCGCGCGGGGATTTGAACGGGTCGACTTGGCTCGCGGACAGCGCCTTGGCCGGCGGCTTGATCGTCGGCGTCTTGCCGATTTGCCCGCGCAATTGGCTGGGCGCGACTTTTTCGTAGGCCTCGCGCACCAACCCCGCAATTCTGTGCCAGTCGATGCCGCGATCGAGGATCACGCCCAGCCAACCGCGCGGCCCGACATAGGGTGGAATAAAGAAATGCCGCGGCTCCGCTTCCACGTGCAGGTCCTGCGCCCCGGCCGGCGTATTGAGCCACAGCGCGACGCGTCCGTCGCCGTGATGATTGACGACATAACTTGCGAAGGTTTTGCCGCGAACTCTGAAATTCGGCGATCCGTGCGAGACGAACTCCTCGGCTTCCGGCAGCCAGAGGCATGCATCGCGTACGGCCTGAGAAATATCGCGTGCCATAATAGGGTCGATTATGAAGCAGTCCGCGGTGCTTTTATCCGGTCTTTTGTGCGACGAGACCTTTTGGAGTGATATCCCGCAGCGTCTTTCCGGCGTTGCGGAGATTCAGGTGGTGTCGTTCCGCGGCTTCTCGTCGATACCGGCGATGGCGCAACATGTGCTCGATATCGCCCCACCGCGCTTTGCGGTGGCCGGACACTCCATGGGCGGCCGGGTCGCACTGGAAGTCATGCGCGCCGCACCCCGGCGCATCACGGGGCTTGCGCTGCTCAATACCGGCGTGCACGCGGTGCGCGACGGCGAGCCGCAGAGCCGCAGCCACTTATTGCGAGTTGCCTATGAGCACGGCATGTCCGCCCTGGCGGCAGAGTGGCTCCCGCCCATGATGGGCACCGATGCGGCGCGCGCCGCGGAACTGATGCCGCGTTTGAGCGCGATGATTCAGCGCTTCACGGCGGATGCCTACGCCGCCCAGGTCAGCGCGATGCTGAATCGACCGGAGGTGATGTCGGTGCTGCCGACCATTGCCGTCCCCACGCTGCTGCTCAGCGGCAGCGACGACACCTGGTCGCCCGTCTCTCAGCAGCAGAGCATTCGGCGCAGAATTCCGCACGCGACGCTCTTCGAAATCCACGGCGCGGGGCACATGGCGCCCCTCGAGCGTCCGGATTCGGTCGCCATTGCGCTTCGCGAATGGTTGCTTAAAGTATGAGCTTGCTCACCCACCTATCTTTGCAGGCACGCGACTCAGCCCTTTTGAGCCCAAACCTGACACCAGCCGCCCTGCGGCACACTCTTGCCCGCGAAAATCGTGCACGCTGCCGTCGCATCGCCGGCCTTGCCTTGGAATTGGGCGCAAGTGCCGCATTTTTGGGTGGGTTTGAACGTTGGATAAGTCTTGGTGTCAACCTTGGAGGCATCGGAGACAAAACCCAACGCCTTTGCGGTCGGATCATTGGGATCGAGCGGCGGTAGCGACGCGGCGGAAGCATTGGTGGACAGGAGGCCCACCGCGGGCAGCAATGCGCCGGCGATGAGTCCGCTCTTGACGATGGATCGACGTGAAATCTTGCGTTGCATGAGGGCGCCTCTGTGGAGTGAAAGGGATGACATATTTTTCCTCATTTCGCAGTTCCGTGCTGATCAATTATTGCGAACGATTCTCAATTCCGGATTGACGGCGCGGCGAACGTAGCAACTTTGCGGTAATGTAAAATATTCACTGGTGGCGGAATCATGCGATGGGAATCGATCTAGAAACGATCAATCAATCGATAACCAAATTGCGCGCCGATATTCCCGAGGACGCCTTCACCGCGGGTATTTTGGGATCGCAGCGCGTCGGCAACGGCGTGGTCATCGATTCGACGGGTTTGGTGCTGACCATCGGCTACTTGATGACCGAAGCCACGGATGTGTGGCTCACGAATGCCGCGGGCCGGGAAATTGCGGCTCATCCACTGGCCTACGATCAGGTGACGGGATTCGGTTTGGTGTTGCCGCTGCAAAAACTCGATGCGCCTCCCGTGCTGCTCGGCTCGTCGGCGGAACTGCGCGCCGGCAGCGAAGTACATGTCTTGAGCGCGAAGGATTTCGCTCCGCCGCAAACGGCGCGCGTGTTGGCACGGCGCGAGTTCGCGGGCGCGTGGGAGTATCTGCTCGAGGAGGCGATATTCACCGCGCCGGCGCATCCGCATTGGTCCGGCGCCGCGTTGATCGACGATCGCGGTACCTTGGTGGGATTGGGCTCATTGCTGGTTCGCGAGGTTATCGCCGGCGAGGAGATCAACGCCAATATGTTCGTGCCCATCGACTTGCTCAAACCCATCCTGCAAAGCTTGAAGTCCACCGGCAGAGTGGACCGGCAGCCGCGGCCATGGCTCGGGGTCTACGCGGTCGAACTGGCCGGAAAGGTGTACGTCACGGGTGTCGTGGAAGGCGGGCCTGCGCAGAACGCCGACATTCGCGAGGGAGACGTGATCCGGGAGGTGGCAGATCATGAAGTCGGAACGCTGCCGGACTTTTATCGGCGCGTTTGGGCAGTGGGGCCCGCCGGAACGGGCGTGCCGCTCACCACCATGCGGGGGGCGACGCAACTCCACCTGAACGTGCGATCCGTCGATCGCGGCGTGTTATTGAAGCGGCCGCAAGCTCATTAGTACCTGCACTGTGAACTTGAGCGGGCCGGATGGCTTCACGGAATGGGAGGTTTCGAGGCACCGAAGCGCAGTGCCCGATCAACATCACATCGCCGAACGTTAGTGTTGCGCGACCCGATTGTCGATCTGCTCCACGGGAGCGCGATTGCCTTCGGTGGCGTGGCAGCTACCTTGCCGCACCAGGGTGACCACTGCCGCGCACGCATCAACGCCCTTGACGCCGCCCTCTGCGGTTTGCACCGAGGAACTGGTGTCGTGCAATAGGCGATAGGCCGAGGCCGCCGACAATGCGGGGTTCTTGGCAAGCATGAGCGCCACGACACCGCTGACCTGCGCCGTTGCGATGGAAGCCCCTGAGGCGAAGTCGTAGTGTCCGCCGGGGAGCAACGTAAGGATTTCGCGCCCGGGCGCGTACAACACCGAGTCGATCGCCGAATGCGATTCGGCACTGGCGACTTCGATGACGCCTGCTTGATGCATCAGACCGGTCTCTACGCCGGCCGTATGCGGGGCCGCTCCCACAAATAGGACGCCGCGATGCTGCCCTTCTCGAATCAAATCGCCAAGCAAAGGATCGTCCGGACCGGCGAGACTCAGATTGATCACCTGAGCATGCGCATCAAATGCGGCCGTGAGCGCGCGAGCCAGGGTGAATGAATTGCAGCGCGCCGCGTCGGCGTCGGATTGCGCCTGCCAACAAGCTTTGAAGATGAAGAGCCGCGCGTTCGGGGCGACGCCGACGATTCCCTCGCGATTGTTGGCGACGGCGGCGATCACCCCCGCCATTTCCGTACCATGCCGGTCGCGCCGAAACTGCGCGTCATCCGCGTCGACGAAATTGACGGCGGCGGCGACGCTGTCGCGCAAATCAGGATGCTGAATGTCAACGCCGGTGTCGATGATCGCGACCTTGACCCCCTCGCCTCGCGACCAGGCTTGCGCATCCGCGACATCCATCTGTTGAAAACCGCGCTGCAAGCCGACATACGGATCGTTGTAGTCCTCGGTGCGCGTGGCGAAGGTTTGCAAGGGTTGCGTCAGCTTGACGCGCCGGTCCTTGGACAGGGCGGCAAGCAACTGGGCACGATCGGCGCCTGACGGTATCTCCAGAACCGCGCAATGAATCTGCAGCGGTCCAATCGGCCATGCATTGACCTCGCGCAAGCGGTACTCACGTTCCACCGCGTGCAGGGTTTCGAGCGCGCGCGCGGTCGCACCGTAGTCCGCGACGGCATCGTAGCCCCGGGGTGTGCTGCCGGCATGCGCGACATAGGTTGCGGGCACATTGTCGACCGCCACGATGATGTAGCGATCCGAGGACAGGGATACCTGATCGCCGAGCGCACGAGAATCGATGCGCACAGGCACACTGCTGCACGCGCTCGCCAAGGCGATTACGGCGCCGAGCAGTATGCAGCGGATCATGGTGAACTGCCGGAATCAGGCTCCGGCAAGGTTCCTTCAGCGAAGCGCACCGTCGAGTGCTGACGCAGAAGCGCCAAGGATGCGCGCACCGTCAGCGTGGAATTCGAAGCCAGCGAATACACACCCGCCTCGGTCGGGCCGGAGACTATTTTCAGCTGCGCCTCGTCGAGAATCGTCTGCAATTCCACCAACGTGATGGTCGGTGAGAACACCGCTCGAATCACTTCGCCTTGCGGACGCGGCGCCGAATTTGTCACGGTGCGATAATTCGGCTGCGTCAGGCGTGCTTCCATCTGCACCCAGCGACCGGCAGCCAACAGGGAGACCGCCACCGCCATCGTGGCCAGTGATGCTGCCATCCATCCGCGCCAGGGCCAGCGGTGAGCGGATTGCTCAGGCGGAGGCGCCAACGCCCCGGCCGATTCGACTTGAGTGTCGAGACGCGCCTGCAATCGCTTGAGCGAAGCAACCGGCATGTAATCGATCGCCGGCTGGGCGGAGATGGCCTCGCAAATGCGCCGCTGCGCCGCCAAATCCTCGCTGCAGACCGTGCAGACGCCGAGGTGCGCGTCCACGATCCGACGATCGCGCTCCCCAAGCGTCTCGTTGACATACCAGGGGAGTAGCGCGGAGACCTCGTGATGCTCCGCGGAATTCTCGGTCCGGCGGTTATGGGTCATCCGATTCTCGCCGACAAGCCGGATGGTGCACCGCTTAGGGCTGGCAGGTATTGACGCAATTTTTCGCGCGCATGAAACATGCGCGCCTTCACCGTGCCAACCGGGCAGTCGGTGATCGCCGCAATCTCTTCCAATGAATGACCCATATGGTAAGCGAGTTCCAAAGTCAGCCGTTGTTCCATCGGCAGACGGCTCAAGCCGTGATTCAGCCAGTCGTGCACTTCGGCGTCCAAGGTCGGATCGACGGTTTGCTCAGGATAGTCCTCGAGACTTCGCGCGCCGGCGTGATTTTTCTGGCGCCGAAATGACTTCAATGCGGTGCGGTACGCAATGCCGATAATCCAGGTGGATACTTGCGATGCGTTGCGGAAATCCTTGGCGCTCTGCCAGACCACCAGGAAGGTATCGTTGATGATTTCCTCGACATTTTCATAACGCGGCGTAAAGCGCGACAGAAAGCGCGCCAGGCGCCGGTGGAAGCTGAGATACAGTTCCTCGAGTGCGCGCCGATCGCCTGCAGCGATGGCCAGCAACAGCGCGCTGTCGCGCTCTTTGGGTGAGTTCTTGACCGGCAGGGTCATTGGTACAAATCCTCGTCGTAATCCATCCACCCCCGTGAGTACCGGCGGCGTCGCGAAGAGTTGCACGCAGGGCTTGGTTTTAGAAGCGCCAAATCAAGGTTCCTGTCCATTCTCCGGTCGCTGCGGCATTATAAAACAATGCCTTAGCCGCCGCTGAGGTGTCCAGATAGGCGAGAACTAAGGTAAACGAATGAAAATCATAAGCCGCCCCCCCGCTCCAGTACAGGTAGCCGGCTGACTCGGGGCCGTCCAGAAAGCTATAGCCAACGCCAGCCGTGAGCGAGAAATTGCCGAAGATCTGCCGTTGCGCACTGACCTCGGCGGATTTTTCGGCCACGCCTTTGAGTCCCCCATAAGGGAACGGCAAAAAGCGCGGCGAGTTTGGCGAATACCCCAGATCGAAGTGCAGCCAGCCCTGGTAGGAGAGGTTGAAATCCAGCTCGTCGTAGTTGTAGTGCGAACCCGCCTGATTCCACGGGTACGCATAATGGCTCGCCAAAACTCGGGCGCGCCAGGCTTCGTCGAGGCTCCAAGCGAATCCGACGAAACCGCTGAGTTCGGCGTCCCGCGATTCCCTGCGATCGATCTGCGTGTTCGATGCGAATACGCCCGCGACGAATCCGTTTGGATTGGAATAGTGAAAGTCCAGCTGCAATGCCGCCTGATCGCTGGTGCGCGATATCCCGCGCACGTAATAGTCGCTGGTCAGCGTAGCCGAACCGCCCCATTCGTCTACAGCGCGCGATGGCGTCGGGCCACAGGTAAAACCGACCAGCAATGCAATCGCTGCGCGCAGACGCACTATGTCGCAACCGCCGAATCACGCCTCAAGCAAAGCATCCAAAACCTCGTCGAGCTAACGGCGACAGATTAAACCTTTATCCACTGCTTGGGCACTTACTCGGGCAATAGACGGCCATACCGGCCGATTCTTAGGATCATCATGAAAATCATTCGTACCGCCGCCCGCGGTCTCGACCGGCGTTCCCTAAAGGCGCGCATATGAACTCACACTCCTCAACCGCTTTGTCGCGCAGTGGCATGGTGCTCAGCATTGCATTGCTCGCCGCCTGCGCCGGCAACGGCGACGGTCTGGATGCCAACGGCCAGCCACTGGTGCCCGGCGGCAGCGCGCCGCCGCCGCTCTCGGCTGATTTTGAATCTATCCAGGAAAATATCTTCACGCCGATTTGTTCAGTCTGTCATGCGGGGGCCTCCGCGCCGGAGGGCCTGCGGCTCGACGCGGCCGATAGCTACAATTTATTGGTCGGCGTGCCGAGTACTGAAGTGCCCTCGCTGGACCGGGTCAAGCCGGGTGATCCTACTGACAGCTACATCATTCAGAAGTTGCAGGGTCACGCCGCAGTCGGTGCGCAAATGCCCGACGGGTGCCCCACGACGCAGCCCTGTTTGTCGGCAACGACGATCGGCTTTATTCAACAGTGGATCACGAACGGCGCACCGCCCGCGGCGGCGAGCACGGCTACTGCGGTGCAAAGCGCCCCGCTCGCCGTGACTTCAATCGTGCCGGATAACATGGAGGCGGTGAACGCGCCCCCGCCGCAAGTCATGGTCGCGTTCAATCATGAGCTGGACGTCAGCCAGCTTTCGACCCTGAGCGCGCATTTTGAGAAACTCGCGTCCGCCGCAGCGCCCACCGTCATTATGCAAGTCCCGGCGCAAATTTCGGTCTCGAGCGCCAATCTTCGCGCGCTGATGATTTGGCCCGCGGCGCCACTCTCGGCCGGCCACTATCGCCTCGTCACCGACGCGACCTCCGCCGCTCAGATCAGCGACATTGCCGGTCAGCAAGTGGCGCTCGGCGTGCCCGACGAACGCGGTGAGACCGTGATTTCCACATTCGACGTTGAGGCTCTCCCATGAATCAGCGCTCACTGCTCGGCGCACTTGGCGCACTAATGCTGACGATCGTGGTGTTGCTGCGCGCCGCGCCCGCCACCGCGGAACCCTATCTTGCCGTCATGACGGGCTACAAATGCAATGTCTGCCATGTCAATCCGACGGGCGGCGGCCTACGTAATGACTTTGGAATCACGTACGCAAAAGTACTGCTGCCGGCAGAGACTGTGGACAACACGCTCGATTCCTGGACCGGCAAGATTACCGATCGGCTGCGCGTCGGCGGCGATTTGCGGACGGATTGGAGCCGAGATACCCAACCGAATTCGCCGTCTACGCAAGCCTTCGCTCTCGAGCAATTCCGCGTTTACGCCGACCTGACCATTCTTCCGGATCGCCTCGGAATCTATGTCGACGAACAAGTCGCGCCGGGCGGCTCGCAGAACGAGGAGGCGTATGTACGCTATGGCAGCACCACGGATGGCTTTTATGTCAAGGCCGGTCAGTTTTACCTGCCATTCGGCTGGCGGCTGCAGGACCAGACCGCGTTCGTGCAGCAGGTGAGCGGCATCAACATGACCACGCCCGACAAAGGTCTGGAGGTGGGCTGGGAGCATTCCGCCTGGTCCGCGCAATTCGACGTAACCAATGGCCAGGCGAATGCCAGCACCGGTTCCGGCTATCAGGTCGTCACGCAGGTGGTTTACACCAAGCCGATTTGGCGCGTGGGCATTGCAGGCTCATCTACCCAATCAGACGCCGGCGATCGGCATATGGGTGCCCTGTTTGCCGGATTGAAGACCGGTCCGATCGCGTGGCTGGCCGAGGGCGACATCGTCCAGGACGACAGCTTGGAACGTACATTGGTCGGGGGATTGCTGGAGGCGGATTGGCGCGTTCTCAAAGGCCACAATCTTAAGCTGACTGCGGAATACGAGGATCCCGAGCGCGCGGTACGAAACAATCAACAAACCCGATACAGCTTCGTGTACGAATACACGCCGCTGCCGTTTTTACAGCTGCGCGCCGGCTATCGCCACTATTTCGGTATCCCGCAGAACAATGCGCAGAATCAGCAGCTGACCTTTTTCGAGCTGCATGGATACTTCTAATATCTCGGCATGTGATTTTGACCGGGCCGTGAGCGCTCACCCTCCCTCACGGGAACACGCGCCGGTCAATATCACCTGCGCCGAGACTGGTCCTTCAGCGCCGTGAGTTTGAGCGAGCCGCTCCAACTCACAGTGCCTTCGGCTCACAAGCGACCGGTCACCACCAGCACCAGCAAAACGATGAGGACCAAGCCCAACCCGCCGCTGGGGTAGTAGCCCCAGCTGTTGCTGTACGGCCACGCCGGCAGCGCGCCAATCAGAAGCAAAACCAAAAGGATCAGCAGAATGGTGCCTATCGACATGGTGACTCTCCCTAAAGCGTGGTGAAGAGACTGTAATCTCGATCACATGCATGGGCAGTCGGGCTGGTGCGTGACCCCTTGTCAGGTGCGTCCTACCGGTCAGCCTTGGCATGCCGATGAAAAGCATCCGCGGCGGCGCGCGCCGCGGGTCCCAACACATTGGCGTGAACCATGACGATGTGCAGGGACACGTTGCGTGCTGCCCCGGAAACCAAGGGCAAGCGCTGCAGTGCGCCGCGTTGCAATTGCTCCGTGAGCATGTGTTCCGGCAACCAGGCATAGGCTAGACCCGCCAAAATAGTGGCGAGCGACGCGTCCATGCTGCTCACGGTAAAACGGCGCTCAGCGCCGAGCCATCCCTCATCGCGAGGATTCGAGGATCCCGAGTCGCGCACGACTGCCTGGACATGGCGCGCCAAATCATCCGTGGTGAGTTCGCGCCCGAGCTTGAGCAATGGATGATCGGCGCGCGCAACCGCGATGAAATTGACGTCGAGCAGCCAATCACTCAAGTATCCGGGCGGTACGCGGCTGGTGACCACGAGATCGCCGCTGCCTTCGGTGATGGCCTGTTCCGCACCTGACAGGACGACATCCGCGACTTGAATTTGGGTGCTCGGACAGCTGCTCTGCAGCTCCGCGACGATGTTGAGCAATCGCGCACGCGGGAAGGCGGCATCGACGATCAGCTTCAATTCGCTTTCCCATCCCAGCTTCAGGCTGCGCCCCAAGGCTTCCAAGGTGTCGAGTTCCTTGACCAACGCCCGGCCTCGTGCCAGCAGTGTCTGGCCGTACGGGGTAAGCACCGATTTACGGCCCTCCACGACGAGGAGCGCCAGACCGAGCGATTCTTGAAGCCGCGCCACGGAATAGCTGATCGCCGACTGACTGCGGTTCAAGACCGAGGCTGCCTGTGCGAAGCCGCCCTCATCCACCACCGCTGCCAGGACCGCCCACTGCTCTATCGTCGTTTTCGGCAAATTCACGTTCTATCCATTTTCTTGATCAATTACCTGCAAATTTTGCGCTTTTTAATTGACTTGTTCGAGCATATTGTTGCTTCCAAGGAGGTTCCCATGAACGAAATTAGGCGCAGCCAGGAGCGAGGATTTGCCGACCACGGTTGGCTCAAATCCTTCCATACGTTTTCATTTGCCGATTACTACGATCCGAAGCATGTCGAGTTCGGACCCTTGCGTGTGATCAACGAAGATCGTGTGCAAGCCGGGGCCGGCTTTGGCACTCATGGCCATCGCGACATGGAGATCATCAGCTATGTGTTGTCCGGCGAGCTTGCCCATAAAGATTCGATGGGCAATGGGTCAACCATCAGGCCGGGCGATGTGCAGCGAATGAGCGCAGGCAGCGGCGTTCGGCACAGCGAGTTCAATCCGTCAGGCACCGAAGGCACTCACTTTCTGCAGATCTGGATTCAACCCGATCGGCTTAACATCCAACCGAGCTACGAAGAGAAGCGCTTTGCGGCCGCGGAGAAGCGCGGGCGTCTGCGGCTCATCGTCTCGCCCGACCGCGCCCAAGGATCGTTGTTGATTCACCAGGACGCACGCGTTTACGCGGGTCTTTTCGATGGGGCGGAAACGGCTGATCTGCGTGTGAAGAGTGGGCGTCGCATCTACGTGCATGTGGCGCAGGGCGTGATCGAGGCAAATGGCATTGGACTCGGCGCGGGCGATGCGCTGCAGATCACCGGCGGCACTGATCTGCATCTTAAGGGCGGAAAGGCAGCGGAAGTCCTGGTATTTGATCTGCCGGGCGAAAGCGCGAATCTCAAGAGCTAGGCGTGCTCTGAGTGTTCGGGTTCTTGCGCGACCAGTACCAATAGAGCGGCAGTCCCGCCAGCAGCACCGCGACGCCCTCGAGGGCTTCGTGGGGCGCTGCGACAAACGTGTTGATCAGCAGCGCCGCCGTGACCAGTAGAAAGATCACAGGCACCACCGGATAGCCAAGGGCTCGATAGGGCCGAGGCGCATCCGGCATGGTGCGGCGGAAGATGAACAAGGACCCGGTGGAGAGACCGTAGAAGAGCCAGGAGGCAAATACCACTGAATCGGTGAGCGCATCGTACGAGCCGGAGAGCGCGAGCACGCTGCCCCACGCGGCTTGTGCAACGATTGCGCGGGCCGGCACGTTGGAGCGCGGCGAGAGATGCGCAAGGGCCCGAAAGAACAATCCGTCGCGTGCCATCGCATACGGAACCCTGGAGTTCGCCAGCACGCTCGAATGCAATGAACCGAACGAGGACACCATCAGGGCGACCGCGGTCATGGATACCGCGATCGGACCGAGAAAGCGCTTCAACACTTCCGTGGCCACCGAGGAACTGGTCGGCACGCTCGCAATCTCGAGCGGCGACATCGAGTAATAGTAGGCGATATTGACGAACAGGTAGAGCGAAGCGACCACCAGCATCCCCCCAACGAAGGCGCGCGGCAGGTTGCGTTGCGGATTGCGGATTTCGCCGGACAGCGGCGCGACGTTGCTCCATCCATCGTAGGCCCACAGCGCCCCCAGCATGGCGGCGCCGAAACCGGCGTATCCACCGCGCGCGCTGGCGGCCACGCCTTCGCAGGTGCCGGCCAATCCAGAGCCGCTGAAATGCGACCAGGCGCCCGGGGCAAAGATGAATGCGCTGATGGCGACGCTCAAGATCAGCGCGACCTTGGCAATCGTCAGCGCCAGCGCGGTACGGCCTCCCGCGGTGACCGAGGCGCAATTGATCAACGCCACCGTCCAGATGGTGGTGAGCGCGACCAGTGTCAAACCGCTGACGCCCAGGTGATATCCGAACGGGCTCGCCTCGATACGCCAATGTTCCAGTGACCCGCCGAGCGCCACATTCATGAAAATCGCGAGGCCAACCGCCAACGCCGCCTGCGATCCGGCCTTGGCAACGGCGAATGTCATCCATCCATACAGAAAACCCACCGCCCTGCCATACGCGCGCCGCAGGTAGACGTAGTCGCCGCCCGCCTCGGGCATCATGGCGGCGATCTCGGAATACGAGAAGGAGCCCGCGAGCGCCAACAAGCCCGCCGTCAGCCAAACCAGCAACACCATCTTGGCACTGCCGACATTGCAGGTCATCACGCGCGTCTTGAGAAAGACACCCGTGCCAATCATATTGGCCACATTCACCGCGATCGCGCCCCAAGCTCCGACACCGCGGGTCAACTCGCCTTTCGCTATCGCTGCAAAAGCTTGGTTGCTCATGGGTGTAGTAGTATCAGCGATATGAAGTTCGATGTTTCGCAAATCGGTCCGTTCTTGATTGCGCTACTGGTGGTCTTTGCCATCTACCGGCGCTTGCGCCGCAGCTTCGGTCAGCAGCCGCTGCGGCCGGTGCGCATGCAGGTGCGCATCGTGTTGCTGCTCGTCATCGGTTGTTTATTGCTGCCGGCCGCCTTGCGATCGGCAGCATTCATCTCCGCAGTGCTGGCCGGAATAGTGGCAGGCGTGGCGTTGGCCATGTGGGGCGCCGCGCGTACTCGGTTTCTGCGCGTTTCAGGTCAGCTGTATTACGTACCGCATACCTACACGGGTATCGCGGTATCCCTGCTGTTTCTGGGGCGCTTGGTTTACCGCTTGCTCCAGGTGTACGGCACCATGCGCGCCACCCATGCGGCGGCCGCCGACCCGGCAAACCAGGGGTTCTCTCCCGCCGGCATGCTGCAGAGTCCGCTGACCCTGGGTCTGTATTTCGTATTAATGGGATACTACGTTTGCTACTACAGCATGGTGCTGTGGAAGTCCAAACGAGTCGTTGCCGAAGAGGCCAGCCTCAGTGCGCCTCTGCCCGGTGAACTGGAAAAACGCGCCTAACGATCAGGTGCTCAATCAGCGCAGGGTGATGACCACCGCGTAAGTGATGAGCAGAAATGTGATCATCAGGGCGCCGTTGCCCCATCGAGATACCATTTCAACCATGATAATTTCTCCACGTCTATCGCGGCCGGAACTTTACATTCCCTGAGCCAAAAGTTATCTGCCGCAGGTCTCAAAAGCGGGCGAAAACAGCCGCTTTTTACTGCGTTATGTCCGAAGCGGATGCACCGCAATTGCGCACGACATTGGGTGAGTGGAGCGCGGCGCGGCGGCTTTACATAGTTCGACTCGAGCGCGTGATATCCGCGTGCGCTCCTATGCTACGCTCCAGGCCGCATGAACATTTTACTGGTCGAAGATAGCGACGAGGTCAGCTGCATCACGGTTGAATACTTGCACGAACTTGGGCATCAGGTGGTGGCCGTCGCGGAGGCGGAAATTGCCATTGTGCGGCTCAAGAACGAGATGTTCGATGCGGTCATGACAGACATTCGTTTACCCGGCATGTCGGGGCTGGAACTTGCGCGGGCGCTGATCAAGGACTACCCGCGTCTTCCGGTCGTCATTTCCTCCGGATACGGAGCGCTCAACGTGGAGTTTCTACTCGGCGAGAAGCAACGTACCGTGCTGATGCTGCCTAAACCCTACGACTTACCGGATCTCCAGCGCACTCTCAACGAGGCGGCCGCGATCAGGCAGGGAACTTAGCACGCCGATGGATTGGCACTCGGGGCAACACAGCGGTGTCGCTCCCAATGTGTCGCTGAGCAGATCCATCAGCTCGTGCTCGTCGTGAAATTGCTCGACATAAGGCTTGTGCTTCCGAACCAGTTCGATGGCCAGCGCGAACGCGCTCGCCGCGTCCGCCTCGTCGTCGAAGTAAATTTGCCGATGGATGGGACAGGTCTTTAAAACTAGCGTCTGAAGCGCGATTTCGATCGCAATCGCCCGTTTTTTATCCATTGGTTTTATCCTCTGGGAATCGGTTTTATCCTTTGCGCAAAGTGCTGCTCTTCACCACCGTGGTGCGGCCCATTCGATATTCTTTCGGCGGAACGTGCCCAATGACGCGCAGTGCGCGGCGCCAGGCCGCCGCTTGCGGGGCAGGCTCAGGCGGATCGTGCGGCGCCAACGGAGGTTGTTCCGGACTGGGGGGATTCGGAATATTTTCGTTTCGCATGACTCGCTCCTGGTGTCGCAACGGACCCGCGAATCATGCGGCCGGCGCCGCGCCGGTAAGATCGGCGCGGCGCGCCGCTTTATGTAGGATTAGTCAGACGCGCGACCAGGCGGGCCCCGGTAGCCTGGAATAGCTAAATGGCCAAATAGGGCCAGGCGTTGTCCGCGGTAATCTCGCGTAGAGAATTGCTGTTCGCAGCGCATGCCACACTCTTGGCGCGCGGCAGCATTGCGGCGCCGCTCTCGCCGAGTGCGTCAAGATCGAATTCGTGCGCGAGCCGGCGCAGTTGAATTTGCATGCGCCCCAAGGCATCGCTCAATTCCGGCGACCAGGTCAGCGCGCGCACATCGTCAACTTCTTGCACGACAGTTTGCAATTGCCGCGCATACACGTTCACGGTGCGATTTCGCCGCCGCGCGTTCATGGCGACGAGTGACGCCAGCAAGCCATCCGCCACGTCCCGCATCCGGCTCGGGCCCTGCTGATAACTCAAATACGGATGGGCTCGAAGTCGGCCCGAAGCGACCCGCGCAATGGTCCAACAAATCACGGCGCTTCTGGCGAAGACCGATTGCTCCTGGGAATCCGAATCTAGAATCTTGGCTAAGGCGCGCGCGCGCAATGCAACGTTGCGCAGCTTTCGCAGCCGCAATACTTCGGCGTCAATCATTATTCTGCCCCTTCTTCCCTGCCCCTCTCAAGATCTCCAGTCTGCACCGGAGAACCCCTCCATCGGGGCGACTCGACTATTCTCAAGCTTTATCGCCACGAATTCTGTAGGACGGTAGCCCATCAGATTGCAGGCAAGCACCCGAGTTCCTCATTAATGTCAAATGCGGGGCGCTTATCGTCAAGCTATACTCGACAAATTCATGAATTCATCACGCGCGCTGCTCGGTTTTTGGATGTGCGTGGCATTGGTGGTTGGCAATTCAATTGGGTCGGGCGTATTCCTGCTGCCCGCCTCGCTTGCTCCCTACGGACTCAACAGCGTAATCGCCTGGGGATTCACCGCGAGCGGCGCCATTGCGCTCGCCATCGTGTTTGCACGCTTGAGTCGCGCCTTTCCGCAAGCAGGAGGTCCGTACGCCTACGTGCATGTTGCGTTTGGTCCGTTGATTGCTTTCGTCGTGGCGTGGGGCTACTGGATTTCAATTTGGGTGGGTAATGTCTCGATCGCCACTGCCGGAGTGAGTTATCTCAGCCCCTTGTTTCCATGGATCGCGGACCAGCCTGGTGCATCCGCGTTTATGACGTTGCTGTTGTTGTGGCTGCTGACGTTTGTGAATTGGTATGGGATCAAAGCGTCCGGCTGGGTTCAGGGCGTCACGACCGTACTGAAAATTCTGCCGCTGCTCGCGGTCGGCGCACTGGGTCTTCTATCCTTGCATTCGCGCAGCGCAGTTGCGACGACGACGATCCCGCTCTCGGTCAGCGGAGTGACCGCCGCGGCGACCTTGACGCTTTGGGCATTGCTCGGTCTGGAGTCGGCAACCATTCCGGCCGACAAAGTCGCGAGTCCCGGACGCACCATACCCATCGCGACCTTGCTCGGTACGGTGATCACCGCGCTGATCTGTGCCATTGCGTGCACGACCGTTTTGCTGCTGGTTCCACCCGCGACGCTGGCGCAATCCAATGCGCCCTTTGTAGATCTGGCCACACAGTTCTGGGGCATCGGTGCCGGAAAACTCGTGGCGGTATTCGCCGCAATCAGCGCATTTGGCGCATTGAACGGATGGATCCTGTTGCAAGGTGAGCTGCCGCGCGCCATGGCGATTCGCGGCGAGTTCCCGCAAATCTTTGCGCGTGAATCGGTGCATAACACACCGGGCTTTGGTCTGTGTTTCGGCAGCATGCTGGCGACCATTCTGATTCTGGCGAACTACCAGAAATCCATGGTGAGCGTATTCACGTTCATGATTTTGCTCTCGACCACCGCCTGCCTGGTGTTGTACGCACTCTGCTCGCTGGCACTGTTGCGCCTGCAATGGACTCGGCAACTGGGAGCGGCGCGCAGCGGCTCGATTGCCTTAGGCATTGTCGGGATCTTGGCGACCGCTTATTCTCTCTGGGCAATCGTCGGTGCGGGCAGGGAGGCGGTCCTGTGGGGTGCGGCACTGCTGTTGCTGGGTGTACCGCTGTATTATTGGTTCAGGAGAGCGCGCTAATTCCCATGTGGAGGCAATTCATTGCAGTGGCCGTGGGAGGCGCACTCGGATGCCTGTTTCGCTGGTACCTCGCGATATTCCTGAATCGCTATTTCCCGGCGATCCCGCCCGGTACCTTGGCCGCGAACTTGATCGGCTGCTACGTCATCGGCATGGCGATTGCGTTTTTCACCACTTACCCGAGCTTTGCCCCGGAGTGGCGCCTGTTCATCACCACAGGGTTCTGCGGCGGCCTGACGACCTTCTCGACCTTCTCCGCCGAGGTGGTCATGTTGATGCAGTCCGGGCGCTCCATCCTTGCCTTGGGCGCCGTAGGCGCTCACCTGGTGGGTTCCCTGCTGATGACCTTCGCCGGCATCGCCACCGTCGCCTGGCTCAAAGGCTAAAGCCCGCATCGCTCCAAAATCGACTCGCGCTCGAGCTTATGATATATTAGTTAGATAGCTAACCATTAGAGATCTTTCAATGAGCGACTTGGAAGAACGCTTCAGCGACGCCTTGCACAGTACTTCGCGATCATGGCGCCAAGCGGTCGATCGGAAATTGAAATATTTGGGCGTCAGCCAAGCCAGCTGGATGACGATTGCCATCGCCGCAAAAGCGCGCTCTCCGCTGTCGCAGTCCGAGTTGGCGGACAAATTGGGCGTCGAGGGCGCGACCATGGTTGCGATGATCGATCGCTTGGTGAAGGCGGGCTTGGTGAACCGCGAAGCCTCGACCACCGATCGGCGCGTCAAGCGCGTCGTCCTCACACCCGCGGGACTGAAAATCTACGACAAGGTCAAAGCCGAGGCGGTGGCGCTGCGCCGGGACTTGCTGGCCAATACCGATCAAAAAAAACTGCTTCTCGCCACTGAGCTGCTCGAGGGCTTGCAGGGAATCATCGACAAGCAGTAGTCATGAACCGTCCGCTCAATCGGCCGATGATCACGCTGTCCATCATGCTGGCGACGATCATGCAAACGCTCGACAGCACCATCGCGAATGTGGCCCTGCCGCACATGCAAGGCACGCTCTCCGCCTCGCAGGACCAGATTGCCTGGGTATTGACCGCCTATATCATCGCCTCGGCCATCGCCACGCCGGTGACCGGCTGGCTGTGCGATCGCTTCGGCCAGAAAAATATTTTCATGGCCTCGATCATCGGCTTCACGGTGGCCTCCGCGTTGTGCGGCATGTCGAACTCTCTCGCGGAAATCGTCGCCGCGCGCCTCCTACAAGGCGTCTTTGGCGCAGCCTTGGTGCCCCTCGCGCAAGTCGTGCTCATGGAAATCAACCCCCGCGAGAAGCAGGGCCAAGCCATGGCGGTGTGGGGCATGGGCGTCATGGTGGGGCCGATCTTGGGTCCCACGCTGGGCGGCTGGCTCACCGATCGTTACGACTGGCGCTGGGTATTCTTCATCAACGTACCCATCGGAATCTTCGCCTGGTATGGCATGTGGAAATACATTCGACCGGACCCGGGCCAGCGCCAAGCGCGCTTCGATTTCTTCGGGTTTGCTACTTTAAGTCTCGCGCTCGGCTCCCTGCAGTTATTGTTGGATCGCGGTCAGCAGAACGATTGGTTTTCCTCCACCGAGGCCTGGATCGAGGCCATTGTGGCCTTTGTCGCGGCGACTTACTTCGTGGCGCACACCGCCATGACACCGGCGAAGCAGTCCTTTCTCGACTACCGGCTGCTGAAGAATCAAAACTATGTCACTGGATTGATGTTCATTTTCATCGTCGGGTTGGTGCTCTATGCAACGCGCGCACTGCTGCCGACGATGCTGGAGAATCTGCTCGGCTACCCGGTCGCGACCACCGGCCTCGTCACGGCGCCGTCCGGCATCGGCACCATGCTGGCCATGCTGATCGCGGGGCGCATCATCGGCAAGGTGGACCTGCGGTTGACCCTGCTGGCGGGATTCCTGATCTCAGCTTTTGCGCTTTGGCAAATGTCCGGCTACTCGCTCGACCTTTCGGAAAGCGACATCATTTGGCCCGGCGTGATTCAAGGCTTCGGCACCGGCTTGGTGTTCGTGCCGTTGAGCGCCGCGACCTTTGCCACTTTGAGTCCCGAGATGCGCGCGCAGGGCACCGCGATCTACAGTCTGGTGCGCAATATCGGCAGCAGCATCGGCATCTCGTTGGTGCAAACATTATTGACTCGCAACACGGTCATCGTGCATTCCTCCTTGGCCGAGCGCGTGACGACGGGCAGCTCGGCCTGGCACAACCCTGCCGTCTCCGCGGCCTTTGACGTGCATGTTCCTGCCGCCGCTGCCCTGCTCGATGGCGCTGTCAACCAGCAAGCGGCCATGATCGCCTACATCGACGACTTCTGGTTCATGCTATTCCTCACCTTGCTGGTGACGCCGCTGTTGTTGCTCATTCGACCGCCGCGAGGTCCGGTGACGGAAGACCCCCAAGCTTTGCTGGACTAGCGCTGGCGCTGTGATATGACTGGTGGCGTTTGTCAGGTAGGGCGAGAAGACTCAAGGCCCGAGGGGAGCAGGGCCTTGAGTCTTCTCACGCTACCTGACGATCACTTGAGCCGGTCACTATCACTACGCGGGCGCTACCAGTAAGATTTGGGTGACGTGTGTATTTACGGACTACGCGTGCGCACGAGCCCGACCGACCGATCGCAGCACACGAAACACGTCCTCCAGCACCGTGAGCTTGACCGTCGGAGCGTGAAAGGTCTACTGGGATGAGAGGCTTCAAGGTCCTGCGGCTTCCGACCTTGAAGCCTCTCATCCCAGTAGCCCATCCAGGCGCGCTCAATCTCACAGTGCCGAGGTCTAGTACCTGCGCCCCTACCGTCGAGCCGCGAAGTCTTGAGTCCAAAACACCGCCGACGCGGTGCGCAGGTTTTCGGCGAAAGCAATGCCGATCAGCGTGAAGCGGCTGTCCATGATGTTCTCGCAGTGCGCGGGGCTTGCGAGCCATCCTTCCGTCACCTGGGAAGGCGTCATGGCGCCGGCGGCGATATTTTCACCGACGATGCGATGCGCGCCGAAACCGGCGCGCTCCACGCGCACACTCGGCGTGCTGCCATCGTGTCCGCGATGATCGAAAGCGTCGTGCTCTGCCATGTCGCGCGAGTGTTCCAACGCCGCGCGTGTCAGCGCCGGATCGAGCGCGACAGGACCGGCGGGTGGAAAATATTTGCCGCCGCAGCGTCGTCCGGCAGCGCGGGCCGCATTCACGAGATCGAGTATCTCGCGGCTCACGGAAGCTGCATCGCCTCGCGCCGGTAGTACCACGGGCGCGGCGAAGATCATCCAGATCTCGCGCCCGCGCTGTACGGCGCCGAATTCGCGCATCATGGAGTTCGTGAGCGTGCGGCAATCTCGCTTCGCCAGCATCTGTTCAATGTCGGCATCGTTCGCGGGTCCCGATAAATGGATGCCGGCAATTTGCCCCGCGAGGTAACCCGAGTCAGCGGCGGCAGCTTGTAGCGAGGCGCCCTCGGCATACCGTTTCGCGGCTCGCTCGAGCTTTGGGCTGTAATAGAGCGGGGTGACCCCCGCCGAGGTCCCGCAGCCGTGCAAGCGCACTTGGTTGGCGGCATTCAACGGCGCCGCGTTTACGGCCTGCGCGGTCAACGCGGCAATTGCGACACCGAGCAGGGCCGCACTTGCGCACGCCGCTAAACGGCGGGATTGGGTTTGCCGGTCGGTCGCAGCAATGCCGCCTGTCAAGGCGCCGGAGCCGGCGCGGCGGGATCAGGGGCAGGCGTGCCGCCCGCCAAAATCTTCGCAGCCACGGGTCCGGCCAGCCGCTCGATATCGTCGAACAGCGTGAACACCGCGGGAACGATGACCAATGTCAGCAAGGTCGAGGTAATGAGGCCGCCGATCACCGCAATCGCCATGGGTTGCCTGAAGTCGCTGGCTTCGCCCAAGCCGGTTGCCACCGGAATCATGCCCGCCACCATGGCGACGGTGGTCATCACGATGGGCCGGGCACGCTTGTGACCCGCTTCGACGATGGCCTGGAGGCGGGTCTTTCCGGCCCGCATTTCTTCGATTGCCATGTCCACCAATAAAATGGAGTTCTTGGCGACGATGCCCATGAGCATGAGCACGCCAATCATCACTGGCAATGAGAATGGTGTGTTGGTCAAGAACAACGCCAGGAACGCGCCGCCGAGCGACAACGGCAATGCCGACAAAATCGTAATCGGCTGGAACACCCGCGCGAACAGCAGCACCAGCACTGCGAATACCATCAACACGCCGGCGGCAACGGCGATTGCAAAGTTCGACACCAGTTCTTTGATGAATTCGGTATCGCCGGTTTCGATGAAGCGTACGCCCGTGGGCAAATTCTTCATGGACGGCAGTGCATTGACCTTGTCCATGGCGTCGCCCAGTTGGTAGCCGGGCGCTAGATCCGCGTCCAGATACAGGCGCCGGCTCTGCTGGTAGCGCCGCACCGAAGAAGGCCCCTGGCCGAAACTCAAATCGGCAACCGACTTCAAGGGCACGCTGCCGCCGGAGCCGGTGGGTACCGGCAGATTCTCCAGCGTGGTCAGATCGCTGCGCGACTTTTCCGGCAGGCTCACGCGAATCGGTATGGTGCGATCGCTCAGCGCAAACTTCGCGCCGTTTTGCGGCAGGTCGCCCAGGGTCGCGATGCGGATGGTCTCGCTGATACTTTGCACGCTGACGCCGAGTTGTGCCGCAAGATCAAGGCGCGGATGGACGACGATTTCCGGCCGAGGCATGTCGCCATTGATGCGGGGTGAGCGAATCTCCTTGAGTCCGCGCATTTCCGCGAGCATCTGTCGCCCGGTTCGTTCAGTCAGCGCCGGGTCATCACCCACCAAGTAAAAGGTGACGTCGCGGCCGCCGCCGCTGCCGCCAAAGTTTTGGAAGTTCAAACGGCCGTCGGGTATCTGGTTGAGCAGCGGCATTATGCGCTGCTCAAATGCCTTGGCGCTCAATTTGCGTTTGTCCCGAGCAACCAGGCTGACAAACACGCTCGCCTGGCGCACATCGGCTGAATCGGTACCGACAAACTCGACGACGTCCGTAACCTCCGGCTGAGCGCGAATGATGGCCGTGGCAGCCGCGGCCACGCGCGAGGTGTCCTCGAGCTTGCCGCCTGGCGGCAGTTCAATGTTGAGTATCGACGTCGAAAAGTCTTCGGCCGGCACGAAGGCCTTCGGCAGCAGCATGCCGCCGCCGACCGAAAGCGCGAAGAACAATGCGCCGAAGCCGATGGTTTTCCAACGATTCGCGACGCACCACTTTAAAACACGGATGTAAGCCGACATGATCGGCCCATCGTTGTGGTGCGGTATGGCGTCTCTATTCAGCGCGTAAGCTGCCAGCACCGGTGTGATCATCCGGGCTACCAACAACGAAATGAAAACCGCCGCCGCAACGGTGAGCCCAAATTGCCGGAAAAACTGGCCGCTGAAGCCGCCCATGAAACTGACGGGCAGAAACACTGCGATAATCGTGAACGAGGTGGCCACCACAGCGAGTCCGATCTCGTCCGCCGCCTCCATGGCCGCGCGATAACCACTCTTGCCCATGCGCATATGACGCACGATATTTTCGATCTCGACGATGGCATCATCGACCAGTACGCCCGCCACCAGCGACAACGACAGCAAGGTAATTTCGTTGAGCGTGAAACCCATCATCTGCATGAAGGCGAAGGTCGGAATCGCAGACAGCGGTATGGCCAGCGCCGAAATCAGCGTGGCGCGCCAATTGCGCAAAAAGAACCACACGACAATCACCGCCAAAATCGAGCCCTCGATCAACGCCTCCAAGGCCGAATGGTAGGTGTTGATGGTGTGATTGACCGTGGTGAAAATCTGGTGAATGTGCAGCGACGGATTGTCCTTGAGAATCTTATCCAGTTCCTTGGCAACGCCCTCGGCTGTGGCGATGTCGGAGACACCCTTGGCTTTATACAATTGGAATGCGGTCGCAGGCCTGCCGTTCAAGCGCGCGAGACTGCGCGTTTCCGCAACGCCGTCGTGCACGTCGGCAATCTCGCGCAGCCGCACCGATTTGCCGCCAGGCACGATGATCAGCGTGTCGCCGAGCGCCTCGGCTGATTTCGCCCCGCCCAGCACCCGGATCGCTTGCTCTCCGCCCCCGACTTGGGCGCGTCCCCCCGGGGCGTCCAGATTCAACTGCCGCAGTTGCTCATTGACTTCCACGGCGGTGAGGCCCAGAGCCTGGAGTCTCGCGGGATCCAATTCCACGCGAATTTCCCGATCCAATCCGCCGATGCGCTGCACCTGTGAAATGCCCTTGACGCCCACCAGGCGTTTGGCGATGGTGTTATCGACCGCCCAGCTCAATTGCTCCGGCGTCATGTCGGTCGTGCTGACCGCATAAATCGCAAAGGTTCCGCCGTCGTTGTCCTGACGCTGAACTTGCGGTTCGAGAATGCCCTGCGGCAGGTCGGCGCGAACCCGCGCGATCGCGTCGCGTACATCGGTGACTGCCCGATCGATTGGCGTACCGATGTTGAATTCGATGATGATCAGTACATTTCCTTCGGAAATGTAGGTCTGCTGATGATGGATATTGCCGATACTGGCAATGGATCCCTCCACCTTCTGTGCTATCTGTGTCTCCATTTCCGACGGCGCGGCGCCGGGCTGCGAAATGTTGACATTGACCTCGGGGAAGGACACATCCGGTTGCAAATTGATCGGCAATCGTATGAAGGCGACTACCCCTAAAAAGGTTAGGACCACGAACAGCACGATCGGGGTGACCGGGTGCCGAATCGCCCACGCGGAAATGTTTTTCATGACTGGCCTGCGGCGATCAAAACCGGTTTTACGGTCTCTCCTTCCTGTAGGAACGCACCCGCCGTGGTGACGATTTGATCTTTTGGATCGATGCCCTCGGCGATGGTGACACCGCCCGGAACCATGCCCGTGACCCGTATCGTTTTGCGCTCAATCTTGCCTTGTGCATTCACGACGAGCACGTAACTGCCTTTCTCGTCATTGAGCACGGCGGTTTGCGGCAACACGGCGCGTTCCGCATTGCTGACAGTCACTTCGGCGCGTGCGAATGCGCCTGGACGAAGATTCGGATCCGGCGTCAAGGAAATCTTGACGGTCCCCAAGCGCGTGGCAGGATCTATCACGGCCCCGAGCAATCGAATCCGACCCGGGTAAACCTTGCTGGTGCCCGTGAGCTTGACGTCCACCAGCTGCCCCACTTGGAGCAGCGGCAGATCTTGTTCCGCCACTTGACCGCGCAGTTCGGTCTCGCCATCTTTCGATAGCCGAAACAACGCCTCTCCGCCGGCCATCGCCGTCTGGCCTACTTCGACACTGCGGGTGAGAATGATGCCATTGGCCGGCGCGCGCACATCGGCGCGCGCCAAGCGAGCCTTGGCCTCTTCGAGCTGCGCGGCGGCGACTTTGACATGCGTCCCCGCGGTCACGGCGCTCGACTTGCGCTTCTGCGTCTCCTCGGCCGACAACGCGCCCGAGGATCCCACCGCCTGGGCGCGCTGATATTCAGCCTGAGCCAGATCTGCCTCGGCCCGCGCTTGATCGAGCGCGGCCTCCAGATTGGTGACCTGGGGCTCGAGCACGGAGTTGTTCAAGTGCGCCAGGACCTGGCCCTGTTTTACGTGATCGCCGGCCTCCACATACACGTCAGTGA
>Ga0209169_10000288_pt1 | contig 30260 bp, 30 predicted proteins | sample HubBroMetageWRM4_FD_188346 | JGI IMG/M metagenome (GOLD analysis project Ga0209169, IMG submission 188346) | Warmed soil microbial communities from the Hubbard Brook experimental Forest, New Hampshire - Hubbard Brook CCASE Soil Metagenome WRM 4... | ecosystem: Environmental > Terrestrial > Soil...
GATATTGCTCCTAGCGCCGCCACAAAAACTGTTCCAAACGGCACAGTTCGGATTTTGATCTCTCGACGCTTGCTGGCCCGCTAGTCGAGATATGGGGGGCCTGCCTAGCTCGGGGTGCGCCGGCCAAACCGAATGCGTCCTAAACGCCGAAGACCGGCGGTCTTTGCGATCCCGAAAGTTTATGCTCCCGCCTCGGTCGCCTCGCCCTACAGGTTCGGCTCCGGTCTGCGGCGGCTCGACGGTCCGATGCCCCTGCAAGAAATTGAGAGAATGGGAGTTACGCGCAACGCCGTTGCGATTTGACCGGCCCAGCCATTGATGGACCTCCGCGCGTATACGCGATAGGATTGCGTTTCGGAGTGAGTTATCTTGCCACCGAAAAACGCCATAGAAGAGGTTGTTTCCGGCAGAACGATTTTGTTGACCGGAGCCGGAGGTTCGATCGGCTCTGCTCTGGCTAAGACCGCGATCCGTCTGCAGCCGCGGCTACTTCTTCTTCTCGACCACTCAGAGCGAAATCTTCATGAGATCGATTCAGACTTGGCGGCAGCGGCTGATCGCGATTCCTACAAATCGGTGCTCGGCGATATTTGCGACGCGAAGCTGTTAGCCGAGCTTTTTCAGCGTTATCGCCCAGAGGTGGTGTATCACGTGGCGGCTTTCAAGCATGTTCCGCTCATGGAGAACAATCCGTTTGCAGCCGTTCGCAACAACGCCTTGGGAACCGCCCGCCTCGCGAAAATCGCTCAGGCGGAAGGCGTCACCAACTTCGCCATGGTTTCGACCGATAAAGCGGTCAATCCCATCAGCATCATGGGCGCTTCGAAGCGGGTAGCAGAACTTGCGCTCCTGAGTTTGAACAACCCCAAAAACCGAATGAGCGCGGTGCGCCTGGCAAATGTCTTGGGTTCTCACGGCAGCGTCGTCCCGACATTCCTGAGCCAAATTTCCCAAGGCGGTCCCGTGACCGTGACTCACCAGAGCGTATCCAGATACTTCCTGGCGATGGACGAGGCAGTCGAACTGATTCTCCGGGCATCGGGATTGGCGGAAACCGGAGGTATATTCGTTCCCCAAGCGAGCCCGCCGGTTAAAATTTTAGACATCGCTCTTGAATTGATAGGTCACGCCGAATCCAAATCTGGAAAAGAGATTCCAGTTACGTTCACCGGACTGCGCGCTGGGGACAAGATGTCGGAAGAATTCTTTTCCCAAGAGGAATCGACGGAGCCGACCGTCGATCCGAGACTCCTGCGAGTCAAGACCAGGGAGGTTCCCGCAGACAGATTCGATCTTCAAACCGAAGCGCTTTCCAGATGGGTTGACCAGCGAAACCTTAGCGCCATGATCGAAACCCTTTGCCAAATCGTTCCCGAGTACCGACCGACGGATTTGCTATCTCCCTCCGCGCTAAGATCTTCGGTTTAACGCCATGAAGCGAAAGATTGCGGCAATCACAACCTCGCGAGCCGACTACGGGCATTTGTATTGGCCCTTAAGAGATTTGTCAGAGAACGGAAACGTAGATCTGAAAATCATCGCCCTTGGCTCGCATCTGTCGCCTGAATTTGGGAATACTTTCCAGGAGATTGTAAATGACGGCTTCACGATCGACTCCCGGATCGAATGTTTGCTCAGTTCGGATACCGATGTTGGCATGGCCAAGACGATCGGCATGGCCACGCTGGGATTGGCCGATCTGCTCGGACAGATGCGGCCCGACCTGCTCTTGTTGATCGCTGATCGTTACGAGATGCTGGCTCCGGCGTCGGTTGCTCTGGCGCTGCGCATTCCCATCGCTCACATCGAGGGCGGAGAGGTGAGCGAGGGCGCGATCGACGACGCCGTGCGCAACGCGCTTACGAAAATGAGCCATATCCATTTCACTTCAACGCACGCCGCTCGAGAGCGAGTGATCGCGATGGGCGAGGAAGAATGGCGCGTGCACCGCGCCGGCGCTCCATCGCTTGACAATTTGCGCAGGCGAACGCTTCTCAGTCGGGAGCAAGTGGAGGAGCGGCTGACGCTGGATCTGCGGAGACCGACCGTCCTCGTGGTATACCATCCGATGACCATCGCCCGCGACACGCTGCAAGAAGCGGACGCCGTCTTCGCAGCCCTGGAAAATCTTACTGACCAAATCTTGTTCTGTTACCCGAATCCAGATGCGGGAAGCAGAGCATTGATCGATCGGGCCAAGGGATTCATTTCCCGCCGCGGCCACGGGAAGGTTTTCACGAATCTCGATTCGATAACTTTTTTGAGTCTGCTACGTCAGGTCGATATGCTGCTCGGCAACTCAAGTAGCGGAATCATGGAATCCGCATCGTTCGCAATTCCTACCGTAAACGTGGGGATGCGCCAGCAAGGGCGCGAACGGGCACAGAATGTGTTGGACGCCGACGCTCACGCGGGACTTATTCTCGAAGCGGTCAGCAAGGCACGAACGCCTGAATTTCGTGAATCTTTGCGGGGCATGTCTAATCCCTATGGCGAAGGGTTTGCTTCTGAGACGATCGTCCGCGTACTAACCACCGTTCCCCTCTCGCAAGAGCTTCTGCTGAAACGTTGCTGCGGTATTCCTGTGTCCGCTATTGCTCCCGGCGGTTCGCAACATTCATGAGGATACCGCTGTCGGCTCCGGAAATCACAGAGCAGGACATCGAGGCAGTATCTGGCGTTCTTCGCACTTCCAGCCTTAGCATGGGTCCAAAGGTTGGGGAGTTCGAGCGCACCATTTCTCACTACGTGGGTGCCTCGGATGCGATTGCCGTAAACTCCGGGACCAGCGGTCTGCATTTGTGCATTCGAGCCCTGGGCATTTCTGAAGGCGACGAAGTGCTGGTGCCCTCCTTTACCTTCATCGCGGTCGCCAACGCAGTCCGCTATGAAAGGGCCACTCCCGTGTTCGTCGACGTCGACCCGCAAACGCTCAATCTAGATCCGAGCCTGCTCGAACGGGCTATCACGGCGCGCACACGGGCGATCATTGTCGTGCACACCTTTGGCTGCCCCGCAGAGCTAGCGGACATATTGCAAATAGCCAGGCGCCACGGACTATTCGTCGTCGAAGATGCCTGTGAGGCCATCGGGGCAGAATACCAGGGCCAAAAAGTAGGCGCTTTAGGGGACGTCGGAGTCTTTGCCTTTTATCCCAACAAGCAGATTACAACAGGAGAGGGCGGCGCTGTCGTCACCAACCATTCCGAAATCGCCCTCCAGGTCAGAAAACTTCGCAATCAAGGAAGAGACGATTCAGAAGACTGGTTCCAACATACGGAATTGGGGTACAACTACCGGATTTCGGACATCCATTGCGCCTTGGGAATCGAACAACTGAAGAGAATCGATGCCATTTTGGATCGGCGCGAATGGATCGCTCGCCAGTACAGCGACGCCCTGGGTTCCGTCCCAGATCTAATCATCCCGGCTATGGCATTGCCACGCCGCAAAATCAGTTGGTTCGTGTACGTGATTCGACTAAGTAGTCGTTTCGACCAGGCGCATCGCGATTGGATCGTCAACGAAATGAAGTCGCGCGGGATCGCTTTGGGCAGATATTTTGCGCCCATTCACTTGCAACCCATCTATCAGCCGTCCGCGAGCGGCAAAACGGCTCTGCCTGTGACAGAGTTCCACGCGTCTCGCTCGCTCGCATTGCCATTCTTCAATCGAATCCGAGAAGAGGAAATTAAAGAGGTTTGTCAGACGCTGGTCGAGCTGATTCGTCCGGCGTGACGGGCTCGTTTCAAAATATCAAATTTGAAATCGCAAATAGGGCCAGCGCAAGCAGAGTCCCGGCAACAATAGCGACGAACATCCAACTCCAAAATTGGGGACGGGATTTCGGCAGTCCCAGCATGTATTCGGACAAGTCTGGCTGCTCGAAGCGATGCGATGGGGCTCGCTGCTGGATTGCAGGCGACATCTCGGGATGCTGCGGCAAGTCGTCACACTCCTTGTGTGTCGATAGCAGCTCTACATCTTTAGCAGCTGCCTCGATCGTGCGGGGAATCCGCCTTCGAATCAATCCGTATTCTTACGGATTCAAGCGTCCTGCACCGGCCAACCAGTCCCCGTTGCTCCGGGCGCGGCGCGTTGCGCAATGACGGCGCAATTCCTGAGGCTTGCGAGTTCAGTTGCTATTTGTCAGCAACGTTGTGGCAAGCCGGCACGATTCCTATTTATGGCCGTCGAGCCAGTTGCATCTTGCGCTCAAGGCGCCGTCTTGATCCTCAATTCGGGCAACGCTCCTATTGGAACCGCCCGACTGGGGTTCAACCACGTCTCCGTGTTTTATGTGACCAGTCATTGCAGCAACTCCTTGGAAAGCTAGAACGGCCGCGCTACACGCGAAGAGCGCTCGACGAATCACAGGATCATTACCGCCAGTGGCAGAGTCACCTGCCGCCTTGTCGTCCAAGTCTTGCGCGAGCTGTGGAAGAAATGGAGTGATGTGACGGACTAGAATCCGGTCTCGTGGCGTCGGTGAATTCTTCCGAGATGTTGCATCTTATTGGCCGCGACACTGATTCCTGCATCGAATTCGCACAGCCTTTCTGAAATCTTGCGGCGACATCGGTGATGCCATCAATACGGCGCGTCCCGTTGCGCGCCCTTCAATAGGAATCGAACAAACACGAGTTCCGTGCCTGCCCAGTGACAGGTGCGCCCCGCGGCTGGGTCATTTTCATTGCTTTGGTCGCAGAAATGATAAATTCCCGCTTCCGCTCCCCAACGAACGTGAGGTAGGACCTGGAATTCCTGCCGAATCGAAGGGCCCTGCATTCGTTTGGATTGCAGCGCACAGGGATTGGAAGGCGTGGCCCACGCGCAGCCGGTGGGAATCGTATAGCGGAAGTAGAGTCTGCCCGGATATTCGTAGTGTGTTCGGATCACAACGCCGAGCGCGGGCGAGGTGGCTGCTTCGGTGAACTGTGAGGTCCACAAGCGCCCGTAACCCACCTCGCCGAGCACGCCTACGCGCCAAGAAGGCCAGACGATTGCCGTACCGCTCACGGAAAATGAGTGGCCGTCATGGGTGATTTGTTTTTTGTCCGGAGAAAAGGAACCGGCGCCTTGTATCTCCAGTCTCCGCAACAGAGGGTACTCAAAGGAAGCGCCGAAATCCCTGGAAGGCGGTATGAAGCCAAGTTCGGAGGCCACCCCGATGTCAGAGTCCAGGAAGAGGCGCAGCGGAGGGCTTGTGTTTGCAATCAGCTCTTGTACGTCCTGTGCCCCAATGGGTGCGGCCCAGAGGAACGCAATCAGCAAGAGTTTTGAAACTCCAGCGAATCTCATAGACTCTCCTGGCGGCCTGCAGCCGCCCGTGAGCGAGTGATCTGCTCGGAGGCTGCATGCGACCGCAAAGAACGGGAGGAAACCGCCGCGGCCTAAATCGTAGAGTGGAACGTTCCCATCCGCGGAGAACATAAAGCCCGAGCTGGCTTCCGCGCCCGGCCCGGGGCTATTTGTTAGGTCCCGACGGTGACGGATACCCCATTTCTTGATGGGCAACCGTTGGCGACGATTCGGAAGAATTCCGTGCCGTGTAGCGCGTCAAGTAGGGCACGAACGGTGTTACCTGAAACGGCATCTTCTCCCGTGGCGAGAGCAGCGACGTGGGGCTTGTTTTGGTCAGCTCAATATCATCTGTCCAGGGATCGAGTTTGATTCGAGCACCCAGCGGGAGCGCGGCGATCTGATTCACATTGTCGGGTTGCAGAATCGGACCGACGCCTTTTAACTGAGAAGCAACATAGACGCTATCCCCTAAATGCGGAGAGACTAATGCGCGCAGATTCCGCGAATCGTGTTCGAACTGTCTCAAGAAAAGCCCAGCACTCGCCAGATTGTCCTTGTACGGCGAATTTCGCAGGAAAATCATCGCCTTCGCGTTACTCGCTTGGCGATCCCGATTATTCAATTTGAATGACAAGCGTTTCAGTGCGTCGAGCGGTGGCAGTTGGGCGATATCGTAGAACGCATACCGGTCCGTGGCAGGCTGTGAGACCACGATCGCTCCCAACTCTTGTGCCAGTATGGTGGCAAGAGTGGCTTCGTCTGGAAGAACATCGAGCAATCCTCGGCTTACCACGATCACGTGACCTACGACGAATAGGTCGAAAGTAGAGGTGGTGAGAACGCGGCAACGCACCGCAGGCTCTATCTCCAGTTTGTTCGTAATCTCTAGATTGTTGACCACCGTATCCAGAGTCTTGTCTACTTCTCCGGTCGGGGCTAGCAGGCCGGTCCGCTGGAGCGCGGCGAGGACGTTGTTTTCGGCCTGACTCTGCCATTGCCGCTGGGCTTCCACCGGGGATTTATCGCGCTGTTCTCCATCCGCTGCGATGTCGCGGATGCCAGTCGATCCGTCCACCGTCAAATTGTTGAATTCTTGCGTGCGCGCAGACTCTTTAAGGTTGTATCCCCAAAATCGTGTTTGGGCTTTGAAGCTGAGTCGTTGGTTGTCATTGAGGTACTTGATTTCTACCTTGTGAATCTTGAGATCCGTTTCTTCGGCGAACGAGTAGGCCGGAAGCCATAGGTCCGGCTGAACGTTCAGTCGCCAGCTATCAAAATGCGAGCCCCAACCTCCTTTCTCGTGGGCAGGCAGAAAGATACCGTTGAACCGCACCACCGCGTAGTTCTTGTCTTCAGCCCAAATCCGCCCGCTGAATCTTCCGTCGCCGGCGTTGGGAAGCGGCGTCACGTCGAATGCAATGCATCGAACCTCGCCCAAAAACTCCTTTCCGGCATACTTGAAGCTGTAGTGTTGCCTGTCAAATCCTTCGCGGTCGATATAGGCCATGCGCACAAAACCCAAGGGCCTGAAACTCTGCTCCGCGAACACTTTGTTACGGGATCGATCATTCGCCGAGAGCATCGAGTGGTAGCCCATCGGCTTGCCGCCCGACAGATCGGCCTGCCCGAGATAGTAGTAGTCGCTGGTTAGAACCGGAATCTCAGTCTTCTTCGGGCTGAACACCTGGACGTAGGATTCCACAATCGGGTGATAAGAGTTGATGACCTGGATCTCGCGGTTTTCGCGCGCAATAATACGGTCTATCGATTCTTGAATCGCCGCTGGCGCTCCGCTCGCGCTGGCGATTTCCGGCCATTGTTGTTTATGGCTGTCGGCCGTGCGCTGACCGGCCTGAGCCGGTGTCATTTTCGCGAACATCATCGCCATCAAGATCACCAAGGAGATTTGCAAACCTGTACGCATTTTCTTATTCCTCCATGTCCGTCAACGAGCGAGACCAAGAACGATGTGCAAGATCGCGATCGAGTCCACCGGCTTGCGGTCACATCGTGGCGGTCCGAAATTAGGAAACAGGATCGGAACGGCCGCAAAGCAGATTCCGAGCAACGATTGCATGCCCGCCTCAGCACTCCGAGGGCGCCCTGGAACCCGCGAGCCGGAAACAAGAACCCGGCAGATGACAACTGGCGCACGCGTCGCTTCACGCATCGTCTTGGCGATAGGCCCCCGGAAGCCGCTCGTGAGGCTGTGTCCTGCGGAGCGTTCCTCCCGGGTTCCTAAAAATGTGACTTGTTTCATTGGCTATTTCCGTATTTTGTGTGCGACGGAAACCGAGATATGCATTTGAAACACCAATTCGTGTCGGCACATTAGAATAGGCTTAGAAGGATTTTGCCTGCGCATGACTTGCGAATCGTCCCGTTGTGGATTGAGGTGGGCCAATACGGGAAAAAAGCAGCGAAATTGCGGAAAAACGCGCGGGAATGTCTTACTTTGGTACACCCGGCCTGGGCGACAGGAACAAATGTCCCTCAGCGAGGCCACGCTAGAAGTACGTATCCGCGGTGCTAGTACCACTAGTAGATAACCTAACAGTACATATTCATCTTGACTCAGCGAATGGCCTAGATTACAAATCAGACGCTACAGTTCCAGCGCCAGCTGGGAGTCTGCGAACGAAGTCGATGCATTGTACTGAGCCGAACCACGGCAACTTCCTTCGCCCTCCTTCACTCGTCAGACGACGGCCCAACGACCCGCCGCAACAGTCAAGGATTGGTCCGTCCGCAAGCGGAAGAAGTAGGCTCCGCTATCAGCAGTCAAGCAGCTAGATTCAATCGAAAATCTGGCGCATTATCCGGGCCACTCCGCGGGTACTGAAGCTGTCTTAGAGTGTCTTTGGAAAGGAACCCCATGATTAACAGAGTTGTAGCTGTGGAGTACGTTCGCCGCATGCGGGGTGGCTCTCAAGCGCATCTGTTGCGCTGCTCGGATCGAGAATACTACGTCGTGAAATTTCAAAATAACCCGCAAGGGACCAGAATCCTTGCAAACGAATTGTTGGCGGCAGTTCTAGCGGGCCGCTTAGGTTTGCCGGTTCCGGAAAGCGCGATCGTGGATGTGACGGAGATTCTCATCAAGCATAGGGACGATCTCACAATCCAGATCGGACGAGGAAATGTTTCCTGTAGTCCAGGATCGTGTTTTGGCTCTCGTCTTCCTTCGGAGGCGGGGCCGTACGGGATCCGCGTTCCGATCGCGATTCAGAGTTTCCTGCCCGATGGCCCGCCGCAGAAGATCATAAACAATTCCGAATTTGTCCGGATGCTAGTGTTCGACAAATGGACTTGTAACAGCGATTGCCGCCAAGTGATGTTTACACGCGCCAGTGGAGCACAAGACTATACCGTCATGATGATTGATAACGGCTTCTGCTTCAACGGCGTCGAATGGACCTTCCCAAACCTCCCAAAAGGTGGACTCTCCCCGCGAGCATCTGCCTACGAAACGGTCCGGGGAATTGATTCTTTTGAGAAGTGGATTCAGATTCTTGAAGATGACTCCGCCATCCAATTGCTCGATCATCTTGCAGACGAAATTCCCCTCGAATGGTATCAGCGCGATCGGAAGGCGCTGCATTGCCTGCTAGATGACTTAAATCGCAGACGCCATCATGTCAGGGCACTGTTGTACACGAGTCGATCGGAGTTTCCTCAGTGTTTTCCGAATTGGGTGCACAAGCATCCCATTAGCTACAGCCAGCTGGAGCGGTCCCGGCCAATGCGGGCGATCGCCAAGATTGCATAGTCGGCAGAACCCATCAGCGCAATCGTGCTTAAACCTGCACGCAGGCCTGATCGCACGCGCTGAATTCTTGTGCCCTCCGCGTGAGACCGTGAATCGGATTCGACCCCAAGGCGCAGGTCTACAGACGGAAGGACAACACGGTACCTTTCACAAAGCTCTGTGTTTATGCGGCATGGCAGGGTCCTCCGCTGGCGCCCGTCGGTAGGAGGATGGCAGACGTTTCACGCTCTCCCGTATCTTGAAGTGGTTTCGTTCCACATGGTAGTGTCGCTGGATGGCTCCTTGTGTTTCGCTGCGGCCTTTGGTCATTGCTCTGCTATTGCTTTCGCCACAGTGTCACGCGCAGGCCCCGTCACGGACTCCAGAAAAGCCTGCGATTGCAGAAAAGACGGCCGAGCAGAAAAAACGCGACGACCTGTACGCCCGTGCGGGTTTCTATATCTGGCGCTATAGGGGAGAAACGGATGAGGGGCCATCCGATCGACAACCTTCAGCCGCAGAAAAAGAGCGCGACAAGATTCGAAAGACGAACCCACTGCCCGCGCTGTTGATTTGCAAGACCGGTCCCACGCCTGACTCATCGCCGCAATGCGACCTACATTGGGGTTCAGACACGCTACACTCGCATTACATCATGGAGCAAGTGCGGGCTGATGTTGTGTGGTTCCGTACGATTCAGCGAACCGCGCTGCTCGACGAAGGACGGGACCTTTGGACAGCAGCGCGCGACATTTTCTGCCAAGAACAGCCCTCGGCCCGCTATGTGGACCTCGACGGCGCGTCTCAAATATGCGGGAAAAATTAGGCGTAGCGGCACTTGAATCCATGCGGAATATCCATAGCGACCAGACGCTGGGCCGCAAGCCATAGCGCGAATGTCGTTCGCGCAGTTCTTGGCTCGTCACTATCCGCAGATGGAGTCCAATCCCGAAGGTACTCAGGGCAGCCCGGCCCAAAGCAAGCTAGATGGAGCCGCCGCCTCATTCAACGACGGCTCCACGTGCTCTGAACGCTAGCCCGCTCGTGCTCGGAAGGGACGCGGCTTGTTAGCGTTCGATGAGGCGCGAGTGTTTTAATATGGCCGCTACAAATCGTCAATCCGGATTAATGCGGATAGGTTGGCTCGTGATTCTACGCAGATCGAGTATTGAGCGGTGCGAAAAGAAGTTCCCCTTTAAGCGGGATGGTAGTTTGCATTTTGGTGTTGCGTCCGCACGAAAGCCAGAAATCTCAGACCAGCACGAATACCTTCGCTCGCTTGTCCCAGCTGTGGCGTCGCGGCGATGGCGCTGTGGGCTGCATTCGGACGCGATGCACTCAGCGGCGCGCGTGGGCGCAGGATTGCGGCTGCTGAAGCCATCGAATGGAAGCGAATGACCGGGTCCGCAGATGTCGAATCATGTGAATTTCTCGTACTGTGGCAATTGGGCCCGCGTAAACCAGAAACCGTTGAGGCTTATTACCATATCCTCGAACGCGTCCCGGTTCCACGGTTTTCGCAGATAAGAGTTTGCCCTCAGTTGATAACTGGTCTCGATATCAGATTCCGCTTGGGAACTTGTCAGAACAATCACGGGGATCGCTTGCAGGTAAGGGTTTGCCTTGACCCAGGCCAGAACTTCGCGGCCATGCAGTTTTGGCAGATTTAGGTCCAGCAAGATGACGTCGGGGCGAGGCGCAGCGAGATACCATCCTTCGTATCCCAGGAACTGCATGGCCTCAGCGCCGTCAGTAACTACGTGCAGACGCGCAGTCGGATTGATTTCACCCAGTACCTCTCGCATCAGCCGGATGTCGCCTTCGTTGTCTTCCACGAGCAGAATATCAATCGGCATACCTTCGTTCCTTAGCGAACTAGTTTGGACATCGCTGTTGGATATGGGGATTCATCGCGCTGCTTGAGTTGTGACAATTTAACCTTGGCCCGCCGGAAATCAGCAGTGTTCTTCATCAGGTCCGCGAAGCCTTCCCATTTCCCGAGTTTCCGAAGACAGCCCCTTGCCTGCAGGTCATAGCCTCTGTCAGTCTCCGCTTCCGCTTCGAATGTGGTCAGAATGACGACGGCAATCGTCCGCCGTCTGGCGTCTCCGTTGATACCAGCCAGTAGCTCCCAGCCATCCATTCTCGGCCTGTTAGCCGCGTTCAAATTCATGGAGAGGTTGGCCTGGCGCAGAGCTTCCCCCAGTCAGCCGGACACGACCGTCGCTGTCGTCGACCAACAGGACTTTGGTGGGCATAGAAATTCCTCCTGTTGCCTGAATAAGACTTTCGAATGCTCTGGGAAAAATTCCGAAGGGACTTTCATTTTGACGTGAATGGCAGCAAAGTCAATATCCGCGAGGCAGACTGCGACGGTCTAGTTAGCTCTAGGACGCCGCCCATGCCAGTTCCAGGTCAGCCGAGCGTCGTTCATCGGGAGCGTATCGCATCCCGCTGGAGACCGGCCTTCTCCCATCTGGTACCCGGAATCTTGCGTGCCAGGACGGCTCCCGCTTTCATCCGAATCTCGTCTTGCAAAACCACATGACCAGAATAGATGGGTAAGTTATCCTCAATCGCCTTGTCCTCACAGAGAGCCGGTCGACACTTGAAGTTTTTGTTTCTGCTTTTCGTCGTCTTTCCAGCTTGCGGCTCCTATGCGCAGGAAACAGTATTTGATGTTCCCAGTGCAGACATTCTGGATAGAGGAAAAGTGTACGGTGAACTGGATGGAACGGTGCGCGTGGTGGATCCATTCGCTACATTTACGCCGCGCGTTGTTGTGGGCATCGGGCGCCAGATTGAGGTGGGAATGAATTTTGACGGATTGAGTGCGCCTGAGGTTGGCGAGCTGGATATTTCGCCAACTATCAAGTGGAGGATCTGGAATTCGAGATCGTCGGGGTGGTCATTTTTGGTGGGCGATGATCTGTATTTCCCGTTGTACAAGAGGCGTTACGCCGCGGGAAATTACGCCTACGCGTTTTTCGCGAAGGAATGGAACCACGGAACGCGGATCGGCTTCGGCGGTTACGACTTTACGCGGAATGTTGTGTCGATCGGAAATCGAGCTGGCGCTCAGTTGACGGCCGAGCAGAGGTTGAATAAGCGATTGACGCTTGCTGCGGAGTGGTACACGGGAAATTCCTCAGTGGGATTTGTGAATGCTGGGGGAATGATAAAATTGACACGGAAATTGACGTTGTACGCGGCCTATCAAGTAGGAAACTCAGGAGTGACGGCAGGCAATCACCAGTTCCTTTGGGAGTTTGGCTACAATTTCAATTAGGGGCCGGTATGCTCGGCCGCTCAGCAGCTATATCGATGCCGGTACCGTACCACTTGACGATCCCTCCCAGACCATCACGCAAAGGCACGTTGCGCACCAGCAACCACCGGTCAATCGCGCTGCGCCGTCCAGACGCGCGCTTCAATCTCCAGGGGCGCCGCCGCTGGTTGGATGCGCGGCGGACGCCTGAATTGACACGAGCATCCGGCGTGGTTGGCTTGCCGGTCAGCGCTGGCCCTCCGCTGCTCGGCAAAATACAAGGATCGAATCGTCGAGAAAATTGGCTTGGTTGAACTGGCTGTTGTTTTCCGCTCCTTGGGTGCACAGTTCGGCACGCACGGCCGCCTACTCGAGCTTCGCTCCGATGTTCACCGATTCCAAGCAGCCAGTGTCGCTAACTGGCACACCCTTGCACCGGTTTCAGAACACTTGTTCCAAATCATCACACAAGTATCGATGTTCCAAAGTACTTTCAGTCGCGGCGGCGATTTGCTTTGACACACTCATGTGTTTTCTTTAGAGTTTAGATCCCCTCTTCGTTTCTTGCACTTCGCCCCCTTCCTCAGGAGCCGTCATGCGTCTGTTGGTCGCCGAGAACGATCCCGCCCTCGCGACATTTCTGCAAAACAGTTTCGACCAGGAGCGCTATGCCGTGGATCTTACGAACGACGGTGATGATGCGAAGTACTGGGTCGAACGGCGTCATTACGACCTGGCGATTTTGGATTTAGATATCGAGCGGGGCCAAGGCACGCAAGTCCTGCAATTCGTCCGCGCCAAACGCAGTCAACTTCCCATCCTAGTTCTCTCTAGCCAGAAACGCGCGGAGGAGTGCGCTCAGGTGCTGGATCTCGGTGCAGATGATTTGCTTTTGAAGCCTTTCCTGTTTTCAGAACTGTCCGCGCGGGTGCGCGCACTGCTGCGCAGGGTCGCGGTGTCCACGGAAACGGTGTTGTGGCTGGACGATTTGGAGTTGAACCGCGTGGAGCACTCCGTGAAACGCGCAGGGCGCGTGATCGAGTTGACGCCGAAGGAATTCGGACTTCTGGAATGTCTAATGCGTAACGCCGGAAAACACGTGACCCGAGCGCAGATTCTCAATCAAGTGTGGAAGTTACCTAACGACACGCTCACGAACGTCGTGGACGTTTATGTGAGCTACCTGCGCAACAAGATCAATGGACCTTTGGACCGCAAGCTAATTCACACCGTTCGAGGAATTGGCTACGAGATTCACGCAGTTGCTGACCGCGCCGGTCCGCGACTCGTAAAGAGCAAGGAATGAAATGGCCCAACACGTAAGTTACGGGCTCATTGCTTTCGACGAAACCCAGCGCGAGAAGGTTATTATCGAGCATCTTCCTCATGTCCGTTGTATCGCACGGCGCATTCACGCTCGCGTCCCGTCCCAAGTGCTCCTGGAAGACTTGGTGCATGCTGGGATTCTGGGGCTTCTGGAAGCGGTCAACAAATACGATCCCAACAAAAACGTTCAACTGCGTCACTACGCCGCGTTCCGCATTCGCGGTGCGATTCTGGATAGCCTCCGAGAAGTTGATTGGGGCACGCGCGGCCTCCGTCGCAAAGCACGGCGGATCGAACGCGCAATTTCAGACTGCAAGCTCCGCTTTGGCCGCGATCCGACGGAACCGGAAATTGCCGCCGACCTCGGTGTTACGCTGCAGCTCTTGCAGCACCTTTTGGGAGACCTGCATGCTCTGGACTTACTAAGCCTGCAAGAGATCGCCGGCGATGATCGCTTGAGCGATGATGTGCTGGCAGACCGTGTCGGGGAACAAAACGATGCGTTCTGTCAGACCCTTCGCGCCGAGATGCTCGTCCTCATGGCGAAAGCGATGGGCGAATTGCCCCAGCAGGAGCGGCAAGTGCTCGCTCTGTATCACTACAAAGAACTCACGATGAAGAACGTCGGTGTCTTAATGGGGATCGGGGAATCCCGGGTGTCGCAATTGTACGCGAAGGCAATTTTGCGCACGCGAGTCCGCATGCACGAGCTGTTGCGAACATCCTAATTACGTTTCCGAATCAGCGGACCGCCGATGATCGAGCTTGCGCTAGACACACGGTCTTCCAGCCGCCCAGAGAAGTTCTCGATGACTCCTCCATGCTTGCGTCTTCTTTTTGGACAAATCACTCCGTGGCCTTGTGGGGTGTGATCTGAGCCAGTACCGTGCGTTGCGCGTCGTAACAAAGTAGCCTTGCCGCCGCCTGAGTTTGCAGATGTCGATCTTGAAGCGGACCAACGAGCCTTGATTTTGGAACGAGCAGCGCGGCTCGCATCTTCACTTGCTAGGCGCGGCTGGCCATCTTGGACGCCATTTGAAATATAAGCCCGCGGTACTTGTCGTTCATCCGTGAAAAGATTCTGGCGAACGCCCCAATCTCGCGCTCCTGTTTTGAGTGGGCGCTCCGCTGCGAAATGCTTTCCAGCGGTACATCGGGCTTTTCCACTCGGCCGTCGTCGGTGAAAAGCCGGTACATCGGCACTTCGAGCGCTTGAGCCAGCCTTTCCAGCGTTTCAACGGATGGAACCGTGTGCCCGTTCTCGACCCGGGAGATATAACAGCGAAGTAGCCCGGTGCGTTTTTCCATGTCGCCCTGAGACACTTTTTTCTGCGCTCGCAAACTCTTCAATTTGTCGCCGATAACCATTGGAATCCTCCGCGCGAAATCATAGGCCGCCGATGGCCGAGCTTCCAACGCTCCATGCGTGTCACAAGGAAAACTCGTTTGCAGGATTTGGACACCGGGAGGCCCCTGCTTTCCGGCGGCGCGCAGCGCTTCGGAAGAAATCCAGCTAGACGCCGACAAGATTCCTGTCGCGCCGGTTTCCCGCTCGCAGCAGTCGGCTGCGGACAGGAGCGGCTGGCCTCAGTATCGCGCCGTGGAAAGTGGCTTCGCGCAGGCTTGGCGCAGGCTGAATTGTCCTCAAGATACAGGCAACCTCGTCGATGTGTGCTTCTGCCAGCAATATTTGAGCGACCTCGCGCCGAGTGCCCGTTTGCACCAAGCGGGTGCGCAGTTCCGTGATCAGGCCCACTATCGCGTCTGCGGTGAGTCGAATGAAGTCTTCGTCGGCCGTCGCGGGGCGGACGGACTTGATGATTTCAGGCGTCGGCATGAACGGCCTCCTTACCTCGCCATCGGTCGGAGCAACGGTAGCTTCGAGTGGTTGTCAGCCTTCGGGACGCAAATCGAGAGAGAAGGCAGCGTCTACGGTGTTCTACCGTTAGAGCGGAGCTGTCAAGAGCCTGAGGAAAGCACTCAGGAGACATAGTGATACTAGACCGATACTTTGATCGTCAATTCGTAGTGACCGCATCGGAAGTCGGCATTTATACCGAGCGATGATGCGGGATGAAATCGCAACTTTCATAGCCCGCTGGATGATCTACTCTTTCTGTTCCAAGTCCGCTTGAGACAATTCTTCAAGGGCTCCATCGAGTAGGCCAGCTGCCATAATCAGGCGGGCAATTACTTTCGAGTTACCGCCGTGGTTGATCATGCCGCTCAGATCCGATTTCAATATACGAATTTTCTGGATTAGTTCGGCCAGACGTGTTGAGCCGAAATACGATCTTGATCCCGCGGTGCCCATTTGTTTCCCCCGTTGCCACAACGCATTGCCTGCAAACGTCCGGGTTCGGGCCTGTGCCGACTGGTTAGGCAAATGTTACGAATATCTCCTCAAGTGGGCAATCCCCGATTTACCCGAGGGGAATCTCCGATCATCACGTACAGACATTCTCATGTGGCGTCCTTGGTTGAGAGACCCGTGCCATCTGCGCCTCCAAAGCTAACCCGTAGGTTTCGCAATCAGCGAAATCCGGAACCTCTTCTAACGAATAAAAAAAGTCTTCGTGTCATTTTCGACATCGCAGCTTGAGGATCTTCACTTCGGCATGACTTGCCAGACTACGATGGACGGGTAGGTGGAACGGCCTGAAACTCGCACGCGGTCCACCTTGAGCCGAGTGATGGCCCGTGGGGAGGGGTAGCGAATGCAACAACAGCTCATGACGGAACCAACGAACACGGCGGAGCGCGCACAAAGTCGCGTGACGATGAAGGCTACCGCGCTGCTTATCGGCAGGCATGCAAGGCTCGGAGTGGAGACGGCGATTACGGAAAGTCTCAGTTCGCGGAATATGGGCGTGATATCGGAAAGTGAGTGGTATGTTGACGACACGATACTTGTGTCGCTACCGGCCGAGCGCTGCGCCACCGCGGCCCGCGTCGTCCGTTGCGAAGCTATCGGTGGGGGTCTGTTCCGAATGGCCCTGGAGTTCGTCGGAGAGAGCGAGGCGTTACAGATAACCGATCACGAGTGACCAAATCCAGAAATTTGGTCCGGCGGCCAATCCAGAATCAATCTACCCGCGACGATCTTCCGCCGCGTCCCATGTCTCGCTAACAGGCAGCGCTTGGGTTCAAGGGCGATTCCCGGGCTTACCGACCCGCTTTGCTGGCTCGATAGTCAGGATGGCCGCTATGACGTGCCCCACCCGGCTCACCGCCCGCTCGGCGAGCCCCAGACCCTTCGCAATATCACGATGCAGCCGATCGGGTCCCGACATCATCGCTTTGCCGCGCCAACACGTTGATCTTTATTCGGTCAGCCAAAGTACTACCACAAACCACTATTAGCGAGTTCGCTAGTCCTAGGGGCCACCGCGCTCGTGCCGCGTCTCTTCCTCTATATATTGAGATCAGGAGATTCTCACCATGCGGTACGTAGGTGGACCTGTTCGGAACACGCTGCCGTTCGGTTTTCACGGACGAATCCTTGGTGTGCTCAGCGTCTTGGCCGTAATCCTCGGCCTGCTCAATATGGCAGGCTGCTCCGCCGGTTTTGAAGGCGCTAAACCGCTGCCGCCATTGATTATCTCGCAACCGGGCAACCAGACAGTCACAGTCGGACAAAGCGCAACGTTTAGCGTTTCCGCGACCGGTACGGGTCCACTTAGTTACCAGTGGTACGTTAACGGGGTCCCGATCAACGGCGCGAATTCCAGCACCTATACGACGCCGCCGACTACGCCGGGCCAAAGCGGCTCGGTTTATACCGTGACGGTGTCGAATTCCCTTGGCAGTGTAACCAGTACGGGGGCGACGCTTACCGTACAAGTCATACCGCCGGTCGCCGGGAGCCTGGTACCGAGCAATGCTACTCCGCCCTATAACTCACCTGTAATGCTGGTTCCGTCATTCTCTGGAGGGACGGCTGTCATCGGTTCGACGGGCGTGGGGAGTTCCGATATTACGACGTCCGCTACAAGCGGGGGCTCATACCCGACTCCAGCTTTGACTTCCGCAAAAACCTACACGCTGACGGTGACCAGTCCACAGGGCACGGTGGTTTCGACGACGTGCGTGGTGACACCAACCCCCGTCACGATTACTCCGATTGTGCCGGCGAATCAGACCACCGCGCCGGGTCATCTTACGTTCACTGCAACGGCCACCGGCGGATTGACGAATGGATTGACGTGGACCGCATCCACAGGAACCTTTAGCGGAAATGTTTGGGCATCGCCGACGGCGCCCGGCACTTACACGATCACCGCGACGAGCGTCGACGAACCGTCCGTGTCGGTCTCAACGACGAGCACGATCAGCGGTCCCGTGATCACGAACCAACCGGTCAGCCAACATGTGTGCACCGGCTCGAGCATCGTGCTCAGTGTTACCGCTTCGTATGCGGCCAATTACCAATGGAACTTCAACGGCACACCCATCCCGGGAGCTACCAGCTCGAACTACACCATTTCGACGGCCGCTGCCGCGAACGCCGGGAATTACACCGTTACGGTGACCAATGGAGCCTCGAGCGTAACTTCGGCTATCGCGACGATCGCCGTGGGTTCGCAAATCACGTCGAACCCTGCGAGCGCAACGATACTTCCAACACAAACTGCGGTTTTTTCAGTAGCGGCCCAAGGACTGACTCCGTTTACGTATCAGTGGTACCAAATCCCTTCGGGCAGCGCCATCGGCGCCGCTATCCCTGGCGCAACATCCAACACGTATACGACGCCGCCCGTGGACGCCAGTTACAATGGCGCTCAATACTACGCGACGGTCACGGATTCCTGCGGAACGACGCCGCTCACCAGCACCCCAGCCACGCTAACGGTAACGGCGGGAAACGCTTCGCCCACCATCATCACCCAGCCGGTTGGCGCAAGCGTCGCGCCGGGGGGCACAACGACGTTTAACGTCGTGGCTTCCGGCACACCGGCGCTTACCTACCAGTGGTATGTGATTCCCGTGGGACAAACGACAGGAGTCGCGGTCGCGGGCGCCACGTCCGACAGCTACACGGTACCGAGCTCGGCGACCGCAATCAGCGACGATCAGAACCAGTACTACGTCGTGGTGACCAACGCCTATGGGCAAGCAGTCTCCCAGCCGGCAACCCTCGCTGTTGGCAGCGGGATTCTAATCACCCAGCAACCGGTGACTCAGTATGTGGATGTGGGATCGTCGGCGACGTTTCAAGTGACGGCGACTTCCAACCTTCCCCTGACGTACCAGTGGTTTGAAGCCGCACCCGGAACTTCTACATTCACGGCAATACCGGGAGCGACCAGTCCAACCTATACATCGGGTCCAGCGGCCAGCACCGATTCCGGTTCCGTTCTTTACGTTGTCGTGAGCAATGGTGTAACAGCATCGGTGACGAGCGTGTCCGCGGGTCTTTTTGTTGGCGCATTGCAGGGCATTCCGAATCTTTGTGACTCAAACTGGTCCCCACTGGGTAACGCGGTGGCGGAGGCGGGATGCAGCTACCAGTTAACCGCCGCAACAAACAACCAGATCGGTGTTCTGGTATGGCCGAATCTGATTTCGACCGGTGACATCCAGCTCAGCTTTACGATGACGCTCAGCAATCCGAGCACGGTTCCTGCCGACGGCTTCACCGTGGTGTTCGGCGACCCCTCATTGGGCGCGACCACGACGAGCGAAGGGGCGCCGGGCATGGGCCTGGGAGCGAAAGGAATTCCCGGGACCGTGTTCGGCTTTGACACTTATCACAATGGCGGCGATCCGCCGGTTCCCTACGTGGGTGTGGGCAGAGGGCAAGCTGCACTATTTGAAAATCCGTGGTTCAACGTCAATACGAGCATTCCGGTGCTTGTCGCGGATGGCATGACCATTTCGCACGACTACACCATAACAATCGAGCAGGGGCAAATGACGGTGACGCTCGATGGCGTACAGGTAATGTCCGGAGCCGTAACGGTTCCCGCGGTGGCTTATTTCTACATCACCGCTTCCACGGGGGGCTCATACGAGCAAGCCGTGATCAGCAATGTGTCAGCCACCGTTTCGGTGCCGTCGAATTGACCGGAGCTGCTTGAGGAGAAGTGCGAATGCGATCGTTCTTATTGGCGACAATTTTCTTATTCGCAGGAAGCACGGCTGCGCTGGCGCAGGAATCCTACAAAGGGGATGCGGCTGCGACATACGAATGGGTGCGCGCCAATGCTGGTCCCGGCGAGTGCGGATGTTTTGGGATGAACGGCGGGGGGCTATCGGCGTCCTGGAATTTCCACGATCGCTGGTCTCTGGTGGCGGACATTAGCGCGCAGAACGCGAACCGCGCTCCAACGGCGGGGAGCTCATTGACCTTGGTATCGTATTTGGCGGGAGCGCGTTACAGGCTTCCGCAACCATGGTTCGAAGGCAAACATAAGCCGGAGCCCTTTGCACAGGTCTTGGTGGGCGCGACGCATGCCGGCGGGGGAGTGGCTGGAGCGGGCGATGGATCCTACCAGTTTGCCAGCCGGATTGGCGGCGGTATCGACGTACCGTTCGGTTCCCGATTCTCTGTGCGAATTGTTCAGGTCGATTATTATTTGACTACGTTTGCGAACTCCACCAACGACCACCAGAACAATTTGTTGGTCGCAGCCGGCTTCGTGTTTCATTGGTCCCGATAGGAAACAATTCGCGGGCCAGTATTGCCCTACCTTGCCAGCAACTGCCGCGTGCTAGCCACGATCGTTTCTCCGGACGGCTCTCGATAACAGGGATCATAACGAACTACGATTTCGTTGCGGAACTAGGTACGATCGAGTCTTCGTTTCCGAAGAGCCTGATTGATTGATCGCACATGCGGATTTGACTTTGCGATTACGCGACGAAGCGCGCCGTTTTTTGACGAGCCCCGGGAATGAGTCTGCGCTAAAGCAATCCCAGATGGTCCGGGTACCTGGCCTGCAGCGAACTGACGAGCAATTCAAATTCGGCGAGGCCGCGCAGATTCCGCAGGCACGGGTCTTTCAGGAAGAACGGCCAGCACGCGAACCCGTTGCTGACGCTGCGTTCAAGCCAGGCGAAAGCTTCGGCCGGACGTTTCAGCACGGCGAGAATGCAGGCGACTTGATAATAAGTATGGTGGGCGTGGCCAAATGATTTTGGGTTGGCGCAGGCGCGCGACAAGCAATCGAGCGCGCGCTCGGACTTGCCGGTCAACGCGTAAAAGACTCCGAGCAAACTGATCGCGAGTGGCTCGTCGGGCAAAAGCTGCGCCGCTTGGTCAAGCAGAACTTTTGCCGCGGTCCATTCCTCCGTCATCATTGCCAGCAGCGGCGCAAAATAGACGGGATACTTGTTGCTGGGGCTCTCGGCTCGCCACGCCTGAATTTCTTCGTGCGCCAGATCATACGCCCCGCTCCAGACATAGACCTGCACGATGCTGTGGCTCACCGCTTTTTGCGGATGGAACGGCCGGCCGCGCTCGTACATTTCACGCGCGTGGTCGAGCAGGCCCACGTGCGCCAGGATTGTGCCCAGGCGATTGTAAGCATGCGGCAGATTTTTCTGAAGCGCGAGCGCACGCCGCAGCTCGGCGATCGCTTCCAGGTGCTGAAAGTTTTTCGATGGGCCCCAGAGCAGAAAGGCATTGGCCACGTGTCCTTCGGGCAAGTCCGGGTCGAGCTCCAGCGCGCGACGGCAGTGAAACTCGGCTTCTTCCAACCACACGCTGGCGGGGTCGAGCTCGAAATGACGCGAGGCGCACACCAGCGAAAGCGTAGCGTGGGCGAGCGAAAACGTGGGATCGCGCGTCACCGCGTTGCCCAGACGCTGCGCCGCTTCGCCGAGCAGCGCCGGATCGCCGGACGAACTGAGCCGGTACCCGCGCATGAATTCGGCATAGGCCAGCGGGTCGCGGCTATGTCGCGGGCGGCGCTGGTCCCGCGAGACCGATAATTTCCTGTTCAATGCGCCGGCAATTTGCTGGGCTGTCTCGTCTTCCAGATCGAACAGGCGGTTTGCGTCCAGATCACACCTGCGCGCGAAGCAGATCCGTTGCAAGTGAGAGTCAAACATTTCAAGCGACAGACGCTGCTGGCCTTTGGATTCCTGAATCGCTCCGCGCACCACGAAGCGCACGCCGAGGCGCGCGGCGATGTCTGAAGTCGCTGCTTCGCGGGGCGCCGTTAGCACCACGGACGTTGGCAGGACGTCCACGCCGTGCAGATTTCCCAGGCGCGAAACCAGCGCGTCTGCGAATCCTAAGCTCACGCCGTGATCCTCAGATACATTCCCGAGCATCAGCAGCGGCAGCACGGCGAGCGAAGCGCGCTCAGCGCGCGACGGCGCAGCGCCCTCCGCTGCTGCGTCGCGCGCTGCGGTTTGTTCGAGATCGGACTGGGGAAAGCGCGCGTCAATTACACGCACGGGACCGATAAAGCGGTAGCCTTTGCCGATCACCGTTTCCAAAAAACGCGGCTGCGCGGGATTGTCGCCCAGAGCCGCGCGAATCTTGCGCACGATGTTGTTGATGCTCGGTTCGGAGTCAATGAACAGGTCGGAACGCCAAAGCTTGGCGACGATATCCTTGCGCGAGACGAGTTGTTCGCGACGCGCCACTAGAAAAATCAGCAGCTCCATCGGCTTCTTTTCCAGTTTGACGCGGCGACCGTGGCGGCGAAGTTCGTAGCGCCCCAGGTCCAGCTCGATGGTACTCGTGGGTGGGTTCGCGGCGGTCATGCGCACCTCTTGCGAGGCATTATCCTATAAGCCTGAGTGATTTACGACGATACATGAAAGATACACAAAAGTTATTCGCTTTCGATTGAATCCGTTCAGCAATAGGCGGATTATTCACGCAAGTCAAGATCTGAGCCTGGAGGCACAATCATGAAACACAACATTTATTATCTCACGCTCATGCTGGCCGGAGTATTGTGCGCGGCCGGCCTGGTGATTACCGTTGGCGCTCACCCGGCAGCTTCGGAAAAAAATGCATTCACTCCCAATGACATCCCCTACGGACCGGCCCCGGCATTCGTTGCGCCGGGCGCGCAGCTTGCCGTACTGGAGGGCAACCCCGGCGGATCGAGCGGCGATTACACGATTCGACTGAAAATGCCGGCCGGATATCGCATCGCGCCGCACTGGCATCCGCAACGGGAAAACGTTACGGTCCTTTCCGGAACGTTCAAAGTCGGCATGGGTGATCGGTTCGATGAGAGCGCGATGGGGACTTTTCCGGCCGGAAGTTTTGCGTATCTTGATCCAGACATGCATCACTTTGCGATGGCCAGCGGAGAAGTCGTGGTGCAGGTCCACGGCGCAGCGCCGCTGCAGTTCAACTACGTTAATCCTGCCGACGATCCAAGCCGCAACAAATAACGGATTGCGCTGTTGCGGGCAAGGGACCAATGGTATCCGGGAGGGCTCGGGATCTATAAGCTGACCCCGTATGATTTGCGAGGTCGTGCACCAGGTTTTGTCACGATTTGGAAGGTGAATCGGAGCCGATTCAATTCCTCCGTGGCCACGTCGCGGCGCAGACGACAGAGAAATACTTGGGTTGCAAGCAACGGCTCCGAGAAGCTGTGAATGATCGAATTGGCAGCGAACCTTTTTGACAGCTGAGTGTTGCTCGAAGCGTGAGGCGCCGTCGGTCTATTCGCGCAGCATTCTGCGCCACGCTTCCGCGCCACGTTTAATGTCAGCAACCTTTTCCGGTTGCAGGCCAACCAGGTCTGCCTCGTGCAACCACTCATCCCGCATAAGCACGGAGAATACTCGAAGCAAGTCCGAATATCGGAATTGGTAGATTCGATCCACGTTCTTGCGGCTTTCGGTGAGGTATGTTTCGACTTGCCAGAGGTCTGAAGGACTGGCCACATTTGCCATCACGCGTTTTGCCTCGGCGATGATCGCGGTTAGGTGACGTTCCAGGGCTTGATCAAACGCTCTTCGGGCCACTTTCCTTTCGGCACCTGTCCAGCTGACTTGGTGTCCGAACTGCTCATTGGAGTCCATTGCGTTTCCATCCTCAGTGTTAGCTACTCATTGTCCTGAGCTAACCGGGGTGATCATAATCCGCAGAAAGTGCGGCCGCAACAGGCAGGAATCATTCAGAGCGACTTCCTGTCCGTCGCAGGCTACTGATAACAAGCTGTCTACTTACGCCATGAATCAGGACTTGGCCCTAAAAGGCGATGATACGTAACAGGCACCACAGGACCGCGATCATCCAAAGGAAAAACGATGCCGCTGAGCAAGTATTGGCTTACTCGCCCATGATTTGTCTGCGCGCCGCGTATAGCGCGAGCTCTAAAGGCGGGTATTCTCCTTACCCTACTGCTCATGATTAAGGTTCCCAGGGTCAGGAGCTAATGGCCATCGACTGTACAAGTTTTGGTTTTCTCGAAAGGCAGAAAGTCGGAGGGGGTTGGCTCCTTGCCGGTCGAGGTGGGGAGAATGTCCCATGCCGTAAAAGTCACAATAAGCCCATCGTTGGGAAATACCATCAGGTCCTGCGCGCCGAATCCGCGGGCCATCCAGACGTACTCTGTGGAATCTGGCAGTTTGAACAGCCACCACATGAAGCCGTACTGGAATCCCTTGAAATCCGGCTCGGCGCTGGTTTCGAAATACGGCGTCAGAGACTGTTTGACCCACTCACGGGACACGATCTGTTGGCCGTCCCACGCGCCATCGTGCAGATACAAGTAACCGATTTTCGCCAGGTCGCTGCCGCTCAGATACACGCCGCCTTCGGTGTCCACCACTCCCAGATAGGTGCGCTTCCACTCATGCCTGATACCCAGTGGAGCGAAGAGATATTTCTCGCCATAGTCGTCGATGTCCTGGCCGGTTTCTTTCTGGAAGATATAGGCGAGCAGTTCCGATCCGCCGCTGTTGTAGTTCCAGACCTTGCCGGGTTCGGCGACCATAGGCTTGTCGATCGCGTACTGCACCCAGTCATCACTGCCTTCCATCAAGCTCGTGTCGTTTTGCGGATCACCGGTGTCGAAGCCCTGGTCATTCCAATCCAGCCCGGCTGTCATAGTCAGAAGGTCGCGCAAGGTGATGCGACGCTTGCGGTCGTCCACATTTTTTACTTTGGTTACGTCGAAGTATTTCAATATGGGTGTATCCAGCCCGGCTTTGAAGTCGCCGCGTTGCATGGCCACGCCGATAATTACCGAAGTGACCGTCTTGCTGACCGATTGCATCGTATGCAGATCCGTGCCGTGATAATAGGGGTGCCAGTTTGGATCGAAATAGTTGTACCGCCCCGTAAGGCGCTCGTTGTATGGCCCGCGCTCGCCGGCTTGCTTGCCATAAATTTTTGCGTAGTCGTGCGGATAAGTGCGCTCAAAAACCTTCTTGCCACAACGGAAGACCGCAAGGCTGTCGAACATGTCCGAATATTTCCCGGCGGCTAGATCTTTATCCAGCTTGAGGAGAGCCTGCTCGTCCAGTCCGACACTGGCAGGGCTCGCGGTTGCCCAACCTTTGGTTGGCCAGAGGGTTTTATCCGCTTGCGGAGTTGCAATCATTCCCCCGAAGAGCAGTGCCGTTGAGGCTAGGACGACGGTTCCTGCAAGTCCGACAAGCACGCCGTGTTTTTTCATGTTGGCTCCGTTTGAGCGCACCTTATGGCGCGTTGGAACCCGTGTCAAGCACCGCCAAGCACCGGTGTCAAACCAATTTAGAAATGTCCCCTTTTTGTGTTTTGTTTCTCTTTGCTGTTTTTTCTGTTTCCGCGGATTGTTTAAAAAACTTCGCGTCCAGAAGCCCTAGGAGCGACGATTCGCGTTGGGCTCGACCCGCGCGACATCCTGGTTTTTCTTCCAACCGTTGGCTTGGACCGAGCGCAGCCCTGCGCAGCCCGAAGGGCGGAGCGTCTAGGGCGCAGCGCAGGGCTAAGCCAACGGTGCGCGGGCCCCCTCCCGCTGCGCTTTTTGCTGCACGCCGCGCCGGGCCGCCTCGCGCCATGGGTGTTCCGCCGGCGGCGCCCACTTCCGTTTCGCAATCGCTACCGCGACGCGTGCACCCGCCGCTTCCGCCCTGGGCGCTAGCCGTAGCGGGGCCGCAATTTGCTTCTAGCCCAGGGCTCGTCCGCGATATTCGATGCGGATCCCCCCGTGCCGCCCTGCGCAGACCAGCACCTTGCTCCGCGCCGGAGCATAGTGGCGGCTCTGCGGTTCCAGCTGAAAATAGTGATTCGCGTAGCGTACCACCCAGTCATTCCCGATCGTCCGCTCGTTCTCCAGCCGGAAAATCCGATCCAGTTCCGCAGCCCGCGGTGCCCGCCGGTGGTAGATGGCGCTTCTGTTGTCCTGCCGGACCGATTGCAGTATCTTGTTCTTCAGTGGAACACGAATTCACCTGTCCATACTGTGGAGAAGAAATTTCGATGGTGTTGGACTTGTCCGTCGGCCGCCAAACCTACATTGAAGACTGCGAAGTATGCTGCAAACCAATCGAAGTCAGCTTTACCGTCGAAGATGACGAACTCGCCAGCTTCTCTGCTAAGACCCTTGGCTAAAACCTCGCGTAACCATCCAAATGAAGTAAACCTTCATATTTGCGTTAATCGGACGTAGCGGACAACCAAACCCAAGACCCTACGTGTGCGACAAATCTGCCGGCGGCGTCGCCAGTTCGAGTCGTACGGAAGGGCTGTAGACGTGCCAGAAATCCCCGTCCGCACTTGAGAATTCGACGGCAACTCTCCTTTGGCCGCGCTGCTTAGGTTCGACATACACGACGCGACATTCGCGCTCTTCCTCGGTGAAGCTATTGACGATCAGGATCCTCTGGCCAAGTTTTACCCGCGGCTTCATGTCGAGCAGGCCACCGTATTTGCTAACTGTCATCGTAGAGGTTACTGCTCGGAACGGATGGTTTCGAGGACTCCGGCCGTAGACTTTAACCGGAATTGTAAGCGGGAGTCGCTGGCACCGGCGGCGTTCAACCATAGGAATCTCCTTTGAATCGTCAGGAATTGGCAAATGGGCGTAACTCAAAGCTAGGGCCGCGCCAAGGTACGGGCAATAGTACTCAGTTTATTAACTGTACAACGGCCCGTTGCGCCCTCACTCAGTGCCTATTTCCACCCGCTATAGACCGCAGGCACGAGAGAATCGGTCCGATAAGCGCGTTATCAGGACCTATCCAGCGTGGGCGACTTGTCCTTCTGATCTGCGTTTCTAACAACTTTAATTCACAACAGTTGTCTGCAGTGAGGAGAGCCAAGGAGAGGGGCGAATGCGCAGAGACGATAGCCGACAAGCGCTCTGATCTTTCTCTTGTGCAGAAAATACGAGGGCTCAAGAAGTCTAAGCCGTACCTGTGATAAAATTCGAATCCATTCCATTTAAGGCCTCGGGAACCGTACGATTTTCGGAGAAAAATGAAGGCGCTGGTCCAAGCCGCTCTTAGACCTTTTGGTTTGCAATTGAGGCGAATCAAACATCAGCACAATCCGCAGTTCGGACCCGAAGTTTTGTTTTCACTTCTAAAAGAAAAGGGGTTCGCTCCGCGCCGGATCATTGATGTTGGCGCAAATCACGGTCATTGGACCCGCAGGGCTCTGATTTATTTTCCGACAGCAGCTTATACGCTTGTGGAACCCCAGGACTTCTTGAAGCGGGAAGTAAACGACTTAATTGACGCCGGGCGGGTGCAGTGGATTAATGCGGGTGCGGGAGATGAACCAGGACAATTACCTTTCGATATTCGCTATCGCGATGACTGCAGCAGCTTTATGCTTGTTCCCGCAAATAATGAAGCTCCCTCCGCGACTCGAGTTATGGTGGAGGTCAAAACTCTAGACCAGATCGTGACTTCCCTGGGCCTCCCATTTCCCGAGCTTGTCAAGATCGACGCCGAAGGATTCGACCTCAAAGTACTTAGGGGAGCAACGACGTTGTTCGGCAAAACGGACGTATTCCTCGTCGAAGCCGCCGTGTGTTGCCCTGACATTCCGAACACCGCTTTAGAGGTCATCCAGTACATGGACCGGAACGGATACAAGTTGATCGATATTACCGATTTGAACCGCGGTCCAAAGGACAACTCGCTTTGGCTCTGCGAGTTGGTATTTCTGAGAAAATCCAGTTCGCTGTCAACGACGTTCACCTACTTATAGGCGCATTCCGCGCACCTTAGTTGCCGGAGAAATGAAGTAGCACTTGGCTTGTCCGGTTTATGCTGCCGGGATGACGCCGAGAACGCTAGTTCGCAAGCTTCACAAGCGGAATAGGCCGGTCGGAAGCGACGTAGGCGCTAATGAGGCTCTGGTGACCGTCAGAATCGACCGCTGCGACTCCGAAGACGAAATCATCAATCGAAACATCGTGAAGGACGAAATGAGTTGTATTGCCGACGATCTGATCGCGTTCCCAATCGCTTGAACCCGCGTCGCGCCAATACACGTGATAGGCAACGGCTCCGGGCGATGCCGCCCATTGGAGATCCGCATCATAACCCGACGGATCGCGCGCAATCAGAGGCTGGCCGCGATCGTCGGTGACCTTGGGGGCAGGAGGAGCGAGCGCCAACGAAGCTGCGGCGGCGGCGTCAATGCGTGCGTTCTGGGCAAGATATGCGGCGTTCACACCATCAGGAATATCGTCTGCACTGTGTTGTTTTGAGAGATTCTCCTTGGACTCGCGAAACACGACTGCCGGATAGCCCACGCTCGTGAAAGAAGAATGATCGCTTCCTCGACCAAAACGATCTTCGCGCGCCATCAGGCGAACCCGATGCGAAGGCACGTATACGCCGGCCGCCCACTGAACATATCGAGCCAAGGAGCGCGACATGGAGTCTTCTGGCCCGATCGAATACACCCGAACGTCGGCTGCGTCTACAACTCCGTTGCCGCCGCGGATGCCCCCGACGATATCGTTGTTGAGTACGGCTTCGACTTCGGCTTTTTCATTGGCGAGTTTCTGGGCGTGCGCGGAGGAGCCGATCAGGCCCTGCTCTTCGCCTGCCCAACAGGCAAAGACCAGGGTGGCGTCGAAATCGATTCCGCTGTTTGCAAACACGCGTGCGAGCTCCATTGTCAACGCACTGCCGCTCGCATCGTCATCCGCACCGGGAGCGTTTGCCTCATGATCAAACGTCGGCTCCCGCTGTGGATTCGTAATCCGCGCGTCTGGCCTTTCTGAGGCGAACATCGCGGACACCCCTTGACCGAGATTCAAAGAATCGTAGTGGCCACTGATATACACGCGGCGCGAGGTCTTCCCGGGAAGAACGGCGATGACATTTCGGAGTTCAACGCTACGCAGGATGCGCCCCTGTGGGGCGATCTGGTATGTGTCAAACGAAACTTCTAGTTTTGGGCTCGAACGTTTAAGTTCGGCCAGAATCCACTGGCGTGCAGCGCCAATCCCGCGCGTGCTGGAAGACGCATCGGAAAGCGTCTCGCGCGTGCCGAAGCTTGCGAGTTTCGCGACAATAGATTGGAGGCGCTCTTCGGAGATAGAAGAAATGAGGCGCTGAATACGCGCATCGGCGGTCGACTTGGCAGCGTCGTTTGAATGAGAGCTGGTTTGCGCAACGACTGTACTTGGAAGCAGCGCAACAAGACAAGCCAATCCGCGAGCTACAAGCTTCATATCGCCCTCCCAATGACTAAGGCGCGGGCTCAAACCCCAGTGGCTTCGGTGAAATTCGGCGGACCATTTATATCACGTTGTCCTAGACTTGCGGTTGTGAGAGCAGTTTACTGAGCCAGGTACGCGTTCTCGATCCGGGCCACACCGAGGAAACTTCTCCCGAAGGTCATCAGTAAACACAGGCCAACTTCCTGTCACCAGAGAAGTTAAATCACTTTTTGCCGAAAGACCGGAAACTGAGCCGGCCGCTTCCGGCTCATCCACGAAGGGCCAAGAGCCGAACGTCAGTTCCGGGTTGGCGGAATCGATAAACGAGTGTGGATTTATTCATAGAGGTTTTCTTTTCAAGGGATGTAGAGAATGCCGCGACGGCTCCGACTATCCCATGAAAGCGCAGATGGCAAGTTCTGATCACAGGCGCTTCCAGAGGAGGAGGAAGATCATGGCCAAAACCAGGGAATTCTCGCGACGACAGTTCGCCGCATCCGCGCTCGCAACTGCGGCGTTGGCGGCCCTACCCGCTCCTTCCAGAGCGGACGCTAAAATGCAGCAAATCAACGGAGATGAAATGATGAACCTGACACCCTACATTTTGTTCGATGGCAATTGCCAGCAGGCAATGGAGTTTTACAGATCCTGCTTCGGCGGAGAACTGACTTCAACGAAAGTGAAGGATTCTCCGGCGAAGGACTATATGCCCGCGGTTCAGCAGGAGAAAACCCTCAATGCACGATTGAAGAGCGGGGATGTGGAGATTTCGGCGTCTGACTGGCTGCGGCTGGACCAAACTCGGATTCGCGGCAACACGGTTTGCCTTTACTTGAGCGGAGGGACGTCCCACAGCTTGCGGGCTCTTTTCGAAAAACTGTCTGAAGAAGCTGAAGTCACGGATCCGCTGAAAGAGACGTTCCATGGTATTTACGGAGCATTGAACGACAAATTCGGGGTTCGGTGGATGTTTCAAGCAGTCAAGAACAGCGCGTAGACTGAGTGTGCCAACGCGCAGTTT
>Ga0209169_10000289_pt1 | contig 30243 bp, 18 predicted proteins | sample HubBroMetageWRM4_FD_188346 | JGI IMG/M metagenome (GOLD analysis project Ga0209169, IMG submission 188346) | Warmed soil microbial communities from the Hubbard Brook experimental Forest, New Hampshire - Hubbard Brook CCASE Soil Metagenome WRM 4... | ecosystem: Environmental > Terrestrial > Soil...
CCAGGTCCTGCGCGGCCCCGTCGATATCTATCCCCAGCTGATGAAAATCACCTTCGCCATGGTGGCCCGATCGCTCTTCGGCGCACGGTTGAAGGAAGAAGACATCGATCTTGTCAGCCATACCATCTGCACCGTCCAGGAATTCATTGTTCGGCAAACCCTTCAACCTTATCTGAATCCCTGGTTCGCCGTTTCGGGAGAACTGCGCCGGCACGAAGACATGCGAACCCGCGCGGACGCCATTCTGCTGGAATACATCAGGAAGCGCCGCAACGAGGCGCCCGGCAACGATCTGCTGCAGACTTTGATGGATGCGCGTTACAGCGACGGCGAAGGCATGAGCGATTCGCTTATCCTGAGCGAAAGCATGCAGCTTCTGGTCGCCGGCCATGAAACATCGTCGAATGCGCTATCGTGGCTTTTTTATCTTTTGAGTTCGCGACCGGATTGCCTGGAAAGGGTAAGGCAGGAATTTGATTCGGTGCTCGGCGAAGCGCCACTGGGCTACGCCGACGTTCCCAAATTTGAATTCACGACTCAGGTCATTTGCGAGGGGCTCCGCCTCTACCCGCCGTTTTGGATGATCGACCGCATGGCTATCGCGGACGATCGCGTAGGCGATCTCACTATACCCCGTGGATCAACCGTCATTGTGTATGTGTACGGTGCGCACCATGCCCGACGCCACTGGCAGAATCCGGAGATTTTCGATACGGAGCGTTTCACCAAGGCGAACGACAAGCTGCGCGCGCCCTTCACCTTCCTTCCTTTCGGGGGCGGACCGCGCGGCTGTATCGGTGGAAATTACGCGATGCTGCAGATCCTGATGATTTTGAGCGATCTGCTAAGAAAATATGATTTCCAGCTGGCTCCGGGCCAGAGGATCGAAGCTCGTCCGATGGTCATTTTGCGACCGAAACACGGAATTCGCATGACGTTCACCCATACGATCGCGCCGGCCCGTTGCATCGCACAAGACGCGGTTCGGTAACAATCCAGCTTGCGTGACTTCGCCTATTTTGATCCCACTATAGAAAGCCCTTCGACCTGAACTTGCAGAGGGTGAAAAAAGAACAGCGGTTCCCCTTCGTTGACACCGATCGAACTGGCTCACTTGCGGCTAATTCGCCGACTTGCGAACTGCTTCAACCCGCTCCTCGGGAAGGATCCAATCGCGTCGGACGTAGTGGCAGGTGTAGCCGTTCGGAAGGCGCTCCAGATAGTCTTGATGTTCGGGCTCAGCTTCCCAGAATCCGGCAGCGGGCTTTATTTCGGTCACCACTTTACCGGGCCAAAGTCCCGAAGCATCAACGTCGGCAATCGTTTCCTGCGCAATCCGTTTTTGTTCTTCGGTTGTGTAGAAAATGGCCGAGCGGTAACTGGTTCCGACATCATTTCCTTGGCGGTTCTTCGTCGTCGGGTCGTGAATCTGGAAAAAGAATTCCAGCAGCTTGCGATAGCTCAACTTCTGTGGATCGAAGATGATTTCGATCGCTTCGGCATGACCTTCGTGGCTGCGATAGGTTGCATTCGGAAGGCTGCCTCCCGTGTAGCCGACCCGCGTGGAAATCACGCCCGGACGACGCCGCAGCAAATCCTGCATACCCCAAAAACAGCCACCGGCGAGAACTGCCCGTTCTTGCGTTGACGTCATGTTCTTACTCCTTTTCTTGATGCTGGAAGAGTTTGCGATACTCGCCGTACCCTTCACTTTCGAGCTCATCGAAGGGGATGAAACGCAACGATGCCGAATTGATGCAATAGCGCAGCCCGCCCGCGTCTTGCGGCCCGTCATCAAAGACGTGACCCAGATGGCTGTCGCCGTGACGTGACCGTACCTCCGTGCGGGACATGCCGTGGCTGCTGTCGCGCTTCTCCTCCACGTTTTCAGGATTTACTGGCTTGGTGAAGCTCGGCCACCCGCAGTGACTATCGAACTTGTCGAGCGAAGAAAAAAGCGGCTCGCCGGAGACAACATCCACGTAAATGCCAGGATCATCGTGGTCCCAAAAAGCATTTTCAAAAGGACGCTCGGTCCCGTTTTGTTGCGTCACGCGGAACTGCTCGGGAGACAAATGCGCTAGAGCCTCCGCGCTCTTTTTGTATTCCGACATCCTATCCTCTAGATTGTGGAATTTGCGCCGAATGATGCGAGGGGCTCGACGATCTCGCTCGACCCCCGGTGCATTGGATGGTTTGCGTATTCACAAGGATGCAACGACCACCATGGCCGGCCACGACCAGCCATGCTATCTCGCCGAGGCGCCCGCATCCGCCCGAACGCCCGGCTGAATGTTGCGCAGTGCGGGCCCTCAGCCCCGACTGGCAACATGGGCATCCACCGTACGCCGCGGAATGCGGACTCGAATTCGCGTCCCATGCGACGGCTCGGATTCGACGGACAGTTGACCCCCGACCAATCGCAGCCGTTCCTGCATGGTGATTAAACCAAGACCGGAAGTTCGCTGCGCACTCTCGGGACTGAATCCGACGCCGCAGTCGGTGATCGATAGCTCGATTCGATCGCCATGACCCAACAGCTCAACCTCGGCCTCTGCCGCTCCGCTGTGCTTCACCACATTCCGCAAAGCCTCCTGCGTGATCCGATACAGGCACAAAGTCACATCCTTGGGGATCTGTTCCGGAATGCTGTGATGGACAAATTGAATCTCCAGATTGTGCCTGTCGGAGAGTTCTCTGCAGAGGCGCTCGATGGATGCGACCGGTCCCAGCAAGTCAAGCAGCGAGGGCCGCAGCCGGTGCGACAAGTTGTGGATGCTAGAGGTAATTTCCGTGGCAACTTCCGTGAGGCTGTGGAGTTGTATTCTAGCTTGGGGCGACAGGCCAGGAACATCCCGCTCGAATTGCCCGAGGCCGATTTGCAAAAGCGCCATCCGTTGATTCAAATCGTCGCGTAATTCTGCCGCAACGCGGCTGCGTTCGGTCTCCTGCGCCTCAATTAATCGGGGACCCAAGTTTGCTAGCGTGTCTTCGGCGATCCTGCGGTCGGTAATGTCTCGAACCACGGCCACTGCGTACTCCCGGTCTAGCTGGATGTATTTGATGTTGATTTCCACCGGGAATGTTGACCCATCCTTCCGCCGGTGTTGACTCTCCATGATCACGAACCCTGATTCACGCAGCCTTTGACTCATGCGTGAGTGCAGCGATGGGTCGAGCAAGGGATCGATATCGTACACGGTCATGGACAGCATCTCTTCGCGACGATAACCAAGGTCGAGACAAGCCTTGTCATTCATATCGAGGAAGGTCAACGTCATCGGGTCAACCACCTCGATGGCATCATTCGAGCCGTCAATCAGTTTTCGGAACAACGCCATTGATTCCTCGGTTCGCTTGCGCGCGGTAATGTCTCCGCTCACCCCCACCAGTTCGACCGTTACCCCATTCTCGACGATGACATTGACAATCTCGTGCAGCCACACGATTCGCTCATCCGCTGCAATCATGCGGTACTCCAGCTCGTGATTCCGCTGCTCCTGTACGGCCTTTTCCGTGAGCGCGACGGTGCGCTCGCGATCCTCCGGATGCAGGTGCTCCACCCAAAACGATGGGTTATTCAGCCAGCCTTTGACGGGATATCCCAGGATCTCTTCCACGTGCTTGTTTATGAAAGTGGTCCGGAAAGAACTAGGCTCTGCCCTGCGCACGACGGCCCGGACCGATTCCACCAGCTCTCGATTCAGAGCTTCCAGCTTCCGGGCATCACTCCGAAAGCCGGCCTTGGTGAGTTGCTCGCCTAAAAGCGCAACCACCGCCAGAAACAGTCCACAAGCCAGCACCAGGAGCAGACGAAAGGTCCGCAGGGTTGGGGATTCATCGTGCCGAAGCAGTTCCCACACCCCGATGACGGGCACCGCCACCACCACGGCCATCACCAGCAGTGAGGTGAACTTGCTATCCTCGCGCATCGAGTCCCTCGACCGAGGTTCTTGCCGGTGTCAGTTGCCGAGCGTGCAGCGGAACCCATAGAGACCAGCAAACGGCCGCATTCTGGGCCAACGAATAGATGCTTCCGTTGTAATGGCTTCCCAAATCGATGGTCATGTTCGCCAGGGTCGAACTCACCGCGTACAAAGCGGATGCTCCTAATAAATGATAATAAATGGATTTCCACGAACCCTGCGCGCGACCCACGACGAAACACAGAATCAGGACCAGAGCGAGATTTTCCACCGCGTAGAGGGCGGTAAAGCGCGGGTTATAGAGGGCGGGGTTAGCGAACAGATACTGGTACGGAAACAGCGCGTAAGCGTACAGAAATACCCACGCGACGAGCAGAAACAGAAAGGTCAGGCTCGCTCGGTAGGCTTTCTGGTCGGTTCGATTCAGGTGAGGCTGCATCACGACCGCCGCCATGAGCGGGACTAGGTGAAGAAAAAGTGCCGGATCCGCAATGGAATTATCGGGGACTTCGGTGTGCCGCAAGAATCCATAGTACACGTAGAGCCATTGGTCGAGCGCCCACAGTCCATAACCCACCGCCATAAACACCCAAAAAACGCGACGACCCTGCGTTCTCTCTACGGCGTTCAGGATAGTGAAACCGGTCGCCAAAAGAAGCAGGAGGAAGTAGGCGCCGGTGCCGTACGGCGCCAGCTTATCGCCAAGCCCTAGGACCAGCGAGAGGACGGCTTTGATCGCGAGGAAAGCAAAGAGCAAACCTGACCACAAGGAAAGCGAAAACCCGTGTCTGGGAGGCCTGGAAGCGGTAACCTTCATGCCGTCCCTCCCGAAAGCCCTTGCGCAGCATCGCTAGAAATCGGCACCACGACGCAATCCTTGCTTCAGAAAGAAATGCGGATAGGTAATCTGCCGGCCGACTTCAAATCACGCGCCGAGCCTTCTTGCTCCAACATCTCCTAAGGCAAAACGACTCGGCTACTATTTTTTCATCATTTCCCATTGGTTTAAATATCACATTCCTTACGATACAGGTAGATGTTCTTGGCTTGCTCCACTCAACATCTGCTGCCCAGAAGATGACGCAACTGGTGTAGAACACGAACTTGCGATGATAAACATGTGCGGCATCGAGGCGAACGCCCATGACCGCCGTTAAGGAGTTTGCCGGAGGTCGACCCGCTGTTGCCGCGCGCATGGTCGCGCGCCCGGTTCGTGCCGCCAGGCGAGGTGCCCCCAGATGGTCGGGAATTCCCAAGCCGTCCCGAAACGTGCTTTTGTGCGGAGTTAATTCGACCAGCGCAGCTCTTGATGAGTGAAATCGAACTCAACAATCTTGGCGTGCAGTGTCGCAATTCCGAGAAAGCCGGAGATGCCGGACGGCCCGCGCGCACCGGGCTTGGTGAGCAGGTACGCTTCGCGATTGAGATTTTGCCCTCCCAGGCGTGTGGGAGGCATTAGGGCAAGTGTGAACTCAACCATTCCACCGGAAGATGCGCCGACGCTGTGTTGTTCCAGGATGTATGGCACGGAGTGATTCTCGAGCGCCTCGCGATAGAAGACCGTTCCGCGCATGCCCGTGTCGAGGATCATCTCGGCGCGATGCTGTGGGAGGTCGATGTTCACCGTGACGCTCCACGGATTCTGACGCAGCGGTACGGCGCGGCCAGGAATCGGCGAGGTCGGGTCGAAGACGATCTGCTTTTCACGGAAGTCAACCCGCAAAGACCCTCTCTTTCGCAGCAGATCGAGACCGATTACGGCGTCGATGTGCAGGCCTTCGCTGACGAACCAGCGAAGATCGTCCACGATTACGGGAACGGACTCTTCCTCGAACCCGCCCATGCCGATCTTCCCAAGGCTACAAGAACGGGCTGGCTCTTTCTTGTCAAAGTTCAGGATGCTGACACTCCCTGATGAGGAAGCGTCCAGGCCCAACTTCTCAGCGATGGAGCGGTCTACGGACGTATATGTCTGGCCAGTGTCGATGAGAAAATTCAAACCGCTCAATGAATCGATGCGGCCTTTGGCCACGATGAGATAGCCCTCATGGACTTCGACCGGAATTACGATCGCGCCCGACTGTTCGCTCGGCTTTTGCGGCTCGGCGCTAACCGAGCCGGCTCCCCAAATAGTCGCCGCGATCGCTCCGGTTACGGCTAGAATCCTTCGCATCGGCTCGCCCCCTGGGGTCGCGCGCCGAACTTTGCTCCAGCCACGGGGGCAGAACCATGCTGGCGAGGTGACGGCCGTCTGGAACGTACCTGACGCGCTAATCGGCGCCGAATCCGTTCGTTACGAAATGTTCTGACACGCCATCGAGGGAGCTTTTGGGCAGTTTCATGCGTCTATAAAGGAATCGGTTCCGGCTATGTCATCGCATTCACAACTTGCCGCAATCCCGAGCGAGCCTCTGCGGTATCGCTTCGGCACCTTCGAGCTGGATGCGCGCACGGGAGAGCTCCGCCGCGAGGGCGTGAAGCTGCGGTTGCAGGAGCAGCCGTTCTTGATCCTCAAAAAGCTGCTCGCCAATCCAGGCGGAGTGGTTATCCGAGAAGATCTGCAAGCGACCCTTTGGCCGGCGGATACTTTCGTCGATTTCGACACCAGCCTGAACACAGCCATCAAGCGGTTGCGGGAGGCGCTTGGCGATTCGGCGGACTTGCCCGTCTTCATCGAGACCATTCCGCGGCGCGGCTACCGGTTCATTGCGCCGGTAGAAACCATCGACAAGGCCGCACCCGCTTCCTTTTCGGCGCAAGCCGCGAACGTGCTTGCAAGCGGAGTCGTCAAGGGGTGGATGCGAATTCCGGCTTGGCTGCTGGTGGGCGTCGCGATCGCGGCGGCAGCTCTGGGCGCCTTGGTGATGGATCTGCGTTCGCCGAAGCCCACAGCGCGGGTGGTCAACTCAACGCAGCTTACATTTGACGGAACGTTCAAGCTGAATGCGCAGGACAAAGCGGGAAACATCTTTTACAACGAGCGGGAAGGCGCCCGCATCCGGCTGATGAAGATTCCCGCCGACGGCGGACCTCCGGTGCAACTCGACGATTCAAGTCCCGGGCTGTATCTGGGGGGCGTGTCGCCGGACGGAACGAAATTGCTCGTCGGAAGCCCGGTCTATTCGGCTGGTTTGTCGCAGGGGCTCGCGAAACTCCAGCTGATGGACCTGTCGTCCGGCTCGTTGGCCGATGTCGGTGACATTGAGTCTTCCGATGCATGGTGGGCGCCGGGAGGAAAAATACTGTACTCGCGAGAGGCGGATGTCTTCCTCGCCAATGGCGATGGCACCCGTGCGCATAAATTACTTTCGGTCAACGGCCGTGCGAATGATATGCAGTTTTCCCCGGACGGCAAACGGCTGCGCTTGACGGTGCACGACAAACCGCATTTAACCACCGGAATCTGGGAAGCAAATGCGGACGGATCGAATTTGCACCAGGTCCTGCTGGAACTTTCCGCGGACCAGGACGTGTGCTGCGGCGTGTGGTCTGCCGATGGGAAATATTTTTTCTTCCAGACGAATCGAAACGGCACCAGCAGAATCTGGACCGAACCTCAACAGGGGTCGTTCTGGTCTTCGAAACCAGGACGTCCGGTCCCGTTGACGACCGTGCCGCCGAATTATCGAATCGCCAGTTTGGGCTCCAACGCACAGACGCTCCTGGTGACCGCATCGCAGCCGAAGGCCGAACTCTTGCGCTACAGCCCCTCGACAAAGTCCTTCCAATCGTTCCTGAATGGCTTACCCGGAATGGATGTAGAAGCTTCGCCGGATCGCCAAAGCTTCGTGTACGTCCGTTACCCGGAGCAAACGCTATGGCGTGCCCGCAGCGACGGCTCGGCGGCAATGCAACTCACGGGGCCGACCATGCATGTCGCGCTGCCGCATTGGTCGCCGGATGGAAAGCGCATCGCATTTTCAGGAACGCAATCGGGGAAGCCATGGAATTTGTTCGTAGTTCCCGCTGCGGGCGGGACTGCCGAGCAACTCACGCATGGGCCGATATCCGATCTGGATGCTTCCTGGTCACCGGAAGGAAAAACAATTGTCTTTGGACCGATGCGCCAGGAAAGCGGCAAGCAGATTCCTTCCATCGAGTTTCTGGACGTGGCCACGCGCAAGCTCACGACTTTGCCGGGATCCGACGGCATTTGCTGCCCGCGATATTCTCCCGATGGGCGCTATCTGATTGCCACGCACTCCACCTACGACGACATCCAGCTTTATGATTTCGCGACGGCGAAGTGGACCACGCTTGTGAAAGATTTCGGGCCGGTTGGCTATATGAACTGGACGCGCGACGGCAAGTACGTGCTCTTCGACACCTTTGACGTGGAGAGCCCGAAATTTTATCGCGTCCGCATGGCGGACCTGACCATTGAACCGGTTGCGAATATCGGGGAAATTCCACGATATTACGGCGCCTTCGGTCCCTGGTCCGGCATTTGGCTGGACGGATCGCCGTTGCTGGTCAAAGACAGCAGCAATGAGGAGATCTATTCGCTCGAGTTGCAGTTACCTTAGCGCGGGGCCGGAATGTAAGAAAGAAAGCGGATCCAGCTGAGCGGCTCGCGAACCTATTAAGTATTGAGAATGGAGTGAGAAAATTCGGAGAGACGGTGGGGAGCGGACATTCCATCCGCGGAATGACCAGAGTTTGCTGTGAGCTTATCTAGGTTCGGCCATCACGGTTTGCACGAGGTCGCCGAGTTGTTTGGCTGTGAAATCGTTGCCCTCGATGTTTGTCGCTAGCTTGCCTTGGCGATCGATCACCACGGTGTGGAAGGAATGCACCAGGAGAGCTTCGTCCGGATAATAATTCATATCGAAGCGGGCGCAGACTTGCTGAATTTCGGCGGGCGAACCGGTCAGAAAATGCCAGGCTTGGGGATCCGCGTTCCAGATGCGCGCGTAATCGTTGACGGCTTGCGGCGAATCGTGCACCGGGTCAATGATGACCGTCAGAAGCACTAAATCGCTCGCCAGCGCGCCGCGAAAGCGTTTTTGCAGGCGCGCGAAATTCGTGGAGAGCCGGAAACAGTAATTGGGCAGCGGGCAACGCACGTAGACGAAGGTGATGGCCACGACCTTGCCCGAGAATTGGGAGAGGGCCACCTGCTGCTGGGTCTGATCCGTCAACGTGAAATCGGGGACCGGCTGGCCGGTCGCGACTGCTTCCTTGGTGGAGTCGCTGCGGTCGAGCATCTTTTCCAGAATGCTCAGGCGGCGTGCGGCAGAGGGGTCGTTCTCCAGGTTCTGGAAGGCGCGCACGTGAATATTCTCGACGTAGGAGGCCTTCTTATCGGCGACCAGGGTGAATTCGATCGTCATACCCGGGCGCAAGCCGTCGAGTGATTTAGGATCGCGCGCGGTGAGCGGCATGATCATCGCGTCCATCACGTTGGGGATGCTCTGGCAGGAAACGGTTACGATTTGTTTGGCTTGATCTACTTTCAGCACCAGGCCGGAGTCGGCGTAGCGCTGCGGGGCCGCGCTGCAGCTTGCGGCGAGCGAAAGGAGCAGCGACACCAGAGCGGCGACGCCGATGGTACGTCGCAGATGAGCTTTTCGCGTCATCGGTTTCTCCGGTCCCCAGGGCTCGCCGCGGATTGTGACGTCGCGGCTGAACTCGCATCGGGCCGGGAAGCCGGGGGCGGCGGCGCGTCGGAGGCTGCCGCGTCATCGTGGGGGGTTGGCAATTGGAATGAGTGGCGCTCGAGCACGGTGTAATTCTTTTCGAATTCCTTGATCTCGATGAATTGATTTTTTTTAACGCCGGAGAAATTCTGTCGTGTCTGGGTGCTAGGCCACCACACTTCCAAATCCACAATGCGCGCCGATTTTCCCAGTCCGATGTGCTGCTGCAGCGGTGAACCGCCAAACGAGCCTCCACTTCCCACCGTGCGATAGATCGCGCGCGGCGGCTGCTCGCCATCCTGCACGGTGACTTTGATGCGCGCTCCGATCGCAGAGCGATTGGATTTCACGCCCACCAGGTGCACGGTGATCCAATCATTGTCATTTCCGGGATTCTTGAACAGTCGAAACGCGTGACGGTCTCCGGGGACCGCACCCCCAACTTCCTCGAGCAAATCCTCGTGGCCATTGTTGCCGAGGTCGGCGAAGGCGACGGCATGGCCTTTGTGCAGTTCGCCGGTCCCGGAAGAGGCGGTGATGTCGGTGAAAAATTTCCCGTCTTTATTGTGGAGCAGGACGTTGGGGAGCACCGAGCCATAGGTGGGATTGCCGGTGCCGAGATAAATGTCGAGAAAGCCGTCGTTATCAATGTCGCCAAAATTCGCGCCCATGGGCATAAATACGCGGTCGAGGTGCGTTTGCGCGGTCACGTCGCGGAAAGTGCCGTCACCCATGTTGCGGTAGAGCTTCAGGGTCTCGGCGTTCGGCGTGAGGCCCAGGTAGCTGCGCAAGGTTTCTTCGGTCGAGACATAGTAGCTGGTGACGAACAGATCGGGGAAGCCGTCATTGTCGTAATCAAAGAACCAGGTGGCGAAGCTTTGCCAAGGCTTTTGCACGCCGGCTTCGGCGGCTACGTCGGTGAAGGTGCCGTCATGATTATTGCGATAGAGAAAATTGTTGCCGTTGAGATTGGAAACGTAGAAATCAACGTAGCCGTCGTTGTCAAAATCAGCGGCGACCACGCCTTTAGTGAAGGCGATGCGATCGACACCCGCCGAGTGGGAGATGTCTTTGAAGGTGCCGTCGCCGTTGTTGTGAAACAGCTGGCTGGGGCCTTTTTCGTTGCCGACGAAAAGATCGAGATAGCCGTCATTGTCAATGTCAGCCCAGACCGCGGTTTGTGTGCTGGTAGGAGGATCGGCGAGGCCGGCCGGGACGGTGACGTCGCTGAAAGTGCCGTCGCAATTATTGCGCAGCAGGGATTTGCGCTGGGGAAATTCCCAGGCGCCGCGCAGGACGAGGATGTCGAGGCAGCCGTCGTTGTTGTAATCCGCCTGAATCATATTCAAGCCGCCCAGCTGATTTTGCAGGCCGCTCTCGGCGGTGTGGTCCGCGAATGTGCCGTCGCCGTTGTTGTGAAAAAAATGCATGGCAGCGCACTGGTCGTAATCGGAAGTGACGATATCGAGCAAGCCGTTGTTCTCAAAGTCATCCGCGATCAAACCACCGGAATCCGAGACGATGTGGATGCCCGCTTCCGGCGCGACATCCAAGAATCGGCCCACGCTTTCCGGTGATTGAAAGGCCGAGCGAGGAATCAGAAGTTCCTTCGGGACGCCGTCAGGATACTGGCCCAGCGCCATGTAATCCAGATTCAGGATCCATTTCACATCGAGGACGTCAGGGCGGCGCGCGAGATATTTCAGCGCGTATTGAATGGATTTTTGCAGCGACTCGGTTTTCGCGTAGCGCATGCCGGCCGTCGGCGGGAAAAGGCAGCGCACGCCGGGTTTGGTGTAGACGTCATTTTCCATTTCCGCTTTGTGCAGGTTGGCGATGGCCAGCACGTTTTCCAGTTCCGCCATGGCCGGCGGAAGTTGCTCGGTGGCGACGACGTAGGCGGCTTCCCACTGCTCAATCGCCTTGGCCATATCTCCCTGGTAGGAATACAAATTCGCCAGGGCGTAACGCATTTCGATGACATCGAGCGGATTTTTCGGGCCGAGGTCGCCCGAATCCGGATGCGCGAGATTATCCAGGAGTTGATCGATCACCATCGCCAGCGAACTTTTGCGAATTTTGCACATCTCTTGCAAGTCCTGGGCCCAGCCCTCGGGCTTGGGCACGCTGCGGAAGGCCAGGTCGGCCTCGCCCTTTCCCCCAACCAGGGGTGAGTAACGAATCGTGCCGGCAGCGGAGAGCGGAAGAACGCTGCCGGGGGCGGTCGCGGAAATATCGGGTTGATGGGGCGACGGACCGGGTGCTTGATTGGCCGGCGGATTTATCTGCTGCGGACTAGAGACTGACTGCACTTGCAGAATGGCGTAGCCAGTTGGAATGCGAATCACCGCGCTGAGTTGTCCCGGGCCGACGTTCTGCAAACCGTCGCGCAGTTCAGCGCGAAGGGAAGCTAGTTCGACCTGGCCGATGTAGCCGCCGTTACCGGCGTTGGGATCAATCGAAACCTGTTTTGCGATTGCCGCGAAGTCTTCGCCTTTCTTCAGGCGCGCCAGGACTTGGTCAGCTTCGGCGGCCGTATCCACGACGATGATGCGCAGGCCGACGGTCTGACCGCCCGATTTCTGGGCAAAGAGTGGGTGCGGAGCGAGCAACAGGAAGCAGAAAAAAAACATGCAGCGAGCCGGGGTTCTGCAGCGGCCAGGAATGTAGCGATTCGGATTCACGCAACCCGCCGTCCGGCGCAAAGCCGGGTGTTGCCGCCAGTATTCATGAAACCGCGGTAATAGCGAAGACCAATGCGCGCGATCGAAAAATATAGCACAAATGCGGGAAAACGTTTACCATGCGGCGCGTTGGCCGGGCTCACAAATCAGGCACGGGCCTGGTTTGACATCAGGGAATGGCCGAGAGGGCTAGCGTAAACCTCATGGTTGCCATGAATTGGCGCGAAACGAACCGGAACGGTCGAAAGCGGATGTGGCGGCTGCGCGTGGCGCATCGAGCCGCCCGCGCAAGCCTGGCAATGGCGCTCACGGCGATGATCGTTCTGCCTTCCTGTGGCGGCGGTTCAGGCGGCGGAGAAGGTTCGGGCGGGACTTCGGGGGGCTCCCCAACCGTTTTCAGCAATTATCATTTAACAGGCCTGGTCACCCCGGTCCGCGACCCGAGCATCGCGCAGCAGAATGGCACCTACTACGTTTTTTCCACCGACGCGGGTTTGCCGGGCCCACAGTCGCTGCCCATTCTTTGTTCGACGGACCGCGTGGCATGGAAGCAGTGCGGCGCGGTGTTCCAGCAAATTCCGGCTTGGGTGCACCAGCAGGTGCCGCTGGCGACGGGGCTGTGGGCACCGGACATTTCCTTTTTCAACGGCTTGTATCATGTGTACTACGCTGCGTCGTCTTTCGCTTCCAATGTCTCGGCGATCGGTCTTGCGACCAACGCCACGCTGGATCCGACCGATCCCAACTACCAGTGGGTTGATCAAGGCGAGGTGTTCGGGTCGACGGCCTCGGACGATTTCAACGCGATCGATCCCACGATTCTGGTGGATAGCGACGGCAGCGTGTGGATGACGTATGGAAGTTTTTGGAGCGGGATCAAACAGCGGCAGATGGATCCGACAACCGGAATGTTGGGGCCGGAGGCGACGATCTATTCGCTGGCGACTCGTCCGGATGTGCCATACGATCCTATCGAAGGATCGTCGCTGGTGCACAAGGGCAACTACTACTATCTTTTTGTGTCGTTCGATTCCTGCTGCAACAGCAATCCGTATCTCACGACGTATCGCATCATGGTGGGCCGCGGAACCAGCCCGCACGGCCCATTCCTGGATATGACCGGCACGGACATGATGCAAGGGGGCGGCACGCAACTTCTGGCGGGGAATGGAGTAACTTGGAACGCGCCGGGAGGCGAAACGGTGCGGATTGATGCCAGCAATGGCGACCTGATTGTGTTCCACGCGATTCATCTGCCGGACGGCGCGGCGTATCTGTTTTGCAACTCACTTACCTGGCCGGATGATTGGCCGCAGATTCAGCCCTAGAGGCGGATGGTGCGACGCGGCCGCCTCGCGGAACGGACGATTTTTGCACAATTGTCATCATTTCATTTTAAGGCGGGCGTCATGAGAGCTGGCTCGCGCAAACGCGCCGGTTACGCGGCGCTTGCCGCGGCAACTTTTCTTCTGCCCTTCGCCGTCGACTCTCCGTTTTTAGGCCACGCGCAATCACAACAGTCAGGTAGGGTCGGAGACGCGCAGCAGGGCAGCGTTTCGACCGCAGGCGCGCGCCCCGCCGTGCTTGATTCTGAAAACCGGCCGATAACTGCCGGCGGCTTTGTGGATAGCGGGCCGATCGTGTTTCAGGACGTGGCAGAAAAGGCGGGATTGACGAAGTGGCGTCAGGTGATGGGCACGCCTGAGAAAAAGTTCATCATCGAAACGGTGGGGTCGGGCGTCGGCCTGATCGACTACGACCGCGACGGCTGGCTGGATATTTACCTCGTCAACGGTTCAACCTACGACGCGGTGTCCGGCAAAGCCCAGCCGCCGCACGCGGCGCTGTTTCACAACAATCATGACGGGACGTTCAGCAACGTTGCCGAGCAAGCGGGCGTGACGAATGAGCGCTGGGGATTTGGCGTGGCCATCGGAGATTTCGATAATGACGGCTGGCCGGACATTTACGTCACGAACTTCGGCAAGAATCGTCTCTACCACAACAATCACGACGGGACGTTCACGGACGTCGCCGAAAAAGCCGGCGTGGCACTGGGCAACTGGTCCACCGGTCCGACCTTCGGTGATTATGACGGCGACGGCCGGCTGGATCTTTTCGTCCCGGGATATGTGCACTACGACATGGAGCACCCTCCGGTGCCCGGTTCTCCCGTGGTGGCGTTCAGCACTTGCGAATTTCGATCGGTGAAAGTGATGTGCGGGCCACGCGGATTGAAAGGCGAGCCAGATCATCTGTTCCACAACAACGGCGACGGCACCTTTACCGACGTAAGCGCGAAGGCGGGCGTCGCCGACAGCAACGCCTACTACGGGTTGACGGCCGTGTTTGCGGATTTTAACAACGACGGACGCCTGGACCTTGCCGTGGCCAACGATTCGACCCCAAATTATTTGTACATCAATAAGGGTGACGGAACGTTTGAGGATGCGAGCTATGCGTCGGGCTACGCACTGAACGAAAACGGGCGCGAGACGGCTTCGATGGGAATTGCCGTAGGCGATTACCGCAACAACGGCTGGCTGGATTTGTACAACACGGTTTTTTCGGACGACTACAACCCGCTGTATCGCAACGACGGCGACGCTAATTTCACGGATGTGAGTTATCAGCTGGGAATCGCGGTGCCGACGTTTCCTTTTCTGGGTTGGGGAACCGGCTTTATAGATTATGACAACGACGGTTGGAAGGACCTCTTCGTCGCCAACGGACATGTCTACCGCGAGGTTGATGCGGCGGGATGGGGAACTACTTTCGCGCAGCGCCCGCTGCTGTTTCACAACCTGAGCGGGCAAAAATTTGATCTGATCCCGCCGGTAAAAAACACCGGGCTCGCGAAATTGCTCACCGCGCGCGGCGCGGCGTTCGGCGATCTTTTTAACGATGGCAAAATGGATGTGGTGATCAACCAACTGGGGGACGTCCCGGTATTGTTGCGCAATGTCAATGTGGACAAGAATCATTGGTTGGGGCTGCAGCTGGTGGGTGGGACAGGCAGTCCGCGCGACGGGGTGGGAGCGACGGTGTATGTTACGGCCGGCGGAATTCGCCAGCGCGGCGATGTGATCAGCGGCGGCAGCTATGCCTCTTCGAATGATCCGCGGGTGCACTTCGGCCTGGGTGATGCGACGAAGATTGAAGGAGTGGAAATTCATTGGCCGAGCAAATTGGTGGAGCACATTCTGCCCCCGCCCGCGGTCGATCGGTTTTATCTGATTCAGGAGGGCAAAGGCGTCGTTCCCGGCGTGTACGACAATCCCTCAAGCGGTTCGGCAAAGCCCCGGTAGGCCTGCTGCACACCCACAGCCGGACCTAAATCCATGTTGCATCGCAGGTTATCTGGCGAAGCTGCGCGTGCGCGCGGCGAGGACGGGACCGAGAATCGGGAATCCACAAAGTGGCAGGACCTCTACAACGACAGTAGGGGCCGACCCGGCCAGCTCGGCCGCAGGGAGGCGCAGAGGCTCCTGGGACGGTGTAAACGTTTTCTATTTTTTGATGGGTTGCATAGAAAATGCTTGACAACGGATATTTGTCGAGAATAGAGTCCGCCGCATAGTGCTTTTCGATTAGTCGAGAGTTTCTAGGTTGTAAATTTATTGTAATGTTTCTGTACGGTACCGAACGGTCGTGTTCACTAAGAGAAACATCTATTCGGGCCTGTTGCTTGGGTGGGTGGCGGGGTTAGCGATCGCGATACCGGCTCATGCCCAACTGAGCGGGGAAGCAAAGAAAACGTTTAATCAAGGAACGGAAGCGATGCACAGCGGGGCGCTCGAAGAGGCGGCGGAGGACTTCACCAAGGTAACCCGACTGGACCCCTCGTTCGCCCAAGCCTACTTCAATCTGGGTTTGGTCCGCCTGCTAGAAAAACAGCCCGGCGATGCGATTGAAGCTTTGAACAAAAGCCTTCGTCTGCAACCTGACCAGCGCGGCGCACACCTGTTTCTGGGAATTGCCTACTACCGCAAAAACGATTACGCGAAAGCTGCGACGGCCTTGCAGCGAGAAGCGCAGCAGGATCCAAAAAGCGCCGAAGCGCTCATGTGGCTCGGCGTGGTGCAGTTAGCGCAAGGCGATGCGCAAGCCGCCAGCGCGACGCTGGATAAAGCCGCGCTATTGAAACCGAACGATGTGGACATCCTCTACCATCGCGGCCGCGCGCACATGCTCGTCTCCAAAGAAAGTTACGAGCAGATGTTCCATGCCGATCCCGGATCCTGGCGCGTGCACGAAGTTCTGGGGCAATCGTATCTGGAAGCGGACCGCTACGAAGACGCGATCGCCGAGTTTCAGCTGGCTATCTCGCAACGGCCTGCAGAGCCTGGCCTGCATGAGGAATTGGGCGATGCCTACTGGAAACAGGTGCAATTGCCCAAGGCCGAAGATGCCTTTCGCGAAGAGCTGAAGATCGATCCCGACGACCGCTCAACGATGTACAAGCTGGCGGTGGTGAGTTTGGAGCACTCCGAACCGGAAGTCTCCAAGCAGCTGCTGACCCAAGTGATTGCCATGACGCCGCACTTTGCGGACGCGGAATATCAGCTGGGCCGGGCCGAGGCGCAACTGGGCAATACGGACGCGGCGATTGCGGAGCTGACGGCGGCGGTGGCCGATTCCGGCGATAAAGACACCGAGACTTTGCGGCAATCCTATTACCAGCTGGCGCAAGTGTACCGCAGGGCGCAGCGGCCGGAGGATTCGCGGCAGGCATTGGAGGCGTTCCTAAAACTGAAAAAGCAGGCGGATGCGGACGAGGCGCAGAAGTTAGCAGCCAAACTTAAGACCTCCGAAGAGCAAGGGAGCAGCAAGCAGTGAAAAAGTGGAACGGATTGGCGGGTTGCGAGGGAGCGGAAAAGGAGAGGTCGGCGGAAGCTTGTTTTTTTCGGGGCGGCAAGTAAACGTTTGCTGGGCTTTGGATATTGTATTTTCTGTATCAGGACGCGCGCGCATTTCGAGGGGCCAGGGCCATCCAGAACCGTAAATCGGCGGGAATCACCTGGGAGGGCGGGATGAGTAACGAGCGTGACGGCGCAATCAGGTTTATGCGGAACTTCTTGATCGGATTGATGTTGTTGGGAATCGCGCTGACGTGTACCCGCAGTGCGCGTGCCCAAACGAACCAGGGCGCGATCGCGGGCAACGTGCTCGACTCTTCGGGCGCGGTGGTGCCGAACGTGAAGATTGTTGCGCTAAATACCGCGACCGGTGCGAGGTACGAGACGGTCTCCAGCAGCGCGGGCGCGTACCGCTTTCCGAACTTGACGGTAGGTCACTATGATCTTACCGCCACGGGTCCCGGATTCAAGGTGGCGACGCTGAACGGAGTCGTGGTGGAAGTCGCGACGATCGCCTCGCTGGACATCAAGCTGGAAACCGGAAGCGTGAACGAAACCGTGGTGGTGAACGCGGACATTCCCAAGGTACAAACCGAGAGCGCGGAGATCGGCACCGTGGTCACGCAGGATCAGGTATTAAACCTGCCCTTGATCCTGGGCAGCAGCGTGCAATACATGCGTTCGCCGGAAGCGTTCGTGTTCCTGATTCCCGGCACGGTTGGTCCGGGATCCGGCAACGGCAACGGCGGCACGTTCGAATCGAAGATCGCCGGAGGACAGAATTACGCGACCGAAGTGCTGCTGGACGGCGCGAGCATGTTCCGTTCGGAAAATGGATCTTCATTCGATGAGACGGCGCCTTCGGTCGAAGCGCTCAGCGAATTCAGAGTGCTGGTTTCGACGATCCCGGCCGAATACGGACGCACGACGGGCGGCATTGAGACGTTCAGCACAAAGGGTGGTACGAACACGTTCCACGGAGACGCTTACGACCTGTTCCGCAATGAAGATATGGACGCCAATTCCTGGGGCAACAATAATGTGGGCTTGCCGCGAAACCGCGACCGGCAGAACGATTACGGCTTGACCTTCGGCGGGCCGGTATGGATTCCGAAGCTGTACAACGGCAAGAACAAGACATTCTTCTTTTTCTCCTGGGAACAATACCGGCAAAACCAGGGCCTGACTTCCACTTCCACGGTACCGACGCCGGCAGAAATCGGCGGCGATTTTACGGCCAGCTTGAATACCGCGGTCGTGCTTGGTACCAACCCCTGTGACGGCACGCCGATTTATCAGGGCGAGATATTCGATCCCACGACGACGCGCACGGTCGGCACCACCCAATGCCGCACCGCGTTCATGAACGAGCCGGGCAGCACGGGCAACAAGATCCCCACCGCCGAGCTGACGACCGTAGGCAAGAACATACTTTCCTATTACCCGGCGCCCACCAACGGCAACGCCCTGAACAATTTGACCTACCAGTACAGCTTCCCGACGACGGCGACGACGCCGACGGTGCGCATAGACGAGAATATAGGGGAGAAGAACAAGCTCTACTTCACCTATTCGTCGCGCATCAACAACCGGATTTCCACCACGGCGTTTTTCAACAACGCCGCTCTGGACGGCAGGGATCAGATATTCTCGGCGCACTACCTGCGCTTTGGATATGACTACGTAATCACGCCATCGATCCTGAACCACTTCAGCATCGGATTGAATCGCACCAATAGCGCGAATATCGGTGCGGGCGTGCGTTACGGCGGCGGCTCCGATTGGGATGCGAAGCTGGGGATTACCGGCGCCAGCGGTCCCATGTTCCCTGCGTTCGGCTTTTTCCAAACCGCCCCGTACGTCGCATTGGGCGATAACGTGGACGGCGACACGATCGACAATGGGCTGCGGACCAGCGACACCGTCAGCTGGATCCACGGTAAACACGAATTGAAGTTTGGTGTGGATTGGCGGTTCCAGCAGTTCACTCCGCTGAACTATCAGAACACGAGCGGCAGCTATTACTCCTGGGCGGCGCAGACGGCGGGGACTTCGGGTCTGAACACCGGTCAGACAGGCGATCCCATTGCGAGCCTGCTGCTTGGTGATCTTCATGACTCGAATGTGACGGCGTACGCCAGCCAACCGCGATGGCTGCGCAGTTACTTCGGTTTCTTCGTGCAGGACAGCTTCAAGTTCAGCCCCACGCTGACCGTCAACTACGGCATTCGCTGGGACATCGACCAGCCGAACAAGGAGAATTTCGACGACACCTCCAACATCAGCCTGACGACGCCGAACTCGGCGGCCGGCGGCCGATTCGGAGCCTTGGTTTTCGCGGGAGTTGGCCCGGGCAGGACCGGTGTCACCGGTGAACGCTGGGCGAACACCTATTTACACGATTTCGGTCCGCGCCTGGGATTTGCCTGGTCTCCGGACTTTCTTGGCCACGACACTGTCATCCGCGGTGGTTACGGCATCATCTACGCTCCGCTACAGTACGCCGATTTCGGCGGAGACAATCGCACCGGTTTCCAGGCCAATCCCGCTTTCTTTTCACCCGATAATTTCAACCCAGCCTTCAATCTGAGCAGCGGGTTCCCGGCTTATCCCGCGCCGCCAAACTTCGATCCGACGCAGTTGAACTTCACCGGACCGACCTACATTGATCCATCCTATGGCCGGCCAGGAATGATCCAGAACTGGAGCCTGGAAGTGCAGCGGCAGCTGGCGCCGGACTGGATTCTGAGCGTTGCCTACGTCGGCCAGCACTCGACTCACTTGCGTTCGAACTTCGACGCGGTGAATTCTCTGAATCCCACCTACTTCTCCATGGGCGGCGTATTGAGCCAGCCGGTATCCATCGCGGGCGTCACTGTCCCGTTCGCCGGATTTCCAACCGGCAACACGGTGGCGCAGACTCTGGTGCCCTTCCCGCAATACTACGGCTTCAATACGGATTGTTGCTTGGAAGATCTGGGGCAAGCCACCTACAACGCCTTGCAGGCTCAGCTGCAACATCGCTTCCACTACGGCCTGAACCTGATGGCGTCCTACACCTGGTCGAAGACGCTGACCGACGCCGACAGCGCCTTACCTTACTTTGCAACGCTTGCTGGAAGCGCCGGACCGCAGAATGCTTTCAACAAGTACGGCGACAAGGCCATCAGCGACCAGGATCTGCCGCAAAACTTCGTGCTGAGTTATGTGTACGAGCTGCCCATCGGCAAGGGAAAGAAATACCTTTCCAATGCAGGTTTTGCCAGCAGAGCGGTGACCGGATGGTCCATCAGCGGCGTACAGCGCTACGAAAGCGGCCAGCCGTTTGCCATCTGTTGCGCCACGGGAATACCGGCATTTGCCGGGTCTATTCGTTACGACCAGGCGCCTGGAACTTCGCTGCTTAGCTCGGCATACACCAGCGGCAGCTTCAATCCGGCAACCCAGGCGATGCTGAACATCAATGCGCTGATCGATCCCAATAATCCGTGCGTTATTTTCGTCGGCTGCACGGGAGCGCCTACCGGGGCGCCCTATTCGTTAGGCACCATGCCGCGCGTCACAGGTGCCATACGAATGCCGAAGTACGAGAGCGAAGATTTCAACCTGATGAAGAGGACGCACATAACGGAAAGAACCGACATCCTGCTGGAAGCTTCCGCGCTGAATTCGTTCAACCGGCACGTTTTCAACCGGCCGACCGACTTCAACATTTACGACCCGGTAGGTTTCGGAAGGTTGAATCCAACCAGTCTTCTGTTAGGCCCACGGGTACTACAGTTACAGCTGAAGTTCGAATTCTGACGGGAGACGTCCCGCAGCGTTCGTTGCAAGGGGCCGCTGTCCCGGCAGCGGCCCTGTTTTTTTAGCGCGGCAAACGTTGTTATGATGCAGGTTTGATGGCGCCGCGGAGTGGTCGCGCCGCTGCCAGATTCATGATGGAAAAAACTTCTTGCTCGCAGCAGGGCGGTAATGTCCCCGCTTTGGGCTTCCTTTTTCTGCTTGTAACTTTCTTCAGCCTGCCGTTTTTCGGATTTTCGCAATCGCCTGCGCCGGAAGGCGCGCCGGGCCACTTTATTGACGCGACCGCAAGACTAGGAATCCACTTTCAGAACCAGGCTTCGCCCACTGCCAAAAAGTATCTGCTGGAAACCATGGGCTCGGGCGTTGCGGTGTTCGATTATGACAACGACGGGCGGCTGGACATATTTTTTGCCAACGGCGCCCGCATTGACGATCCCACTGCCGCCGGGACGATCCCGCAGAAGAGCGACGCGAAATACTTCAACCGCCTCTACCATCAAAAACCCGACGGCACGTTCGAGGACGTGACGGAGAAGGCCGGCCTTGCGGGGATCGGCTATTCAACCGGCGTCGCCGTGGGGGATTACGACAACGACGGATTCGAGGATCTGTTTGTCGCAGGCTACGGCCGCAGCACGCTGTATCACAACAACGGCGACGGGACCTTCACCGATGTCACGGCCAGCGCGGGCGTAGCAGGTTCGGGTTGGGCCACCAGCGCCGCCTGGGTCGATTACGATAATGACGGGCGGCTGGATCTGGTCGTAACGCGGTATATGGACTGGACGTTCCAAGACATCTATTGCGGCGAACGCGAAGCGGGTTATCGGGCCTATTGCCATCCAGACCTGTTCAAACCCGCGACAACATTGCTTTACCACAACGAAGGCGGCGGAAAGTTCACGGAAGTTTCGCACAAAGCCGGGCTGGATAGGCCTGGCAAGGGGCTGGGTGTCGCGTTCGCGGACTACGATCGCGATGGCTGGATGGACATATTCATTGCGAACGATTCGATTCCGGAATATCTTTTTCACAATAAGGGCGACGGGACCTTCGAGGAAGTGGGAATGGTTTCGGCGGCGGCGCTGGATGGCAACGGCGCGACATTTGCGGGCATGGGCGTTGATTTCTCCGATTACGATAACGACGGCTGGCCGGACCTGGTCGTCACCGACCTGGCTAACCAACGGTATGCGCTCTACCACAATGCCAAGGATGGCACGTTTGATTATGCCTCGACTGCGTCGGGACTGGGCGCGACTACCTTGCTCCATTCCGGCTGGGGCGTGCGGTTTCTGGATTATGACAACGATGGCTGGAAAGACTTATTTATCGCGCAGTCGCACGTAATGGATACGATTGAAATCAGCGAGCCGCATCTGCGCTATCGAGAGCCTCCGCTACTTTTGTGGAATCTGCAGGGACGGAAATTTATTGATGTTTCCGCGCGCTCGGGGGATATCTTTTCAGAAAAATGGGCCGGGCGCGGACTGGCTACCGGCGATCTGAATAATGATGGGCGCGAAGACGTGGTGATCAGTTCCAATAACGGGCCGGCCTGGGCGTTGCTGAACGAAACGGAAACTTCGAATCATTGGATCACGCTGAAGCTGGCGGGGACGAAAAGTAATCGCGACGGCATCGGCGCGCGCGTGAAACTTTCCACCATCGCGGGTGACCAGTACATGACTGCGACGACTGCGGGAAGCTATCAATCCTCGAGCGACAAACGCGTGCATTTTGGATTGGGTACGGCGACGCAGATCAACGAAATCGAAATTCTGTGGCCAAGCGGGATTCATCAGGAGCTGAAAGATGTAAAGGCCGATCAGTTTCTGACGGTAACCGAGCCTGGGTCCGGGCTTGGCAAATCATCGCACTAGCGGGTTATCAGCCTAACTTTTTGCTATGGCAAATCGAATCCTCCGCGCTGCATCGCTGGGAATCATATGGCTCGCGTTGGGCTTCGCGCTGGCGGCCCAGGCGGCGCCTTCCTCAGCGCAGGCGATGGAGCTATTCAAGCAGCGCCAATGGGCGGAAGCGTCTGCCGCGTTCCAGCAGATCGAAGATGCTGCGCCCGGGCGCACCGATGCGCTGCTATTTGCAGCAAAGTGCCTGGTGAATTTGGGAAAATTCAGCGAAGCGGGCGCGGCACTGCAGGAATACCGCTTCAAGCATGCGCAATCGGAAGACGCGGCTTATCTTTTGGGGTATGTCCTGTTTCGGGAGGGCAAGGCGGCGGATTCGCTGCAGACATTTACTGCCGCCGCGCAATTAAAGCCGCCCACGGCAGACGATTTGAAAATCGTGGCGCTCGATTATGTGCTGCTGAGCGACTTTGACGATGCGGGCCGTTACCTCGAGCAGGCGCTGCAGCGGGATCCGGAAAATGCCGAGATTCTTTATCATCTGGGGCGCGTGCGCTATCAACAGAACCGTTTTGACGACGCCATTGCGGCGTTCGAACACTCCTTGCGCGTCGCGCCCAACGACCCCAAAACGGAAAACAATCTGGGACTGAGCCTGGAAGCCGAAAATCAGACGGGGGCGGCCGTGGCGGCGTATCGCAAGGCGATCGCGCTCGACCAGGGCGCCCAGGTGCACAGCGAGCAGCCCTATCTTAATTTGGGCGTGCTGCTGACGAAATCCAATCGGGCGGCCGAAGCGCTCGAACTGCTGCAGCAAGCGGCGCGGATGGCGCCTGGTTCCCAGCGCGCGCGCTACGAACTCGGCAAGGCATATTTCGACCTGGGTGAGTTTGAGAAGGCGCAGCCCGAGCTGGAGGCTGCGATTGGCATCGAGCCCAAATCGCGCGAGAGCCACTATTTGCTGGGGCGTATTTACCAGCGTCTGGGCAAGGCGGAACGTGCGGCGCAGGAATTTAAGATCACGGAAAGTTTGGTTCGCGTGCGCGACTCCGGCGAAAGCGGAATGGCCATCTCGCCTGGGCCTGGAGCGCCATGAATTATTTTCGGACTCTGAGCGCGCGCGTTCGGGCAAGCCGCGCGCGTGCTTTGCTGGCGGTCGCTGCGCTAGCTGTGTGCGGCGGGCTTTCGCGCGCGCAAAATGCCGGACCGGACGAGAACGGTTTGCTGCAGGATGCGGCGCGATCCATGGTCGCGGGCGATCTGCAGCAGGCCGAAACCGACCTGCAATCCGTGCTGCACAGCGACCCTCACGATTACCGCGCGCTGAATCTACTGGGCATGATCCGGGCGCAGCAACAGCGCAACGATGACGCGGAAAAAATATTCAAGAGCGTGATCCAGCAGAAGCCGGATTTCGCGGGCGCGCACGTCAACTTGGGCTTGCTGTACCTGCAGGTGTCGCGCTCCGACGAGGCCATCGCGCAATTTCAACAAGCGCTGCGGCTTGAGCCAGGACGCGCGGACGCGCTGGGGGCGCTGCTGAATACTTTGCGGGTACGGGCGCGCGAGGCGGTGCACGACGGAAATTTGGAAAAAGCGCTGGCGCTTCTGATTTCCGCGCGCAAGGCCAGTCCGCGCAATCCCGATGTCCAGTACGATTTCGGAATCGTGGCGCTGCGTATGTCCTTATTCCCGGATGCGGTGGATGCATTTGGTGGCGTTCTGTTGCTACGGCCAGACGATGCCAATGCGCTGTACGGTTTGGGCCGCGCGCAGATCGGGCTGCGAAAATATCAAGATGCCGCCCAGACCTTCTCTCGATTTGCTGAACTTCATCCGCAGGATGCTTCCGGACACTATGCGCTGGGGATTGCGTTGGCCTCGCTCGAGCAGAGCGACGAAGCGCGCGCGCAGTTTCAGAGGTCGGTCGAGCTGCAACCCGAGCAGACCGAATCCTATCTGCAGCTAGGGCGGATTTGTCTGGATGCCGGCGACCTGGATTGCGCCGCTGCGGATTTCGACCGCGTGTTGCATCGCGACCCGCGGCATGCGGAGGCTCTGGCCGGCATGGGGCGAGTGGAATTTCAGCGAAAGGATTACGCAAAGGCCATCGAACTGTTGCGACAGTCGATCGATTTGGATCCCGCGATGCGCCAGGCGCACTATTTTCTGGGTTTGGCCTACGCCCGAGTGGGGCGCAGCGCAGATTCAGCGAAAGAGTTGCAGGCGGCGAGCAAAATCGAGCACGACGAAGTGGAACAGCACCGCGCGATCCTCAAACTCCTGGATTCCGGTCAAGATGGCGATGCTGCCAAAGAAGTGCCGTAACGCCGCTTAGCGGCGCCGGCTGGCGGCCGGGACCTTGTAGAACGCCAGTTGATCTCCCTGCAGCACAGCGAGCAGCTCCCCATCGGGCGAAAGCGCAAACGATTGCACGCTCGGTACCGGAGCGGCGATCGTGACGGCGAATAGTCGCTCTCCATTTTCGGAGCGATACACCGCGATGCGTTCGCCCGTGAGATCCAAAGTCTGAAACGCGGATTCGGCGGCGATTGATTTCGCCGCTTCCGCCATGCCGATCGCAAAATCGGAGCCGAGGGCAACGCCCGTGGCCGTCTGTTCGAGCTCTGCGGAAGCAGACCAACCTTGCAAGACCGGCTTGCCGCCGGGCCCCAGAACGCGGTACCACTTGCCCGTGGTCTGACGGTCGCAGCCAGTCACGAAAAGCATATCCGATGGCAAAGTTGTCAATTCCGGCGTGCAGGTGGAATGCAGCGTCGCAAGCGGGTGCCGTTGCCCGTCCCATGCATCTTCATTTATTTGCCAGCGGTTTTTTCCCAGTTTCGTGAGCCGGATTTCGCCGTGGTCTGACAATACCGGCGGCGCCACTCGTGAAGAGCGCTCCACGGTTGCCAGAGCGCGAAAATTCCCGTCCAGAATTCGGACTTCGACGTCTTCTTCCGGCTCGCGTCCTTCGGCTTCTTGCAATTGGCGGTGCATCAGTTCGGAGTGCCGCTCGTGAATCTCGGCGACCACCAGATAATTGGAAGAGGGCGACGTGCGCACGAAGGCCAGCGGGCCGTTGAGCGAAATGCGGTGCTCGAGTTTCAGGCCGGGCCCGTACAGGCGGAGCTCGTTGCCCACGTGCACCAGCACATGGTCCTGCTCCATCGGCCATTGATATTGGCCCGCGTCGGGAACTTTCCAGTCCACGGTTTTCACCACTTTCTCTTCCTGCACATTGATCAAGACGGCGCGGATGGTGCGCAAGCTTGAGAGCTTTGATTCCGCGACGCTGCGGTGGACCAATTCGTGTGGATTGAAAGTGAGCAAGACTTCGTTGGGACCAAAATAGGAAACCGCCGAGCTATATTCGAAACTGTACATTTCGTGGTCCGCGCGGACGGGTGTGTAGCCCAGATTTTTTACCGAGAGCGTGGCCCATGCAGCGCTGGCAATTTCCGATTCCGTGGGCACAATCGCGACGTTGCAGTCCGGCGGCAAGCAGACTTCGGTCTCATCCCCCTCGACAGGCGGCTCGGCATCATTTGCGACGGGCCGAACAGCGGTTGCGGTCGAGGGCCCTTCTGTCGGCGCGAGGGATTCGGCGGCAGCGACAGGCGCGGACGCGCTCAAATTCGGGACTAGAACCAGCTGAGCGCGGTATTCCAGACGAACATTATGCCCAGATGCGCTAAGGACCGAGCTGCCTTCCGGGCCGCCTCCGACATTCAGCTTCACGCCCTTGATGCCCAAAACCTCGCCTGGCAAGATCGAGCTTGGACCGTTATATTCCGTTGGGGAAAGTTCGACGGTAGCGGCTGCGGCGGAAACGCTCCTCAAGCCGCCCGACGCCGTCCCTCGGAGGCTGGCGCCGGATGGTCCGCCAACCATGCCACCGACGGCGAGACCAACCGCATCGCTGAGGGGTTGACTTTCATACTCGCTCTGGTCGTCGCGCGGATCTTCGCCGAGCACAGCGGCTACAGTTAAAGGCAGTCGTTTCATGGCATGGCCATCGCATTGGGCGGTGTCGAAGAGCAGCGCAATCTCAGAGGTGGAGCTGGCTTTCGAGTGCGCCGTCTGGGCGACGATGCGCCCCTGCAGGACGGCTCCGCGGGCGAGCTTGCATTCGGAGTTTTGCCACTTCAGCGCGACCCTGGCAAAGACGGGGTCGCCGACCTTGACGCGGCTGGCATCGATCGCGCGGACCAGGTCGGCTTGCACGGGCTGCGCTGGAGGATGATCCTGAGCGCCGGTGTGAATCGCGCACAGCAAGACCGAGCCAGCCAGCAGCGCCTGAATTTCGAGAATACGTTTACCCATTCAACCAACCAATTTCCCGGAACTCTAGCATAAATCGACCCCAAAATCCGCCGGGCCGTGCACAAAGGAATTGCGAGTTGACGCCAGAACTTCACAAGAGGACCACCAAGAACTGTCTTGAAGGCCATTCATAGGCGTTCCCGGGGCGCGCTAATGCGGACCAACTTGATTTTCTTGAGGCGCCACTCTTTAGATAGGTCGAATTACGCCTGCGCGGTGGGACGAACAATGATTTCGTTCACATCGATATCGGCCGGCTGCTCAATCGCAAATGCAATCGCGCGAGCAATCGCATCCGGCGGAATCGCCATCCTGTCCCGGGAGGCGGCGAGTTGAGCCTGTACCTCCGCATTGGCGACGGAGTCCACAAAGGGGGTTTTAACGAAGCCAGGAGAAATGATCGTCACGCGCAGTCTCTCGCCAGCCTCTTGCCGCAAACCCTCCGAGATAGCGCGCACGGCGAACTTGGTGCCGGAATAAACCGCCTGGTTCGGTACCGTCTTATGTCCTGCTGTGGAAGCGGTGTTGACGAAGTGTCCGAAGCCCTGCTTGCGGAAGATAGGCAACGCTGCCGCGATACCGTACAGCACGCCCTTGATATTGATGTCGATCATATCCTCCCACTCTGAGACGCGCAGGTCGTCGAGTGGGGAGATGGGCCCAATGCCGGCATTGTTAACAACGACGTCGAGCTGGCCGTACTTCTCGCACGCCAGGTTGATGAGGTTCGTGACGTTTTCGCGGCGTCTCACGTCTGTCTTGGTGTACGCAGCTTGTCCTCCCGCTTTCACGATACGATCTGCAACAGCCTGGAGGCGATCTGGCCCAGTCGCCCCCAGTACCACCTTCGCACCGCGCTCGGCAAGCAGAAGTGCCGTCGCTTCCCCAATTCCGCTGCTTGCGCCCGTAATGACGACAACCTTGTCTCGGATTCCCGACATGAATCCCCTCTTCCCAATTCTGGAGTCGATTCAGTAGCGCAACGCTGCGTTAAGCCGCCGGCGAGCAAATCTGCGCGAGCGGCTTTGCATCGGATGGTCTGAGCTTCTTCGATCAACGCTTGGAAACGCGGGCGCGGAGTTTACGCTCGGCACCGAACCAATCCTGTTCCGGTGATCCGTACGGACAACCTCTGGCTCGCCAGAGTTCGTAGGCGAGGCTCGCGATTTCGTCGTGTCCGAAAGTCATGACGCCAGATCCCAACGCCATCGCTTTGGTCAGTTTGTCAGCGGCTCCTGAGTGTTCCGCCGCCTGGCGTGAATATTCATCGCCCGTTCTCCCATCGCCTTGTTCGCGCTTTTGCGCCGTGCGATGCGCATCGGCGGCACGGTCGTGTAGTTCGGCGGCCCGGTTGTGGTTCTGGTAGAGAAATTCATTGTCACGGGGGGCAGGCATGGGCTCAAGAGACTCAATCTGTCCTGATATCGTGTGGGCTTTTTTCGCAAGCTTGTATGCGTGATCGGAGTACTCGGCAGCCCTCTGCAAATGCCAATTTACCAGGTCGTTTTTTCCTTTTTCATTGTGTTCGGCGGCCGTGCGATGAGCGTGCGCCGCAAGCTCGTGTTGATCGGCCGCTTGCCGGTGTGTGTCGGACACGTTTTCCTCCCTTGGGCGATCTTACATCTCCCAGAACCACCGCTTCAACCCGCCAAGACTGCAAGAGGGCTCGCGGGGGGCTGACCGTTCGATCCGTCCTGGTTAAGTGCTTGCAACATCTTTTGCTTCAGTCCGAGGATCAAGAACCGCGGGGTCCAGCGAGAACGAACTAGCTAAGGAGCAGTGAGCCAACCGCCGGATAACGAGGGACTTTCAGACCGCCTGCGCTCGTCGTCCTGAATGCAGGAAATCCCAGGGTGGTCACAGATTTCGTCACAATCTCAAGGGCCACAAATCTGGGATTCGTTCGCGGCGCGTCCGAAGGGATTCTCACAAAAACATGAGAACAAAATCGGGACAGTCGCGTCCCAAGACCACGCCTTGCCGCGCTGGCTGGCGTCGCTAGAAACTGGACGATACGACTTGTCCGGTTCCTGCATTCACTTTGCGAGCTGGGATTCAACTTCCGGCAGGACCGCCGTGCCTTCCGCCCTCACCGCGTCCAGCGCCTCCGGATCCAGGCCAAGTGCCTTCAGGATCGTCGGCGCCACCTGTGTGGTTGCGGTTGGAGTCGAAACGGTCCGAGCGGTGAAACTTGGATGAGCTACCAGCAGGACGACATTGGTATCGTCATGTGCGAATCCGCCATGATCCGCGATCATCGTCGTGCTCCCCGAGTAAGTCACGCCCACATTCGGTGTCACGATAATGTCCGGCGTCCGCGAATCTTCGCCCTGTTCAAGACCGCCGACGTTGTAGTTCAGCCACAGCGATGGTCCGTAGTAAATCTGCCCGAGCCCGATCGCCGCCGCATTCTTTTCCAGCAGCTCTACGGCCGAGGTGACGCTTGCGCCCTTTTTCAGCCAGAGCACAGAGACATCATCTTCCGTTGCGCCGATGCCTCCTGGATTGAGCGGTGACTCCGAGAAAGGGATCGCGGTCCCAAGCAGCGTTGCCGGCGTATTGGCGCCGTTCGCGAGGTACAGAGTGGGATCGATCGGCGACGCCCCGTGCTTGGCGGTGACAATGATGAGCGTCTCATCATAAATGCCCTTATTCTTAAGTGCGTTGACGATGTCGCCGATCGAGGCGTCCACGAACTCGATCTCCTTCAGCAACTCCGCGCTGGGCAAGCCCGCTGCGTTCTGGTAACCGCCCACACCGACGCCCGGCTCATTCACCGATTCACCCGTGTACACTGCCTGGAAGTTCATGCCGAAGACCGATGGTATCGCGGCCGTCTTGCCATTGTGTGTCTTGCCCGCAATCTGGTTGAGTAACCCATTCAGCCGAAGCGCGTCGTAGCATTGGATGTTTTTAAAACTGCTGTTCCAACCCGACTCGCTGACCGTATCGCGGATCGTCGCGCACGAAGCTCCTTCCGAGGTTGTGACCCCAGGCAGCGCCACCACGTTCGAGTCAACTTCCGGCGAATAATAGTCATTCAAACCCTTGCCGCCGGGCCCTGCGGTAAAAGAATAGGACGCGTGTTTGTCGATCCACGCCGTGTAGCCGCCCGCCTCATGCACCACGCTAAAAAT
>Ga0209169_10000290_pt1 | contig 30177 bp, 26 predicted proteins | sample HubBroMetageWRM4_FD_188346 | JGI IMG/M metagenome (GOLD analysis project Ga0209169, IMG submission 188346) | Warmed soil microbial communities from the Hubbard Brook experimental Forest, New Hampshire - Hubbard Brook CCASE Soil Metagenome WRM 4... | ecosystem: Environmental > Terrestrial > Soil...
GCTGGGTCGCAATTTAGGATAGAGCATGGCCCAGGACGACGTTTACGATTCGAGCAAAATCAAGGTCTTAAAAGGTCTGGACGCGGTCCGAAAACGTCCTGGCATGTACATCGGCGATACGGACGATGGCAGCGGCCTTCATCACATGGTTTTTGAGGTTGTGGATAACGCGATTGACGAGGCTTTGGCCGGTCATTGCGATCGCGTCGTTGTGACCATTCACGCGGACGAGTCCGTCACCGTAACCGACAACGGTCGTGGAATACCTGTGGATATCCACGCCGAGGAAGGCCGCTCAGCGGCCGAAGTCATCATGACCGTTCTGCATTCAGGCGGTAAGTTCGATGACAGCTCCTACAAGGTCTCCGGTGGTTTGCATGGCGTTGGCATCTCGGTCGTCAATGCCCTTTCCGACTATCTTGAATTAAATATCAAGCGCGACGGGAAACTGCACCGCCAAGAATATCGACTCGGTGAACCGCAGGCGCCGATGGCTGCGATCGGCGATACCGCCGAACACGGCACCACGCTGCGCTTCAAACCGAGCGCGCAGATTTTCACCCACATCTCTTTCAATTACGACACGCTCGCGAAGCGCTTGCGCGAATTATCGTTTCTCAATTCCGGTGTACGCATCGAGCTCGTAGACGAGCGCGATGAGAAATCCGAAGTGTTTCAGCATGAGGGCGGCCTGAAGGCCTTTGTCACACATTTGAATCGCAGCAAGACACCGGTGCACGACACGGTGTTGTGGTTCCAGACACGCGACGGCAACACGCAAGTCGAAGTCGCGATGCAATGGAATGACTCGTATCAAGAAAGCATGTATTGCTATACGAACAACATTCCGCAGAAAGACGGCGGCACCCACCTTGCGGGTTATCGCGCAGCACTAACGCGCACGCTGAATAATTACATCGAAAAAGAATTGGCATCGAAGAAGGAGAAGATTCAGACCACCGGCGATGATTCACGCGAAGGACTGACCGCAATCCTTTCCGTGAAATTGCCCGATCCCAAATTCTCCTCTCAGACGAAAGACAAATTGGTTTCTTCCGAAGTGAAGGGCGTGGTTGAATCCGCGGTTGCCGGGCGCCTCGAGGAATTTCTGCTTGAGCATCCGCAAGAAGCGAAGGCCATCGTCAACAAAATTCTCGAAGCGGCCTACGCGCGCGAGGCCGCGCGCAAGGCGCGCGAGATGACTCGGCGCAAGGGCGCGCTCGACATTGCGGGACTACCGGGAAAGCTGGCCGACTGCCAGGAAAAAGACCCTGCGCTATCGGAAATGTTTTTAGTCGAAGGCGATTCCGCCGGCGGCTCCGCGAAGCAGGGCCGCGATCGGCGCACGCAGGCGATCCTGCCGCTCAAGGGCAAAATTCTCAATGTTGAGAAGGCGCGCTTCGACAAAATGCTCGCTTCCGCCGAAGTCGGTACGTTGATCACTGCGCTCGGCTGTGGCATCGGGCGCGATGATTTCAACGTCGACAAGTTGCGCTATCACCGCATCATTATCATGAGCGTGGATGGGAACGATCATGTTTTCGTAAAAGACGAACGCGGCGTGCGCATGGTGCGCATTGGTGCGTTCATCGACAATGGCTTGGAGGGTAAGACTTCGAACGGAAGCGTTGACAAGCTGAGCGGCGAAGGCCTCGGTGAGGTGCTTTGCTTCGGCCTGGAAAATAGCGCAGTTCGCTTCCGCCCTATCAAAGCCATCATCCGGCATCCGCTGGAGGAGAAACTGTTTAAGGTCCGCACGGCCTATGGCCGCACGGTTCGCGTGACCTCGAGCCACAGTGTTTTCGTGCATGATCAGGAAGGAATCAAGTTAAAACGCGGCGCCGATCTACGGATCGGAGACCGGATGGTGGCGCCGGCGCGGATACGCTTTCCCGCGGATGCTCCAACGAGAATCGATTTGCTTCCTGTCCTTCACGCCGTTCCGGAGGCCGCAAAGCAAATCTGGTTGCGCGGCCCCGCGGTTGAGTCTTGGTTTAAAGATGCCGTCCGTGCGAAATGTTCGGGCAATACGCAATTGACCGAATTTCGCGTTGAGATTCCCGCGGAGCTCCGTGCCGAGTTGGCAGGCCGCCGCCGAAAGAGCGGCGTCACAAATCAGGCGCTATGTGCTTCAGTCGGGATTCGCCAACCGGTCACGTTTTATTCATGGGAGAAGGGAGTAACTCGTCCGACCGTGAATCACTTCGACGCCTACTTGCAAGCCATTGGCGCGGACCGCGCGGCAGTGTTGACGCGCGCCCGCATCGCGCCAAGTCGTTTGGATCGCGTTTGGGAAACCCAATACAAGGGCTCCGGGCGCAATCTGGTGCGCGACCAAGTACGTCTTTCCGACCTACAGGCGGAGGACCTTGAATGGTTCTCCGGTCGCCACGATTTGCAGCTGACCCCCGAACACTATGCCCGCAACGGAATTCCGAGATTCCTGCCTGTCGATGAAGATCTGATGGGATTGCTGGGCTTTTATCTTGCCGAGGGTTCCTGTTCCGATCGCGGCGGAATTCGCCTTGCGATTGGAAAGAGCAATCGGCGCTTTGTTAAGGAAATGACGGAGAAGTTCTCGCGGTTGTTCGGCTTGCCCGCTATCGGCTATTCGTCGAATGACAGTTGCGATGACCTGAAGCTCGTGAATCGGGTGGCTTCACTCGCCTGGCAGCACGTATTCGGTTTCTCTAATGTCGATTCGCTCACTAAGCGAATACCCGATCTATTGTTCAATGTTTCTGAGCCCATGAGATTGGCTTTCCTCCGTGGCTATCTCCTCGGTGATGGCACGGTTGCCGAGCGCACAATTTCCTTCGCGACCTCGTCCTACGATATCGCGAGCGGTTTGGTCTATTTGCTCAGTTCGTTGGGCGTGGTTGCCTCAACCTCGGAAATTCAGCCTGACGGCGTCGTCCGCGAGATCAATGGTAGCCCGTGCGAAACCAAGCATGTCCATTGGCAAGTTACCGTCGGGGCGCGAGAAGATCTGCGGCTTCTCCAGCGCGTTTGGCAGGATCATCCACGTGCTTCTCATATCCACGGGTTGCTGAAATCGACCCGCGCAACCGTCAATCGAAGATTCGAGCTGATCGGCGGTGATCTGATGGCGCTGCCCATCAAGTCGATCGAGGAAGTACCCGCCTCCACGGGCTACGTGTACGACTTTTCAGTCGAAGGGGACGAGAACTTCGTCGCCGGCATGGGCGGTATCTGCGTACACAACACAGATGCCGACGTTGACGGAAGCCACATACGAACTTTATTGCTTACGTTCTTCTATCGGCAAATGCCGATCCTCATCGAGCGCGGCCACATCTACATCGCGCAACCGCCCTTGTACAAGGTGAAGAAAGGCAAGCAGGAAACCTACGTCAAGGACGATCTAGAGTTGAATGCTCTGCTGCTGAACACGGCCGTGGATGGCGCCGCACTGCATGTCAATGCCGAGGCGCCGTCGCTCTCCGGCTTAGGGCTGGAGTCACTGGCGCGGAAGTACGTTGAGGTGCAGAGCATCGTCGCGCGCTGGGCGCGCCGTTATGACGGTCGCTTTCTCGAGCAGCTGCTTTATGTTCCCAAACTGACGCCAGAGGCATTCGACCGGGTCGATGTGCTGCGCGATTGGTGCCGAAATTTGGAGCAGCGGCTGAATTCGCTGGATGATGCATCACGACGTTACCGGGTGGTCGTGGACACGCTGCCGGCGGGCGGCCACCGCATCAATCTGCAGCGCTTCGAGCATGGCCTGACATCTGAAAAGCATGTGCCGCGAGAGTTCTTCGACTCCGCGGAATATCTGCGCATCGCTGAACTTGGCGAGACCTTGAGCGACCTGATCGGGCCGGGCGGGTTCGTGCAACGGGGCGATGACAAACTGGAGATCACGAACTTTAAGGCGGCCATGATCTGGCTGTTTGAACAAGCCAAGAAAGGCCAGAGTATTCAGCGCTACAAGGGCTTGGGTGAGATGAACGCGAGCCAGCTCTGGGACACGACTATCAATCCGGAAACGCGCCGGCTCATGCAAGTGCGCATCGAAGACGCCGTGGCCGCCGACGACATCTTCACCACCCTGATGGGCGATGCCGTGGAACCGCGGCGCGAATTCATCGAGAAAAACGCGCTGAACGTGTCGAATCTCGACATCTAAGAAACGCCGCGTGACGCGGCGTTCGCGGCCCCAACACTAGCCATACGCGGATATCGGCTTGTTGACGCCCGCACGGAGCGATTCGGGCACCAAAGAGAGGATTGATGGTGCAGGAACCAAGGGACTCAGCGGCAATCGCGCGGTAAATTGCGTGCCGCTCTCTTGGGTCGAGGTCACCGAAATGCTGCCGTGATGAGCGCGCACGATCTCCGAGCAAATATGCAGGCCGAGACCTAAGCCATTGCGGCTGGCCGACACGGAATGACGCCAAAACGGTTCGAAAATCTTGCTCAAGCTCTCCGGCGGAATAGGCTCGCCGCAGTTCCATACCTCGAGCACCAGGTCGTCCTCATCGGTTCTCGCCTTGATCTCGATCGGGCTATGCGGCTGCCCGTGGGTCAAGGCATTCCCCAAGAGATTCGAGGCCACTTGCTGGAGTCTTCCCAGATCGCAGCGCACCGAACGAGTGACATGAAAGTTCGAAATGATTTTGCAATCCGCTTGGCCATCCTGGAGTTCTTGGACTACCGTCGTCAATCCCTGACTGATGTCCTCGACGTCGGTCAATTCAATGCCTATTCCTCCTCCCAATCTGGCACGCGCGAAGTCAAGCACGTCATCGATCAGCGACGACATGCGATTCGCATTTGTTTTGATTCGCGCCGCCATGTGCGCGAGTGCCGGCTGCTCGAGTCTGCGCGCCAAGAGATCGGAGCTCGCAAAAATCGCCTGCAAGGGATTGCGCAAATCATGGCCGAGAATCGCTATGAACTGCTCGCGAAGTAGTCCTGCGGCTCGTTCATCCAGGAATGCGGTTTTCTCCAGATCGCGCGCCATCAACTGGTCGATTTGCGAGGCGATGACTGAGGACAGGGATTTGAACTTCGACTCGATACCGTCCTCGAAATTCAGGGAAGTCGGATCAAGCGCGCACAACACGCCAAAGTAGCATCCGTTTGCAAGAGTGACCGGCGCCGCAACCCCGCAAGCAATGGAAGAAACCGTCAGCGCTCCAAAGGATTGCTGACCCGAAAGGACGATGGAATTGGGCAGACCCATGGAACCGAGTCCCAGGCGAACAGGCTCCCCGAGACAGAGCTGGTAGGCGGCACCATTGCCGACTGTGCTGACCTGGTGCGCGGCGCAGACCGTCCATACCTCGTCTGTGATGCGCGCCAACAGTGCGACATTTGATCCAGCAATCTCGCTGGCAAGCCGAAGCAGCGTTGCGATTGAGTCGCTTCCGGCAACGGTTGCCACCGCCGCATTCATTGCTTTTGCGTGCATGATCACCCCTCTTGCCCGCCTAGGCGGACGTGCATTTCAAATACCGACGCTTGCTCTTTTAGCGAGACCGATCACAAGAGGACTCGCAGCGCCAGAACGCGAGGACGATCAGCAAAATACGAAGCCAAACACGCGGTGTCTGTGCGTTACCCAACATAGTGTAGGATTTCGCCTACAGGGATGGGACAGGCGGTTTTCGCCGTGAATTCAACCAGAATTGGCTATAGCAGGCAGGCTTGCGACCCGCAAGCATCAGGGCATTGCGCCCATGATCATCGCCCGACCAAACGCTGCAGCTGCTCGGTGTACCTCGCCCCTTGTACACCGATCCTAGAGACGGTGTCGCCGAGGTCGCGCAGATCATCCGCCGAGAGATCGAGCGATACGGCGCCGATATTCTCCTCGAGGCGATGCAGCTTGGTCGTGCCCGGAATGGGAACAATCCAGGGTTTCTGAGCCAAGATCCACGCCAGCGCGAGCTGCGCCGGCGTGGCGTGCTTGCGCGCGGCGATCTCACTGAGCACATCGACCAACACCTTGTTGGCCTTGCGCGCGTCGGCCGCAAAGCGCGGTATGTTGTTGCGGAAGTCCTTGCTGTCGAACGTGGTGCTCTCATCGATTTTTCCGGTCAGAAAGCCCCTGCCGAGCGGGCTGAACGGAACGAAGCCAATGCCCAACTCTTCAAGCGCGGGGAATACCTCCTTTTCGGGCTCCCGCCACCACAGTGAGTATTCGCTCTGCAGCGCCGTTACGGGTTGAACTGCATGTGCGCGACGGATCGTTTTGACGCCCGCCTCCGAGAGACCGAAGTGTTTGACCTTTCCTTCCTCGATCAATTTCTTCACCGCGCCCGCGACATCTTCGATGGGCACCGCCAGGTCGACACGGTGCTGGTAGAACAGATCGATCGACTCTACCTTGAGGCGCTTCAGTGAGGCCTCCGCGACTTCGCGGATGTGTTCGGGCCGGCTGTCGAGACCGGTCTGTTTGCCCGCTTCGATTTTGAATCCGAACTTGGTGGCGATTGCGACCCGGCCGTGGAATGGCGCCAGTGCCTCGCCCACCAATTCTTCGTTGGTGTAGGGTCCGTAGATCTCGGCGGTGTCGAAGAAGCTGATCCCGCGATCGACCGCCGCTCGGATCAAAGCGATCATCTCGTTTTTGTCGCCGGGCTGCCCGTAACCGTGGCTCATGCCCATGCAGCCAAGTCCCAGGGCCGAGACCTCCAGATTGCTCTTTCCGAGTTTGCGCTTTTGCATGCTAAAAACCTTGGTTGGCTGGCCTCGTGTTGCCATATTCAACCCACAGGCCACGAAAGGGAAGTCTAGGGCTCTTAGATGATCGCGCCCACCCAGGGGAGTTCCCTTGCCTGGCGCGGTCATCAACGCTTAAGAAAATCCTCCAGCACCTTGCGATACTTTTCCGGTTCCTCGTACGCCGGCAGATGACCGCTCTTTTCGAAGAAGACCAACTGCGCCCCGGGTATCGCGTGCGCCATGCGCCACGCGGTGAGTGGCGCGACGTTCATGTCATAGCGGCCGGTGATCACCAATGTCGCGAAATGAAAGTCCCCTAGCTTTGCAGTGAGATCCAGATTCTCCGTCGCTTGTTGAACCGCGCCGCCGACCGCAGGCTCGAAGCCGAGATCTCCCATGTGCGCAAGGTAGGCATCGCGCATTTCCGTGGAGTAAAATATCTGGCGAAAGTGATTGACCAAACCCGCTTGCGCCGCAGCCCGTGGATCGGCCGCGAGCTTTTTGGCTTCCGCCTGGCCTTCCTCCTCGCGATCCGGAAAAACTTGGGGAAGCAGATGCACCATGCCTTTCCACGACGGTGCGGCCGAATCGGACAAGATCAGGCGTGCGACGTGTTCTGGATGAGCGGCGGCGTAGGCCATCGCGATCATTCCACCGTAGGAGTCTCCCAGGACCGCGATATGCTCGAGCGTCAGTGTGCGACGGATGGCATCGAGATCGGCAACTTGCGCCTCCATGGTTTGCGGTGCATTGGGTTGCATATGCTTGGAGGCTCCGGTGCCGCGTTGATCATAGAGAACGACCAAGCGGTGCGCCGCTACGCGCTGCCAAAGATCGTTCTGCATCATGTAGGCGTGGGAAAGCCCCGGGCCGCCGTTGACGGCAATGACGGGAATCTCCGCGCCGGGTACGCCAAAGGTCTCGTAGCCTAAGTCGACCTCCTGCGTGTGAACCGATCCTGTGCGATGGGCAACCTGCGCCCACAAGGCGGCCGGCATAAGCATCGCCAATGCAAACAAAAGCTTTGTCATAGGAATCCCGGTGAAAATATCCGTCAGGCCGCCGGCAGGGCGCGGCTCAACCCAGCCATCGGATCGCGCCGGTGCTGATGTCGTGCATGGCGGAGACGATTTTGACCTGGTGTTCCGCAACCTGCGCGGCGAGCAACTCGCTGTGGGCAGTCAACAGCGCTGCCGCGTCCCGGGCATTCTGATCTGCGACACTTTGCACGAACTTCTTGTTCTTGGAGGTGTGATCGCCTTCGCCGACCGCAACTTTGAGAACCGCGGGCCGTATGTTGGCGAGCAGAGCGGTGACGTTGCCCAATTTGACGTCGTCGATGGCTCCTTTGACGGCCCCGCATTCGCTATGGCCGAGCACCACGATGAGCTTGGTACCCAGCACCTTGGTCGCATACTCCAAGCTGCCGAGATTGTCGGTGTTGACGATGTTGCCGGCGACCCGAACGGTAAGGATATCGCCGAGTTGCTGATCGAATACCAATTCCGGAGCAACGCGGCTATCCATGCAGCCCAAAACGGCGGCAAACGGCGCCTGTCCTTGGGCACTGGCCTTGATCTGCGCCATCAAGTCGCAGTGCAGACTGCGTCCGGTGCGAAAGCGTTCGTTGCCTGCCTTGAGGCGTAGCAACGCTTGGTCCGCCGTGGTGGCGGCCTGCGCTTCCTTGGTGGCAACCGCACACAGATCGTCCGGCTGCGCCAAGGCCGCCCCGGCCACAAACAAGCCAGAAAGTGTCAAGAAGTGTCGTCGGGTCGTCATGAATTTCTCCCTGAAATAGCGATGAGTCCGTGTGCGCCGATTGTAGTGCACGCAAACCTCGAGCGTCACCGCTTTAATGTCGACGCGGGTCTGATCCGTTATTCTTGGAACATGACGGTACAGGAAATGATCCGAAAGGGCCGCGAGATCGGCGCGAGCGATTTGCACATCGAAGCGGATAGCGCGCCCGTCGCACGGGTCCGCGGCCAACTCTCGTCAATCGGTCAGCCCATCGCCGGCGCGTCGCTCGTGCACGCGGCGCGGGAGCTTTTGGGCAATGACGCGTGGCCGCAATTCTTGAGCCGGGGTTCGGCGGATGTTTCCCGGACCATCTCCGGTGTGCGCTGCCGCATCAACGTTTTTCAGACCCTGCGCGGCGTGGCGATGGCGGTGCGGCTCCTCAGCGCGTTCCAAAACAACTTGCGGGCCTGCAACCTGCATCCCGATTTGAAGCGGCTGACGGAAATGACGACCGGCTTGATCGTCATCTCGGGGCCGACGGGCAGCGGAAAATCTACGACGTTGGCGGCACTGGTCGAGGAGATCAACTCCTCCAGCGCCCGTCATATCATTACCATCGAAAGCCCGCTCGAATACGTCTTCACCAACCGACGCTCCTTCATCCGCCAGCGGGAAGTACCGACCCATTCCCCCAGCTACGAGCAGGCCTTGGTCGACGCCTTGCGCGAGAATCCCGATGTTCTTGTCATCGGCGAAATGCGCACGCCCGAAGTCATGCGCCTCACATTGAGCGCGGCGGAGACGGGGCACCTGGTCATCGCGACCATGCACTCGGCTACCTGCGCCGAAGCGCTCACGCGCATGTGCATGTCGTTCCCCGCGGAAATCCAGGGCGGCATCCGTGCGCAGCTCGCGGATTGCTTTGTCGGCATCGTCTGCCAGCGCTTGGATTTCCTGGCCGACTTTCGTCTCCGCGTTCCGGTCTGTGAAATTCTGCTGCCGAGCGCCGCCTCCAAGGGGACGATTCGCGGCGGTCAATTCAGTCAGATTGCCAATGTGCTGCAAACCGGCGGCGAGACCGGAATGTGGAATTTCGATCGCTACCAACGCTGGGTGGCGCAAAAGAAGGATTGGGTGCAGCCGACGTTGGCGACGCCCTTGCCGGAGGAGCGCGTGGCTCCCGCGCCGCTGAAGATTCAGCGCCAAACCATCACGCCAACCGTGCTGAAGGACGACTCCCTGGAAATATCGATAGACGAAGAAGTCGATCTCGATGCGTTGGCGAAAAGCATCGAGCAGCGCACGCGGCGCGAATAGCCCCGTGCTGAGTCACGAGTTCTTCGTCGCGACGATCCGCACCATGCCGCCGGCCGTGATATCGCGCTTTACGCTGAATCCCAAGGCCGAAAGTTTGACCATGACCCACGCCGGCGCGAGCCGCAGCTTGGGGTAACTGCTGACCGCCTGACGCCAGCTGCCGTGCTCTTTCTCGTGCAGCAGATCGTGAACCATGACCTGATGGCTTTGATACTCGAGAAAGCAGGTCAAGATCCGTGACTCGTCCGCACGGACCAAAATAAAACGCTGGTCTCCCTCCAGTTCGACGGTGGCGTAATCGCGGAAGGTCGCAACGAATACGCCGCCCCGCGGCAGCGCACCGGCCACCGCCGTCAGCAGTGAGTCAACGGCCGACAACGCCGGCAGGTGCGTGAGCGTGTCGCCCATGCACACGATGACCTGGACTTGTCCGGGCACGAAGCGGCGGAATTCCAACAGATCGCCATGGTGGATGGTGATCGGCAGAGATCCACCGCGTGACTTCAATTCGTCGAGCAGCGCCTGGCAGTTGTCGATGGCAACGACCTCGAAGCCGCGCCTCGCCAATCCCAAGGCGTGCAATCCCAATCCGGCCCCGAGATCGACCGCCACGCCGCGAGGGCCGGTGCCGCCGCTTATTTGCGCGCCTGTCGGCAGCGGCAGATCATCAATCTCCCGCGCGCCGCGCGCGAAAGCCGCGTCCAAGTCGCCCAGCATCCAAGAATAGACCGGCCCGAGATGCGTCTTGTAGTGAGCTGCCGATGTCGTCATCGCGAAAGCGATTTATTCCAACTGCAGATCGCGCATTGCCGGGGTCGCGAAGGCAACGCCGCCGTCGACCGTTACGGTAGACCCGATGACATAGTCGCCGGCACGCGAGGCCAGGAAAATCGCGGCACCCGCCATGTCCTCGTCCGTACCGATTCGTCGCGCGGGAATACGCTTGGCAACTTCATCGCCGCGGTCGCGCGCTTCGCGGTTCATGTCGGACTTGAACGCGCCCGGGGCAATGGCCGTGACGTAGATGTTGTCCTTGACCAGTCGTGCCGCCATCAGCCGCGTGAGCTGAATGAGACCGGCCTTGCTGGTCACGTAAGAATAGGTTTCGCGATGGGTTAGATAAATCCCATCGATGGAGGCAATGTTGATGACCTTGGCGGGCCGGGCGGGCGAGGCTGCTTTGCGCAACGCCGGTGCCATCGCCTGCGTCAGAAAGAACGGCGTCTTGGCGTTCAGATTGAGCACCTTGTCCCAACCCTCCTCGGGAAATTCGTCGAACGCCGCGCCCCACGCCGCGCCGGCATTGTTGACGAGAATGTCCACCTTCGGTTCCTGCGCCATCACGGCCGCCGCGAGTCCCTTGGCTCCTGCAACCGTGGACACATTCATGGGTATGGAAATGCAGGTCCCGCCGTCTTTGGATAGTTCTTTCGCAGTCTCATTACACGCGTCGGCCTTGCGCGCCGAAATATAAACCTTGGCGCCCTGGGCGATGAAGCCCTCCGCAATCATCTTGCCGATGCCGCGCGATCCGCCCGTGATCAGCGCAACCCGTCCCTTGAGCGAAAACAGGTCCTTCGTATTCATGACGGGCGATCCTCGAGAGTTATTGGGGGCCGCCATTCTAGCCCAAGCGGCAGCGCCGCTAAGTAGCCGCCGGCGGCCTTTCCTTCGGCCACCGCTCGTGGCACAGCGCCAGAAATCGCGTTCCCGCCTGCGACATCGGCTGGTGCTTCAGGCTGTATGCGCCGACCTGGCGGTCGATGCTGCCGTAGGGCAGCCCCTCGACGGGAATCAATTGCGGCGGCACCTCGGTGAGCAGGTCCGAAACATAAGTAACGCCTTTGCCGTCGGCGACCAGGGCCAGCCGCAACTCCATATGGCTCACCTCCCACACCGAGCCGAAGGCATCGCGCAAGCGTTCCCCGGTGGAGCGGCGCGCAGTCTCGTCGAGAAACGAAGTCACCAGCGGCAACTCGCGCATGGTGCTGACGGCGTCCCGCGCCAACGCAGCCCGCGCCGGATGATCGCGCGCGATCATGAGGCGGCGGGTTTCCGAAAAGCACGGATGCAGCGCGAAGTGCGCCGGCATGTTGTGATGAAAGGGTCCGAATCCCAGTTCCCATCGACCCTCGGCAACGCCGTGCACGATCTCGCGGCTCGGAGCGACGACGACTTTGAGTCGCGTCAGCGGATTGCGCTCGCAGAATTCCTTGAGCAGCGCAACACCGATGCGCGAGTTCGCCGCCGGCGAGAGTGCCAGCGACAGCGTCGAGAGGGCGCCGGTTTTGATCTGAACAATATCCGCGAGCGCCTCACGTTCCTCATTCAATGTCGTTTGTGCAAATCGCAGCAGCCGGATGCCGGCCTCGGTCGGCCGCGGCGGATTGCCCCGGCGCAACAAACTCGTGCCCAATCGATGCTCCAGATTCGCGATGGTTTGGCTTACGGCCGATTGCGACAGGTCCAGCCGCTCAGCCGCACGGCTGAAACCGCCGGCTTCGATCACGGCGTGAAAGCAGCGCAGCTCATGACGTTCGATCTGCATGCCTGCAGGATAGGCTATCCGCGTCACTGATACTTCTATCACTTCCGCTTTCTGGCCTTGGAGACCGGAAGGGTTTCTACTTGATCCATCGCAGGTTGAATCATCGGAGGCGGCCATGAACGCGGTGGTCGATATCAAGAAGGGTCTGGAAGGCGTGGTGGTGGACAGCACCTCGATTTCCTTGGTCGATGGCGACGCGGGGCGCCTCTACTATCGCGGAATTCCAATCGAAAGACTGGTCAAGTATCCCTTTGCCGCGGTCGCGCACCTGGTTGTGTTCGGCGATCTGCCGGACGCTGCACGGCTGCAGGAATTCGAAGATTTCTTGTGGAACGCGGGGCGATTGCCCACGGAGCTTGCCGGCAGCCTCGAGAAACTGGCGCGACTGAACGCCCATCCCATGGCGACCCTCCAGGCCGCGATGCCGCTGCTGACTTTTGCGCCGCCCACACAGAAATTCGGCCGGACCGACGATGAACAGGAGGCATTGGTGGCCGCCGCCCGCTTGCCGGCCGCCTACGCCCTGCTGCTCGCATTGCGCAAGGGCCAACGACCCACTGAGTACCCCGACACCCGTCGCTACGGGGAACGCTTCCTGCAGCTGGCGCATAACCGCACACCCTCGGAAAAGGAGATCCGGGTTTTCGAGCAAACCCAAATCCTGCAGATCGATCACAGTTTCAACGCCAGCACCTTCACGGCGCGCGTGGTGACCTCGACCCTGGCGCCCCCCGCATCGGCGTTGTCGGCGGCGATGGGTTCGCTTTATGGCCCCTTGCACGGCGCCGCCGATCAGGGCGCGCTCGAAATGGCCCAGGTAGTGGGCGATCCCAACCGAGCCGCCGATTTCGTGACCGAAAGCCTCGCCAACGGGCGGCTCGTCATGGGCATGGGCCATCGGGAATACCGCGTCGTTGACCCGCGTTCGAGGATCGTCAAGACGCTGGCCGACGAGATCGCTTCGACGGCCGGCGAGAAGCGTCTCCTCGAGACTTTGAAGGCCGTTGACGAAGCCTTTGTCGCGCAGACCGCGCACAAGAAGCGCTCGCTGCGCGCCAATCTGGAATTCTATAAGGGCGTCGTCTATCTGGCGCTGGGTTTGCCCAAGGAATTCTTTACCGCGACCTTCGCCAGCGCGCGCATATTCGGCTGGTCGGCCCACATCGTGGAACAACGCAAGGACAACCGGATCGTGCGGCCGTCGGCAAACTACATAGGCCCTGCTCCCCAACCCGATTAGTTTTTAAGCGCCGGACTCATTCCGGTAACATCCAGGGCATGTTGTTTTCGGAAACTCTGGCGTCAATACAGCCGCGCGACGGCGGTTGGCGGGCTGTCATCGGCGAGGATTGGTCCCAGGGCCGCGCAACTTTCGGCGGCATGGTCGCTGCCCTCGGCAATGAAGCGATGCGCCGTCTGGTGCCCATGGATCGTGCGTTGCGCGGCTTGGACACCACTTTCGTCGGACCTGCGCTCGCCGGCGAGGTCAACATGGACGCCGAGATTTTGCGCGTCGGCAAGGCCGTCACCATTGCCCGCGCCCGGCTTTGGAGCGACGGCAAGATTGCCGCAGCCCTGACCGGCGTCTATGGCGCGGCGCGCGCCGCGGCGCTGTCGCTCACGCCAACGGTCGAAGCCGGCGTGCGCGCCGCCTTGGACTCCCCGGAGCGCGCCGGCGTCGACATGGGCGGGCCATCCTTCGTGCGGCATTTCGGCTACCGTTGGGCCGAAGGCGCGCGACCCTTCACCGGTTGCAGCTCGCGCACCGCGAAAATCTACGTTCGTCACCAAGACCCCGCACCCCTCACCGAGTCGCACGTCGTGGCGCTGATCGACTCGATTCCTTCAGTGGTCTTGCAGCTCATGAAAACGCCCGCGCCGTCCAGCTCGCTCACCTGGACGGTGCAGTTTCTTCGCCATGACTACAGCTTCGCGCCCGACGCATGGTGGCGTATCGATGCGGAGGTCAATTCCGCCGGCAGCGGATATTCCTGCGAATCCTGTGTATTGATTGACCCCGCCGGCGCACCCGCGGCTGTCGCCCGGCAAATGGTGGCAGTGTTTGGATAAGAAGGCACTGACGGTTGCGGTCCACACGGAGTGCGGCAATTGCGGCGCCACCCTGATGGGCCCGTACTGCTTCGACTGTGGTCAACACCGGCACGAGAGCGCGCGCTCTGTTTCCGCGCTCTTCGAAGATGCCTGGCATGTCGCGACCCATGTTGACGGCCGGTTCTGGCAGACTCTGTACATCCTGCTGTTCAAGCCGGGCAAGCTTACGAGGGAATACTTCGCGGAGCGGCGGGCGCGATATCTTCCGCCGGTGCGTCTGTATCTGGTCTTGAGCGTGCTGTTTTTCGGGTTCGGTCTGATCACGCCGACCATGAGTAGGGCGCCGCCGAGCGATGCGCCGGCCGGCGCGGCGGCGCCGAAGAAATCGCACGTCACCTTGTTTGATATTGCCAATTGCGACGAACTCCACTCCTCGTTTACCTGGTTGCAAAATGCTTTGCGCGAGTCCTGTGTTCGCAATAAGGAAGACCACGGTGCGTCGGTTGAACACGCCTTCCTCGCCAACATGCCAAAAATGATGTTCGTATTCGTGCCGATGATGGCGCTGGTGATGCTGGTCCTGTATTGGCGGCCGCGGCGCTACTACGTAGAGCATTTGGTGTTCTTCATACACAACCATGCGGCGATATTCTTGCTGCTTCTGATTCAAGCGCTGCTTTCTTGGATCGCGGCCTGGCTGGCCTGGCGCGCCTTCAAAGAATGGGTCTTCGTGATCATCAGTCTCTATAGCGTCTGGTACGTGTACCGCGCCATGCGGGTCTACTATGGCCAGGGGCGACTGCTGACTTTCGCCAAACTCTGCGTCGTCAGCTTCACCTACCTGATTGGATTCTCCTTCACGGTGGCGGCAGCGGGACTCCTCAGCGTGATCACCGCGTAAGCATAATCATCCCGCGAGGTTCACCAAGGCTACTTCCCGACGAATATGCTCTTCGGCAGCTTCACGTGCACGCCGACGTTCGGTTTGTCCACGAGCTGCGTGATCGCGACGTTGCCGGCGATGCTGACCAGCTGATAGGCCTGGTGCCGCGTCAATTTCTTTTCCGCCACCAGAAAATCGATCATTTCCTGAATGGCCGTCTTGGTGGCGATGACAAGATCGGGATCGGTCGCCATGCTGATGTAGTCGGTCGCGGTTTCGGCGCGCGGCCATTTCAACTTCATGTCCTTGCGCACGGTCAGCTGCAAGCGCCCGCGCAGCGAGGTTTCGATCGCTGTTTGATCGACCTCGCCATCGCCCTGCGCCACATGGCCATCGCCGATCTCGAACAAGGCGCCGCGGGCAAACACGGGAATGTAAAGCGTGCTGCCGGCAACCAGCTCGCGATTGTCCAAGTTGCCGGCGTGGCGTCCCGGCGGATTGCTGCTGAGGCGACCCATCTCCGGTTCCGGCGCAATACCTAGGCTGCCGTAGAAAGGCTTGAGCGGAATCACGATGCTGGGCAGGAATCCCGCCGTCATTTTCTTGCGATCGAGCTGAATGATCTTGGAAGGTACGCCGGTTTCGCAGTTCTCCGGCAGGTAGCCGCTGCAGCCGTTGTAACCGTAGTCGATCGGCAGCTCGATCGAGAGGATTTTGACCTCCAGCACATCCCCGGGTTCGGCGCCTTCGACATAGACCGGACCTGTCAAAATGTGGCCCCCCGGGCCGCGTCGCTCGCCCGTCACCTCGTTCACGATGGCTTTGAGCGACGCCTGAATCTTGTCGTCCGGCACGCCGGCCTTGGCCAATCCCGTCGGCGTGTTGGTGAGCAGCGTATCGACGTCGATGATGTCGCCGGAGTCGATCCGCAGCACCGGCGGCGCATCCGCCCAGTAGTAACCGTAGGCCACGGTCGCCGGTGTAGCCTCGAGACGATGCGTTTTCGGCGGGTGAGCCAACGCGCTCGCGCCGGCAAGGGAGAGCAGGGTCGAGAAGGCGATGAGGATTATTTTCATGGGAGTATTACGCTATCACAATGGTGCTCGCTGATCGTTCCGAAAGATTACCTCGGCCGCGACATAACCACTATTATTCGCACAGAAAATTACCAACACGATTATTTGGGGGAACGCATGATCAAGCAACTGCAATTCGCCGCCTTGTCGCTCCTGATGTTAGCGACGGGCTTGAGTTCTGCCGCGGGCAAGGCCGGCAACGATTCGAAGTCGGCAGCGCCGCTGAATCTAACGATTTATCACATCGAAGGACGGCGCTCGGAGCGCATTGTCTGGCTGTGCGAGGAGCTCGGGGTGCCGTACAAGTTGGAATACAAGCGCGGCGACATCGCGGCTTCGATGAAAACCATTCACGATGTGAGCCCCTTGATGCCGGTCGCGCCCACGGTGCGCATCGGCGATCAAGTCATGGTTGAATCGGGTGCGATTATCGAATTGATTCTTGCCCGCGCAGGAAACGGACGCCTGGAGCCTGCGGTCAACTCCCCGGACTATCCTTATTATCTACAGTGGATGCACTTTGCCGAAGGCTCGTTTGCCGCACGCGCGATCGCGGATTATCGCGTCGCCCTGATCCAAGGCAAGCCCAAGACACCGACCGGCGGCTACAAGCTGGTGGACACCGAGGGCGTACTGGCATTCATGGAGGACTTCTTGAGCAAGCATCCCTACTTCGGCGGGTCCGCTTTTTCGGCCGCGGATATCATGATGGTATTCCCGACCGATCTCACCGAGGCGTTTAATATCGCGGATCTGACCCCTTATCCGCACATCGTTGCGTGGCGCGCCAATGTGCAGGGCCGCCCCGCGTATAAAAAGATGCTTGAAGTTGCACGGCCTGATGGCGTGCCGGGGATGCCGAAACCATTGCCCAAGACCTGAGCGCGGCGCGCAATGCGACGCGCAACGAGGTAAATTGCGCTGAGCCAGGGCTTCGACGGCTTTCGGAGCCTGGCTCTTTTATGCGCCTATTTTTTCTTCGCCTTGTTCAGGTTTTGCTGCACCCGAAGCTTTACGATTCTGGCGACCAACGAGTAGGGCATCGGCTCAGCGAGCGGGAATTTCAAGTTCCCTTTTGGGCCCGCGTACTTTGCCAGGGCGGCTTTGAGCTTCGCATCGCCCCGGATCGGCGGGAACATCCCAATGTGATTCTTGAAGGCCGCGAAGTAGACCAGAACGCCGTGCAGTACGAACGCGGGCATCCGATAACTAATGGTTTCCTCAGTCTCCGGCGGCGCCGCTCGTTTAATGGTGGATCGTAATTTTCTCAAGATGGCGCGCGCTTCCGGCGGGCACGCCGCAATATATTGGTCGACGCTCGCTGGTTTGACCCGCGCAGCCGCCATGCTAGGCCGCTCCGGCCGCTGCGCCCTGCGCAATCCGCGCAAGCCCCGCTTCGATCGACCGCCTGACCTCATCATTGAGCTCGCGTGGATCCTTGCCGGCGGCGTCGATCGGTTCGCCGATCACCACACGAATGGTTCCGGGTTTCTTGATGATGCCGCGCCTGACCCAAAAGTCGGAGGCGTTATGCGACAGGGGCACCACGAATTTGCCCGTCTCGGTGGCGAGCAGCGCGCCGCTCACGCCGTATTTGCGCGTCTCCCCCGCCACGACGCGCGTGCCCTCGGGAAAAATGATGATCCACAGACCGGCGGCCAACCGCTCTTTCCCCTGCTCGATGACTTGGTTTACCGCCCGGTGTCCCGCGCCTCGATTGATCGAGATGGGACGCAGGAGTTTTAAGCCCCAGCCAATCAGGGGAATCCATAACAACTCGCGCTTGAGCACCCAGACTTGCGGCGGAAAGATCAGAAACTGGGCAATGGTCTCCCACGCGGAAGTGTGGTTGCTCATCACGATGTGATTGCCGGCGGGAATCCGTTCGCGGCCTTGCACGGTGAAGTTCAAACCGCATACCTTGTTCAACAGCCAGAACTGCAGCCGTGCCCAGGTCCGCGCGATCGCGAACTGCGTCCGGTACGGCGACCAGAAACACAATGTCATGAACCCGCCGAACGCCAGGGCGGACACCATCATGAACGCGGTGAAGAACAGAGACCTCAATAGCAGCATGCGCTGGAGCCTGTCTTTGCTAGCCGGGCAAGCGCGACAGGTCAGCGACGCCGCCCAGCAGGACCTGTACATCGCGCAGCAGCGCCAGGCGGTTGTTGCGCTTGGCGGCATCTTCATCCATCACCATGACGCGATCGAAAAAATCATTCACCGGTGCCCGCAATCCCACCAGCGCTTGCAGGCTGTCCGCGTAACGCCGTTGTCGGGTCGAATCGAGCACAGGATCGCGCAACTCGGTCAATGCCTGATGCAGTGCGCGTTCAGCCTCCTCGCTCAGGGCCTGTGGATCGACGACCCAATCGCGGCTCACTTGGGTCTTCTTGAGTATATTCGCGATGCGCTTGTTGATCCCGGCGAGCACGATCGCGTCCGGTAACAATAGAAAGTCCTTCAGGGCCGCGAGCCTTGTGACGGCATCCAGCGGTGAGCGCGGGCGGTTGGCCAGCACCGCGTCGAGCATCTCTGGGGTCGTCCCGGGCTGCTCGAGCAGCATTCCACGCAAGCGCTCAGCGATGAAATCGTAAACCTCGTCGGCCACGCCGGCGCGCTGCACCGGCTGCGCGGCCGCGGCCGCCGCCAGTACCTCGAGCAAATCAATTTCCAAGCGCGACTCGAGCACGATACGCAAGATACCCAAGGCGGCTCGGCGCAGGCCAAAAGGATCCTTGGTGCCCGTCGGCCGTTGCTCGATGGCAAAGATTCCCGCCAGCGTGTCGATCTTGTCGGCGAGACTCAAGGCTTGACCAATTTTCGTCGACGGCAACGCATCGCCGGCATAGCGGGGACGATAGTGCTCCTCGATGGCGACCGACACATCGCGGGGCAGCCCTTGCGCTTCGGCGTAGTAACGCCCCATCGTGCCCTGCAACTCCGGAAACTCACCCACCATGGCGGTCATCAAGTCCGCTTTGGCGAGTTCCGCAGCTTGGAGGATATCGGGGCCGGCACCGATGTGGCTGCCGATGAGCTGCGCCAGTCGAGTCACACGCGCGGTTTTTTCCGCATAACTGCCCAGCTTGGCCTGAAACACCACACCGGACAGCCGGGCGGCATGGGCCTGCAAAGAAATTTTGCGGTCTTGCTCCCAGAAGAACGCGGCGTCGCTGAGGCGCGGACGCACCACGCGCTCGTTGCCCTCGCGCACTTTCGAAGGGTCGCGGCTTTCGATATTGCTGACGGTGACAAACCAGCCGGAAAGCTTTCCATCGGGCCCCTGCACCGCGAAATAACGTTGGTGATCCTGCACGGTCGCAATGACCACTTCGCGCGGCAGGCTCAAGAAACGTTGCTCGAATTGACCGGTGAGCGGTACCGGCCACTCCACCAGGGCGGTGACCTCGTCGAGCAGCGCATCGTCAATCAACGCCGAGCCTCCGACCTGCGCCGCGGCCGCCACGACGCCTAAACGAATCATCTCGCGGCGTTTGGCGAAGTCGGCAATAACCTTGGCGCGACGCAGCTTCGCCTCATAGCCCTTCGCGCTCTTCAGAGAAATGGGCTTGGGGTGGTGGAACCGATGCCCCGACGTGATGCGTCCGGATTGCAGGCCCAACAATTCAAGCGCTACGACCTCATCGCCGTAGAGCAGCACCACCGAATGCACCGGTCTGACGAACTCGGCGCTGTGTGCACCCCAGCGCATGCGTTTCGCGATCGGTAGCGTCGCGATGGCCTGCGTTAAAATATCCTTGAGCAGTGCGGTCGTTGGCGCCCCATGCTCGGTGCCGCGAAACTGCAGCCACGCGCCTTTTTCCGTGGTGAGCTTGGACAGCTCGGCGACGGCGACTCCGCAACTCTTGGCAAAAGCCGTCGCGGCCTGCGTGGGCGCGCCCTGCGCATCGAAAGCCGTGGCCAGCGGAGGCCCGCGCCGCTCCACTTGCCGGTCCGGCTGGCGTTCCGCCAGTTTCTCGATCCATACGGCCAGCCGGCGCGGTGTCGCGAAGCCGTGAATCTCGCCATGCGCGATCGCCGCCGCCTCGAGGCCTTTGCGGAAGGCCTCGGTGAGCGCGCTGGACAGCGCCGGCAAGGTGCGCGGCGGCAGCTCCTCTGTGCACAGCTCGAACAGCAGGTCCTTGCTCATCCGGCCACTCGTTCTTGGGCGCTGTTCTTGAGCAGCGGAAACCCGAGCGCTTCGCGGCTGTCCCGATAACCTTCGGCGACGCCGCGCGCCAAGGTTCGCACCCGCAGAATATAGCGCTGGCGCTCGGTGACCGACACGGCATGGCGCGCGTCCAGCAAATTGAAGGCATGCGACGCCTTGACCATTTGCTCATAGGCAGGAAGAACCAATTTGTCCTTGAGCAGCAGTTGGCAGGCCGCTTCGCAGGCGCCGAACTCCACCGCTAGCACCGCGGTGTCGGCCTTCTCGAAGTTATAAGTGGACTGCTCCACTTCGTTCTGATGGAACACGTCGCCGTAGGTCACGGTGCCGAACGGCCCATCGGTCCAGACGATATCGAAAATGCTTTCTTTGCCCTGGATGTACATGCCGAGGCGCTCGAGTCCATACGTGATCTCGCCCATCACCGGCCGGCAGTCGAGTCCCCCCACCTGTTGGAAGTAGGTGAACTGGGAAACTTCCATGCCGTTGATCCACACTTCCCAACCCAAGCCCCACGCGCCCAGAGTCGGTGATTCCCAATTGTCCTCGACGAAGCGAATGTCGTGCGTCAACGGATCGAAGCCGAGATAGCGCAGCGAAGCTAAGTACAACTCCTGAAAGTTGTCCGGCGAGGGCTTGATGCAAACCTGGAACTGATAGTAGTGCTGCAGCCGAAAGGGGTTATCGCCGTAACGCCCGTCGGTTGGACGGCGCGAGGGCTGCACGTATGCGGCGCTCCAGGGCTCCGGGCCCACGGCGCGCAGAAAGGTCGCGGAATGGAAGGTCCCCGCCCCCATTTCCATATCGTAGGGTTGCAACACGATGCAACCTCGGTCGGACCAGTATTTCTGCAGCGCAAAAATTAGATCCTGAAAAGTACGCGGAGGCGCAGGAGCGTGACGCATGAATGCTCGCGGAACAAAGTCAGCGAGTATAGCGACGCCGCCTGGAGGTGTCGTGAGCTTCCCGACGCACTCATTTGGCTCACCGCCTGCAAAAGATCCCGGGATTTCGCGTAGTTTGAGTTTCTCGCGGCGCTCTGCACCACTATGGCGCGTGAATTTCTGTGATTTGATCCATAATGAGGCGCGCAGGCGGCGCGGCCATTGCAAGTGCTTGATCTCGCTGCTGCCGCAAATGGCACATTAGCTGCATTGCCCAAGAGCCCCGGGCTGGCCGGGTCACTGTACACCCAACGCGAGGACGCAAATGACTCCCGCCGATGTTCTGAAATTCATCAAAGAAAAAGACGCGAAATTCGTCGATCTCCGCTTTACTGACACGATTGGCAAGGAACAGCACGTAACCATCCCCACGCGGCTGGTGGATGAGGGGTTTTTCAAGGACGGCAAGATGTTCGATGGATCTTCCATCGCCGGATGGAAGGGCATCAATGAGTCGGACATGATTCTGATGCCGGATCCGTCGACCGCGATCATTGATCCGTTTTACGAGGAGACGACGCTCAATCTGCGCTGCGATGTGATCGAACCGATGACTATGCAGGGCTACGGACGCGATCCGCGCTCCTTGGCCAAGCGCGCCGAAGCGCATTTGAAAGCTTCCGGTATCGCCGACTCGGCACTCTTCGGGCCGGAAAACGAGTTCTTTATTTTCGACAACGTCACGGTCAGTTCCAGCATGAACGGCTGTGCGTACGAGGTCGACTCTTACGAAGGCGCCTGGAACTCCGGCAAGGCGTACGAAGAAGGCAACCGCGCGCACCGTCCCGGTGTGAAGGGCGGCTACTTCCCGGTTCCCCCGGTGGATTCACAGCAAGACATCCGCACCGCCATGTCGATGGCCTGCGAAGAAATGGGTTTGAAATTCGAAGTTCATCATCATGAAGTGGCGACCGCCGGCCAGGGCGAGATCAACGTCGCGGCGAACACGCTGACCAAAAAAGCCGATGAGGTGCAGATTCTGAAATACGCGCTTCAGAACGTCGCTCACGGATACGGAAAAACCCTGACTTTCATGCCTAAACCCATCGTGGGCGACAACGGCAACGGCATGCATGTGCACCAGTCGCTGCAAAAGGACGGCAAGGCATTGTTCGCGGGAGACAAATACGGCGGTCTCTCGGACATCGCGTTGTACTACATCGGCGGCATCATCAAGCACGCGCGCGCGATCAACGCCTTCACCAACGCCAGCACGAATAGCTACAAGCGCCTGGTGCCGGGATTCGAAGCGCCCGTGAAGCTCGCGTATTCCGCGCGCAATCGTTCGGCCTCGATCCGCATTCCCTGGATTTCCAACCCCAAGGGCCGGCGCATCGAAGTGCGTTTTCCCGATGCCACGGGCAATCCTTATTTTATGTTTGCCTCCATGCTGCTGGCTGGACTCGATGGCATTCAAAACAAGATTCATCCCGGCGATCCGGCCGACAAGGATTTGTATGACTTGGAGCCGGAGGAAGACAAGAAAATTCCAACCGTTTGCCATTCGCTCGACATGGCGCTCGATTACTTGGACAAGGACCGTGGCTTCCTGAAGGCGGGCGGCGTGTTCACCGATGATCTGATCGACGCTTACATCGATTTGAAGATGAAAGACGTGACGCGCTTGCGGATGACCACGCACCCGATCGAAATTGAGATGTATTACAGCTTGTAATCGGGAGCCTCTCTTAAGAGGCCCCGTTGGGTGCTTAGGCCTTAAGGTGACGGCGGTCACGCCGTCGTCACCCCGTTTTGTGGTCGGGAGGCGATAGGTCTATGCTTTGGAATTATGCACCCGCGACAGACATGGTTGGCGATAGGCCTGTTGATGGCCTGTACGGTGCAGGCGGCCGTGATCTACAAGTGGGTGGATGCCGATGGGGTGGTTCACTACTCCGATCAGTCCTCGCCCGGTGCCGAAAAGATCACCACGGCGGGGTCCTCGTCTCCGGCGACCCCAGGCGCGCGCAACGTCACCGGGCCGATCGCGCCCACTCAGAGGGCTGCGGAGAGCGGGCTCAACTACAGCGAATTCTCGATTACTTCGCCGGCACCGGAACAAACCTTTTTCGGCGACGACGTCGTGGCCGTCCACTTGAATCTCAACCCGTCTCTTCGCCCCAATCAATCCATCACCTGGCACTTGAACGGCAAACAGCTGGATTTTCCGCCGAACGCCGTGTCGTTTGCTCTGCCGCGCCTGGATCGCGGCACATATGCGCTGGCCGCCACCATCACGGATCAGCAAACGAGCGAATCGCAGACCAGCAACAGCGTCACCTTTTTCGTGCGTCAGCCCTCGGCGCTGTCGCCGCAGTCGCCACTGCACAAATAGCCCAAAGTTTGCGGCTAACGGATGCCCAGCTTGTCGGCTGAGCTCCAAATCGACACCGTAAGAATCGACGGCACCGAACTGCTCGACGCCATGGTGACCAGCGTTTTCCTGCTGGATCCGCAACTGCATGTTACCTACTTGAATGCCGCCGCGCAGACCTTGCTGGGACTGTCGACCAATCAGGCGCTGGGGCGCTCGATCGCCGAACTGACGCGCGGCGCCGAAAGCCTGCTGCCGATGTTCGACCGCGTGCGCGACGCCGGCGAAGGCGTCGTGCAGCGTGAGCTTGCGTGGTCCGCCCCGGGTGGTGTGGACCGCATCCTCGACTGTGCGGTGACTCAAGTGGTCATGGGAGGGCAGAGTCTGCGGCTGCTGTTGGAGATCGAAGACATCACGCAGCATCGGCGCCTGACGCGCGAGAACGCGTTGCTGGCGCAGTTGGGTGGCAGCCGCTTGATGGTCCGCCAGCTCGCGCATGAAATCAAAAATCCGCTCGGCGGCTTGCGCGGCGCCGCACAACTTCTCGAGCGGGAGCTGTTGGATCCGGCGTTGCGGGAATACACACGCGTGATCATCAGCGAAGCGGATCGCCTCACCAATCTGCTGGATTCCATGTTGGGTCCCGGCCGGCCCCCGTCAAAGCAGTTGATCAATGTGCATGAATTGCTGGAGCGCGTCTATCACTTGCTGCGCAGCGAGGCGCCCGTAGGCGTTGTCATCGATCGGGACTACGACCCCAGTCTTCCGCCGTTGACACTCGATCCGAATCACATCATTCAGGCGATGCTCAATTTGGGCCGCAACGCCATTCAAGCACTCACGGGCGCGCCCGTCGATTCGCCGCGCTTGATCTTGAGAACGCGCGCGGCGACCAATGCCACCCTCGGCGCGCAGCGACACCGGCTGGTTGCCTCGATTCAGTTCGAGGACAACGGCCCGGGCGTACTCAACGAAATTCGCGAGACCATCTTTTATCCGCTCGTTTCCGGCCGCGCCGATGGCTCGGGCTTGGGGTTGGGGATCGCGCAGGATCTGGTCAGCCGTCATGGCGGCTTGATCGAATTCGATAGTGCTCCAGGGAGAACCATATTCGTCATTTCCTTGCCGATGGACTCGGCATGAATATAAAGCCACTGCAAGTCTGGTTGGTCGACGACGACGCATCCATTCGCTGGGTGTTGGAGAAGGCGCTGAAGGGCAGCGGCATGACGGCGAAGTGCTTCGACCAAGCCGACAATGTCTTGACGGCCCTGCGCGGCGATGCGCCCGATGTCCTCATGACCGACATCCGCATGCCCGGCCGCAGCGGCCTGGACCTGCTCAAGGAAATCCAGACCTCGCGTCCGGGGTTGCCGGTGATCGTCATGACCGCGCATTCGGATTTGGACGCGGCGGTCGCGGCCTATCAGGGCGGTGCCTTCGAATACCTGCCCAAGCCCTTTGACATCGACAAAGCGGTCGATCTCGTGCGCCGCGCCGCGCAACAAGCCAATTTGTCGACCGATGCGGAGGCCACCCGGCGCAGCATCCCCGAGTTGCTCGGCCAAGCGGCGTCCATGCAGCAGGTATTCCGCGCGATCGGCAGATTATCCCGGTCCAGCATGACGGTTTTAATTACAGGCGAATCGGGTACCGGCAAGGAACTCGTGGCGCGCGCACTGCACCGCCACAGTCCGCGCTCGAACAAGGCCTTCGTCGCGCTCAACACGGCCGCCTTCACCGCGGACCTGTTGGAGTCCGAATTATTCGGCCACGAAAAAGGCGCCTTCACGGGTGCGGATGCGTTGCGCCGCGGACGCTTTGAACAGGCGGATGGCGGCACGCTGTTTCTCGATGAAATCGGCGATATGTCGCCGGCGCTGCAGACGCGTCTGCTGCGCGTGCTGGCCGAAGGCGAATTCTACCGTGTCGGCGGCCAGACGCCGGTGAAGGTCGATGTCCGCGTCATCGCCGCGACTCATCAGGATCTCGAGATGCGCGTGAAGTCCGGTCACTTTCGCGAGGATCTCCTGCACCGCCTCAACGTGATTCGGATCGAGATTCCGCCGCTGCGCGAGCGGCGCGAGGATATTCCGGAGTTGTTGCGCCATTATCTATCGGTCGCGGGGCAGGAACTTGGCGTCGAGCCCAAATTGATGACGGGGCCTGCGGAAACCGCGCTCGTCACCTTTGATTGGCCGGGCAACGTCCGGCAACTGGTGAATGCGTGCCGCCGTCTTACCGTCACCGCGCCGGGCCGAGAAGTTCGGGCCGAGGACATTCCGCCGGATCTCGGCGGCGTTCCGCTGGGACAGACAACCAACCACGATTGGATGGCCAAGCTTTCGCACTGGGCCGAGCAGGAATTGGACTCAGGCACTCGGCGCCTGCTCGATACGGCGGTTCCCGAAGTGGAGCGCATTTTGATCCGCGTGGCGCTGCGCAAAGCCGACGGACTTAAGCAGGATGCGGCCAAGCTGCTGGGCTGGGGCCGCAATACGCTGACGCGCAAGATGAAGGAACTCGGGATGGAGGACGTCAGCTAGCGAGTGCTTGAGCCGGTCGATATCACTACGCCGGCGCGACCAGCGAGTGTTGGGCGATGTCTGTTTTTACGGCCTGCGAGTGTGCAGAAGCCTCGAAGCTTCCCATCCTCCTAAGCCTTATAATTCGCGTATGCGCGAATATCTTTACAACAAACTCGGTGCGCTGCAGGCGCTTCTGTTCGGCATTCCGCCGATGGACTGGCTGATCGCAGGCGTCGTGGGCGCGGTGGTCTGGGGCGCCCTTTGGGTACTGCGAGACCTGATCGCGTCGCGCTACAAAAAAGTCTCGAGCACGAAGGGTCCCCTGATCCGGCTCATCGGCTATTTGATCGGCAATACCAAGCAGATTCTTTTCTTTGCCGTCGCGCTCGATGCCGCGCAAGAGAGCCTGACCCTGCCTGACCGCGTGCAGCGCATCGTCTCCAACACCGTGATGATCCTCATTTTGATTCAGATCGGCCTGTGGGCGGGTCGCTCGGTCCGTTTCTATCTTGAAATGAAAGAACTGGAGCGCGGCGCCGATCGGGTATTTTCCGGCTCTCTCGACATCATCAACTTCGTGGCGCGGATGCTGATCTGGTCGCTGGTCATCCTGGTGGGACTCTCCAATCTCGGCGTCAACATCACCGCCTTGCTCGCGGGCTTGGGTGTCGGCGGCGTCGCGGTGGCGCTTGCCCTGCAAAATGTTCTCGGCGATCTGTTTGCCTCGCTGTCGATCGCGCTGGACAAGCCCTTTGTGATCGGCGACAACCTCACCATCGACACGTTCATCGGCAAGGTCGAACACATCGGCATCAAGACAACGCGGTTGCGCAGCGAAGGCGGCGAACAGATTATTTTGTCGAATGCCGATATCCTGAAGAGCCGCGTGCGCAATTTCGGGCGCCTGTCGCAGCAGCGGATATTGGCGACGATTCGGTTAGGGTTCGACACCCCGGACGACAAGCTCAAGGCCCTGCCGCAATTGCTGGAAAAGGTCGTTCGCGAGCACCCCCAGGCGCGATTCGAGCGCTGCCACCTGAAAACGCTGGCCGAAAGTTCATTTCAATTCGAGCTCTCCTATTTCGTGCAGCAGCCCGCGGTGAACTCGATGCTCGATCTGCAGCAGGCGGTGAATTTCCGCATCATCGAAGAATTGCGTCGCTTGGAAGTCGAGTTTGCCTATCCCGCGCAACTGGTTCTCTTGGAAAGGCACGGCGCCGCTGTCGAGAAATAGGTGTTCCATGTCGTGCTGTTCGAACCTGAGATCCCGGGTAACACCGGCAATTCCATCCGGCTGTGCGCCAACACCGGCGCGACGCTGCACCTGATCAAGCCTCTGGGCTTTCGGCTCGATGACAAGAGCCTGAGGCGTTCCGGACTGGATTATCACGACTTGGCGGACGTGAAAATTCATGCGGACCTGGAAGCTTGCCTGGAGCTGTTGCGCGCCTCGCGCCTGTTCATGGTGGAGACCGGCGGTGCGCGCTGCTACAGCGATGTGCAATATCGCGCGGGCGATGCGTTTCTGTTCGGTCCCGAAACGCGCGGTTTACCGCAAAGCACGCAGGCCAGGGTAGGGGCCGAGAATGGCCTGTTCATTCCTATGCGCGCGCAGAACCGCAGCGTCAATTTGTCCAACGCCGTGGCGCTGGTGATTTACGAAGCTTGGCGGCAGATCGGTTTTGCCGGGCCTCAAAACCAATGAGACGCTTGAAAGGACTCACGCCGATCCGACATCGGATTTTGACTCATTGCACAAATCTCTTTCGATACTGCGCCGGACTCAGCCCGACTTTCTTGCGAAAGTGATGCCGCAGCGTGGTGGGTGTCCCCAGGCCGCATCGCTCCGAGATCTGCTCGATGGTAAGTGCCGTGCTCTCCAGCAACTCTCGCGCCGAATCGACCCGCGCCCGGGTAACCCAATCCGCCGGGCTCAATCCGGTTGCCGCGCGAAACCGGCGCATGAAGGTGCGCTCGCTCATGGCCGATAGGCGCGCCAGCTCACCGATGCGCCAGGACTCGCCGGGCCGTTTCCTGATCTTATCCAGAAGTACCGACAAAGATTTCGGCTGCCCCGCATGGCGCTCGCGAGCCTCAACCGGCCGATCCAGGAATTGCGCTTGCCCGCCGTCGCGATGCGGGGGAATGACCAGCCTGCGCGCCACCTGATTCGCTATCGCTGAACCATAGTCGCGCCGCACCAGATGTAGGCAAAGATCGAGGCCTGCGGCGCTGCCGGCCGAGGTGAGGATGCTGCCTTCGTCCACGTAAAGCACGTTCGCATCGACACGAACCTGGGGGTAACGGCGCTGCAGCGCCTCGGCATACCGCCAATGGGTCGTAGCTCGCCGGCCATCGAGCAAGCCCGTGGCGGCAAGCACGAACGCGCCCGAACAGATCGACAGCAAACGCGCGCCGCGGGCATGTGCGCCGCGCAAAGCATCGAGTATCGCCCGCGGCACGGGTACGTCGATCCCTTCCCATCCCGGGATCACAATCGTGCCGGCGCTATGCAGGCGCTCCAAGCCATTGGCCGCCCTCATGTGCATGCCGTACTGCGATCTGACGCTGCGCGCCTTGGAGCAGGTCTCGAAGCGATACCAATCGGGCCCCAATTCCGGTCTGGCCAGCCCGAACACTTCGGCCGCGCAGGAAAATTCAAAGGCGCACAGACCGTCGTAGACCAGAGCCACAACCAGGGGATTGCGGGCTTTTCGCGCGGCTTTAGCAGTTGGCAAGATTTGATCGGTCATTGGCGACTCCGCCAATTGTGCACCGTCCGCGGCGCGGCAACAATGGCTCATTGCGATTTCTTGAGCCACCGGGAGCACCCATGCCGAACGCCGTCACACAGATACCCGCAGCCGCACCCGAGCGGAGCGCGGCGCATTTTGAAGCCCAATTCACTTTTGAAACCGACTGCTGGGACACGCACGACGCTTTGAGCAGCGGCTCCCCGGGATTCGTCCTGCTCGATGTTCGCAGTCCCGCGTTGTTCGCGAAGGGCCATGTCCCCGGTTCGCTGAATCTGCCGCACGCGAAAATTATCGAATCGAAGCTGCGCGAATATCCCAAGTCGACGCTGTTCGTGACCTACTGCGCGGGTCCCCACTGCAACGGCGCGGCACGCGCAGCGGCGCGACTGGCACGCTTGGGGTTCGCCGTGAAGGTCATGGCCGGTGGAATGACGGGCTGGATCGAGGAGGGCTTTGAACTAAAGCGGCTCTGACAGCGTCTCGGGGAGCATGTCCGCGTACAAATTCCACAGCTTGAGCACGCGCGGGCTGATGTTCTGCAGCGACTTTAACTTGGCGAACGCCTGTTTCGCGCCTGCTGGGTCCCGTTCCGCGGTTAAGGTGCGCCCGAGATACACATAGGCTTCGTCCGGTTGCGACAGCTGCGCTTTGCCGATTCCCCGACCAAGGGCAGTTAATGCATCCTGGTAGTCGCCGGCGCCAAAATAGACCTCGCCCAGTTTCATATCGAGTTGTCCGGCCGGATTCTTGGTCGCCTCGGCATCGAGCGCTGCTAACCCATTCTTGTCCGAATCGGCACGCGCCTGTAAGGCGTTCAAGAGGCGCGTGGTGCGTTCCTTGTGCTCGTCCTTCAGCGCGCCCGAACTCATCGCCTTTTCCAAAACCGCTTGGGCCTCGCCGGGCAAACTGGCGTCGCCGAGCAACTGCGCCATCTCGATGTAATCAGTATCCGCATTCATCGAATTGGTGTCGTACATGATGCGGTAGATCATCAAGGTATTGTGATCGTCGCGCTCGTCCTGGCGCTCCAGGCGTATCAAATTATTCCAATATGAAGTCTTGTTGGTGAGCCGAACCAGGTCGTACAGCGAGGACTTCATGCCATTGGTGTCATTGGCGTCGCTGGCGCACTGCAATTTCAGCTGGTAC
>Ga0209169_10000291_pt1 | contig 30136 bp, 30 predicted proteins | sample HubBroMetageWRM4_FD_188346 | JGI IMG/M metagenome (GOLD analysis project Ga0209169, IMG submission 188346) | Warmed soil microbial communities from the Hubbard Brook experimental Forest, New Hampshire - Hubbard Brook CCASE Soil Metagenome WRM 4... | ecosystem: Environmental > Terrestrial > Soil...
CGCCAAAGACCTGATGCGTTGGACGCGCCTACGTCTCCGCTTCGGCCTGATAGCCCCGCCGTCCGCCGAACGCATCGCCCAAATGAAAATTGGCCAGATCATGCACGATGTCCTAGTAGTGCCCGAGACCAAATCCTTGCTCGATCTGCTGGGAGAATTCCAGCAGCGCAAGCGTCACTTAGCCGTAGTGGTCGATGAATTCGGCTCGACGGCTGGAGTCATCAGCGTGGAAGATGTGCTCGAGCAACTGGTAGGCGAACTCGAAGATGAATTCGACGTAGCTTCCGCGGAGCCAGCAGTTACCGACGCCAACGCGCCGCTAGTGCTCGACGGAGCCATCAATATCCGCGACCTCGAAGCCCAATATGAAATAAAGCTTCCACAAGACGAAGGCTTCGAGACCCTCGCAGGCTTCGTCCTCTCACGCCTACAGAAGATGCCCACCGGCGGCGAAGCATTTGACTATGAAGGCCGTCGCTTCGTAGTAGAAAAAATGGATGGCCATCGCATCGCGGCCGTCCGCATCGAGCCCTTGCCCACAGCTCCGACCCAACCCGCCCCAGCCCAGCCAGCCCCAAACCAGCAAGCTGTAGATTTGACTACTTCAACCGCTCCCAAGTAATTGTCCAAGTCACGGGAACTTCCGTTCCGTCCTTTTGCTTTTCTTTGCTCGTACCGCGGAAGAAAAAGCGATCCGCGTTCACTAGATGATAAGGCCGCTCCTGCGTTGTTCCCGGATAGTTGGGGGACGCCGCCGTTTCCGGGCGATGAATCATGACGTGTGTGTCTTCGCGTATCTCGAAGGTTCCGCAGTAAGAGATGAATCCATCGAGGGCAGAAGCAGCTTCCGCCGCCGTCGGCGCATTCCCATCCGCCCAACGAGGCCGCCCAGTCTTCATCAACTGCGCGCACATATGCCCCGAAGGAGTGTAAATAAGGAAACCGACCGCATCCCGCCCCAACTCGGGATAGGGCGTAGTGTGCCCGTCGGGATATTTATGTTCTGTCGCCACCAGCTTCCACGCCCCTAAGAAGTACTCGCGTATCGAACTCTTAGGCTGATACTCGGTGGGAGCGCCGCCGCTACTGACGTTAGGATTCGCGTCCGGAGTCTGGCCGTAAGTGAGAGCGGCAAAAAACACGAGGCCAATCGAAACCATAGCGGTGCTCATGGGCATTCTCCGAAGAGCTTCGTTTGCTGGCGATGTTACGAGGAATGATACAACGAGGAGTGATACAACGAGGAGTGATACGATTCCCAACAGCCAGGTGTCCCATTCTCGCTGCGTTCTGTGCGCAAGAGTGGGATTCCACGGAAGGCTGTGGCTTGAGGTTCAATTAGCCGCCTAAGCTGCGTGATAACGTCTTAATTCCAAATGCCGCGCTACATCATCTCCCGCGTCCTCTACACCCTGCCTGTAATCTGGCTGGTAGTCTCGACCGTCTTCCTCCTAATCCACTTTGTCCCCGGCGATCCCGTCCAACAAATGCTAGGAGAAGGCGCTGCCGCCGACGACATACAAGCCGTTCGTCACGCCTATGGACTAGACGTCCCACTAGGCACGCAGTACCTGAACTACTGGAAAGGCGTGCTTCACGGAGATCTGGGCAAATCGCTGCGCTTCAATCAGGGAGTCACCAAGTTGATAGCCCAGCGCTATCCCTACACATTGCAGCTAACACTGACCGCGTTGTTTGTAGCGATCGTGTTGGCGATACCCGCAGGCGTGCGTTCCGCCCAAAGACGCAATCAATGGGACGATCGCACCCTGAGTGTAGTCAGCCTCTTCGGCCTGTCATTCCCAAACTTCGCGCTCGGCCCCGTGCTGATCCTGATCTTCTCTATCAAACTAGGATGGCTCCCCGTGTCTGGCTCTGGCACGTTCGCCCACTTAGTGCTTCCAGCCATCACCATGGGCGGAGCTTTAGCCGCGATCCTGACCCGCATGGTGCGCACGTCGATGCTGGAAGAGTTGGGCCAGGATTACATTCGCACCGCCCGAGCCAAAGGCCTGCCCGAGCGCACCGTAGTCTATCGCCACGCCCTGCGCAACGCCATGATCCCTATTCTGACTGTCCTAGGACTACAATTCGGAGCCCTGCTAGCCGGCACCATCGTGACCGAAACCATCTTCAGCTGGCCAGGCATAGGACGCCTTACCATTCAAGCCATAGGCAACCGCGACTACTATCTGGTGCAGGGCTGCATTCTGGCAATTGGATTAACCTACGTAGCCGTCAACTTTCTAACCGATTTACTATACTCAGCCGTGAATCCAAGAATCAGACAATAGCCCCTTGTAGGGCGGATACCGCTAGCGAAGGTGCGCACAACCTCAACGGGAAGCGCCGACAAAGTCTCGTACCAATCCGGCAATTTCATCTGCTGCTGTGTCCAATGCAAAATGGCCCCCGTCGACAACGTGAACTTCAGCTTTAGGAACGTCTTTACGATAGCGTTCCGGCTCGCCGGAATCGAATGAGAGCTCGTACTTACCCCAGATGACCAGCAGACGCGGCTGCTTCTCTTGCATCCAGGCTTGCCATTTCGGATAAGCATCGACGTTCGTCCGATAGTCGTAAAACATGTCGCTTTGGATGTCGGCTTGGCCAGGCTGACTCAGAAATGCAAACTCATCGGTCCAAAGATCGGGGTCGTAGCGATCCACATTCGGATCGCTCCCGACATGTCGAGTACGCGTCGCAGCCAATGAAGTCAGATTCGTGCGCAGCGCGCTTTCGTTGGGAGCGCGATCGGCCCAAAAAGCCCGCCGCGTCTTCCAATTCACGCCCAAGCCCTCGTTGTGTGCGACTGCGTCTTGAATAATAAGAGCTTCCGCACGCTCCGGATGCGCCAGGATCATGCGAAAGCCAACAGGACCGCCGTAATCCTGCATGTAAAGCGTGTAGCGCGAAAGGCCGAGCGCTTCGGTGAAGTGATTCATGATTTCGGCGCAGTGATCAAACGTGTACGCGAATGTTTTCGGATCGGGCCAATCGCTGTGCCCGTAGCCCGGATAATCGGGAGCAACAAGATGATAGCGATCAGAAAGCCGCGCAAAGAGCGGCTCGAACATCCGCGATGAAGAGGGAAGTCCGTGCAACAGCAGAATCGTCGGCGCGTCTTTCGGACCAGCCTCCCGGTAGAAAATGGAGATTCCATCGATCTTTATCGTTCGATAAGAAGTTGGATACTTCATGAAATGTTCCTTTCCTCGATCTTTCTTTTGTTGATCTTCCTTGTGCTGATCTTCCGTTTGCCGCACCTGGCCTTGGCCGAGCAATGGAAATGATGCGAGCGTGATAGACACCACCAAATTCACGCAGAAGATTTTGAACCTCCGGATCCGAAAGCGAGATGTCAAAAAATGCATTTGCTTGGCCCCGTTCGGCGAATGCGCACAGGCGACCGCAGAATTTAAGTTCGTGTGGCAGTAATCAATCAGTCTTGCGATTGAGCTGTTGGTTAGTTTCACATTGTAAGGAGAAGCGCTTCTTACTCACCTCGAAAGTAACTTCAAGCTCGACGGGCGCTCCCGATAGCAGATTAGCCACTGATCGCAAGATCCGGAAAGATCTACAAACCCAGGTCGCTCAGCCCAGGATGCTCATCGGGACGACGGCCAAGCGGCCAGTGATATTTACGGTCCGACTCCGAGATCGGAAGGTCGTTGATGGACGCATGCCGCGTAGCCATAAGGCCGTCATCATTGAATTCCCAGTTCTCATTGCCATAGGAGCGATACCAGTGACCCGAGTCGTCGTGCCACTCGTAAGCAAAGCGTACCGCGATGCGACTCCCGGCGAACGCCCAAAGTTCCTTAATGAGGCGGTAATCTAATTCCTTTGCCCATTTACGAGAGAGGAAAGCAACGATCTCGTTTCGTCCATTGATGAATTCCGAGCGATTCCTCCATCGTGAATTGATCGCATAGGCCAGAGCTACTTTTCCAGGATCGCGACTGTTCCAGCCATCTTCTGCGAGGCGCACCTTTTGAATCGCGCTCTCGCGAGTGAAGGGAGGCAAAGGAGGTCGGTTTGTAGTCGGTGTAGTTGTCATCATTCCCCCCAATGCATCGCCAGTAATATGTAAACCCGCTCCTCGACTAGAAAATTCGTTGTATCACGGTGCGTAGTGGGTGAAAACGAAGTCGCGAGCCTTGCCGGGCTCATGGCAAGGAAAGCAGGTTTTGAGGTCCGCCTCAGGGTCAGGTTTGCCGTCTTTAAATTGTGCGAACCCCCAGCCGCCCGTCGTGGCATATTTTTTCGAGTCCTTGACCATCAGCTGCATGTTGATCGGGGCTCCAGCAACGAAAGACTGGGCACGGCCAAACACTCTATTGTTTTCCTCAGACGAGACATAACTCCACGCTAGCCGGGCAATAATTGTGCCGTCCGGAAAGGGAAGCTTTTCTTCCCGATAGGCCTTGATCGCTACATCGTTGCCCAGAACGGCGCGAAAATCGTTGAGGTTGCCTGCCTCGTGCGCCACGGAGATCAACTTCCAATCGCGGTATCCGGGAGGGATCTTGATCCCGAAGATCGGAGCTGCCTCCCCGTCGGCACGTCCAGATGCGTGGGCCATGTAAACAATCACACCAGACAAGGCCACAACTACAACCAACAAATAAGCAATCCCTCTCATGCAACGTTCCCCTAAGCTCAGGAATATCTGCGCCAGCATCGAACGTAAGAACAATCCGAGTTTCTGTTCAATTCTTCTTCGACTTCACGGGGGGAGCCAACGCGACAGAGGCCTCGCTCGTGAGCAAGAGGAATGTGAATGTCTCTTGCAAATACAAACGCACGGCCGTATCCGTGTGGCTGAGATAACCGATGGAGACGTCCTGCCCAATGTGCAAGGCGAAATCGCCACCACGCGTAGTTAGCACGAAAGCGCCGGCAATGGCCGGAGCCCAGATGATTTCATCCTTCACCAGCCGCTTGACGTGCTCCAGGACCGGGTATCCGTTGTCGCTCGTCTCGGCGAGTGCGGTGTAGGCGTCGGCACCGAGCAGCACCGAGTACGGGCCGTTGACGCCGACCAGACGCAACTGGCTTAGGCTCTGCGCAATCGCATCCGGATAGGCACGCACGTCGGCGGGAAGCGTCATGATCGGATTGCTGGTTCCCTGACGAATGCCACCAATACCTGCCGCAGCGTAACCCTCGAATATTGCGCCGTCCTCGGCAAAGGCAATCTGTCGCGCGGCGTCCTTCGCCGGTTGCCAGTCGGAGTCGTTCGCGCCACGATCGACGTCGTCAATCGCGTTGCGATCGAGTTCGAACGGAACACGCAACTCGACGAGCGCCTTCACCTCGCGCTGCCTGGCGATGATGCCTTTCGACGGTGCAGCGATCGTCCGCAGATGGCCGGTGCCTACGGCAGAAAGTGCTGTCCCGCCCGGACCCTCCACGTCGACGACCCGCCGTCCGGCAAGGTAGCGCTTGAGCGTGCGCGATGTTTCCTCTTCGATCTCAGCCCATGCGGAATCGGAAATCGGGGCAAGCTCGCGATGAAGATTATTCATGTCGTGTGTCTCCTTTGAGGGAACCGATGCCGAGCGAACCGTCGCGCACCGATGCATTAGATGAAGATGGGTTAGATGAAGACGGAACAGATGGAGATGAGATAGATGAAGAAGTTTCGGCCACCGTCGTCGCTGCGGGGGATTCTCCAATCGCTGGCTGGTCCCCGTTAGGTTGGTTGCTTTGATCGTCAGCAACGTTCTCTAAAAACGTCGCCGAAGGCACGAAGAACAGGTTCCCAGTAACGGCGCGGCTGAAGTCAAGGATCCGGTCATAATTGCCGGGCGGACGTCCGACAAACATATTCTCGAGCATCTGTTCGATGGTGCGAGGCGAACGGCTGTAGCCAATGAAATAGGTGCCGAATTCGCCATACCCTGGCCGACCGAAAGGCATGTTGTCGCGCAGGATCTTGATCTCTTTTCCATTCTCTACGATGGTAGTGAGCGCATTGTGCGCGGACGTTGGCTTGACCGAATCGTCTAGTTCGATATCAGCGAGCTTGGTGCGCCCGATGATGCGTTCCTGCGCCTCGGTGGGGATGGCATTCCATGCGTCAAGATCGTGGAGATATTTCTGCACGATAACGTAGCTGCTCCCTTCGAACGTAGCGTCTTCGTCTCCGATGAGCACGGCGTCGACAGCGGCCGAGCCTCTGGGATTCTCCGTTCCATCGACGAAACCCATGAGATCACGGTCATCGAAGTAACGGAAGCCCTGCACTTCATCCACCGCAGAAACTGCGCTCCCGATACGCGCCATAATCTGCGTGGCGAGCTCGAAGGATAGGTCCATGCGCTTAGCGCGGATATGGAACAGCAAGTCGCCCGGCGTTGAGACCGCGTGGCGTTCTCCGGCGCGAATCTCGCGGAAGGGATGCAATTCTGCCGGACGCGGCTGTCCAAAAAGGCGGTCCCAGGCCTCAGATCCAAACCCCATCACGCAGGAAAGGCCTGCTTCTAAGTCGCGGAATTCGACGGCCCGGATCAGCGCGGCGAGGTCTCCGCAAAACGAGCGCAGGATGTCGCTATTCTCGGAACCCGGCTTGAGCGTTGCCACCAGAAAGATGGCAGCGCGTGTGAGCGGCGCAGCTACCGCCTGCGCAAGAGCAGGCGATTTATCTGCCTCTTCAGGCATCCTTATAGGTTCGGTTCCCATCAGCTGTCGTTCCTGATGGCGTGCGCGGATTTCATTCTCCGAGTGCCACGCTCGCCTCGCGTAAAAGTTTGCCCTGATAGCTTACCATCGGCCACGAAACCTGCAACCTTCTCTCGCGTGCCGCTCAGGTCAGATGCTTTCTAAGAGCTTTTGTTTTGACGATCGTCTTTGGCGTTGATGTATTCAAGTCTGAGTGGTTCAATCGCAGAGTTGCCACGCGGGAATCTCGCGCACTTGATGCAAACTGAAAGACAGCTAGCATGAGAACACCTTGCGATGTAATAGCAGCGCAATCAATGGCTGCCACTGTTCCATGTGTGAAAGAAGCGAGAGCCTGGCTACTCTCCGCGACCATTCTCGGGTCAAGCATGGCTTTCATCGACGGCACCGTCGTCAATGTAGCCCTGCCCGCGCTTCAGGCCAGCTTCCATGCAACGGTGGTGGATCTGCAATGGGTGGTTGAATCTTACGGAGTTCTTCTGGCTGCGTTGATTCTGGTCGGCGGCTCTTTCGGTGACCGGTTTGGCCGCCGGCTGATTTTCATCACAGGTGTGTTGATTTTCGCCTTTGCCTCCGCAGGTTGCGGGCTCGCTTCGAGCATTCACCAGCTGATTATCGCGAGGAGTGTTCAAGGTATAGGAGCCGCTCTCCTGGTGCCCGGCAGTCTTGCAATTATCAGTACTTCTTTCGATGAAAAGAGTCGCGGCCAGGCGATCGGTACCTGGTCAGGTTTCACTGCGATCACGACCGCCGTTGGTCCTGTGCTTGGAGGCTGGCTCGTCGAGCACGGTTCCTGGCGGTGGGTGTTTTTCCTCAATCTGCCGCTGGCGGTAGCCGTGGTAGCGATTTCGCTTTGGCGGATTCCGGAGAGCCGCAGCGCCAGCGCGGGGCCCATAGACTGGCCAGGAGCGATTCTTTCCACCCTGGGACTTGGGAGTCTGGTTGTCGGTTTTATCGAATCGCCGAACCTCGGTTGGGGAAATCCGCTGGTTTTCGGGAGCTTAGCCATCGGCGTCGGCTCTCTGATCGCGTTCGGATTTGTCGAGGCTGCCAGTACCGCGCCGACGCTCCCGCCCACTCTGTTCAAATCTCGAAGCTTCAGTGGCGCGAACCTGCTTACCCTCTTTCTATACGCCGCTACCGGGATTTTCTTTTTCTTGTTTCCAATGAATCTGATTCAGGTCCAGGGATACTCCGCCACTGCAGCCGGCGCTGCGATCCTTCCCATGATTTTGCTCATGTTCTCCCTCTCGCGATGGTCTGGCGGACTTGTCGCCCGCTATGGTTCACGCGCTCCGCTGATCGTTGGTCCTCTCATCGCCGCTTCCGGTTTCGCCCTCTTTGCTCTGCCGTCGATCGGGGGTAATTATTGGAGCGAGTTCTTCCCCGCGATAATTGTTCTCGGGTTCGGAATGGCCGTCACGGTAGCTCCTCTGACCACCGTCGTTATGAATTCAGTCAATAAAGACCAGGTCGGAGCCGCCTCTGGAATCAATAACGCAGTGGCGCGCGTAGCGAGCGTGCTTGCTATCGCAGTTTTTGGGATTGTGATCGTGAAGGCGTTTGCTTCTCACCTGAACCCGAGCCTGGTTCACATGACTCTGCCGCCTGGTGTTCTAGCGGATCTACAAGCAAATGAGACCAAACTCGCCGGCTTGCAGATTCCCCCCGGCCTTAGTCCCAATATGAAAGCCGCCATCAGCGGATCCATTCAGGAAGCTTTTATATTCGGGTTCCGAGTTGTCGTGTTGATTTGTGCCGGTCTGTCTCTGGCAAGTGCTGCCGTAGCATGGTCCTTGATTCCAAAAGATCAGGATCACGCAAAGCGTTATTAACTCTTTCCCGCCCGACTACGGCAAATGCCAAGCCAGACTACAGAATGCATTCGATGCCCCAAAGCTATGTCCTCAACTACCTTCTGTAGGGGAGTCGTAATGGTGCGGGAGAATCTACAGTGCGTTCGAATGGGTGAACATGCAGTGTTTGTTGTCAACCGTGCCCTGAGGTACGCAAACACGACTCCTGTTCTCGCTATCGCCGCCATCCTGCTTTTCTGTTCCCCAGCTAGCCCTCAAAATACCTCGAACGACTCCACCACATCAGCCGGAGATTTTCTGCGCCGGGCAATCGACGGAGAGTTGAAAGCCCAGGCCGACGATCACACGCACTGGATGTATCGGGAAAGAACAGGCGCCTCCGGAGACCAGGTGAAATCGGTGGTTGAGACCCGGGAGGGGGATGTTGATCGCTTGTGTCTGGTGAACGGGCAGGCGATTACTCCCGAACAGGCGAAACAAGAAGATCAGCGCATCGCGCGCCTGTTGCGAAAACGAGGTGAACAAAAAAAGCGAAAACGTGCGCAAGAGGAAGACGCCCGCCAAACTGAGCATTTGTTCAAGATGTTGCCGGATGCTGTGATTGCCAGTTACGGAGAAAATAAGGGTGACGTTGTAGAAATAATCTTCAAACCAAATCCCGATTTCCGCCCGTCATCACATGAAGATGCTGTCTTTCACGCCATGGCCGGACGGATTTGGATTAATCGAAAAGAAGACAGGTTGGTCGAAATCGAGGGTCATCTCATCCAAAACGTGACCTTTGCCGGTGGCTTGCTAGGGCACTTGGATAAAGGTGGAGAATTTCATGTCCGACAGTCTGAAGTGGCTCTCGGTCATTGGGAAGTGACTCTTCTGCAAGTCCACATGCGCGGCAAGGCTCTGTTCTTCAAGACGATCGCAGTGCAACAAGACGAGATCCGAACCGACTTTCGGCAAGTGCCGGACAGCTTGACGCTGGCCCAGGCGGCTGAGGAGCTACAAAAGCAATCAACCGAGAAGTCTATTGCAGACAAGATGCAGCGCGTCCCGACAGGCTCCTTGGCGAACTCACAAACAACGGATTCAAAGAGGGTGGATAGAAATTAAGCGTGAATTTTGTAACCAACTGCTATGGAGGATGAGATCAAATGCCAGATCGCGAAACATTGGAACGAGCGCGAGAAGACGCGCGCGAGGGTAAATCGCCGTCAACCCAGGCGGGAGAATTTGTTCGAGAGGAAATACATCACATTCGCGAAGGAAAGCATGGTGCACGTTCAGCAAAGCAGGCGATCGCTATCGGATTATCCAAAGCCCGGCGAGCGGGCGTGAAGTTGAGTGCGCCGAAGGGACCGGCCTCCATCCGCAAGAAAGCCGCACAAGATACCAGAGCGGGGAGAAATAAACCGGGAACGAAAACATCCACCGCACGCTCCCGTGCAGTGGAGAGTGCGCTTCAACGGGAACCTGGAAATGCAGCTAGTCACGAGGCACTTTCTCGTCAGGCCAGGAAGTCCGCCGCTAAGCGCGGGAAAAAGAGTCGCGAGCAGGCCGCCATGAAAGCAGCACGAACACGGAAAGCCGCCTAGGGAAGGCGCCGCCTAAACACATTCGCTGGACGGGGGACGCACACGCCGTTCGAGGTTGATAAAAGCAATCTGTCAGGCCGCGCCTCTCCGTCCAGTCAGCAAGTTAACCACTAGAACGATTATCGCGACAACAAGCAAAATGTGAATGTAGCCACCAAGCGTGTAAGAGCTAACGAGCCCCAGAAACCACAAGATCAGCAGCATGATAAATATCGTCCAGAGCATTTAAACCCTCCCTCGTGACGCAGTGAATTCCTTCGCCTTTAGTCCCAGCAAGCGTATCGCAGGACGGGTGTGTCGCCCGTACGGTGGATGCTGTACATACGGGCCATATTGTTGGTAGTCGTGTTTCATCGACCAGTTGTTTGCGTCTAAACGAAAGTCAAATGCAGTAGCAATAATAATAAGGAGCTGGAAATGCGAAGAGTCGAGCTGATGAACAGAGACCAGCTGATGAAAGCTGATCTGCTGAGCGAAATCGTCCTGTTGAGTAGTGGAGTCGCGGTATTGGTAGCTTTCCTCATCGTCGCGGCTGCGGTTCTTACAAGCGCGGCAGCAGCGATGCAATGAACTCGGGGTGCTTCTTGACTGAAAACAAGTTGAGCGTCTCTTGGCTGAAACAAATTGAGCAGAGAAACTGGCCGTCTAACCGAAAGTTTGAGAACCACATCCCAGCGCCAATCTAAGGAGAAATCAAATGTCTGATAAAAACACAGCAGTTTTCGGTATTTATCCGAGCTATACAAACGTTGAAAGTGGCGTCGATGGATTAAAGGCGGCGGGTTTCAGCAACAGAGATATTTCTGTGCTTTTTCCAGCCAGCGCAGGGTCGAGAGATTTTGCCCACGAAAAAGGCACCAAGGCGCCCGAAGGTGCTTCAGCCGGAGCCGGAACCGGTGTGGTGCTGGGCGGAGTCATGGGGTGGCTGCTGGGTGTCGGCGCTCTTGCAATTCCCGGAATCGGTCCATTTATCGCCGCAGGTCCGATCATGGCTGCTCTCGCAGGAGCGGGAGTCGCGGGCACCATCGGTGGCATCGCCGGTGCTCTGATCGGAATGGGAATTCCAGAGTATGAGGCGAAGCGCTACGAGGGCCGAGTTAAAGATGGCGGTATTCTTCTGTCGGTCCACTCCAATACCTCCGATGAGACGAAACGGGCCAAGCTGATCCTGGAAGCTACCGGTGCCCAGGATATTTCATCGACGAGCGAAGCGAGCTCCGGTAATCCCAAAGTTGACCTCCCCCGAGCAGTCTAGTCCGCGAGTGCGGTGACGCCGGCGGCGAGAGCCGCCCGGCGTCGCGGATACTGCCTGAGATTTTTTATACGAATGTAGATGGACCTCAATCATAAACAAATAAGGAGAAGACAAAATGAACTCAGACCAACTGAAGGGCAAATGGATACAGCTAAAAGGGTCCGTAAAGGAACGCTGGGGCAAGCTAACGGATGATGATCTCGACGTTATCGACGGCCAAAGCGAGCAGCTGATCGGAACGATCCAGGAAAGGTACGGAATTGCCCGCGAAGCGGCTCAGAAACAGGTCGATGAATGGAATGCTCAGAACGCCCACGAAGCCGAAGCTGCGGAAAATCGCGGCGTTGAAGAGAGACGCCGGGCAAGCTGAACTGCTTCAACTGTTTTTGCTAATCTCTCACTCGGGAAGCCATTTATCGGCTTCCCTTTTTCTTTATCGGTCTTTAATTGACGTTGATCTTTATTTATTGACCCTCGTCGACCTGCGCTATGCGACGGAACCTTCCTGTGAAGCAGTTGCTTCCGATGACATCTGGACTTGGATAATATTGTTTTTCACCGCGTATACCACCAGATCGCGGATCGAGTGAATATCCAGCTTCCGCATGATGTTACTACGATGGGTTTCCGCGGTCTTGGTGCTTAGATTCAAAAGGGAAGCGACTTCCTTCGAGCTTTTCCCCTCCGCCAGCAGTTGGATCACTTCACGTTCACGCGCTGTCAATGTCGGCAACTTCGGCGTCTCACTCCTTGAACCGTTGTAGCCCTTGTCAAGAAAGCCCGCCAGTACCATATCGTTCACTCGAGGAGTGAAGAACATGCGGTTCCGTTGCAAAGCTTCCACTGCCGACACCAAGTCCCGAGCAGCATCGGATTTCAGCACAAAACCGCGAGCGCCCGCATCCAGCGCCTCCCGGATCACCTGGTCTGAGTCAGTGATCGTCAGCACGATGACCTTCTGTTGAGGGTTCTGCTGCAAGAGTTGCCGGGTTGCGGCCAACCCGTTGAGATTGGGCATTCCGACATCGAGAATTACTACGTCGGGTTTTAGCTGCTTCGCCTTCTCGACCGCTTCGCGGCCATCTTTGGCGTCTCCGCAGATCTCCCAACCCTCATGCGATTGCAATAGAGCGCACAGTCCGCGACGTACAACTTCGTGGTCGTCAGCTATTAAAATACGCAGCTTCATTGCTCACCTCCGTGAGGGACACTAAAAACGTTACGTTTCACCCTGCGAAAAATTGTCTCGTTAACAAAATCGCTTTTTTGAATCGAACTAGAAACGAATCGAACCAGAAACGCTCATAGCTATTCAGGATCGTCAGCGTTCCCGGTTCGGTTCAATAAAAGTCCGGGGCGCCAAAAAATCCATGCTGGCTTACTGGGACTGTACTTGCCCTTCACTTTGAAGCATCGGAACGAGCGGTATGGCGACCCGCACCAGCGTACCGCCACTGTCCGATTCAAGCGTTAATTTCCCGCCCAGCTCTCTTATTCTCTCGCGGATACCTGCGATGCCGACGCCCGTTCCAGAGCCCGTTGCGTGAAAATGACTCAGGAGTTCTGCAGGTATTCCACGTCCGTTGTCCTTTATTTCGAGGACAACCTGCTCGGCATCCTGCCGAACGACGATCTCAGCTGCCGCCGCGCCCGAGTGCCGATGCACATTAGTTAAGGCTTCCTGGAGTACACGAAATAGCGCAAGCTCGACGGCATCCGGTAAGCGGTCTAGATCAGCCGGTGCATCCAGGGTTACATTGAGGCCGCTGCGCTGGCCATACCCTTCGACATACCAACGAGCGGCCGAAACAAAGCCCGCTGCGTCCATCGTCGGCGGATGAAGAAGATAAGAAAGCGTCCGAACTTCAGAAATGCACTGCTCCATCAATTTGTCGGCTTCGGACCACAATTCTTCGCGCTCCGGCGATTGTCGTAGCATGTGCGCGTTGAGTTTCAAACCAACCAAATACTGTCCCAGACTGTCGTGCAGCTCTCGCGCAATCCGACGACGCTCGGAGTCCTGCAAACTGAGCAGCCGGGACGAAAGCTGTCTCAGTGCGGCTGTTCGTTGCTCCACCTGGAATTCAAGATCGGCTTTGGTGCGGCGTAAGTCCTCCTCAACTCGCTTTCGCTCCGCCATCTCGCTCTCAAGCGCCAGCGCCTTTTGCTGCAAGGTGGTAATGCTGCGAAAACGTTCCTCCTCGCTGAGCAATGCGGTGTAGCTCTCAACCGGAATTACGTGGGAATGTTCCGCGCAGATTTGAAGAAACGAGTCGCCATGATCTTCGCGATTAAAGCCGCGGATTGGGTACGCACATCGAAGAAACAGAGGATATGTTCGCGCCAGATTATTCCAGAGTTGTTCGAGACGGATCGCGGCCTCGCCATTTCCTTCCGCCCACAACAGGGCGACCATCTCTCCAAAAGCGGCGATACGAGCGGTTTTTCCACCGGCAGCCGCAGCTTGCCCAAAGACACCGCCGATTACCGCCGTAAAGAGCTCAGCGTCCGGCCGACCGTCCCGCATGAACTTTGACAAGGTCTCGGCAGCATCCAATGCAATATAACGACCCTGCTCAATCGCTGTCGCCGTGTCAAAGCCCCGCGAGTGCAATCGCTGTGTAAGCCCATCCCGGTGCGGCTTGGTGGCAATGACTATGGCTACCTCGCCGGCCAGCAGCTCGGCGCCGATGAAGCGGCTCAATTCATCAAGCAAAGATGAATCTTCGGCATAGAACTGCACGGTGTGATCCCAGTGTCCGGCGAGCTCAGGCCGTGCATCATCAAAATGCGGAACTACGGCGATGCTCATATCAATGGCCTCGTCAATTGCCGCGAACCAATTGCCTAAGAACGAATTGCCTAAGAAAGACAACTGCGTTTCAGGCAGACACTGTAGATTTCACGATCGGCAAGCAGTCTACATCCCACCACAGTTTAATCTTCCGACCGAATGTCGCGAAATACAAGCAATCCTGTAGTCTCCGAGTTTGGCAGAGCCAGCATTCGGAGACTACAGACTCCAATCTATTTTTGGGCCTTCCAAATGTATAAATTTTCTTCGTCGGACAAAGTTTCGATGCCCAGACCTTTCGAAGTCGAAGCGCGATGAACCGCGGATCGCAAGTTGGCCAGAGTTGCTCCATCTACCTCAGTCAACGGAATTTTGATCGCCGAGCCCTCGGGCAAGGATTCCAAATCCTCAAAAATCCCACCCATTAAATCGTGATGCTTTCCGCGCCGAGTCCTTCGAATGTCGGCCAGAATGACGCGGTCATATTTCGGAGTGTTTTTCTGAGGCTTCCCACCGGTTTCTTTAGCCATACTCACCTCATTTTTTTTTGTGATCTTTTGAAATTCTCTTTGTACAGCTTTAATGAACTTATATTCTTCTTTTGTTATGCTGTCAAGTACTTTTTGAATACTAATAAAATACTTTTATTATACGCATAGGTTTCCTCGGGGTCTTGTTTTCTTTCTTTTTTCTTTAATTCTGATAGTTGCAATATTTCCACCCTTTTTTAGTGCGGCATGTACTCTGGAATTGCAGTGGAAGGTTAGGTGGAACCATGATCACAATTGGCAACTGGCGAGACTTGTATCAAGCGGCGATGCTTGAACTCCGCCCCGAACAATTGCAACACCGAATCGACGACGCAGAAAAGGCCATCCTGCAGCGAATCGCAGAGTTGCGGCAGGATGATTCCAACTCCATGGAAGAATTGCGGGCCCTCGACGATGCATTGCGTGGATTGCGTGTCCTCGCCAGTACGGAATGTAAACCTCCGCAATCAATGGTTTCTGGTTTGGCCCAAAGTGAGGTGACGTAGTGAAACACTTCTTCTCGACCAGAGTCAGATCTTCGAAAATCAGATCATTGCGAGCCGGGGCTTCGCGAACCGGAAATTGCCACAACTTGCTCACACCGGCACGGGTCAGGCGGGAAGAGTTCGCCGCAAGAGTGGAAAAGCAGTGGCACGAACTTCTTCTGCATGCGACCATTGAACAGGATCCGGAAAAGATATTGCGGCTGACGGCCGAACTCGATCGGCGCAAGCGTCGAGCCGAGGCGGCAGCCAACGCAATGGCAATTTTTAAGTTTTGACCTCACGCGATGTCCCCACGGAAAAAAGCTCAAACAGCATTTGCATCAGCCTTGATGCTGCTGTTCCTGAGCGCATTGGCTACCTACTTCGCAACCGCACGTCTCCTGGAAAGCGAAAAATGGGTGATTCACTCCCACGAAGTCCGGGCCGCAATTGGAGACATCGATGCGGCGGTATTGCGAGCGGGACGCGCGCGAAGTGGCTACGTTATTTCCGGAGCTGATGATTTCTTAAGCCAGTTCGAGGCCGCAGCTTCAGAAATTCCGCTCAAGCTCCAACATTTGCGCGGGCTCACTCAAGACAACCCAAAGCAGCAGGAACTTTGTTCGCGTCTGGAAGATGCGGCAGGCCGCAGAATTGGTCTTCTTCGAGAGTCGATTCAACTACAGATTCAATCACAAAAGAAAACACGTGAGGGCGACGACGAACAAGCGGATTTGGCCCGCCAGTCCATACCGATTTCTTCCGACATCACGACTATCATGGAGCAGATGCGCGAAGAAGAGCAGCGTCTCCTCGATACCCGCGAAAAAACCTCGCATCGTTTCTTCATCGTGACCGTTGTCGTTCTGGCGGTTGCGTTCATCCTGGCTCTTGAGCTCTTCGCCATCAATTATCGCTTGCTGTCCGCGGAACTCACTGCGCGGGAGCAAGCGGAACAGACGGTGCGCGATAGCGAGGAATCACTGCGCCGTCTCACCGGCAAGCTGCTCCAGCTGCAAGATGCGGAACGCCGGAAGTTTTCGCGAGAGCTCCACGATAGTTTGGGCCAGTATCTGGCGGGCGCGAAGATGAATCTCGAGATATTTGCCACCCAGCGCAAGGACAGTTCTCTCGTGGAAGCAATTCAACTTCTGGATCAAGCGATGGCCGAAACGCGTACCATTTCGCATTTGCTGCACCCTCCACTTTTGGATGAAGCCGGATTTTCATCCGCGGCAAGATGGTACCTGGAAGGATTCGCGCAACGCAGTGGCATTGAAATCAAAGTCAATCTTCCGGAAGACGTGAGTTATCTGCCCAAGCCGGTGGCGCTCGGGCTATTCCGCGTTTTGCAGGAAAGTTTGACAAATATCCACCGCCATTCCGGCAGCGGTAAAGCTGACGTTACGCTTGAACTCTGGGTTGACCGTGTGATTCTTGAGGTAAGAGACTACGGAAAAGGAGTCGCGCCCGAAATGTTAACGGGTGTTCGCACCAAAGGAATGAATTCCGGGGTGGGGTTGGCGGGAATGCGGGAGCGCATCCGTGATCTTGGCGGTCAGCTTCACATCCAGCCCAGCGCACCCGGTATGCTAATTTCCGCGACCATACCGCTATCGAAGAGCGGATACAATCCAAACGCTCAGGCCGCCGACTGATTGCTCACTGGAATTAAAGCTCAAGCAGCGAAGTAAGTCTCTTCGCGCAGCAACGCTCCCACTGCATCCACAACACGATGGAGATCCGTTTTTGAGCACGCGCCGCGCACCCCAGCTTTCTGGGCTTCTTCAGATAGTTGCTTCGTGAGATATAGGGTGACCATCAGGATCGGCGTTTCCGGGGATTGTTGAGAGATGATGCGAGCGGCGTCGAGCCCATTCATATAGGGCATCTGAAAATCCAGCACAATTACGTCCGGCTGAATTTGGTGAAACCTCTCGACCGCCTCTTGACCGTCGCGGGCTTCGTCACAGACTCGCCACCCGCGATGTTGCTCCAGCACCCTGCGAAGATAGCGTCGTACGGAAGGGTTGTCGTCCACTACGAGAATGCGAGTCACACCATTCTCTTCCACCGCGCTACGTGGACGCCCCATAACAAAGAAATTACGCCCCAGTCGAAGGCCGGGGCAATACATCAAACCCTTGACCTTTGGAATCTACGGCTGGTAACGATCACACGAGCCCCGACCGCGGGACCGCCTATGATTTACATACTCCGATCCCAGAAACGAATCACCAAATTACACACCGATCAATTTGACCCCTTACCCTCAACAACTTAACGTTGTGGCATGGTACTTGCTCTCAGCAGAGGATCACTACGCCGATCTCGGAGAAAAGAAAATGGATGCGAGCAAGGGAAAAGACTGGCGTGAGCTCTGCGCTGAAGTAGCTGAAGAACCTGACTCCGAAAGAGTAATCTCCCTCGTCAATCAGATTCTCCAGGCCTTTGATGAGTGCGACCAAAAAAAAGTTGTGGCCGCAGAGCGTCATGCCGATGTGTCTGGCGAAGACTGTTACTGAGCCGCTACACGCGGCCCATTAAAACCAGTACCAGCACAATGACAAGCACCAGGCCCAATCCTCCACTCGGGTAATATCCCCAGCCGGTGCTGTATGGCCAGGTGGGTAATGCACCAATGAGCAGCAGAACCAGGATGATCAGCAGAATGGTGTACATGTTGTTAGCTCCATGTTCAGCAGAAGTCACCGTGCGCATAGCCGGTGCCAAATGAGTTCACATCCGAGTCGGGTAAAAGCTCATGCGCCCAAGGCTCGGTTTCGTGCCAGCCGAGACTGCCGATCTGGATCACGAGTATCAAGTTACAGATGGAGCCGAAACTTCAACATCGGTTCCAACCTGTAGCTTTACCCATTTGGTTATGTACCTGCGCATTATTCCCAAGATCATTCTGAAATCTTCAGCAATAAAAAAGGCCAAGCTCTTGCCGCTTGGCCTTTATGCGCTGCTATCAACTCGGACATCAAAAACCTAGTTAGGATTGGTGTTTGCAGCCTGGTCTTTGGCCTGCATCGAATATCTCCTCACTGCTGTAAGAAAAGGTTCGCTTCCAGCTGGTGGCGCAACCTTTCCGTGCAGAATGTCCTGGAACGAAACCATCTGTCCGAAGAGTATTCGTGTCTCATCTTTATCCTGCGATATTGCCGCTCCCGACAAATCGATGCCGGCGAAGAGTCCGCGAGTGCGCGAATAGGTCAAGACCTCCGCTCTCATCTTTACATCGGTACCGGCAGTGGCATCTCGTCCAACCGGACCAGCTGCGGCAGAAGCATCCGCTCCCAGCTTGAAATGGCTGGAGAGCAAATGTTCCATTCCCTGGTCAGTCATCACTATCATCACCAAATCCACGGCTTGGCCGCCAAGTTGTAGTCCCCAGCTGCCGCCTGTAATCGTAATAGGAGCAGGTGCACTCCATCCGTGTTCGGTTCTGCAAGTAGCTACTCCCTTGCCATGGTTGCCGCCGAAGCCAATAGCGATCTTGACCATCGAAGGTATAACCGCGATGCACTTTGCATCGTGCATGATGCTGTCGGGAATAGCTTTGTCAGGAGTTGCCATGATCTCATTCAGAACGTGAGCGGATGTATCGATACGCTTGGCGATATCGGATTGATCCTTGTCGTCGGCGGCCCAGGTCAGGCTGGTGAAGATCAGAGCCATGGCGGTTAGGGCCAAGAGAGTTTTAGTTGCGGACGCAGTTCCCAAGTTCATGTCAAACCTCTTCAGTTTCTGTGCCCGATCTGAGCACCAGGATTATCTCGTCATTTACAACAACTGCAACGATAGGTTCAGACCATCCCTTCAGCCATCCACTCAAAACCTTAGATCGCCAAAAAGCATGCCGTAGGGTATGGATCCGCGAACCGTTTAGATATCGCAAGCTTTAGAAGCGGCCCAACTTGGCTCCTAATTCTCATCCCTAACCAAATAAGTAAGCAAAGGTTGCCCTCCTGAGCGAAGCGAAGGACCTCACGCAACCCCAAATTTCAGCCCTATACACGTCGCTAAATATGCACGCCATCAAAGTTGTCGCTGTGAAACCAAGTTGTCATCAGTGAAACCCGAGTTCAAAACTGATGCATACAGGGAATCCGCCAGAAAAGTACACAATCGCGCGGATTCTCCGCCGATGCTGACTTGTCTATTCTGCAATTCATGAAATGTACTCCTCAAGTGTGCCCTCCTTTCGAGCAGGAGTCGGTTTAAATACTGGCTCCTGCTCCTCGCCTTCTCTTCAGCTTGATCTGTGAGCTTGATCTGTGAATGACAAAGGCAATCGCGGTCGCCACGAGGGAAAGTCATCCGCACTGAAACGAAATAACGCAATGTCGAGCAACTGGGCACAAATCGAATCCCCGGAGGATAGCCATGAAAACGAAAATTGAATCTCTGCAAGATCTGTACATCGAACAACTCAGAGACCTGTATAACGCGGAACAGCAACTGATCAAGGCGCTGCCGAAGATGGCGAAAGCTGCCTCCTCGGAAGAATTGAAAGCCGCTTTCGAAGATCACTTTGGAAAAACCAGGCAACACGCCCAACGTATTGAAACCATCTTCGAGCGGATGGGAACAAAGGCTCAGGGCAAGAAATGTAAGGCCATGGAAGGCCTGGTGGAAGAAGGCAGCGAAGTTCTCGAAGAAGATATCAAGAGCGACATAATAAAGGATGCTGCTCTCATCGCTGCAGCGCAGCGTGTCGAGCACTACGAGATTGCCGGATACGGTTGCGTGCGAGCCTACGCAACAAGGTTAGGTGATAATGACGCCGCGAATCTTCTCGCTCAAACCCTCGAAGAAGAGAAAGAAGCGGATAAAGCTCTGAATGACATCGCGGAGGAGCTCAATCTCGACGTTCCACTTGGAGATAATCGATCCGAAAAACGAACCGCTGGCAACACCAAAGTATCCGGTCGTAAAACAAGATCGGCTGCCTGATTGCCGACACCATCGAATTTGCTACGGAGGGAACCTGACGCCCGTTACTGGTTCCCTCCACCTGTTTCGTGGCTCTTGTTTGCCTTCGCTCTGTTTACTTCCACATATCTTTTTAAAACACTCTAAGAGTTAATTCCGAGGTGCTACCAGTCGAACCGCATCTCCAATCGATGATTGACTGTATTGTGATGGATGCGTTGTCCGCCTAGTATCCGCTGTAGAGGCAGGTACAATCATGACCAATGCAGTGGCACTCATAGCCAACCAAAAGACAGCCAACGAAAAATCTGGGTCCTCAAATCAGCTAAAGAACATCTTTGATCAGTCGCTCGCCATACTTTCTGAAGGCGCCAGTGCAGTCGGAGTGCGCCGTCGTTCTCTGCCTTTGCATATTGACGCCGTCAATCTCCAGAAGCGTGCGTTGAGCGACGCGGCCAATGCATTGACTGCGCTTTGGAAAATCTCCGACAGCAAGTCTCCGAAGCTTCCAAGCCGCGCGATACAATACGGCAGGTAGTTTTCTTGATCCCGACAAATGATGCCACCGCGTCTTCAAGGCTATTAACGCTGATTGCGATCGTGGTCGTGATTGTCGGTCTCTACTTTGGCCGCCAGGTCTTGATTCCACTCGCGTTGGCGGTTGTTGTGGCGTTCTTGCTTACTCCAGTCGTAGGTTGGTTGGAGAAGTGTGGCTTCGGTCGTGTACCCGCGGTCTTGCTGGTGCTGACGCTCGCCGTCGCTCTCGTGAGTTCTATAGGCTGGGTAGTCACCGGTCAACTCATGGATATCGTGGACCAGTTTCCAAGTTACAAATCAAACATCCACAATAAGATTCAATCGCTGCGGGTTCCTGATGGCAGTCGCTTGAAGAACGCAACCAACACGGTTGCTGAGCTTAGTAATGAACTGTCGGCGGCCTCAGAGTCGACAGTGGATAAAGACAAAAAGGCCGGCAAATCTTCTGGCCGTCCCATCTCGGTCCAAGTCGCTCAGCCTCCTACCAATGCTCCCGAATACCTGCGGGCTATCGTCGGGCCGCTTACTGGTGTATTCGAGACGTTGGCTATGGTCATCGTCTTTGCGCTGTTCATGTTGATCAAGCGGGAGGATTTGCGCAATCGTGTGATTCGGTTGGCTGGCCAGGGTCAATTGAGTATCGTCACCCAAGCCTTGGATGACGGTTCGCGGCGCTTAAGCCGCTACCTTCTATTGCAATTCGTCGTAAATGCCACATATGGATTGATCTTCGGAAGCGTCGCCTCCTGGATCGGGATCCCTCACGCGCTACTCTGGGGCGTTCTGGCCGCCCTGCTTCGGTTCGTTCCCTACGTTGGGACACCAATCGCTACTGCGTTCCCCATAGGCATGGCATTGGCCGTTTTTCCCGGGTGGCACCAGGCAGCCTTGATCTTCGGCTTATTTGTCATCTTGGAAATTATCGTCGCGAATCTCGTCGAGCCCTGGCTGTACGGTAGCCACACCGGCATATCATCACTTGCCATTCTCGTGGCCGCGGTATTTTGGGCGATCCTGTGGGGGCCAGTGGGTTTGATTTTGTCGACCCCGCTTACGGTGTGCCTGATCTTGATGGGCCGGTATGTGCCGCAATTAAGCTTTCTCGAAGTCATGCTCGGCGACGAGCCCGTTCTTCCTGTCGAAGCCAAATTCTATCAACGGCTTCTGGCGCTCGATCAGGATGAGGCGAGAGATATCGCAGAGAACTATTTGAGAGTCGAACCGATTGGAACTTTCTATGATTCCGTTCTTATCCCGGCGCTTACCCTTGCCGAACAAGATCGGCACCTGAATTTGTTGGAAGCAGGCACAACCAGTTTCGTCAGCCAAAACACTCGCGATTTAATAGAAGAACTAGGTGAGCATTCACTGGATGATGATCCAATCATGTTCAAAAATGACATTAAAAAAGAAGAGGATAAAGATGAGAATAATAAAGACGCAGGAGACAAAGATAAAGATAACGATGAAGCAGGAGTAGTCCCGAACAACGCGGACCGCAGCACGCTGTTAGGGCTGCGAGTTGCTTGTATTCCGGCAGCGGATGAAGCTGATGAACTTGTGGCTATGATGCTTCTACAGCTTCTTCAACGGATGGGATGCGATATCCGTCACCTGCCGGTTAAGCCGCGCGCCAATCTCTTGAATGAACTAGCGACATTTGCCCCTCAAGTCGCTATCGTATCCGCGCTTCCTCCTTTTGCAGTCGGACAAGCTCGATCGCTCTGTAAGCTGTTGCGGCAGCGGCAGCCCAACTTGAAGATATTCGTAGGATTGTGGAACTTCGAGGGCGGTGTTGCCAGAGCCCAGGATCGAATCGGACCCGGTGTCGCCGATACAGTCGTGACAAGTCTGCAACAAGCCGTTTCACTGATCGTCGAAACCAGCCGGGGCTCAAGCAACGTGATCCAGAGCCGGGGCGCATTGCATCCAGAGATTTTCACTACGACGCCATAGTTGCAGCAACGCTGCCTTTGCTGGATACGCGTTGGTCGTCCTGCTTCTAGATCTGCGGCGCCCATATCAAGATCAGCACCATAATTCCTCTCTTTTGATCCCAACATGAGGCTCGCGCATACAGGGTTTTCCACGACTCCCTACACATCAAACATGATTGGCGCATTGACTTGTCACAAATAAAGTCCATGAGTCAAGTTGTGTAATTGGGTCGCCGGAGGTCGGGACAAAGGAGGTCGGGACAAATGCGACTAGGTTGGGCAATTGTGGCAGTTCTTCTGATCCTCTGGCTCCTGGGCTTCAGCCTCCACATAGCAGGAAGTTTGATTCATTTACTGCTCGTGGTCGCGATCATCGTCTTGATATTTGATTTAGTGAGCGGCCGCCGAACCGTCGTCTGATATCTGACTTTTGACATCTGATTGACGTTGAATCAAATCGATGTCTGATGAATTGGAGGGATAATCAATGAGCGCTGAGACGGGGAGTAAATGTGCGCATCCGGCATGCGGATGCGTGGCGAACAAAGGTAGCAAGTATTGCAGCGAATATTGCGAGGAAGGCGCGAATCTAACCGAGATCGCTTGCCAATGTGGACATACTTCCTGCGAAAATGTGATCGATCCGAGCCGCTGACGAATGTTGCAGAAAGGTTTTGTCTGTTGTAGATATGTCTTGCTCCTGTTTGGTAAGGATGTAAGAAGTAAGCAAGATAAAGGAGAAACTAATTCTCTCGAACCGAGAAGCAGATTTAGGCTCGAAGGTCTTGAAGCTCAATCCACGCAACCCGCAGCATGAGAGCATTACCGGGCAAACGAGGGATGATGAGCTAAGGAAACACAAATGCATATCCGTTTCTTTCGTACGCTGTTGTTCGCATTTGTCATGCTGTGCATGTCGGCTGCAGCGTTTGCACGAATCGGCGTGGTAATCACAGTTGCTCCCCCACCGCTGCCAGTCTATGAGCAGCCCATTTGTCCGGGGGACGGCTATCTCTGGACCCCCGGTTACTGGGCCTGGGGCGACGATTTCGACGACTACTACTGGGTGCCCGGGACTTGGATTATGGCTCCCGAAGTCGGTTTCCTTTGGACGCCCGGATATTGGGGTTGGGGCGGTGACAGCTTTGTTTTCTATGATGGCTATTGGGGACCACAGATCGGTTTCTACGGCGGAATCAACTACGGTTTCGGCTACTTCGGAGTTGGCTTCCAGGGCGGACGCTGGGATAACGGACACTTTTTCTACAATCGCGCCGTGATGAATGTGAACGTCACCAACATTCACAATGTCTACAACACGACGGTCAATACCACGGTCGTGAACCGCGTCAGTTATAACGGCGGCAATGGCGGACTCACCGCCCGTCCGACAGCCGCAGAAGAGGCGGCCGCGCATGAGAGGCATGTTGGTCCTGTGGCTGCGCAGACCCAGCATATGCAGGAGGCTCGATCGAATCCAGAACAGCGGGCTTCAAGGAACGAAGGAAAACCACCAGTTGCAGCGACCGCTAGGCCCGGAGAATTCAAGGGCAACGACGTTGTAAAGGCTAGCGAAGCTGGTGGGCACTACACGCCCGCAGCCAACCGTGGTGGGAACGGAGCAGCTGCGCGACCTGAAGACAATGCAGCCCGACCCACACCCGGCCATGTTCGCGACCTCCCGCCTGCAGAGCATGTGACCGCTCCAAGTTCGGGCGACGCGAAGGTGGACAAGAAGAACCAGCAACAACTGGACAAGCAGTACGCGCAGCAGCAGAAGGAACGGCAGAAACTCCAGCAGCAACAAGAAAAGGAAGACCAGAAGGTAGCAAAGCAGAACAATGACGCACAAAAGCAAAAGGTGGAGCAGCAGCACCAGCAACAGACCCAGCAATTGCAGCAAAGGCACCAGCAGCAGACGCAGCAAATGCAGCAGAGAATGGCGCCGGCAGCGAAACCTGAGGGCGGTGGTCGCCCTCGCTAACCACTACTACGAACCGTTCTTCGGATTCGTGAATACTATGGCGCACCGTTGGGAAGCTGACGGTGCGCCATTAAGCAGACGAATAAGATAAATGCAGCCAAGCGGGAGAATGCGTGACTCGCCCTGTCGCCGTTCCGCTTCGGACGAATCTGAAACAAGGGAAACGGCAAAAACCTGTACCGCATCACCCTCCCGCCTAACGCGTCAAGACTAGCGCAAGACAAATAAACGAGTGCATCGGGCGTATCACGGAGATGATTTTGTTCAGAAGCTGTAGATAATCGGACAACTTAAATTTCCAGGCGAAGTAAGCGAAGAAGCAAGATCCGCTGCTGAATTCTGCGATGTCTTTTATCGCCCGTGTACACACATCTCTTTGGCGCTCTACACGAAGCAACCGATGGTTCTATTTCCGTCCCGTGATTAGAGTGATGCTTTAGGAATCACAAACGAAAGGGGAATCATCATGCGAAACTCCATAAAAAACTACACGACGAAAGACTGGGTTCGACTTGGCGCCAAATTAAGCCTTCTCTTCACCGAGCCAAAGGTACGGAAGGTAGTTGGCGACCGAATCAAGGATGGCGTGGAAGATATTACTGATACTGTGACCAGCAAGTATGAAGATGCAAGCGACGCTGTGGCAAGCAAGTACGAAGACGCATTGGAACGCTTGGAAGCGGCGAAGGCTGCTCTGCGAGGCGAAAGCCAATGGCCCTCACGAGTGGCAGGTTTTGTGTTAGGCGTTGGAGTGGGCGTGGGATTGGGAATTCTGTTGGCGCCCGCATCCGGCAGCGAGACGCGAGAGGCGTTTCGGGAAAAGGCTGTCGATATGCGAGATAGAGTGTTTGAATCTGCGTCGGCCGCGAAGGAGAGGATTCGCCGGTCCGCCAATGACATGCCATTCACCGGTACCGAAGGGTAGTGGCCGTGGCGGTTTCTGAGCTTTGGGAAGGGCACGAGTTTCGCTCGTCCCGTTACGTTCTTGGAAGCGATGCGCTTTAGCGACTGAGGCCATGGGCTGCGCAAACGACTTTTGCTGCGGCCTGTCTACCTGCCGAAAGGGGGCGTTTTCCAAACCGAGGCACTGCCGGAAATATGAAAAAGTGACGGATTAGCGCAGAGACCGATATAATATCTGGCATATTCGTGTACGGATTTTTCAGTATACTGAAACACACCAGAAGGTCTCTATGAGCGAAAAACCCAGCACCACTCTGCCTGCAACCGTCGAAAAAATCATAAAGCCATTCGCTCCGGGCGAACCGGAGAAGGCGCAGATCTCCGTCGAAGGCGCTGATCATCTCTATCGAGAGATTCGAATCGAAAACACATTGATTAATGAGAATGGCGAAGAAGTGCGCCTCAAGCAGGGTGCCGAAGTGGAAGTGACAGTCGAAGCGCCCCCCGAAGCGACAATTCCGACAAGTCCTAGTCCGAAAGAGCGACAAGGATAAGATAAAACGACAACCGAACAAAGGCTAAAAAAGCGCCAGTCACTGTCAGTAATCCGCGGCAGTAATCCGCTGCAGTTGTAAGCCCAGAATTATCCCGCCGAGTATGCGTTCACTCCTCCAAGCTCTGATTGAGGTATGCCTAAGGCGTCAATTACAGGAGCGCGCGACGCTCCACGGGGTAGAGTAGTGAGGCCTGTCTGCCTTCATCCTTCCGTACATTCGTCTTAGGCCCCCTGCCTACAGTAAAGACCCTAGAGTCAGGCCGCAGTTTCGCATGATACATAGGACGATGTTGGTTCAGTGAATTCCTCTCGGTTCACATTGAACAGATGATTCAGACTTACGTTGCTTCGCCCGATGTGTCCATGCGAAGGGTGGGGGACGTTCATTTTGAATTATCAATATTATTTATCAATGATTTATCTTTCGATTTATCCGTCGCAAAAGCTTTTCGATTGCCGTGCCTGGTTATGGGCGGCATGAAGAGTCGAGCGAACAAATATCTTGCCACCATGCCAGACCTCCCTCAGTCCAGGAGACCATGATGAAGCGAAACAATCGACACGCGGTGACCACGGTTCCTGGCGAACCCCCTGCGCGTGAAAATGATGTGCGCGAGAATGAGAAGAGTAACGGAAATTCCGTTCTAGTGGCCGAGCCTCAGTCGGCCGACCTCAGCGTGATTCTGGCCAGCCTGCAAACCATGCGCGATGGAGATTTTTCTGTCAGACTGCCGGGTTCCTGGACCGGGCTGGAAGGAAAGATTGCCGATACTTTCAATTCTATTGTGGCCGCCAACCAGCAAATGGCACAGGAGTTGAAGCGCGTTGGACAGGTTGTTGGCAAAGAGGGAAGAACGCGCGAGCGGCTTCGCTTTCATGAGGCGCGAGGCGCGTGGGGAGATATTGAAGTCTCCGTAAACACACTGGTCGAGGACTTGCTTCGTCCCACCGCCGAAGTCACTCGCGCAATCGCCGCTGTGGCCCAGGGAAATCTTACGCAAACTGTTCGTTTGGACGTCGACGGCCGCCCGCTAGAAGGCGAGTTCCTGCGCTCCGCCAACATCGTCAATACCATGATTCAGCAGCTCGGCGTTTTCACAGCCGAGGTAACGCGCGTGGCGCGCGAAGTAGGCACTGACGGCAAGTTGGGTGGCCAGGCGCTTGTGCCCGGCGTGGCCGGCACGTGGAAAGATTTGACAGATTCCGTCAACTCCATGGCCAGCAATCTTACTGGTCAAGTACGTAACATTGCCGAAGTTGCAACCGCCGTTGCCAGTGGCGATCTCTCCCGCAAAATTACTGTCGATGTGCGCGGCGAAATTCTCCAGCTCAAAGAAGCTATTAACACCATGGTGGATCAGCTGCGCTCGTTTGCCTCCGAAGTAACGCGCGTAGCCCGCGAGGTAGGAACTGACGGAAAACTTGGCGGCCAGGCGGTCGTTGTAGGCGTGGCCGGAACCTGGAAAGATCTCACCGACTCCGTGAATGCCATGGCCGGTAACTTAACCGCTCAAGTCCGCAACATCGCCGAAGTGACCACGGCCGTGGCCCGCGGCGACTTATCGCGCAAAATCACTGTCGACGTGAAGGGAGAAATTCTAGAGCTCAAAGACACCATCAACACCATGGTGGATCAGCTCAACGCGTTCGCCGGCGAAGTAACACGCGTGGCGCGTGAAGTCGGTACCGAAGGAAAGCTGGGCGGACAAGCGCAGGTGCCTGGCGTGGGCGGCACGTGGAAGGATTTAACCGACAACGTTAATTTCATGGCCAGCAACCTCACCGGCCAGGTGCGCAATATCGCCGAGGTAGCGACGGCTATCGCGAATGGCGATCTGTCCCGCAAGATCACGGTGGACGTACGCGGTGAAATCTTGCAGCTCAAAGAAACGCTGAACACCATGGTGGATCAGCTCAATCGATTCGCTGGTGAAGTGACGCGCGTGGCGCGTGAAGTCGGCACCGAAGGGCGTCTCGGCGGCCAAGCCAATGTTCCGGGCGTCGCTGGTACATGGAAAGATCTCACCGACTCCGTCAACTCGATGGCCGGCAATCTCACCGGCCAGGTCCGCAACATTGCCGAAGTTACTACAGCCGTGGCCCGCGGCGATTTGTCGCGCAAGATTACGGTCGATGTGAAAGGTGAAATTCTAGAGCTCAAGAACACCATCAACACCATGGTGGACCAACTCAATGCGTTCGCTGGCGAAGTAACGCGCGTGGCTCGCGAAGTCGGCACCGAAGGTAAGTTGGGCGGCCAGGCGCAAGTCCCCGGTGTAGCCGGTACGTGGAAAGATCTCACGGACAACGTCAACTTCATGGCCAGTAACCTTACCGGCCAGGTGCGTAATATTGCTGAAGTTGCGACGGCCGTGGCGCGCGGCGATTTGTCGCGCAAGATCACGGTCGACGTGAAAGGAGAAATCCTCGAACTCAAAGACACCATCAATACGATGGTGGACCAACTGCGATCGTTCGCATCCGAAGTAACGCGCGTAGCTCGCGAAGTCGGTACCGATGGCAAACTCGGTGGACAAGCGCAGGTCCCCGGTGTCGCCGGCACGTGGAAAGATCTTACCGACTCGGTCAACTCGATGGCCAGCAATCTCACCGGCCAGGTGCGCAACATTGCCGAAGTCTCTACGGCCATCGCCAGTGGTGACCTCTCAAAGAAGATCACCGTGAACGTTAGCGGCGAAATTCTTCTGCTTAAAGAAACCATCAATACAACAGTCGACCAGCTCAACGCGTTCGCCGGCGAAGTGACGCGCGTGGCGCGCGAAGTCGGCACTGAAGGGCGATTGGGCGGGCAAGCAAACGTTCCCGGCGTCGCCGGCACATGGAAAGATCTCACCGATTCCGTCAACTCAATGGCCGGCAATCTTACCGGCCAGGTGCGCAACATTGCCGAGGTAACCACGGCCGTGGCCCGAGGCGATCTGTCGCGCAAAATCACGGTCGACGTAAAAGGCGAAATTCTTGAGCTCAAAAATACCATCAACACAATGGTCGACCAGCTCAATGCGTTCGCCGGCGAAGTAACGCGCGTAGCCCGCGAAGTCGGTACCGAAGGCAAGCTTGGCGGACAAGCGCAAGTGCCCGGCGTTGGAGGCACGTGGAAAGATCTGACCGACAACGTCAACTTCATGGCCAGTAACCTCACCGGCCAGGTACGCAATATCGCTGAGGTCGCGACCGCCATCGCCAATGGCGATCTCTCAAAGAAAATCACCGTCGATGTGCGTGGCGAGATCCTGCAACTCAAAGAAACGCTGAACACGATGGTCGAGCAACTGCGTTCCTTCGCCGCCGAAGTGACGCGTGTAGCCCGCGAGGTCGGTAGTGAAGGTCGTCTTGGTGGTCAGGCGAACGTATCAGGCGTTGCCGGTACGTGGAAGGATCTAACTGACTCCGTAAATGCCATGGCCGGCAACTTGACAGGCCAGGTGCGTAACATCGCCGAGGTAACCACAGCCGTCGCTCGTGGCGATCTCTCGCGCAAGATCACGGTTGACGTGAAAGGTGAGATTCTCGAACTCAAAAACACCATCAACACCATGGTCGATCAGCTGAACGCATTCGCCGCTGAAGTAACTCGTGTAGCCCGTGAAGTAGGTACAGAAGGCAAGTTAGGTGGTCAAGCGCAGGTGCCCGGCGTAGCTGGCACGTGGAAAGATCTGACCGACAACGTAAACGTGATGGCTGCCAACCTGACAGAACAGGTGCGCGGCATCGTCAAAGTGGTAACCGCCGTAGCCAATGGCGAACTTACTCAGAAACTGACTGTGAATGCAAAAGGCGAAGTTGCAGCTCTGGCCGAGACGATTAACAACATGACGGACACGTTGGCAACCTTTGCTGACCAAGTTACAACTGTTGCTCGCGAAGTAGGCGTCGAAGGTCGGCTCGGCGGACAGGCGAACGTGCCGGGCGCTGCCGGTACGTGGAAGGATCTCACCGGCAACGTCAATCTCTTGGCTGACAATTTGACTAACCAGGTGCGAGCCATTGCCGAGGTCGCGACCGCAGTGACCAAGGGAGACCTCACTCGCTCCATTCAAGTGGAAGCCAGCGGTGAAGTGGCGGAACTGAAAGACAATATCAACACGATGATCGACAAT
>Ga0209169_10000292_pt1 | contig 30133 bp, 30 predicted proteins | sample HubBroMetageWRM4_FD_188346 | JGI IMG/M metagenome (GOLD analysis project Ga0209169, IMG submission 188346) | Warmed soil microbial communities from the Hubbard Brook experimental Forest, New Hampshire - Hubbard Brook CCASE Soil Metagenome WRM 4... | ecosystem: Environmental > Terrestrial > Soil...
GCGCAGCGCCGCGTTATCCTCGAGCACGCGAGCGGAGCTGTGGGCGGGCAGTTCCACAAGATCGGTTACCGGCGTCAGGTTAGCGCGCGAATAAGTGTGAAAAGCCCAATGGGCGTCCGGCGACATGTCGTAGTGGTGAGTGCCCGGCGCAGCGCTGGGACTGACGCGCTGGGCACTTTGCGAACCGTCCAGCGGCGCACGATATAGATAGCGCTGCGTGGCATTTTCCGGAGAGGCGATGAAATAGAGCCAGCTGCCTTTTTCATCCACGCCGGAAATTCCGACGATGTCGTACGCGCCCGGTGTGATGAGCTGCACGCGCTTTCCGTCGCGGGAGACGAGATAAGCGTGGCGCCAACCGTCGCGCTCGCTCAGCCACAAGAATTCCTGGCCGTCGTGGAGCCAGTGAATTTCGTTCATCAAGTCCACCCAAGCGGCATCCTGATCGCGGAAAATCTGGCGGACTTGGCCGGTGGAGGCATCGGCAAGCAACACGTCATTCGTATTTTGCGGGCGATTCAAATGCTCGATGGCGAGCTCGCTGGAACTTCCGGCCCATTCAAGACGCGCAATGTAATTTTCCCGCGGATCGCCGGGGACTTGCATCCACATCGTGTCTCCACCATCCACGCTGACGACGCCGGTGCGGACGGCTGAATTCGTGGTGCCGGGAATTGGGTACGGAATATTCAGAACCGAGGGATACGCGCCGAGCCCGGGATACGGAAAGCCGGTGACGATTTCTTTGGGCGCGCCGAGATTGTAGAGCAGCTTGAAAATTCCCACGCCGCTCGTATCAAATTGCCAGTAGGCAATGTGACGGCCATCGGGACTCCAGCGGAAGGCGTCGCGAAGATCCAGTTCTTCTTCGTAAACCCAGTCGGACGTTCCGTTGATGACTGTTTCCGAGCCGTCGTGGGTGAGTTGGGTGATGCGTCCCGTGGAAATCTCTTCCACGTAAATATTATTGGCGCGGACGTATGCGACCTTCGAGCCGTCTGGCGAGAGCTTCGCGAACATCAACGAAGACGCTGGAGCGGCGTCGCCGCCGAGTTTGCGCAGCGCACCAGTTTGCAGGTCCAACACCCAATAATCTCCGCGAGTGTGCTGCCGCCAGACCGGCGCGGAATTTGTATAGAGGAGCAGGCGAGCCTTGTCCTTGGACCAGGCGTAGTTTTCAAATGCGAGCGGAACCTTCGAGCCGGACGGAATAAGTTTTGCGGCGGAGACGAGAACTTCGCGTTTTCCGGTGGCCGTCTGATAGCGGACGATATCCTTCGCTTCTTTGACGGCTGAGGATGGTTCCACCGTGGTGTAGAACACGCCATCGTCCAGCCAGCGAGCCGGACCGAAGTTCTTGACTTGAAAATCCGGCGACGCATACATGCGATGCAGGAGCTGGTCAGATTCCTGCGATATCTGTCCCTGCAGCGGAACGGCGGCGAGGCTCGCAGCCAAGAGCAGAGCGAGGGTTGGCAGAAGTCGTTGCAGTAAAACGCGCGCGGCAAAAGCCGATGGCCTAGAAACTTCGAGATTCATGCAGTCTCCCACGTAGCCTGGACTAATCCAGCGGAGTTTACTGAATCCGTTTGATGCAAAACTATTTTTTCATCAATGGAAATTGCTTTCGCGAATCTCCCGGCCATTTGTCGGCTGAATTGGGCGAGCATTGGTCGGATAAAGTTTTGCAAACGCTGCGATCTGAGCGGGCGAGGCTTCGATGGGAGTTTTCATGACGAACCAGCGGATGCCCTCCTTGCAGGCAGGAATCGTGAGCGAGCCGTCGAACACATAATAATTCTGATCGGCGGGCAGCAGATTGGCGGCGTTGATGACCACCTTCTTCAGCTCCTCTTCTTTTCCTGCTTCGCGGGGGATGTGGCTCCACAGGTCGCGAAGCATGGCGTTCTCGGCGCCGCTCTTGATGAAAACGGCGACCACGGCAGCGCGGCCGGCCGCGGCGTCCATGTGGACGAAATGCAGTTCCATGTCGTACTTCTTGCCATTGATTTCGTTTTCACTGACGTGGTGAAAATGGAATTGGACTAGAGGCAGCGCGGTTCCGTTGATGGTGATGCTGCTGCCCGGCTCGTAGTTGATCTGGATGGTGTGGCCGTTGTTGATTATTTTCAGCGGCGAAAGTTTGTAGTCAAAATGGATGGGGGCCAGTTCCGCGGGTTGCGCGCCGACGATGTCAATTGGGGACTGGCGCTGACCCGTCTTGCAAGTCGCAAAATCGGGCTCAAGGTCGCCCCAGTGGTCCGGACCTTCCGCTCCGTTGTAGCCCCAGTGAGGTGCGTTTGCCGGGTGTTCCTGGGCAATCGAGGGACGCGCGAGAATAAGCGCGGCGCAAAGAATGAAACAAGCTGCTGCGGTGCGGGCCAAACCAGTCGTCATCGGAAACCTCCGGGCGAAGAAGGAAAAGTAGCATCTCACTTTGCGGGCGAATCTTCAAATATTCGGTGTGGAAAACGGGGAACGCGCGCGTATATTCGCAGAGGCCGAGCGGCAGTGAAGGCGAGAGCGGAGAAAGCGTTTTCGGGAAGCGCCAGGCGAACAAAACGGTGCGGAGGAACGGAAGGATATGAAAACGGCACTGAGCGTTGCGCTTCTGATTGGTATTTTCTGCAGCGCAGCCCAAAGCACCCAGGCGCAAGATGCGGCACGGGCTGCCAAAGAACGGCCTGCGGAAGGCGCGCAGCAATTCGCGGCTCTGGGCGATCTGAAACTGCGCAGCGGCGCGGTGATTCACGATTTCCGCCTGGGTTACCGCACGTTCGGGCAACTGAATGCGGCAAAGTCGAATGCGGTCTTGTGGCCGACCTGGCTGGGAGGCAAGACGCAGGAGCTGGTGCAATTCATCGGGCCGGACAAAGTGGTGGACAGCACGAAATACTTTGTGGTGCTGGTGGACGCGATCGGGGATGGCGTTTCGACTTCGCCATCGAACAGCAAGACGCAGGCGCGGTTGGCTTTTCCGGAGTTTACGATTCGCGACATGGTGGAGTCCGAACATCGGCTCGCGACCGAAGTGCTGCACTTGACGCACGTGCACGCCGTGATGGGAATTTCGATGGGCGGGATGCAGACGTTCGAGTGGGTGGCGGCGTATCCGGATTTCATGGATGTGGGAGTCCCAATGGCGGGCTCGCCGCAATCTACCTCCTACGACAAGCTGCTGTGGACGGCGGAAATGGACGCGTTGCGGCTGGATCCGGAATGGAAGGACGGACAGGGCACGCAGCCCATGCCGGCCGGCTTCGCGGTGTACAACGAAATCGGCAATATGAACGTGACTTCGCCGGCATATCGCGTGGCAAAGACCGCTCCGCCGGATTTCCCGAAGTTCATCGAGCAAACGCGGAAAGAACTTACGATAAACGCGGCGACGGCGTGCGACGCCATCCGGCAGCGTCAGGCGATTAATGCGCTGGATATTCCCGGAGAGTTTGGCGAGACGATGCAGCAGGCGGCGAAGAGCGTGCATGCGAAATTGCTGGTGGTGATTTCTCCAGAAGATCACATGGTGAATCCGACGCCAGCGCTCGCCTTTGCGGGAATGGTGGGTGCGGCGGTGCTAACGTTGGAATCGCCCTGCGGCCATTTGAGTCTTGACTGTATTTCCGCCGGGCCGATTGTAGCGAAATTCCTCGACGATCCGGCGTCCGTTCAGAGCACGACATTGCGTGGGACAGCCAGCCACTAGGAGAGTGCATGAATCGGGCGGGGAAGACGAGGCGAGCGGCAGCAATTGTAATCGCGGTGGTGGTGATGTTGTTTGCGGACGGCGCAACAATGCGCACGCGCGGGCGACAAAGCGAAGTCAGCACTGGCGCGGTCAGCGTGCACAGCGCTGCCAGGTTTGACGTATCCCCACCGCTGCGTTCACTGCGCGGGTCCAGCGCGACTGATAACACGCCGGATTGTGAAGGCGCAGGATGCGGCACGTCGCCAGGCGATGCGGACGCGGATCGAGAACAAAAGCCGGACGAAGTGGCGCCTGCGCCAGTGATTACGGCGGCTGGCTCTGCCGTGGAACAAAAGACGCAAGGCAAGCGACCAGCGGCGCCGCTGCTCGAGAGTTTTGATGGACTGGGCTCCGGATTTACGGGACCGCAGGGAACCGCGACGTTTCGCAATCCTTCGGACAATAGCTTGGCGGTGGGTCCTGATCACATCGTGCAAATTGTGAACACGCGGATCGCGGTGTATTCGAAGAAGGGCGCGCGTTATGACAAGTCCGGAACGGTGATTTATGGTCCAGTCGTCACGAACGCAATTTTCACAGGTTTTGGGGGCGCGTGCGAGGCGCGCGATAACGGAGACGCTGTGGTGCGCTACGATCAACTGGCGAAGCGCTGGCTGATTGTGATGCCGATCTTCGGACGCATTGCGCCGGGCGAATTCACGGAACAAGGCAAGCCGGCGCTTCCCGGCGAACTCGATAATCCCGGACCAGCCGCCGCACCGCCTGCGAATCCTCCGCAGCCTCCTCCGCACACGCCTCGTCAGGGACCAGCCAGCCCCGTGAAAAAAGAGGGAACGTTCGCGATGTGCTACGCCGTCAGCGTGGGGCCCGATCCGCTGGGCGCTTACTATCGCTACGCGTTTGAGCGGGCGCTGTTTCCGGACTATCCGCGTCCGGCGATTTGGCCAGACGGCTACTACGTGCCGACCAGCACGGGCGACGACGTGATCCAGAAACACGATTGCATCGCGGACCGCAACAAGATGCTGTTGGGGCAGCCCGCGACGGAGCAGTGCATCATTATTGACGGCGTGAATTTCCTGAGCAACGCGGACACTGACGGCCAGAAACCGCCGCCCGCCGGTGCGCCGAACATCATGATGGCGGCCGGTGGCACACAGCTGAAAAAGATATTTGAAGATGATGGGATTTACGTCTGGAAAGTTCATGTGGACTGGGCGAATCCTGCGAATACGAAAGCCGATGGGCCGGTGAAGATCGCGGTGGCTCCGTATCATTACTTGTGCAACGGACAGTTGACGAACTGCGTGCCGCAGCCGGACACCGACCGGCGGCTGGATGTACAGGGCGACAAGATCATGCAAAGGCTGGCGTATCGCAAGATCGGCAATCGTGAATCGATTCTCGCAGGTCACTCCGTCGCAACGCAGGCCGGTGGCGGAGGAGTGCGCTGGTATGAATTCCGCTTGGACAAGAAACGGGATGCGTATCTTTATCAGCAGGGCACGTACGCGCCGGACGGTTTCTATCGCTGGATTCCGAGCATGGCGATGGACAAGAAGGGCAACATCGGCGTGGGATATTCGTTCGGTGGAATTCCAAGTTACGCGGGGCAGCGATTTGCGGCGCGGCGTGATGGAGATCCGAAGGGCGTGCTGACTTTTCACGAGACTGTGCTGGCAACCGGAGAGGCAGCGCAGAAGAATACAATGCGCTGGGAGGATTACACTACGACGGCGATGGATCCGAGCGACGACTGCACATTCTGGTACGTGGGCGATTATCTGAAGACGGGCGACGAAAATTACCGGACAAAGATCGGCGCGTTTCGCGTGCCGGGATGCAAGGGTGGGCGGTAGTAAATCGGTAGAGTTGACGATGGCTTTGATCGCACGGTCCGGCGAGAGTTTCTGCGCTGCGAAATTACACCTGGAATGAAACCTGACACATTCGTGATAGTGAATCCGGCATCTGGCGGAGGGCGGGCGTTGCGCGCCGAGCCGGAGGTGGCGAGCTTGCTGGCGGAGCGCGGATGCCGCGCCACGTTTGTGCATTCGAAAAGTTCGGAAGACATTCGCGAACGAGCTACGCGCGCGGTGGCGGAGGGATTTCAAGCCGTGGTGGCGCTGGGCGGCGACGGCGCGTTTCATCATTTGGTGGAAGGCATTCGTGGGAAAGATGTGGTGGCGGGATTTTTTCCTGCGGGCAATGGAAATGATATCGCGCGCGCGCTGGGGATTCCCTGCGATGCGGTGTTGGCGGCGGACGCATTCTTACGGGGGCAGCCGCGAGCGGTGGATCTGGTGCGCGTGCAATTCGGCGATCGCAGCGTGGCACATTATATGGGTGCCGGAGGAATGGGACTGGACGCGGCGGCCGCGCATTTGGCGAACACGAGGTTCCAGGCATGGCCGGGAGTGACGCGTTACCTTGCGGGAGCGTTCACGATATTTTTTCGCGAGCCGCTGTTGGATGTGTCGGTGGAGATGGACGCGGCGAACTGGACTGGCCGCGCATTGTTTGTGGCAGTCGCGAACGCGACGAGTTATGGGTCGGGCGTGCGCATTGCGCCGAACGCAGAGATGGATGACGGTTTGTTGGATGTGGTGGTGGTGGGCGACGTGAGGTTGTTGCGTTTGCTGGAAGCGATACCGATTGTGCTAACCAGCGGTGATCTGCGCGGGTTTCCGGAAGTGACGCGTTATCGTAGCCGACGTGTTTCATTGCGCGCGGATCGAGCTGCGCGGGTGCATGGGGATGGCGAAGCGTTGGGCGAGGCGCCGGCGGAGTTTGAGATTTTGCCTGGAGCGATTCGCGTGATGGCGGGGAGAAAAGGCACAACTGATGAGCCCAGATGAACACTGACAGAGGCAAAGTCTGATAAAGATAAATGCAGGTAAAGAAAAAGAAACGCTGCCATGCACATCCCAGATTGTGAAACTAGGTTTGCCTGAAGTTCGAGCTTCCGGATCGCTGCGGGGTTATTCGTTTTTCTTTTTGGAGAGTTTGAGGGTGACTTCGATGTCGCGGCGACTGTCGAAGCTGGAAACGGTGCGCGTCGACGAAGTCATATCGTCGTGCTCGGCGTGGATTTCGTAGTCCACGTTAGGATCGAGGCCGCTGAAACGATAATTGCCGGACTCGTCCGCGATATAAGTTTTTACTGCCTGGGATTTCACATTTTTCAGGTAGATGACTGCGGAAGGAACCGGATTTTCACCCTTATCAATCACGCTGCCATGCAGAACTTTTAATTGTGCTTCCGCTTTCTTCTGGGCTTTGGATTCATCTTGCGCGCTGGCGGGCATCGCAACGAAAAGTCCCAACAGCAGCACTGCGGCGACCTGAAACAGACTGTGGATTTTCACGGGTTCCTGTTCTTTCCAGCGCTTGCAGCCGGAAACGAAAAATGTGCGGCCGAATTTGGCGGCGGCGCGAGCGCGAGATGGCCGGCCAATCGGCGTACAGCTTCTAAGATGATGCGGAAAGCGGAAAAGATGCGAGCGTGAAGCGAGAGACGGAATTACCCGACTTCTTCCTCGTCATCGTCGTCGTCCTCTTCCTCTTCCTTGACGCTGGACTTTTCCTCTTCTTCATCGTCGTCATCGTCCTCGTCTTCGGAGATGACGATGAGATGCACGGGATGCGTTTGCGTCACTTCCAGCTCGACGTCGCACTCCGGACAGCTAAGGATTTCGCCTTCCTCGACTTCGTCTTCGTCCAAATCAATTTCGGTGTCGCATTCCGGACATCGGGTCACGAGAATTCTCTCCTTCCTGGGTGTACTTCCACTGGCGGGCTATTATATACCGCAGGTGTCAAGCCTTGGCGATAGGGGATGCGTAAAGGTGACGGTGCGACGCGAATATCCGGAGAAACCGCTGGTGGGAGTGGGCGGCGTGGTGATTGCGGACGGGCGAGCCCTGTTGATTCGGCGTGGAGGACCGCCGCTGGAAGGTGAGTGGTCGATTCCAGGAGGGATGCTGGAATTGGGCGAAACGTTTGAGGAGGGAGTGCGGCGCGAATTGGCGGAAGAGACGGGGCTGGTGGTGCGGGTAGTGGAATTTATCGAGGTGTTCGAGCGGATTTTTTCGGACCACGATGGGAGGACGCAGTATCACTTCGTGATTCTGGATTATTTGTGCGCGGTGGAGAGCGGCGAAGCGCGGGCGGCCAGCGATGTGCGTGATGTGGCTTGGGCGCACGAGGAGGAACTTGCGCGGTATTCGCTTACTCCGACGGCTACGCGGGTGATCAAGCGAGCCTTTGAGATGTGGCAAGCGCGGCCTATCGAGAAATAGTGATATCTAGCTTGCGGCGGCTTCGGGGAGGCGGCCGAAGCGGCGTTCGCGGCCACGAAAGTCTTCTACGGCGGCGGCCAGATCGGCTGCGTCGAATTCCGGCCACATGCGCGGTGTGAAAAATAATTCGGCGTAGGCGCATTCCCAGAGCATGAAATCGCTGAGGCGGCGGTCGCCGCCGGTGCGAATGAGCAAGTCCACATCCAATGCGGGGCCGCTGGAGTGGGTGACTTCGCCGAGACGCTTGGCAAATTCACGCTGAGAAACTTCCAGGCTGGAGAGCATCCAGCACGCTGCGCGAAGGATGGCATCGCGCGCGGAGTAGTCCACAGCGATGCGCAATTCGAGCGCGCGTCCGGTAGCGGTGAGCTTTTCGGCGGATTCGATGGCTTGGGCGAGCGACGGCGGAATGCGATCGCGACGGCCGATTACGCGCAAGCGAACTCCCGCCGAGGCGCAGGCGGCGGCTTCGGTGCGAAAATATTGTTCGAGCAGCGCAAGCAAGGCCACGACCTCGCTCATGGGGCGTTCCCAATTGTCCGAGGAAAACGCGTAGAGCGTCATGGTGCCGATGCCAAGGCCCGGAGCGGCGCGGACGACGCGGCGGACGGATTCGACGCCGGCGCGATGACCTTCGGAGCGGGCGAGACCGCGGGAAGATGCCCAGCGGCCATTGCCATCGAGCAGGATGGCGACGTGGAGTTGCGATTGGGGCACTAACGTCAAAGTACTTTTATTCATAGAGTATCCCGGCAAAATTTTTTGCGCCCTAACCTTCGCGCGTGACGCGAATCAGCGCTTCCATATGGTTCAGATATTTTTCCAGCGCGCGGCGGCCGGCAGCCGTCAGCCGATACTCCGTTTTTGGCATGCGCCCGTCAAATGACTTCGTACAGCCCAGATAGCCGGCATCTTCCAGCTTGCGGGCATGCACGCTCAAGTTGCCATCGGTGGCGCGCAGCAACTCCTTCAATTCGTTGAAGGTGAGCGATTCGTTCACGGCGAGGGCACTGACGATGGCCAAGCGCGTGCGTTCGTGGATCAGGCGGTCGAGATTTGTAGCCGTGTTTTCCGCGGGCCGCGCCGCCGAGGTGGTTCGTTTACTGCGCTCGTCGGATTCAGCACGCTCACGACGATACGCTCCTGATTTAACCGCCATATTTCCTCGCGATGACGGCTCCAAAAATAATGTGTAAGCCGCCGAAGCCGGCCGCCAACAGCGCGTTCTGCCAATTCCAAGGGGAGAAGAGGGCGACGGCCCCTAAAACCATGAAACACAGACCCATCAACGGGACGATGCGGATGGAAAACGCGCCGCCGGTGACGACGCCGGTTCCGTACAACAGCAGCCACTGGCCCGGAATCGGGCCGATTTCACCGGAGCGCAGATGCAGGACGGTGAGCAGCGCGCCGACAAAAAGCGGCGGCGCGAAACTGTAAACGAATCGCCGTCCCGGTCCGCTGAATAAGGATGAGCCAGCCTCGCGAGCTTTCGAATAGGTGGTCCAGCAGGCGATGACGATGGCGATGAAAGCTTCGGCGATCCAGGTGACGAGCCAAGGGAGAGGCGAGGCCTGGCGAGAAGCGATGGCCGCAGCGCCGAGGGCGGTGATGCCCATGGCCACGCCGCCCCAACCGGGAACGGCGGTGAAGGAGCTGGCGCGCTCCATGGTTTCGCGGATGAAACGGAGGTTGTCGCGAGCGTGGTCGGCGATAGCGACGGGAGCCTGGTCGCGGAAAGGTTCTGGAAGCGCCATACGACAAGAGTAGCAGGTGGACGCTGACTGTCAAGTACTTTGTACTGCAAAGTTCGAAGGCTGCCTTGTGGCGCGTCGCGCGCACGTCTATGCTGGTGCAGCGTGAATTTTACCGGAGGTGTCGGACATGAAACGAATTCTGGTCTCATTGGCATTGGTGGCGGTTTCGGCTTTAGCAACCGTGGCGCAACAAGCGGCTGCGGCGCAAACTCCCGCGCCGCCCTCTGCGCTGGTGGCAAACCCGGTCGCAACCGCTGTGCGCAGCAGCGTGGAGCGGCAGTCGAAAAACCTGATTGCGGCCACGGAGGAAATGCCCGGCGATAAGTATGGATACCAACCCACGCCAGGGCAAATCACTTTCGGACACCTGGTGATGCACATGGCGAATTCAAATTTTCATTTGTGCGCGATGATCTCCGGCGTGGAAGCTCCTAAGATGGACGAGCTGAAAGAGACGGACGGAAAAGAGAAGTTGAGCGGAGCGCTGAAGGCTTCGTTTGATTTCTGCACCCAGTCGCTGGCTAACGTGGATGACTCGAAGCTGGGCGAGGTGGTGTTCACGCGCGGCGCGTTTACATTGACGCGTGCGAGCGCGATGATCGCGCTGACGAACGATTTCGCGGATCATTACAGCGCCGCAGCGATGTATTTGCGGCTGAACGGCCTGCTGCCTCCGACGGCGCAGCAACCGCACAAGGACTAACGGGGCCGCGGGCTGCTATTTGGCAGCGGCGCGTGCTGCATTATTCCTCGCGCAGAGCTTGCATCGGATCCACGAGCGTGGCGCGGTGGGCGGGGATAAAGCAGGCGAGAAGCGCGGCCAACAGCAGAGCCACAGCGACGGCACTGAACGCTGCGAAATCGATGGTGCCGACGTTGTAGAAAATGCTGTGCATGGCTTTGCCGACTCCATAGGCTCCTGCAAGACCGAGTAGGAGTCCAACGCCCGCCAGCAGCATCCCTTCCTTCAGGATCAGCGCTAACACACTGCTGCGTCCGGCGCCCAGAGCCATGCGCAGTCCGATCTCATGGGTGCGTTGCGCGACCGCGAAAGACATGACGCCATAAATCCCCAGGGTTGCCAGGAGCAGTGCGACGACTGCGAAGCCGCCGAAGAGCGCGGCAGTAAAGCGATCGCCAGCAAGCGATTCGTCCTTGATCTGATCCATCGTTTTGACCTCCGAGAGAGGCAGATTCGGATCCATGGATTGGACGATCTGGGTGATGCTGCGAGTCAACGTGGCTGGGTCAATGGCGGCGCGCACTCCGATGGCGGCGCCCGGCTCGGGACTCTGCGCGAAGGGCACATCAATTTCGGGGAATCCATCGTCGCGCGGGCCTCCGTTGCGAACGTCGTGATACACGCCGACGATCTGCCACGGAATGGGCGCACCGAGTTTGGTGACGCCGGGAACGATTTGTTCCACGAGGATGGTTTGGATGAGCGGATCAACGCCATTGAGAAATTTCTTGACGAACGTTTCGTTGACGACGGCTACCGGAACGCTTCCCGCTACATCCTGGTCGGTGAAGGAACGGCCGCGCTCCATGCGCATGCCGAAGGTTTTGAAATACTGAGGCGTGATCATACTGAAGCCGGCGCCCGGACGCGCGGAGGGATCTTCGATGTTGGGCTTTCCGGCGATCTGGAAAGGCATGCCGAAATTCACGCCTTCTATGGGTATGCCTTCGGAGGCCGAGGCGGCGGTGACGCCGGGGAGTGCCTGGATTCTTTCCAGAAGCTGGCGATAGAAAGCGGTGATTTGTTGCGGATCGGTCAGGTGACCCTGCGGCACCGGAAGCTGGAAGGTGAGGATGTGATCGGTGCGGAAGCCGAGGTCCACGTGCGCGACGTTCCACAGACTGTGAATGGCGAGGCCGCCGCCGGCCAGGAGGCTGAGCGCCAGCGCAAATTCGACAATCACGAGCGAACGGCGGAGGCCATGCCGGCCGACGCCGACACCGGAACGGCCGCCTTCTTTCAGTACTTCATTCAAGTTCATGCTCGCGGCTTGCCAGGCGGGTACGGAACCGAATAGCACGCCCGCGAACAGCGTGGCGGCGACCGTGAAGAGCAGCACTGGGATGTTCAGCCGGACATCGGCTTCTGAAGGAAGGGTGAATGGAGGCATGATCGCGATGATTATGTTGAGCAGTCCCCACGCGAGCGCGACACCCAGCACGCCTCCCATGGATGCGAGCACAATGCTTTCGGCAAGAAACTGGCTGAAGAGGCGCTGACGCGAAGCGCCCAGAGAAGCGCGCACAGCGACTTCTTTCTGGCGAGTGGTGGCGCGGGCCATCAGCAAGTTGGCGACGTTGGCGCAGGCAATGAGCAGAACGAATGCGACGGCGCCGAGCAAGAGCCAGAGAGCGGTGCGCACGTCGCGATCCAGGAAGTCATTCTTAAGCGGCTCGACGGAAGCACCCCAACCTTTATTCGACTTCGGATAAACGTCCGCAATGTGACGGGTGACCGCGTTCATGTCCGAGGTGGCTTGCGCCAAGGTGACGCCGGGCTTCATGCGCGCGAAGATGACGAGGAAATGAAAATCGTGATTAATCTGATCAGGTTTGAAAACCAGCGGAACGAATAGATTTGTCGGAGTGCGGTCGGCTTGTCCGGCAGGACGAACACCGATCACCGTGTAGATTTCGCCGTTCACGTGGATTTCGCGGCCGATGATGTGGGGATCGCTGCCGAAGTGTTCGCGCCACGTATGGTTGGTGAGAACGACGACGTGATCTTTTCCGGCGACGGCTTCCTCGGGACCGAAGTAACGGCCGAGGAATGGAGTTTCACCAAGCAATTGATCCAGAAAACCCGGGGTGGTGAAACTGCCGCGGACGCGCTCGGGCTTCTCGCCGACGGAGAGGTTGAAATCGGAGTCAGTGGCAGTGCCCATAAACTGGAAGACCGAGTTTTCGTGCTGCCAGTCGAGGAAATCGCCGGCGGAAGAGACGTTCTTATTTCCAGCTACGGTGGAGCGAACGACTACGAGTTGGTCGGCTTGAGGATAGGGGAGCGGAGCGAGTAGCGTGGCGTAGACGACGCTGAAGATGGCGGTATTGGCGCCTATGCCCAGAGCCAGAGCGAGAATGGCGACGGCGGCGAAGCCGGGATTTTTCAGGAGTAAGCGGAATCCAAATCGAGTGTCACCCAGCAGGCTCATCATGCTCGGGGACTCCTTGTAAGGAATCGAGTTGATGCATGGCCATCGGTACGATCTGGGCGATGAGTACGACCGCACAAACCCGTTGGTGATTGGCACGCAAATCACCAAAGTGGCCGTTTTGCAAATTGATGACGGTAGAGGATTTAGTGTGTTAAAGAACGAAGGGGCACGGTCGGGTTGTGCGATTGCGAGAGATGGATTGTTCGATTGCGGACAGGGCGTGAGCTGGCGCGGCTGCAGGAGCGTGGTCCGCGTCCCCTGCAATTTCTCGCAATTTAATCGTATAGTAGGGGCCGCGCGCCGCCTAAACGCCGCGATTGGTGTGGAGTATTGAGTGGCGCGCAAACGATTGATGACAACCACTGGTACGTCTGCCCCCGCACAGCCTGATCATTTAAAACCTGACAAGAAGCTGCCTGCATTCCGCACGCTGACCGCGATGGGCGTGCTGCTATTTCTGCTGGGGGCGATCCTGCCGTTTATCGTTGCTCCACATTTATGGTTCACGGTGACTCGGTGGGCCGGGCTGGCTACGATCGGGGCGGGAGGATGGCGACGGCCGTCGCTGACTTACTGGATTTTCTTCGCGATGCTGCTGGGTGGAGAGATTGGGCTGGACCGGCCGCAGTTGGCCGAGCATTTGCGGGTATTCAGCGATATTTTCCTGCGCTTGATCAAGGTGATCGTGGCGCCGCTGATTTTTGGGACGCTGGTGACTGGAATTGCGGGGCATGGAAATTTGCGCAGCGTCGGGCGGATTGGGGTGAAGAGCCTGATCTATTTTGAGATTGTGACGACGCTGGCACTTTTTATCGGACTGGGTGCGATCAATATCAGCCGGGCGGGGGAAGGATTGACTGTGGTGGCTACGGCAGCGACAGAGGCTGTACCCAACGTGGCGCCGCTACATTGGGACGACTTCCTGCTGCACATTTTTCCGGAAAATCTGGCGAAGTCGGTGGCGGAAAATCAGATTCTGCAGGTGGCGGTGTTTTCGGTGCTGTTCGGGATTGCGCTGGGGCACCTATCGGAAGCCAAACGCGCGCCGATGCTTGGCTTTTGCGAATCCCTTACGGCAACAATGTTTGCGTTCACAAATCTGGTGATGTATTTCGCACCGGTGGGGGTGGGCGCGGCGATGGCTTATACCGTGGGGCACATGGGGATTGCCGTGTTGCTACCGCTGGGAAAATTGCTGCTCACAGGTTACGGAGCGCTGGCTTTCTTCCTGATAGTTGTGCTGTTGCCGATCGCATTATTCGCGCGACTGCCGATTGGGCGTTTCGTGCGCGCGGTGGCGGAGCCGGCTACGATTGCTTTTGCTACCAGCGCATCCGAAGCGGCGCTGCCTCGCGCGATGGAATGCATGGAAGAGTTCGGCGTGCCGCGGCGCATTGTGGCGTTCGTGATTCCCGCCGGGTACAGCTTCAACCTGGATGGGTCAACGCTGTATCTTGCGGTGGCGTCTATTTTTGTGGCGCAGGTGGCGGGGATTCATTTGACGTGGCTGCAGCAGCTGTTCATGGTGTTTACGCTGATGCTCACGAGCAAGGGCGTTGCGGGAGTGCCGCGCGCGGTGTTGGTGGTATTGCTGGCTACGGCGGCGACATTTCATCTTCCGACGGAGCCGATTTTCATCATTTTGGGAATTGATGCGCTGATGGATATGGCGCGCACGGCTGTAAACGTGATCGGGAATTGTTTGGCTTGCGCGGTGATTGCGCGGTGGGAAGGCGAGCTCGACACTGCTGCTGGGCCGGCTGCTGAGGCAATCTAGTCAGGTGGTGTTTCGGCGACGACTCGGTCGCGGGGTTTCAAGATTGCGCTCGTTTCGCGCGCATCAAGGAACAATTACTGCGGCGCCGTCCACCGTTTCGTGTTTGATTGCCTCGAGGGCCTCGTTGGCTTGGGCTAGCGGGAATACCGTGACTTGAGGATGGATGCCGATGTCGCGCGCGAGTTTCAGAAAATCGCGGGCGTCGGCGCGGGTCATGTTGGCCACGCTGCGGATTACGCGCTCGCCCCACAGAAGTTTGTCGTAATCGAATTGCGGCATGCGATCCAGATGAATTGCGTTGATAGCCACAACGCCGCCTTTGCGCAGACTGGCCAGCGCGCTGACGACGACGTCTCCGCTGGGAGCGAAGGTGACGGCGCGATCGAGTTCGACCGGCGGTTTTTCATGTTCGTTTCCTACCCAGGTGGCGCCTAGCGACGTGGCTAGCTTGCGATGGGAATCTCCCCTCGTTGAAACATATACTTCGCATCTCCAGGACTGCAGAACGGCGATGGTGAGGCTGGCGGAGGATCCGAAGCCGAAAAGACCAACGCGTTCGCCGGGTTGGACGCCGGCCACGCGTAGGCTGCGAAATCCGATGATGCCGGCGCAGAGCAGCGGAGCGACATGGACGGCGTCCAAATCTTGCGGCAGAGGAAATGTGAAGTCGGCGCGCGCTAGAGCGTATGCGGCATAGCCGCCGTCTACCGTGTAGCCGGTGAAGACGGGCCGATCGCACAGATTTTCCATCGCGTGACGGCAATACCAGCAGTCACCATCCACACCGCCCATCCAGGAAACGCCGACGCGGGAGCCGATCGGGGATTCCGGGCTTTCGCCGGCGACGACTTCACCAACGACTTGATGACCAGGAATCAGTAGTGGGCGAAGCGCGGGGAGATCGCGTTCGACGATGTGCAGGTCGGTTCGGCAGACGCCGCAGGCGAGGACGCGGAGCAGGAGATGGCCGGGCACGAGCTTTGGCTGGGGAACGTCTTCAATTTCCAGCGGCATTGTTGAAACTGGTTGCGACGATTTTAGGATGGCGGCTTTCATGGGGCGCTCTTTTCCGCGGGCAATTCAAATTATGGCACCGCCGTTGTCGGCCGCCAACAGGCCTTATCCAGGTGAGCGCGACGCGTCGCGGCGATGAGTTCAGTGGCCACCCGAGGGCGCTACCGGCTTGAATTTGCGAATCAGAAGCACGAGCGGGACACCCATCAGGACAAACCAGCCCAGCGCGGTGAAGCAATCCAGAAATGCCTGGAAGGTAGCCTGGCGTTCAAGAAGAGCAAAGGCCTGGGCTTGCGCGTGAACGGCGGCATCCGCGTGCGAGAAGCCGTGAGCGGAAAAATAATTGGTGAGATTGGCGAGAAGTTGGCGGTAGCGCAGATCGGAGGGGATGGCGTGCGCTACCAGCACGCTCTGATGATATTGGGAGCGGCGCGCGAGAAGCGTGGTGACGAAGGCGATGCCAAAGCTGCCTCCTTGATTGCGGAATAGATTGGTGAGGCTGGAGGCTTTGTTGTTCTTATTTTTGGGCAGATTGGAATACGCGAGCTGACTGACGGGCACGAAGAGCGTCGCGATTCCGAGCCCCTGCATCAGGCGCGCCAGCGCTTCGTGGCGGTAATCGGTGGCGAGCGTGAAGCTGGCGTAATACCACATGGCCAGCGCGAAAACGAAATAGCCGAAGGCGAGGAGGCGTTTCACGCCTACTTTGGGCAGGATTCTAACCACTACCGGCGCGAGCATCACGATCACAAACGCGCCGGGACCGAGAACGAGTCCGGCGTCGGTGGCGGTATAGCCGTAGAGCCGCTGCAGCATCTGCGGAATCAGCACGGTGGATCCGTACAGCGTGAATCCGAACAGGAAATAGAAAATATTGGCTAGCGCGAAATTTCTATCGGCGAGCAGGCGGATTTCCACCACGGGATCCGGGTGGCGCCACTCCCAGAGGATGGCAAACACCAGCGCGGCGATGGCGATCGCGAAAAAGCACACGATGAAGTTGCTTTCGAACCAGTCCAGGGTTTGGCCTCGATCGAGAACCACTTCCAGGCACGCGAAGGCCATGGCCACGGAGAAAATTCCCCAACCATCTATTTTCAGTTTGCCATTCTTGCGCGCTGCTTCTACTTCACGCTTGAATTCGGGCGGATCGGAGAGCAGGCGGCTGGTTAGGATCAGCGAGATGATCCCGATGGGGATGTTGATGAAGAAAACCCAGCGCCAGCTCCAATGGTCGGTGATCCATCCGCCGAGCGGAGGTCCAATCGCAGGCGCGGTGACGATGGCCATACTGTAGAGAGCGAAGGCCGCGGCGCGCTTATGCGCCGGAAAAGTGTCTACGAGGATGGCCTGTTCCACCGGCGCCAGTCCGCCGCCGCCGATTCCCTGCAAAACGCGAAAAAAGATTAGGGCACCGAGGCTGGGGGCAAAACCACACAGCAGCGAACTGACGGTAAAGGTCGCGACGCAAATCATATAGTAGCGCTTGCGCCCGAGAAGGCGGCTGAGCCACGCGGACAATGGCAAGACGACGGCGTTCGAGACGAGATAGCTGGTGAGCACCCAGGTGCTTTCGTCCGCGCTGACGGCGAGGCCGCCGGCGATATGGGGCAGAGAGACGTTGGCGATGGCCGTATCGAGCAGTTCCATGAAGGTCGCCAGGGTGACGGTGATGGCGATGAACCATGGATTGATGGCCACTCGAGGAGTGGGGAGAGTCAGGGGGATGGCTGGTGCGAGCGCCTCGCTCATGAGTCCTCTGGTGCATTCGATGCATAAGAGACCGTTCGGTCTCATTCATTCTATGCTAGAATGGCATAAAAGACCAGTCGGTCTCGACACTGGTCTCCGCACGGGCGAAGGGAGTTACGCATGACCAAGGGCGAGCAAACCAGGCGCGACATCGTGGAGAAAGCGGCACCGCTATTCAATCAGAGGGGCTTCGAGGGCACTTCGTTGGCGGACCTGATGCAGGCTACCGGCCTGCAGAAGGGCGGGATCTACCGCCATTTTTCGGGCAAAAGAGAACTGGCCGCGGAGGCGTTCGACTATGCGTGGGAAAAGGCGGTGCGCGGGAGATTGGACGGCGTCGCGGACGTCCCGGACTGCGTGGACCGGCTGAAGAAAACGATGGACAATTTTGTGGAGAGGCGCGCGGGCCTGGTGCCGGGCGGCTGCCCGCTGATGAACACGGCTGTGGAGGCCGACGATGGAAATCCGATGTTGCGCGCGCGTGCCAGGAAAGCGTTGCAGGGCTGGACGAAACGCTTGTCGCGGATCACGGCAGAAGGCATCAAGAAACATGAGATTGACCGGCGCGTGGCGCCGCGACAGCTCTCTGAATTGATCATTAGTTCGCTGGAAGGCGCGCTGCTGATCAGCCGGCTGCAGAACGACGAAAGACCGCTCCGTGCCATGAAACAACACTTGGACGAATTCCTCGAACAAAGTGTGCGCGCGAAGCGGCATCCCGCCAGTTAGCCCGCCCTACGGCCGCACAGCCTCGATCCGCTGAGGGTTGCTGTTGACCCCGCAATTTCGAACTGGCAAAAAAAACACCTTGACATATTCCCATATAGGAATGTATTGTTGGCGCATGGCGCGAGCGGCTACAACGTCTGACGCATTTAACGCAGTCGCCGAGCCTCGGCGGCGCGACATATTGAACTACCTGGCGCTGCAGGAGCGGTCGGTGGGCGAGATTGTGGCGACGCTGGAGCTGGAACAGCCTTCGGTGTCGAAACATCTTCGGGTGCTGCTGGACGTTGGGCTGGTGAACGTACGACGGGAGGGACGCAAAATGATGTACCGAGTGAACGCGGAGGCGATCCGGCCGTTGCACGAGTGGACCAGCACGTTTGAGAGGTACTGGCAGCATCAATTGAGTCGGGTGAAGGAGCAGGCTGAGCGGAAAAGCAGTTCGTAGGCGGAGCGTGGTTGCGGTTGCGCGGCAGGCGGCAGGACAAATTTTGACTAAAGGAGAAACGATGAATTCCACGGCGCCGAAATTGAATCGGACGATTGAGGATTTGACGTTAAACATCACCCAGGAAATTCATGTGCGGGCATCGCTGGAGGTTACGTTCACAGCGTTGCTGGAGCAGCTTGGGCCGTTGAATGAAACGCCCGATGGCAAGCCGATGTCGTTGAAGGTCGAACCGTGGCCGGGAGGGCGCTGGTATCGCGACCTGGGCGGTGAGAACGGCCATTTGTGGGGCCATGTGCAATCGATCAAGCGGCCAACGCTGCTGGAGTTCTATGGGCCGCTGTTCATGTCGTATCCGGTCAGCTCGAACGTGCAATACCGGCTGAGCGAGGTGGATGGCGGAACGCTGATCAAGTTTCATCACACGGCGTTCGGACTGATTACTGACGATCATCGCGAGGGAGTTGTGCAGGGTTGGAAGCACATGAACGATGGCGTTCGGAAGCGCGCTGAAGCGCAGAGTTCGCGCTGAACGGCGTAGCGAAGAGCAGGGAGGGACACATGTGTCCAGCGTGCATCGCAAGCGCCGCGTTGATTATCACGGGGATTATGTCCACAGGCGGATTGACGGCGCTTGCCGCGAAGAAGTTACATGCGAAGAATGTCGCGAACGAGAAGGGCTCGTTCGATTCTGAAAGCCGTAAAGATGTGAAGAGCAAATCTGATACGCACGGAAAGGAGCAGTCATGAAACTTGCAGATTCCCTGTTGATGGAGTTTGACCAGGAAGCACAGACGACCAGGCGGGTGCTGGAGCGAATTCCGGACGACAAGCTCACGTGGAAACCGCACCCGACATCGTTCTCGCTGGGGCAGTTGGCACTGCACATTGCGACCGGCCCGGGCCAGATCGCTGCGGCAGTAGTGCCGGACACTTTTGAATTTCCGAACTCTCCGCGGCTGGAACCGAACAACCGGCAGGAGGTGCTGGAAACTTTCTCGAGGAGCATGGCGAGCGCCAGGGCTACGCTGAAGAATATGGACGACGCTCGGCTGATGGCCGAATGGACTTTGACGAAGAACGGAAAAGTGCTGATGTCGGTGCCACGCATCGGATTTCTGCGCTCGATCCTGATGAATCATACCTATCACCATCGCGGGCAACTGTCCGTCTATCTGCGGATGCTGAATGTTCCGGTGCCTTCGATTTACGGGCCCAGCGGGGACGAGAATCCGTTTGCTTAGTTTTGCAATCATCGCATCAACAACAATTCAAGACAAAGGAGACGACGATGGAATCGACAGCAGAAAAGAAGCGGATAGATCAGCCAAACGTGGTGTCACACGCGGAGTGGATTGCAGCGCGATCGGAGCTATTGAACAAAGAGAAGGAGTTCACGCGACTGCGCGACGAAATTAGCCGGCAACGCCGGGAATTGCCTTGGGAACGGGTGAAGCAGGAATACCTGTTTGAAGGGCCGACCGGCAAAGAGACATTGGACGATCTGTTTGGTGGCAAAAGTCAGCTGATGATTTATCACTTCATGCTCGGTCCCGGTTGGGCAGAAGGTTGCCCGAGTTGCTCGTTTCTGGCGGATCATTTTGACGGCAGCGTGGCGCACCTGGCGGCGCGAGACGCAAGGCTCGTGGTGGTTTCACGAGCGCCGCTGGCGGAAATTGGCCGGTTCAAGATGCGGATGGGCTGGCGGTTCAAGTGGGTGTCGTCGTTCGAGAACGATTTCAATCGCGATTACAACGTGTCGTTCACGAAGGAAGAGGCGGCCAAGGGCCAGGTGTATTACAACTACGCGATGCAGCAATTCCCGAGCGAGGAAGGGCCCGGAGCGAGCGCGTTCTTTAAGGATGAAGCCGGAAACATCTTCCACACGTATTCCACCTACGGTCGCGGGCTGGATATGTTGGTTGGAGCGTACAACTGGCTGGACATGGCGCCGAAAGGGCGCGACGAGGAAGGATTGGCGTTCTCGATGTCCTGGGTGCGGCACCATGACAAGTACGTTGACGGCCAGCCAGTGGATCCGACTCGGATTTATACGCAGCCGAAGAGTGCGGATGAGAAGTGCTGTTCCGGCCAGAACGACTAGCGAAGACTGTGGCGATCGAGAATGTTGTTGCCGCGTCGGGCGAAAACATTCGTACATCGCACGCTCAAGCTTTGCTGGGGAAACTTGCTCGTGCAGCGAAATGGGGGCGGCCCAAGGCCGCCTCAAACTTCAGATCTCTTTGTACCCCGCCTAGTGCACGCCGGCGTTTGCGAAATCTTGCGGCCCGGGAAGTGTTCCGCGCAGATAGGTGGCGTCCCAATTGAATTGCCAGCGGCCTTTCTCGCGTGTGAAGCGCAGCGGGCCCGGCGTGAAGTCCACCCACTGGCTCCATTGGCCGCTGTGTTTGCTGACCACCACGTTGGACATGCCGTCCAGAACCATCGAGCTCTGCCCGCCAGCTTCGCGACACGATGTGGGCTGGAAATTTGCGCGACCCACCCATTCGAAGCCGTTCAGTTTGTCTGACTCGCTCAGGTCTTGAGGCTCCATTTCTTTAATGGTGAGCGTGCGGCACTGCCTGAGAAAGTGATCGGGCGCGTAAGGGCTGCCGGAGACTATGGCTGTAGTCCAACCGTCGGATCCTTTGAGCCAATGGCGCTGGAGTTCCGCCATGGCCGCCCGTTGCGCATCGCGGTCAGCGCTGGTGAGGCCGGGAATTTCGTCGTTCGCAGAGCTATCCGAGCTGGCATGGCCGCAACCAGACGGCCCGAGGAGCATGATTAGCGCGAGCGCGGCGAGCGACGTGGCGCGATACATTCTCATCAATCGTATCCTTTCTTGCGAAGCTCCAGTCCGGCTCGCGACGGTTACTTCGCCTTCTCGAGCCTGGGAATCATGCTGTTCCGGGGGCCGTCAATCGTGCCGTCTTTGTTGATGGTGAAAACCAGGGGGCTGGGAAGCATGGGCCCGAAATCGCCGCGTGCGACGATCTTGTCGCCCTCGATTTTGTAGGTGCCGTCCACGGCGTAGGCGCCGAGGGCTACGTAGGCTTTGCCGTCTTTGAATTCGGCGTTGATGGTGCCGCTGGGGTCGCGATATTTGCCTTCGGCGCCGCCGCCGCACCCGGTTGCTAGTGTTGCGCCAGCCAGAACTAAAACAAGAAGCGCGGTGCGGATCGCTGTGCCATTCATAAGATTCTCCTGAGCATGCATTCCATTTGGTAGATTTCGTGATAAGGCTCGGCCGCGCCTCCCTGGATTTCAGGCTACGTGATACCAGACCATCCGTTGCCGTATGGCCGCATACGGTGCTACAGTTCCGTGCCTAGCCGGGACTTAGAGTCGGCAAAAGATGGTTATCCAGGTATGACCCTTCACTACACAATGCGCGAAAGCGAACGAAAAACCGTCACGGCGGCCAAGGCGACTCCATCGGCGGATGGGTTAGCGGCCGAACCGACCAGCATGCCGGCGTCGAGCAGGCAGACACTGGACCAACTTTTCAGCGTCACTTACGAAGAGCTGCGCAGGCTGGCGTCGAGCGTCCGGCGGGGCGATCCTAGCGCGACGCTTAGCCCCACGGCTCTGGTGAACGAAGCGTGGCTGAAGCTCGCGAAGTCTCCTGATGTTGGTGCAACGTCGCGGCTGCATTTCAAACGCATCGCGGCTCGCGCCATGCGGCAGCTTCTGGTGGAGGCTGCGCGGCGGCGGAACTCAGGCAAGCGCGGTGGCGGGGCGAAAATCACGGTGACTTTTGACGAGGCGTTTCAGAAGAAACCCTCCGGTGAAAACGAATTGCTGGCGTTAAATACCGCACTGGAAGCGCTGGCGCGTATGAATCCGCGGCAGGCGGTGATGGTGGAAAGCCGCTTCTTCGGTGGGCTGGACGTTCCGGACACGGCGGCGCTGCTGAACGTGTCCGAAGCCACGGTTCTGCGCGATTGGCGAGCCGCGAAGGCCTGGTTGACTCACGAACTTCGTAAGGCGTAACGGCTGATCGGCTCGCGGTTTTCTTTCCTTTTCGGCCGGAGACCTAGGATGGACAGCACCCGCTGGCAGAGAGTCCAAACTCTTTTTCACGAAGCTGCGGATATGACAGCGTCGGAGCAGCGCGTTTTTCTGGAAACGCGATGCGGCGGGGATGCGGGGCTGGTCAGCGAAGTCCTGATCCTCCTGGAAGAGGATGCGCGCGGTGGATCGCTGCTGGATGGCGATGTGGCCGATGTCGCGTCGCAGATCTTCAACGATTCATCTTCAGGCTCACTACCCTTCAAGGAATTCGGCCCGTACCGGATTAAACAGGCGCTCGGCGAAGGCGGAATGGGAGTGGTCTACCTTGCAAAGCGCGAGGATCTGGGGAATGAAGTCGCCATCAAGATTCTGCGCGACGCTTGGGTTTCTCCCGCGCGCCGCGAACGATTTAACGCCGAGCAGCGCACGCTCGCGCAGCTGAATCATCCCTCCATAGCGCGGCTTTACGACGCGGACACTTCGCCGGACGGTACTCCCTTCTTCGTGATGGAGTATGTGCAAGGCATTCCGCTCACGAACTACTGCAAAGCGCAGAAGTGCTCGATTGCGGAGCGTTTGCGTTTATTTCGAGCGGTCTGCGAAGCGGTTTTGTACGCGCATCAGCACGCGGTGATTCACCGCGACCTGAAACCTTCCAACATTCTGGTGAAGGGCGATGGAAGCATTCGGCTGCTGGATTTCGGCATCGCGAAACATCTGGAAAATCTGGGCGAGTTGGTGGATCAGACCATCACCGGCTTGCGAATGATGACGCCAGCTTACGCCGCGCCGGAACAGATTCGCGGCGAGCAGGTCGGGATACAGAGCGATGTCTATTCACTGGGAGTGGTTCTGTATGAACTGCTTGCGGGGCGATTGCCGTTTGATTTAACCAAGTGCAGTCCGTCGCAAGCAGAAAAAGTTTTGACTGAGCAAGAAGCTGAGAAGCCGTCGGACGTTAGCGGGAAAGCGGCGGCGTCCGCCGAAACGAACGGCCGCGGAGTGACGGCGAGCAGGACGGCGTGGGCCGACTTAGATGTGCTGTGCCTGACGGCGATGCACAAAGATCCGCAACGCCGGTACCAATCAGTGGAGGCGCTGATTCGGGATGTGAATCACTATTTGGATGGCGAACCGCTGGAGGCGCGGGCCGATGCATGGCACTACACGTTGGGCAAGTTCGTGCGGCGGCACTGGCGGTTGGTCTCCGCAGCCGCTGTGGTGTTTGCGCTGCTTGTGGGACTGGTGATCTTTTACACCGTGAGATTGACGAGGGCGCGGAATGCGGCCGTGATGCAAGCGGCGCGAACGCAACGCATTCAACGATTCATGCTGAATCTTTTTCAGGGAGGCGACCCCGCCGCGGGGCCAGCCGATGATTTGCGCGTGGTGACGCTGCTGGATCGCGGCGTGCAGGAAGCGCGCAGCCTGGACGCGGAGCCCGCGGTGCAGGCGGAACTTTACGAGACGTTGGGGGGAATTTATCAGAAGCTGGGGAAGCTGGAGCAGGCGGACTCGTTGATGGAATCCGCGCTGGCGAAACGCGAAGCCCTTTACGGTCCGGATAGCACCGAGACCGCGAAGGGTTTACTGGCGCTGGGCTCGCTGCGCGACGCAGAGGCAAGGTATGGCGATGCCGAGCGGCTGATTCGGCAGGCGCTGGATCGAGACAGGCGCCAGTTGCCGGCCAACGATCCGGCGGTGGCGAAGGCTATGCTGGCTCTCGGTGGAGTGCTGGAAGATCGCGGTGCGTACGATCAATCGATCGCAATTCTGGAGCAGACCGTGCAACTTTATTCGGCTCCGGGAGCGGAGCCCGTGGAGCTTGCGGACAGTTTGTACGAATTGGCCAACGCGCATTTTTATGCAGGGCATTACGAAAAGTCCGAAGAGATCAACGAGCGCGCTTTGGCAATGTACAAGCAGATTTACGGCGAACGTCATCCGCGAGTGGCGGAAATTTTGATCAATCTGGGCGCAATCCAGCTGGACACGGGGCACTACGCCGCGGCGGAGCAGTACGACCGCCAGGCGCTGGACAGCGTGCAAGCCTGGTACGGCAAGGATAATCCCGAGACGGCGACGGATTTGACGATCCTGGCGCGGTCTTTGGTTTACCAGAAACGATACGCCGAGGCATCGGACCTGCTACAGCAATCGCTGGTAATCAAGGAGCGCACGTTTGGGAAGGTGCACCCTTCCGTCGCATCCACGCTCAACGAGTTGGGATCCGTGGCGCTGCAGGAAGGCAAGTACGATGCGGCCGAGCAATACTTCACGCGGATGGCGGACATTTATAGGACCGAATACGGGGAGCAGCACTACCTATATGCCACGGCGCTTTCCAATTTGGCCAGCGTGTACACGGCGCAGCAGCAGTGGACTCGCGCCGAAAAACTCTACCGCCAGGCGATTCCCATTTACGTAGAATCGCAATCGCCCACGCACATCAATACTGGCATCGCGCGAATCAAACTGGGGAGAACTCTGTTGCGCCAACTTCGGTATGGCGATGCTGAGGCTGAAACCCACGCGGGCTACGATATTCTGCGCACCCAGATGGATCCGAAAGTGAGCTGGCTGGTGAACGCGCGCAAAGATCTGGTGGAAGAGTATGAAGGACTGAAGCAGCCGGAGCAGGCGGCGAAATTCCGCGCAGAGATCGCGGCGAACGACGCGAAGGCGCCGGATATTTCCGCCAAGAAATGATCTTCACGCTTCGCTTGGCATCGCGTGGATTTACAGACCCAAATCGCTGAGCCCCGGATGGTCCGCCGGGCGAACGCCGAGAGGCCAGTGAAACAGGCGCTCGGACTCCTTGATGGGCAGATCGTTGATGCAGGCGTAGCGGTGATGCATGACGCCCTCGGCGTTGAATTCCCAGTTTTCGTTGCCGTAGGAGCGATACCATTGGCCGGAATCGTCGTGCGATTCGTAGGCGAAGCGCACGGCGATGCGCGCGCCGTCGAAGGCCCAGAGTTCCTTCATCAGGCGATAGTCCAGCTCGCGATTCCATTTACGCGTGAGGAAATTGATGATTTCCTCGCGGCCATTGATGAATTCCGAGCGGTTGCGCCAGCGGCTGTCCGCGGTGTAAGCCAAGCAAACACGCTGCGGATCGCGTGAATTCCAGCCGTCTTCGGCTTTGCGAACTTTCTGTACGGCTGTTTGGTGGGTGAAGGGCGGGACTAAACTGATTTGAGGTTGACTAGCCATTTCGTTCCTCCTTCTTTTCTTTCGTTGAGTGCTCAGGTTCGGATTGCTGCGGTAAAACCGTGAAGCCGAGGGCTTGTAAGTCCTTGCGAAGCTGTGCGACCGATTGAAAACGGATGCCGTGGATTCCGGCGACGCGCGCTTGTTCCAGATTTACGGCTCTGTCGTCAATGAACAGCGCCTCGGACGGCTGCACCCCCAGTTCGTTGATGCAATGCTGATAGATTTCAGGTTCGGGTTTCACACTGCGGACTTCTGCGGAAAAGATGTGATGGTCGAAATGGCTGATCCATCCGAAATTATTTCGGACGTGCGTGGCCATGTCGGTGGGCATGTTGGACAAAATCGCCGTCTTGAATCCTGCGGCGTGGAGTTGCTGAACCCAGAGGACCATCGCGTCGTTGATGTCACTCCACAGATCCAGGTCCAATTGGCGTGCTTGTTCGATCGCGGCCGCTGTTATTTTCACACCGGCCTGCGCCGCGAAGTTCTGCCAGTATTCGCCCGGTAGCAAATCTCCGCGGTCGTAAGGCGCGCGTGTCTCCAGATAGATCGGAAGAAAAGTTCGCGGATCCATCTGGAACATGGAGGCAAGGCGTCCGATGGTATCCGCCGATGGAACATGGCAAAGGACCTCGCCGAAATCCAGGATCACCGCGCGGATTTTCGGCGGCTTGGCGACTGGACTGTCAGTGTCGGCGGGGGGCATCCATCGTCTCCCTTCAAGACGCGGCGGGAGCATCTAACGTGAGATCTTCCGCCGCCAGATGCAGGTAATCTTGAAGCACGGCGACGACCAGATTGTGATCTTCGCGCTGGGGGAGCCCGGAAACGGTGATGGTACCGACGCAGCCTGTGCCGGCGAGAAAAATCGGGAAGCAACCTCCGTGCGGGGCGTAATCCTTCGCATCGAGGCCGGCTTTCTCATGCAGAGTTGTTTGAGCGCGTTGATGTGTGAGGCCAATGGCGTAGGAACTGCGGTGATAGCGCTGGACGACGTTGCGTTTGCGGCGAATCCAGTCCCAATTGTCCGGAGTGGTTCCGGGCATGGCGTATGAAAACAGCTGATGGCCATTGAGATGGATATCAATGGCCACTGCGACGCCGCGTTTATCGGCTGCCGCTTTGAGAGCGCTTCCCACGGCCCAAGCGGCTGCGGAATCGAAGTGTTTGAATTGCAGGTGTTTTTCCTGTAGCGCGATTTTTTCGAGGTCTTGATCAATCGTCATGGAATTTCCATTTGGAAAATGTGCAATCGAACGATCTGCGTTCGCAGACTACGAGCACGAGCAATTATCCGCGACAAATCATAGCAGATTCTTTGTCCTCAGAATTTGATCTGCGTGAAGGGCAACTCAGTGCGCGCGGCGGAGCTTTTGATTCCGGTTTCGAGCACGTTGATCACGGACAGGCCTTCTTCAGCTGTTACTGGATTGGGCGCGCCGAGGACGATCGCGTCGCGAATCCCCCGGTAGTAAGCGAGGTAGTTTCCTGGAACATTCGGAACTCCGCGCTTATCGAAACCGTCGCCTTTCTTTGTGATTAGCGTTCCCATCTGTGGGTCCTGGCCCCAGCCAGGACTGCTCGGAATTTCGCCGCGCTTCAGCGCCTCTTCTTGCGGGTCCATGCCGAATTTTGTGTAGCTGCCCAGCGCGCCATGAACGATAAATCGCGGAATTTCCGCAAGCACCAATGAGGCGCCATGGAGAATCACCCGGCTGCGGCCGTAGCGGAGGATTGCGTGAAAGTAATCAACCGCCTGACCGCGCGGGCGCTGCATCTCGAGGTCCGCATAGATCGCTTGCGGCGGACCGAACAATTGCAGCGCCTGATCCACAAGATGCGAGCCCAGATCGAACCAAATGCCGCTGCCGGGACCGGGTTGCTCCCGCCAGCGCTGGCGCGGTTCGGGTCGATAGCGGTCGTAGTGCGATTCGAAATGGGCGACTTCGCCGAGCGCGCCGTCGGCCAGCACTTTGCGCAGAGTGAGAAAATCCGAATCCCAGCGACGATCTTGAAAGATCGAGAGCAATCGCCCGCGGGCCTTTGCCAATTGAATCAATTCCGTCGCTTCCGCCACGGTGTTCGTGAATGGCTTGTCCACGACGACGTGTTTGCCGGCGTCGAGCGCTTTGCTGGCCAGATCGAAGTGCGCGATATTGGGCGTCGCGATCACGATCAGATCAATTTCTGGAAGCGCGAAGGCGTCCTCCGCTTTCGCGAGCACGGTCACGTCGTAATCCTTTTTGACCTTGGCGCTGTCGCTGGAGACGATGTGGGTGAGGCGCAATCCCGGCACGTTTGTGAGCAGCGGGGCGTGAAAAGTTTTGCTGGCAAATCCATAGCCGAGCAGCGCGACTTGCAGCGGCGCGGCGGTTTTCTTACGATCTTCCAAGGGTTAAGCTCCTCAGGCGCTCAATCTCGCCCAGAACTGAAAGTGCTTGCCGCAGCAAACATCATTATCTATTCTCTAACCGCGCCGGAACGGCGATCCCAACGCGACATTCTACTTGAGGTGGCTCAAACTTGCCTCTACGACTACGGTTATTTCGCTGTACAGCTTTTTTGGCCTTTCTGTTTCTGATGATTCCCGCCATCGTTTACGGTCAAGCCGCTTCGCGCGTGCTCGAAGCGAAGTGGGAGTTTCGCGCCGTCAGTAAGACGGATCGCGCGGAATTGAAGGATTGGCATCCCGCGCAAGTTCCGGGGGTGGTGCAGACCGATCTGCTGCGCGATGGGTTGATCCCTGATCCTTTTTACCAGGACAACGACACGCGCTTGCAGTGGATTGGGCTGACGGATTGGGAATACCGCACAACCTTTCAGGCCGACGCCGCGACGCTTGCGCACGATCATGTGGACCTGGTTTTCGAAGGGCTGGACACTTACGCGGATGTTTATGTGAACGAGCAGGCTGTGCTGCACAGCGACAACATGTTCCGGCGCTGGCGCGTCGCGGCGAAACATTTCCTGAAGGCCGGCCCGAATACGCTGCGCGTGGTGTTTCATTCTCCGATCGAATCAATGATCCCGAAAGTGAAAGCGCTGCCGTATATTTTGCCGTCGGTCACCTCGCACATGACGGGAAACGAAGAAGATATCGCCACCGCGCCCTACACCCGCAAGGCACCCTATCAGTACGGCTGGGATTGGGGGCCGCGCTATGTGACCGAGGGAATTTGGCAGCCGATTCGCCTGGAAACTTGGGACGCGCTGCGTATCGAAAACTTCCACGTGCAACAGCAGAGGGTCGTAAAGGAATTCGCCGCACTTGCCGCTGAACTGGAAATCGAGGCGAGCCACAGCGCGACTGCGACCGTCGAGATCAACTATGGCGAGCTGACTGGCGCTTCCGCTGCGCCCATTCGGCAGAGCGTCCCATTGGAGCCGGGGCTGAATCGCATCAGCGTTCCGATTCACATCGCTGCTCCCAAGCTGTGGTATCCGCTCGGCTATGGAGCGCAAGACCGGTATCGCTTTGCGGCTACGGTTCGGACAGGGCGTGACGTCGCTGCGGAAGCTTCGCTGAAAACGGGGTTGCGTTCGATCGAACTGCGCCGCGAAGTGACTACGACGGGCAAAAGTTTTGCTTTCGTCGTCAATGGCATTCCAGTATTCGCCAAGGGCGCGGACGTGATTCCGTTCGACAGCTTTCCGAATCGCGTGACGCCGGAAAATCACCGCCAGATTCTGGAAGCGGCTCGGGACGCGCATATGAACATGGTACGGGAATGGGGCGGCGGATATTACGAGTCGGATGACTTTTACGATATCTGCGACGAGCTGGGCATCATGGTATGGCAGGAATTTATTTTTGGCGGCGACATGGTTCCGGGCGGCGCCGATTTTCAGGCCAGTGTGCGGCAGGAGGCCACCGAACAGGTGGAGCGCCTGCGCGATCATCCCAGCATCGTGCTGTGGTGCGGCAACAATGAGATTGAGACGGGCTGGGTGCATTGGGACGATCGAAAAACATTCAAGGAAGCGGTTTCACCGGCCGACCGCGAAAAGGTCTGGACGGATTACGTGGTGCTGTTTCACAACGTGCTGGCGGGCGTCGTCGCGCGTTACGCGGATCCGGTGCCGTACTGGGCCAGTTCACCGAGTGCGAATTTCGAAGATCCACCGGACAGCCAAAGCAACGGCGACATGCATTATTGGCAGGTCTGGCATGCGCTGGCGCCGATTGAAATGTACACGCAGCAATTTCCGCGCTTCATGTCCGAGTATGGATTCCAATCTTTTC
>Ga0209169_10000294_pt1 | contig 29998 bp, 27 predicted proteins | sample HubBroMetageWRM4_FD_188346 | JGI IMG/M metagenome (GOLD analysis project Ga0209169, IMG submission 188346) | Warmed soil microbial communities from the Hubbard Brook experimental Forest, New Hampshire - Hubbard Brook CCASE Soil Metagenome WRM 4... | ecosystem: Environmental > Terrestrial > Soil...
AGCGTGGCCGGATGCGCAATGTTGATTGCGTCTTTGCCGAACGCGTGATGCAATCCGTATTCTTTGGTCACAGCTCGATCCTCATCAAGCAGAAACAGACTGCTGATCGGACGCTTCTCGAAGAATTTCTCCGGTCTCCACACGCCGTCTCTTTTTTCGGCAGCGATGAAAGCCAACTGTGCGCCTGCCGCGTGAATCTCTGGCATCCGCGACTCGAACTGAGTCATGCGCTTTACGCAGTTCGGTCACCATGTGCCACGCAGAAACTCAAGAATCAATTTGCCCTCGGAGAGCAGTCCGTCGAGAGTGAATGTGCCCTCGCGATTGGCCGCCTGCAGCGCAAAGTATGGAGCAAGTGAACCGATTTCCAGAGTTTCGGTGCGGTCCTTCATGTTGAGATTGACTGTAAGCGAGGTAGAAATCAGGAACAATAACGGATGGGGTACCGGGGATATCCCGCCGGACGATTTGCTGGTGCGGTCGAACCGCCCGACAGGTTCTGCTCCGTCCGATATAATTTCCTTTCGCCCGTTGAGACGTGGCAGGCTGTGTCTCAGATCAATCAATCGTTTCTATATCAATCCGACAAATAAAGGACGCACTGATGTCTATCACCAGCATTGCAGATATTCGCGGACGCCAGGTTCTTGACTCGCGTGGCAATCCGACGGTTGAAGCTGAGGTTTTTCTCGAGAGCGGCGCCAATGCGCGCGCCATTGTGCCGAGTGGCGCGTCCACCGGCGAGCATGAAGCGGTGGAATTGCGCGATGGCGACAAGACACAATATCTCGGCAAGGGTGTTCTGCAGGCAGTGGCGAACGTGAATGGCGAGATTGCAGAAGCTCTGAACGGATCGGACGCAGCCGATCAGCGCACGCTCGATGCCAGGTTGATCGAACTGGATGGCACTCCCAATAAAGGCCGACTGGGAGCGAACGCGATCCTCGCGGTTTCGATGGCGGCGGCGCGTGCTACGGCGAATGCTTGTGATCTCCCGCTTTATCGCTACCTGGGCGGCGCGGCGGCAAACATACTGCCGTTGCCGATGATGAACATTCTCAACGGCGGCGCACACGCCGATAACAACGTCGACTTTCAGGAGTTCATGGTGATGCCAGTGGGAGCGCCGTCATTTTCAGAGGCGTTGCGCTGGGGAGTGGAAGTTTTTCACACGCTGAAAGGCGTGCTGAAAAAACGGGGCTATAACACGGCGGTCGGCGACGAGGGCGGTTTTGCTCCATCGGTGAAATCGAATGTGGAAGGCATCGAAGTCGTGCTGGAAGCGATTCAGCAGGCAGGCTACAAGCCGGGCGAGGAGATTGCGATCGCGCTTGATCCGGCGGCCAGCGAGTTCTATCAGGATGGAAAATACGTCTTCAAGAAATCCGACAAATCGACCAAGAGTTCTGAAGACATGGTGCGTTACTGGGCGAAGTGGGTGAACGACTATCCCATTGTGTCGCTCGAAGACGGACTTGCCGAAGATGATTGGGACGGTTGGGCGCTTTTGACGAAAGAGTTGGGCGGCAAGATTCAACTGGTGGGCGACGACTTGTTTGTCACGAATGTGGAGCGGCTGCAAGAGGGAATCGATAAGGGAGTAGGCAACTCGATCCTGATCAAGGTTAACCAGATTGGGACGGTCAGCGAAACGCTGGATGCGATCGATCTGGCGCGCCGCAACGGATATACATCCGTAATCTCCCATCGCTCCGGCGAAAGCGAAGACACTTTCATCGCCGATTTGGCGGTAGCAACGGGAGCAGGGCAGATCAAAACAGGCTCAGCTTCACGTACCGATCGAATTGCCAAGTACAACCAGTTGCTGCGGATTGAAGAGGAGTTGGGCGGGGCGGCTCGGTTCTTGGGGGTGACGGCGCTGAACTATAAAGGTTAGCGATTCGAATTCGAGCTGAAAGTTGAGTCTTTCGACTGTAGGTAGACTTTTATTCCTTCGCTACAATTGTCATATGAAGGTCGATGTTCAGGAAGCCAAGGAACGTTTTTCCGAGGTGCTCGACCTCATCACCATTGGCGAAAAGGTAATCATTACGTGCAAGGGTGAGCCCGTCGCGAGACTCGTGTCGATTCCAGTAGCGGCGAAGAAACGCGGGAGGTTTCGACTTGGCTCCGCAAAGGGTGAGTTCACGATTCCGGAATGAGTTCAATGATCCGCTTCCCAAAGAGATCGAAGATCTTTTCTGGTGATAAGTGCGTACTTAAAATCCCATCCTGTCGTCCGCTGAAGGTCCGTAGGTCGCTGGAAGCGGCTTGTCATTTAATCGCAGATACACTCCGAGCTGAGCGCGGTGATGCACCAGGTGATTGAGAAACATCTGGCGGTATGCGAGAAAGCGCGAACCGGTAAAGACGGCCTTGTCCTGAAAGCTGAGCTTCCAGTTTTGCGTCCAGCCCTCTTCCGGCAAGCTCTTGAGCGCCGCGCGCGCATTAGCCGCACCTTCATCGAAGGCTTTGAGTAGTTGCTCAGAAGATTCAAAGGGAAGTCTCGGCCCTGTTCTTTTGGAAAAATCGAGTTCTGGAGTGGTCAGGATTGTGAGGCCGAAATTGGGCAATTCCGCAACATGCGGCGCCAGCTTGGCTAGAGGCATCGACTTGGAATGAGGCGCGAAGTCCGGTTTGTTCATGGGAACGCGTTCCAGCATGATACGAGTTGTTTTCATCTCGGCATCGAATTCCGGCAACAACAGCTCGCTGATCGGCATGACTTTCCTTCCAAGGTCTAAAAGATAGGTATAAAACAGAGGTTAGAGTCTGCGGAGGGAAGCGACGATGCAAAGATTTCGGCAAGATTTACAGACTCGCCCGGTCGAGTTTGATAGTCTCTCTGTTGCGAGAATTGACAACCGAGAACTTATTGTAGGGAACTAATACCAGGAGCAAAAGCTACTTCCATGCCTCGTCCGAAACCTCTCGTTCTTATTATTCTTGATGGCTGGGGATACCGAGCAGACACCAAAGCCAACGCCATCGCTCTCGCGCGCAAGCCGACGTATGACCGGCTTCTCCGCGAATATCCCAACACGCTGATTCATACCAGCGGGCCGTTTGTCGGACTCCCGGAGGGCCAGATGGGGAACAGCGAAGTCGGCCATCTGAATATGGGCGCGGGCCGCATCGTCCACATGGACATTACGCGCATCGATTTAATGATCCGGAATGGAGAATTCTTTTCGCATCCAGTACTGGTCGAAGCGATGAAGAACGCCCGAACTAGCGGCCGCAAGCTGCACCTGTTCGGGCTTGTCTCCGATGGCGGCGTGCATTCTCGCCAGGAGCATCTCTGGGCGCTGCTGAAAATGGCGAAAGAGCAAGGAGTCGATCGTGTTTTCGTGCATGCCTTCATGGACGGGCGTGACACGTTGCCAACGAATGGAGCGGGCTATCTCGAACAACTCCAACAGAAGATGCGTGAATACAACTCCGGCAAAATTGCGACTATCAGCGGCCGTTATTACGCCATGGACCGAGATCGCCGTTGGGAGCGTATCGACAAGGCTTTCCGCGCGATGGTCGAAGGCAAAGCCGAAGGTGGAACATATCCCGACGCCGTGCAGGGTATGAAGCAGTCTTACAACAAAGATGTGACTGATGAGTTCGTGATTCCGTTCGTTTGTACCGATGATCATGGTGAGCCGGTGGCGAAGATTGGGGACGACGACTCCTGTATCTGCTTCAATTTTCGCGCCGACCGCGTGCGCCAGATCACGCGCGCATTGTGCCGCAACAGTGGACTCAACGAGAAAGGTGGCAGCGATTTGCCGGGTGCTGCCGATCTCGATGCAATCATTCCCCGCGAGCGCGTGCCCAAGAATCTCAAATATGTCTGCATGACGCAGTACGACAAGAACTTCAGCTTGCCGGTGGTGATTCCTCCGGAGTCGATGGCGAATATTCTCGCAAACGTGATGGGCGGGCTGAACATGCGCAACCTCCGCGTGGCGGAGACAGAAAAATATGCGCACGTTACTTACTTCTTTAATGGCGGCGTGGAAACACCGTTTCCGGGAGAAGATCGCGTGCTGGTGCAGTCTCCGAAGGTCGCAACTTACGACCTCAAGCCGGAGATGAGCGCTGCCGGCATTGCCGAGGCTGTCGTCAAAGCCACGAATGACGGGACGTTTGATGTAGTGATTGTCAACTTTGCTAATGCCGACATGGTAGGGCACTCCGGGAAACTTGAACCGACGGTGAAGGCGGTTGAGACAGTCGATGCCTGCCTCGGCGAGATTGAAACAGCCGTCCGCGCTCGCGGCGGAGCGATGCTGATTACTGCAGATCATGGCAATGCTGAAATGATGATCGATCCGGCAACCGGCGGTCCGCATACGGCGCATACCACGAATCCGGTGCCATTTATCGTGATCGCTGAAGACGCAAAACAATTCACGCTCAAGCCGAACGGCTCGCTGCGCGATATTTCTCCAACGATGCTGGGGATGTTGGGCATCACCGAGCCAAAGGAAATGACGGGTTCGGATTTGCGCAGTCCGCTAAAGGCTTGAACCGCCGAGGCGCAAAGGATGCCGAGGAAGATCTCGGATCATTCGACAACACGATGAGCAAGCTTCTGATTTGCGTTCATCATCCTTTCGATCAATGGAATGCTCCGTTTTGGCTTTCTGAGCGATTGCGGCTGGAATTTCCGCAGATCAACGTTGTGCATCTGCCCGACTACAAGCAGGTCGATCGAGAAATTGTTGATGCTGAAATCGTGATCAGCTGGTCGATTCGTCCCGAGCAGATTGCTGCGGCAAAGAAATTACGATGGATTCACTCTCCAGCAGCCGCGGTTCATCAGTTGATGTTTCCGGAACTTATCAGTAGCGAGATTGTTCTCACTAACGCACGTGAAGTGCACGGGGCAGTCGTGGCGGAGCATGTGATCGCGCTGGTCTTTGCGCTGGCTAAGAAAATCCCTGGCTCCGTGCGCTTGCAGGAGAGACATGTTTGGGGGCAGCAGATCTTGTGGGACGAACTGCCGCGGATTCGTGAAGTCGCGGGCGCGACTCTTGGCATTATCGGCCTGGGCAGTATCGGACGTGGGGTGGTGAAGTGCGCGAAGGCTCTGGGCATGCGAGTGATCGCGGCGCGTGAGCATCCGGAGAAGGGAAGTGAAGGCGCTGACGCCGTTTTCGGACCATCACAAGTCGACGAGGTATTTCGACAAGCGGATTATGTCGTACTAGCTGCTCCGGTCACCGACAACACGACCGCGATCGCGAACGCGGAACACTTGGCGCTCATGAAGCCCGACTCCTGCCTCATCAATGTTGGTCGTGGGCCACTGGTGGATGAATCCGCACTCATCGCCGCTCTGCGTGAAAAAAAGATTGGCGGGGCGGCGCTCGATGTGTTTCCGAAAGAGCCGCTGCCTGCCGATTCTCCGCTGTGGGATGTACCTAACTTGCTGATTACGCCCCACACCGCCGCGTTGACCGAAAAATTGTGGGAGCGGCATTACTCGTTGTTCTCAGAAAATCTGCGTCGCTATCTGGATAACCAACCGCTACTGGCGGTCGTGGACAAACGCAAGGGCTACTAGGGCAGTCCGCACCGCATTGACAGCATGAGCACTTTTTTACCGCGTATCAATACCAAATCCTAAAATTGCAGTAACTTCAACTGGCTCATTTCCGCGAAATGCTGGACGGAATTTCCAGCTATGCAACGCCACTAAAAGCTTCGAAGTAGTTTCGGCGGCGCCGGGTTCCAACACCTTCAAATCTTTGAGATCTCCCGAGCGATCTACAATGCACGAAATCATGACGCGTGTAGGCCGAAGACCCTTGGGTAGATCCTTGCGGATTGCTTCCGGTTCGCTCAATTTCTCGGAAGATGGATGCGCGGCCGATGCGGGATCGGAATACTCCATGATCGCCGTACCGAGCGAAGTTTCGAAGTAGATGGTGGCCGTGAGGTTGCCTTTTAGACAGCCGTAGCAACCCAATCCGCCGCCGGAACTCGGAGTCGCTTCGATCGAATATCCCGGACTCCTCTGAGTCTTGACGGAAGAATGCCCGGGGCCGGTTGAGGGCGCGTCGCCGCCTGGGGCTCCGAAGCTGGGCAGGTTGATGACTTGGGTTGAGCCACCTTGCACCGAGACACCGGGCACGGCGGGAGTGCCGGTCCCACTACCGGTGCCGCCGGGGCCGGGATACTGCGAGATTCCGGCGTGAGCGTTGGGATCGGTGCCGTGTCCCAGGCCTTCTCTGCCTGCGCCCGAACCTTCTCCTTGTAATCCGCTTCCGGGGCCATTGCCTTTGCCGATGCCCGGTCCGCCGCCGCTGCCGCCGATACCCGTTTTTGCTGTGCCGACGGGCGACATGGCGAGAGATCCTGCGGTGGTCGTATTTGGCACTCCAACTTTTGTTCCGGGCTGATTAGACACAACGACTCCGGTGCCGGGTGCGTTGCCGCCGGCGTTACTCGGCGGAGCTACGGATGAGCCGAGATCCAGCGGACCACCCGCGCCTGCGCCCTTGTTGCCTCGTCCGCTGCCGGAGACAGCTTTGCCGCCACCTAGACCTGGTGGAGGTGGTACGACGTCGGCGGAACCAACGAGTGTCGCTGCGGATTGGCCGGTGCGATCGCCGTTTCCATTCTGAGAGCCTGCGCTGCCGATGCTGGCTGGGGGCGGAACAACTTGCGGCGTCATCGCCGAAGCACCGGATCTTGAACTCGTGAGTGATCCGGCGCCAGAGGCTGTTGGTGGTGGAGGCACGGGCTTCAGCCGCAAGTCACCCGTGGCTGTGCTTCCCCAACTGTTGAGATCGCGGCTGACCTGCGAGGGCGGCGGAGCCACGATGGCTGGGGTGGGCAAGGTCAACTTGGGCGTAGACGACACATCACGTTGTGGAGCAGAAACCGGCGGCGCAACCACGTCGACGGATTGCGTCAGAGGGACGCGGGAGCTGGCGAGGTCGCGCTGGGTGTCTCGTGGAGCCGGTGCAATCACGGTCGGCGCGAGCGGGTTGGCGGTTCGCATTTTGTCTCGCGAAACATTTGGAGCTGGCGGGACGATGGCTGAGCTCAGCGTTGGCGAATTTCGTGTGTTGGCGTGAGAAACTTCGGGTGCTGGAGGGATGATATTGGTTGTCAGGCTGCTTGCAGTGCGACTTGCCGAGGTGTTCAGTTCCGGCGAAGGCGGCACCGCGCTCATCTCGGGCAAAGTTGGCGCGGTTAAAGTCGAACGCAGTCCTTCGGCTGGCGGTGGTCCTGGATTCGATTTGAAGGCGAGCAGATTGGCGACTGCGGAATCGGAGCGCGGCAAGTTTACCTTGGGAGTGTCTACAACTTTCTCGGTGGGCGTTTCGCCGCGCGCCACATGGATGGTCTGCGTCCGATGGTGGGCTTGCTGGCCTCCGGCGCGTCCGGAGTTGCCGGCCTGGGCACCGCCTCGGTCTTGGGTTTGCGGCAGTTCGTCTCCAGAGTAATAGATGACATCCCATTGCGGACGCGTGGGAGGTAGCGGCAGTTCAAGACTTACGAAGCGTCCGGGAAGCACGATGATCGCAATCAGCAGCAGACATTCGAGCAGCCAGCAGATGAGCATGCCGCGATAGGGAAACATGCCGATGGGCGCTTCTCCGGCAAGGCGCTTCGGAGGGCGCGTGAGTGCGGGGCCAAACGCAGATTTGAACTCTTCCCATTGGGAGGACCATTCCACCAGCAGATGCGGCGGCTCGGTCCACTGATCTTCTGGCCGACGATCGGCGACTTCGGGAGTGGTGGCAACTTCGGGCATTGTTCTGAACTGCGTTTTGGACTACGTAATTTCTTGGGGGTTTGTACTAGTGTGCCAGAAGGATGGTCTGATTATCGCCGTGACTCAGTGATTTTGTGTTTTTGTTCTCTTGGACCTGTTTCTTGGACTGGAAAACAGAGTTTCGGGAGTTCGAAGGTCGAGGCGATGTGTTTACCAGTTAGTACCCCTACCCCCTCCCCCCTTGCCTTTTGGAATCATTGAGTTAGGGGAGGAAATTTCGGTCTGGTCTATGAAAAATAAGGACTTATATTAAAGTATTCAAAAATAGGGAGTTTGACTGGCTCTTGGTCGCCGATTACGGGAAATCAATCACTTAGAGGGGTCTTTTCTTGCTAGTTCGCTGTTCTCCTTCAAAGTATTGAAATAAATGGAGTTATTCGCACGACACTCAATACGCCGATTAGCGCCCGGATTCAGTTGTCAAGGAGCAAGTGGCGCTTCGGCAAACGCTTGTTTGCCGTGAACCTATTTTAACAGGCGAGTCAAGGGTGGTTTGTGGCTTCGGCCTCTCGTGTGAATGCGTTCGACTCTCGCAGAAAAGACGGTGTTTACACCCGGGAACCGCGTCAATGAGTGTAAAGCAGTTTTCTTGGACAAAGAATCATCCGTTCTACGGAGTCATTTCGAACACAACGCCGTTGGCGCTCGATCCCCCTGCAGAGGTGGTGCCATAGAAGTTGCCTGCGTCGAGAATCAGGCCGCCGAGCGGTTGACTTCCGTCCCCACCGTTGAAACTCCAGAGAACCTGTTCCTCGTATTTCTTGCTCTTGCCCACTGGGGCCACCAGCTCGAACACAGTCCCCAAGCCGTTCGTGCCGCCCTGGATTGTAGTGCCGTAAATGTTCCCAGCTGCATCGAGCACAACCCCACCGGAGGGTGCGTTGCCCTGGACCATGCTGTCATCTGGTGTGAAGGTAAAAAGAATCTTCTTCGTCCATCCTGACTCTCCCGGACTCAGCTTGTAGACCGTTCCACGAAAATTAAGCGGCTTCCTTTTGACGTTGTACCAAGCCGTCTCCGTGCCATAGATGTTTCCGGCCTGGTCGAGTGTTGGACTGCTCCATATGAAGGTGCCGCTGGGAATGGAAGTAAAGTTGTAGATCCCAGTCGTATTCCAGCGACCCCCGCCGTCCGGGGACACCTCGAAAACTGTCGGCTTGCCGGTGATAGCCGACGGTGCGATGGTGAAGATGTTTCCAGACGCATCCATTGCCAATCCGGAGAGGGGATTAATGACATTGAAGGAAATTACTCGACCCGTCCATCCTCCGCCGGATGGGCTCAGTTCGAAAACGCCTTCGTTATCTGTGCCGTAGAGATTGCCAGCCGGGTCTATAACCAAGCCGGCCAGTGGGAAACCACCGAGAGGCATACAATCGCCGTTCGGACAAAAGCTGTAGATAACGGTTTCCGTCCAGTTCCCTCCCACCGGAGTAAGTTCGAACACGACACCGCAACCCTCGCTAACGATACACGTCGAACCGCCTTCGCTTGTCGTTCCGTAGAGGTTTCCGGCGCTGTCGAATACCAAATTCCCATCTGGATACGCCCCGTCCGTGCAACTGGCACCACCTTCGGAGCAGAACCTGTAAATCACGGTCTCGTTCCACCCTCCACTGCCGTTCGGCGAGAGCTCGAATACGGTTCCAAACACACCGCCTTCTTGGGTAGTCCCATAGAAGTTGCCCATACCGTCGGGAGTGAGATTCGACTGGGGAGCGGCGCCATCGGGGGAGCCTGCGAAATTGTAGAGCACCGTCTCAGTTTGTGCCGTCGCTGGACGAGTGGCAACGAGCAACAGCGTGGAAAGCACGGCAAGGGTCACAACGGAAACATTTAATCGTGAGGAATGCATGATTCGCCTCCTTAGATTGTGGGGGCCGGGTGCTATGTCCGCAGGGGAGTCAGTGAAACTCGGACGGCGATAATTATTCGCCCGCGAGGAGAGGGTGTCAACAGTTGTTGGAATAAGACGAGCCGCAGTCAGCGATTCTTACGCCGGTAAACGGTCAGAAATTCCTACACAATGCCTTGGCCAGGAAACCCCATCTGGCAGCAAGAGCGCGGACGGGGGCTGGCTGTGAACTTTCAACACGTTGTTCCCTTTTCCGACGACAAGGAACAACGTCGTCGCAGGAGCGGTGCGAAAGTGGAAATCAGTCGTAACGATTTCCAAGGTGCGGACTTAGCGCGCCGACTTTTGCACCACTCGGCTTGAAATCTATCGCCGGAGCGCCCAGTTTTGACAGGTACAACGTCTTGAGGGATCACAGTCAGCCCGCTTCCGGTCCATACGATTCAGTGTATATTTGGTCCGCTGCCATGCAACGCCCTCCGGATCCTCAATTGCTCGGATTCCTCGAAGCCTACGACCGGCACATCTCGGACCTCGCTCTCGCGCTGCGACAGGTGATTCTTGAGGAAGCGCCCGACGCCTCGGAGTCGATCTATCAGGTGTACACGGTGGCCATCTGGTTCGGGTTCAGCGGAAAGATGAAGGATATGTTCTGTTACATCGCGACCAACGCGGGGCATGTCAACTTGGGATTCCCGCGCGGGAGTTCGCTGCCCGATCCGAATCGGGTGCTGGAAGGCGAGGGTAAGACTATGCGCCACATCAAGCTCAGAAGTCAGCGCGACGTGGAGCGTCCCTTCGTGCGGCGCTACATCCAGACAGCGATGGAGCAGGCGGCGCGGTTGGGTGCGAGCGGAACGGGCAAAAGTGTCGTCAAGAGCGAACGCGGAGGCCCATCGAAGCGCCGCGCAAAGAAGCCCCGCAGGAAATAACCTGTACTTACTCAGACGAGCCGCCCGCTGTCTGGGCGGTTTTTCTTTTGCATCGTGGGGGGCTGGGCCAAACTTTTCTTTTTGCCTGATCCTCACAGCTGAGGCTGCCCCACGTTTCGTAGTTTTGTAAAGTCCCGGGACATCCTTTACATTTTGTCCCTAGACATCCAGAAATTGGAGAAAACCCGAAGACATGAAAAGCGGAGGCAAGAGTCTCGCGGCGGCAGTTCTTTTTGTTATATGCGCAACTGCGGTCGTCAGTCATGCGGCCGCTGACCCGCAACATAGGATCAAAAATGCGGTCGACATGTCTATACGGCCAGTGATGGCGAAATACAGTATTCCTGGCGTGGCCGTCGGCCTCACTGTCGCGGGTGAGACCTACGTGTTCAGCTATGGCGTGGTATCCACTGAAACTCGGCGGCCGGTTACGCGTGACACATTATTCGAAGTCGGATCGGTGACCAAGACATTCACCGCAACGCTGGCGTCCTATGCACAAATTACGGGCCGTCTTTCATTGTCGGACAAGCCGAGCAAGTACCTGCCGACCCTGCAAGACAGTAAGTTCGGTAATGTCCGTCTGCTTAATCTCGGTACTCATACGCCCGGCGGGCTGCCACTGCAGGTACCGGATAACATTCGAAACGACGATGACTTGATGCAGTATTTCAAGGACTGGCGGCCACGCTACGAGCCTGGAACATATCGAACTTATTCCAATCCTGGGATCGGAACGCTGGGTTTGATCACAGCGAAGAGCATGGGGCAGGATTTTGTCACGCTCATGGAACAGCGCCTGTTTCCCGTGCTCGGCATGAAGAGCAGCTACATCAATGTTCCCACAGCCAAAATGGCTGATTACGCGCAGGGATACACGAAGGAAGGCGCCCCGATTCGAATGGCAACTGGGGAGTTGTCCTCTGAAACCTACGGCATCAAAACGACGGCTTCGGACCTGGTTCGTTTTGTGGAAGCCAACATGAATTTGATTCGATTGGATAAGAAGTTCCAGCGCGCGATCACAGCAACACACACGGGCTACTTCAAGGCAGGCCCGATGACTCAGGACCTGATGTGGGAACAATATCAGTATCCGGTTGCATTGAAGACGCTACTCGAAGGGAACTCGCCGGCAATGATCTTCGATGCGACACCGGTTACCGAAATCAACCCGCCTGAGGATCCGCGCGAAGACGTCTGGATCAATAAAACCGGCTCGACCAACGGCTTTGGCGCGTATGTCGCATTTGTTCCCGAAAAGCGGCTGGGGATCGTTATTCTGGCCAACAAGAGTTATCCAATCGAAGAAAGAGTAACCGCTGCGTACGAGATCCTTACGGCGATTACCGATGGAAAATGATCGATAATTCGGCACGGGGCAGAGCCCCGTCACCACACGAGCGGTGTTTCTGCGTACGCCGCTGATGCGCGACGTTTAATCAGGCAGCCTCAGTGTGAATCGGACGTTCTTCGAAAGAAATATCCACTTGATCGCCAATGACGGTCAGAGACTCGCGGACGGTCCCGGTTGGAACCTCCAGCACGGAAGCGGCCTGCACGCGAATCGCGGCCATGCGCCAGGGCTTGAGGTCTTCTTCGATGTGGATGACGATTCGTTCGCGGTCGAGATAGACGGCGTCAATCGGAAAACGCATGGCGAAGGTATGGATGCCGTGGGACGGGCTGATCCAGAGTCCCTGTCCGCGGATGAATCGGGACGAGTCGGTGGCCATAAGGCCGCGAAAGCGAGACCAGTGAGTGCGCGCGATAAGAAGATCGGTCGCGAGATAAGTGGTGCGGGTGCGGTTGAAAGCGTATCCCTTGGGCCCGCGCGGGGGCATGAGAACTCCTGGAAATTTGTAGTTGGTGATTTGTAATTTGCAATTTTGAAACTGGAACCTTCTGCGAGCCGGTCTTAAATTGCAAATTACAAATTGCCAATTACAAATATGCTTGCGGTCACCGGTTACCGGGGATTACTGGCTTGAATATGTGCAGTAATTGGATTACTGCGGGCCCGACGGTAACGAAAATCAGGGAGGGCATTACAAACAGGACTAGAGGGATGATCATTTTCACGGTAGTCTTCGCGGCTTGTTCTTCGGCGCGCTGACGGCGCTCGGTGCGCAGGGAATCGGAGTGCACGCGCAGGGCTTGGGCAACGCTGGTTCCGAAGCGGTCAGTTTGAATCAGGGTTCCAACTAGAGAGCGAAGGTCATCGACCCCGGTGCGTTCGGCCAGGTTTCGGAGCGCTTCAACACGCGGTTTTCCGGCCCGCGTTTCGAGGTCGAAGAGATGGAATTCAGCGCTTAGTTCAGGATGTGCGTGGCTCAAATCCTGGCCTACGCGCATCATAGCCTGATCGAGAGACAATCCCGCCTCTACGCAAATCACGGTGAGATCGAGCCCATCGGGCAGGCCGAGGCGAATGCGGCGCTGGCGCTCCTGCAGTTTCTTCTTCAGCAAAAATCGCGGGAGAAAAAATCCGAACGCGAGCATGCCGAAAAGCAGCAGGGGTGAATTGAATCCGGAGATGAGGAAAACTGAGAAAAAGCCGATGGCGGCGAATAGGACGCGCAACCCGCGATAAATAGTGACATGCTGGTCACTGCGGTATCCCGCCTGAATCAGCCAGAGGCGAGTTTGCGAAACCTCGCTGGGCGAGATCGGTAAGGCGCGGCTCAGGGGGTCGAGAGCCTGTTGCATGCGTTCGCGGATGGCGGGCTTGGCGGCGGCTTTGGGGCGCTGCCAGCCGATTTCACGCAGACGCGATCCGAGCACTGACGAGGGTGCGACCGTCGCGGCCCCGAAGGCGAAGACGATCACGGCGATCGTCAGAAAAACGAAGATGGAAAGTGCCAGTGCCAGCGTCATTGGTTAGATATGTACCTTCACGGTTGCTTTTATCGTTGTTAGTCGTCGGTCGTCAGTCATTTGGCAAGACCTCCTAACGACCAACGACTAGCGAGCAACGACCTATCTCAAACTTGAATCCTGATAATTCTCCGAATGAAAAAATAGCCCAGTGTCTGCAGAGTGATGCCGCCGACTATCAGGGCGTGTCCTATGGGATCAGTGAATAGCGGACGAATGAATCCTGGATTAAGAAGTTGCATGATGACTACGATGGTGGGGGGCAACGCCATGAGGAGAACCATGGTGAGCCGTCCCTGAGCGGTGTGAACCCGGACCTGCCGCAGGATTTTGAAGCGTTCGCGGATGACATAGGAGAGGTTGTCTAGAATCTCAGCCAGATTGCCGCCAGTTTCGCGTTGCAACATCACTGCCGTGACGAAGAATTTTACGTCGACCAGAGGAACACGTTCGGAAAGGTTGACCAGGGCGTCTCGCACGGGGAGTCCGAATTTCTGTTCTTCATAGAGCTGGCGAAATTCTCCAGCAACCGGTTCGGAGACTTCGTTGGCGATCATCTCGAGAGCGGTGGTAAAGGCGTGTCCGGCGCGGACGGCACGGGCGAGGGTGTCAATAGCTTCGGGGAATTTCTCCTCAAATTTCTGGAAGCGCTTGGTTCGCATATGCGAGGCATAGGCGTAGGGGATAAAAAAGCCGAGCAGGCCGCCGGCCCAACCGAACAGAATCTTGCCGCCGGCGACGTATCCGATAACGGCGAAGACCAGGGCTGCGGCAGCACAAAGGATCAGAAAGTTTCCAGCGCGAACATCCACATTTCCCTGCGCTAGCATTTTTTGCAGAAGTGAGACGCGCTCGGAGCGGCGTAGAAAAGTGTCGAAGGCCGGTATCCGGCTGAAGAGTTCATCGCGAAGCAGAGCCACATCCGCGACGGGTAACTCGGTCGGCTTCTGAACGCTAGAGAGACGATCGCGGAGGATGCGGGCCTGGGCCTTGCGCTGATCAAACAAAGAAGTCACGGCGAAGACCGCCATCGTGACTACCACAAACACGAGAATGGCGATAACAAAAGTCATGTGCTAGATCTCCATCTGCGACTCAAAGAGCGCGGGACTCAGCCGGCATCCGGCGGTGGCGAGTCGTTCAGCAAACTGCGGTGGGCGCCCCGTAGAGCGAAACACGCCGCGAACTTTTCCACTCTCGTCGATGCCGGAGCGGTCAAAGGAGAAAATATCCTGCAAGGTGATCATGTCGCCGTCCATTCCCGTAACTTCGGACACCGTGATCACTTTGCGCGAACCGTCGGAAAGGCGCGCAACCTGAACGACGGCGTGGACAGCGTTTGCGATCTGGTGGCGAATCGCGCGTTCGGGAATGTTCAGATTGGCCATGGAAACCATGTTTTCGATACGAGCCAGAGCATCGCGCGGCGAATTCGCGTGAACGGTGGTTAGCGAACCCTCATGACCAGTATTCATGGCCTGAAGCATGTCAAAGGCTTCCTCGCCCCGCACCTCGCCGACCACGATGCGGTCGGGACGCATACGCAAACTGTTAATGACGAGCTGGCGCATACGGACCGAGCCTTTACCTTCAATGTTGGGAGGGCGAGTTTCGAGGCGGACTACATGCTCTTGCTTGAGCTGCAATTCAGCGGCATCTTCGATGGTGACGATGCGCTCCGAATTCGGGATGTATCCGGAGAGAACGTTGAGAACCGTGGTTTTGCCGGCGCCCGTTCCTCCAGAGATGATCAGATTGAGGCGGCCCTTAACCATGGCTGAGAGCAGTTCGAGCATGGGCTCGGTCAGGGTCTTGTTGTCGAGCATGTTGCGCGCGGTCACGGGATCGCGGCCAAAGCGGCGGATCGAGAGGCAGGCTCCGTCGAGCGCCAGGGGCGGAATGATGGCGTTTACGCGTGAGCCATCCTGCAAGCGGGCATCGACCATTGGCGAAGATTCATCGACTCGGCGACCGATGCGGGAAACGATGCGGTCGATGATCTGCATTAAGTGCTGGTTGTCTTTGAACGACAGGCCGGTGACTTCGAGTTTGCCGCCACGCTCGACGTACACGCGATCGAAGCGATTAACGAGAATGTCGGAAATGGTCGGATCTTTGAGAAGTGGTTCAAGCGGACCGAGGCCGAAAATTTCGTCGAGGATCTCCCGCGATAATTGCTCGCGCTCCGCGAAACTAAGCGGAACCGCCTCGCTGTTCACCGAGCTGCGGATCAGAATGAGAACTTCTTCACGCGCGGAATCCCCGGTCGTCCGGCCGAGTTTTTCCAGGTCGAGGCGATCGAGAATCTTGCGATGCAGGTCGGCTTTGACCTGCTGGTACTCACTCCGTTCAAAAGCTTGCAGATTTGCCATAGTTTCAGGTTTTAGGTGTCAGGTATTAAGTTCTAGCTAGAGGCTAATCGTTACCCGCTAGACTCCGCAAGTTACTCGCTAGACGGTCTTAAACAAGGACCAAGCCGTGCGTTTTACTTCCGAATCGTCTTTGGTCAGGTGTTCAGCGAGCCCGGAAATGGAGCGGGCAATTTCATTGGTTCCCTGCTGCATCAGGGGAACTCCGCGATCAATCGCACTCGCGACGGCGAAATACTGATTGGGAATTCGCCACAGTACGGGCGCGCCTATGGCAGCCTCGGTTTCAGCTTCGTTGAATCCAGCAACTTTCCGATAGCGGTTCAAAACCAGCGCAAAACGGTCTCGTGAGCCGCTCTCGCCAAGATACTGGGCAACGCGTCCCGCACTCCACAGGGAAGCCACGTCGGCGTGGGCGACGAGCAGGATTTTCTCCGACAGGTTGCTAACCAGACGAGTGGCGCTGTCGAGTCGCGAGGAAGCATCGACGACGATGTAGTGAAAGAGGCCAGCCATGGTGTCAAAGAGACGGGCAAAATCGGAGGCCGAAGGTTCGATTGCGGTGGGGGTTGCCGCGCCAGCCAGAACTTGCAATCCACGATCGTGACGCGCCATGAAGCTGTCGAGCAAGGATGAGTCCAGACGGTGCAGATTCGTGATCGCGTCCGATACTGTGAACGTAGGCTTGAGATTGAGATGCAAAGCGCAGTGTCCCAGCGGCGCCAAGTCAATGAGGGCTGTGCTGTGGTGAATCGACTGCAAGGCAAGCGCAAGATTAACGGCGACCGTGGTCGCTCCACTGCCGCCTTTCGCGTTCACGATCGTGAACACTTTTCCGCGGGAACTTTCGCGCCCCGGCTTGCGGCGCGTGGTCGTCAGCCGGACAAATGCTTCGAGCAGATCGGTCGTATTTGTCGGACGTTCAATGTATTCCCGCACACCGGCCCGCATGGCGCTGACAATTAACTGGGGTTGAGTCATGGGGCCAATGGCAAATACGGCGGCATTGGGAATTTCCTGGTGCAGCAACTCCACTGCTCGCAACGCCGAAGTAATGCCGTCGGTAGAGATATCCACCAAGACCACGTCGGGCGTAAAGGACTGCGTTTTGCGGATGACCGGGTCATTGGCGGCCATGGGCAAGGTGGGGTTACTGCACACGGTGCGAGCGACACTGGTACCATCTACCAGAACCTGCAACACTGCGCGCTGGTCATTGTCCGTGGCGAATACGGCTACTGACAACTCCGGCATGATTCGTTAGCCACTGCCCCTTCTGAAACTCCCAACAACCCGATTCTAGTGCGAGAACATTCTTGCTTACTGCTCTTACTTGCTGCTGGCTGCGGGCTTTTTGCCATCGAACTTGTCTTTGTTCAGATTCGGTTCTGGCATCGCTGGACCCGCCGGCGGCTGAGGAGTAGACGAAACCCGGTGCACTGTGCACAGGACCATCAACTCCGAATCGCTCTTTTGGTCGCTCTTGCTTTTGAAGAAATTGCCGAGGATCGGAATATCGCCCAATCCTGGAATCTTATTGCCAACGTTGGTTACACGGTTATCCAACAGGCCGGCGATGACGAAGCTTTGGCCGTCCTGCACTTCGAATTCGGTATCGGCTTTGCGGGTACTGATGGCGGGTATGGTTGTCCCAGCGACCGTGACTGCATCCGCAAAGTCCAACGTACTGACTTCTGGAGCTACGTGCAGGTGGATGTTGCCGTTCGGCTGAATCACCGGCGTAAACTTCAGCCGCACGCCGAACTCACGAAACTGAATGGTGACAGTTGCGATTCCGCTGGCGTTTTGTTGTGCGACCGGGAAGGGAAATTCGCCTCCGGCTAGGAAACTGGCTTCCTTGCCGTTGACTGCGACGAGGTTGGGCTCGGCCAGAATCTGTAAAAGATTTTGCGTCTTAAGGGCCTGGATCACTACACCTAGATGGACCTGAGGATTAAAGAAAAACAGGTTGAGTAAATTCGATACTGTTGCTGTAGTGGAAAAAGGAGTACCTGATCCCGCGTCGTTGATGGTCCCGAGGCCGCTGACCCCCCCAAACTGGCCGGTGGTCGTGCTGCCAATTGTATTTCCAGCGCCGGTCGAAATGAGATTGAAACCTATTTGGGTCAGGGCCGTACGATCTACCTCAGCAAACTTTACTTCAAGGAGCACTTCGTCGGCGCCGACGGGACCGAAGGTCAATACATTTACGACATTCTTGGAATACGCCGACGCCAGCGCGCCAGCGTGTTTGGCGATGTCCTCGGTAGTTACGTGACCAGAGAGAACGATGGCGGAACGCGAAGGCGTCACGTTGATCTGCTCAGTTGGGAAAAGACGATGAATTTCTTCCGAGGCCGCGGTGATATCGACATCTACGCGTAGATCGAAGCTGCGCGAACGCTCCAATTCGTCCCAGATGAGAAGTGAAACCTCGCCCGGCGCGAGTCCATTGACCAAGACCTGCGTCGGCGTAACGACCAGCGCATCCGCTACTGTGGGATCGGTTACCGAGACGCGTTTCAGTCTTTCGGTGGTGTTAATCAGAATGGACTTACCCACCATCACCCGAAGTGGATCTCCGCCCGGAACCACGCTCTGGTTGGCTGTAGAAGCCGTGGCAGTAGCGGACTGAGCGGGAGGTGGATTGTCCTGGGAAGAAGTCGTCGCGGGAGCATCTGGTGGATTTCCGTTCGGAGCCACCGTGCGCGCGAACATCGTTGTCGCGCCGAAAAGTGCAACGGCTGCGACGAGCGTAATTACTTTCATGAATTCGGACCTCTGCCAGGGTGCACGAGCAAATCCATCGAGGGGAGCGGATGCCGGTCGTCGCTGTATTGCCGATTCAAAGTTAGTTTTCTTTTTCTTCCGGAAACTTTTTTTCATCTCTTTTGCTGCCACGGATCATTTCTACGGTGTACGAGGTGGGCGGAGGCGCAGGAGCTTTTGCAGCCACCTTGTGCGCTTTGGGCTTGGTATCGCTTGCTACCGGTCTTTCGCCCGGATATAGTGAGCTCGCGTGGGTCGCGCCGATACCTCCCTTTTTTGTGTCCAGTGGATTGCGCAGTGACAATTGAATCCGCCCTTCCTGCGACACCAGCGCCAGCTTTTGGGCGTCATCTGGAGAAACCAGCAGAGTAATCACCGGAGCAGCGGGCGAATCTGGGGAACCGTTCCCTCCCAGGTTCTTACCCACGGCGATGACGGCGACATTCTCGAGGACGGTAGTGGTTTGACGGTCGTTGCCGCTGCCTTCATTGCCGGTAGCCAGGACATCTACCCGTGTGCCCGGCTGAACGAAGCCCGCGACCGAAACCACATCGTTGACACGTACTGAAACCGCCCGCATTCCCGGGGGAATCATCGAGGGCAACCCGGCTCCGGCATTCAACGCTGCCAGCTTGCTCTGCAGAATAAAATCGCCCTTACTGACCGGCAGCACAGCGCCGCGACCGAGTACCCGCGCAGGATCGGAGAACGCGCCGGGGGGGACCGCCGACTGTGGGATGGTGATTACACCGACATCATGAGTATCTAACTTGGTTCCGACCTGAATATCGTCGGCAGCGACGACGACTCTCACTTCAGGCTCGCTGCGGTTCGAGCCTGCAAAGGTGCGCAGCCGGTTATAGACTGTGAAGCTGACGAGCAGTCCGATAGCCAGCGCCAACCCTCCAATCATCAACAGACGGCTACGATTCATTACTCCCCTTCTGCGTCAAACTTGAATTCATCCGCCGTCATAGCCAACTTAAATCGGCGAACTTAACTCTGTGCGAGGCACCCTGTGGACTACTGGCTGATTTGGCTAGCCACCGATGAGAACACGTTGTTCGCATTGCCGCCTATCAGGCGGACAGTGCCGATCACGATCACTAATATTACGGCCAGCATCACGGCATATTCCGCGATATCCTGTCCTTCATCATCGCGCCACAAGAATTTAGCTAAATATGTCATTCCAGACTCCTTCGAGCTTCAGGCTAGAAATCCTACTCGGGGACTAAATTTGGGAACAATTCCTAGTATGCGCCTTAGTTTCGCAGATTCGGATGGCTGTGGGAAACACTTTTTCACTATTTTACCCTTGTAATGAGGGGTTCCCGCAAGCTTGATTCCCGTAAAAGTGTGGCATCGACCCCTGGGCGGGTCCGCAACAGGAGCACGGCCTTAGAGTCGCTGTAGGCAGCGTGCCAGCCTGGGTCGAGAAGGAGGGCTTGGGCCACGGCGGAGGATGGAGGCACGAGTACCGCTTCTATCTGCCAGCGGCTAAGAACTTCCTGCCAGCCGGTATGGAGGTGTAGCACGGTCGTAAACTGGCTCAGTAAATCATCGCCGTAAAGGTCCGCCCGACCATCCACGAATACGCGATATTCGGGATAGAGCTTCCAAATCGCATAGCCTCCCCAATCGTAGTAGACAAAAACCTTGCGCGGCTGGTCTTTGGCCCGCGAGTCTGTGCCCCGCAAGAAGGCAATCGCCGATTGAGGAAACTGCTCGGCCTCGCGGGCATTCTGGTGATGGGCGAGAGTGATCCACTTCACCAATGCAAACCCAGCCATCAGGATTACTACCGTGCCTACGAAAACTGGCCGGAAGCGGGACCGTGGGGGCTTTGGCACGACTGGCGACAGCGATGCAACTGGAAGCGCCGCGACAATCACTGGGACCGCGACCAAAACAAAAATTGGTATATGGCGAACGGCGTCGAGAGCCGCGAAAGCGGTGAGAATCAGCGGAACGATTACACGTCCATTAGGCCGCGAGCGGGAACTGGCAAGTAGAGTTAGAAGCAGCAGCCAAAGCAGCAATAATGGTTGATAGAGCGATTGATGAAAATCTGGTGAGAACCATTCCACGATGAACGATCGCATTCCTGGTGAGCGCAAAGTGTCAAACGGATAACGATAGAGCTGAGCTCCGCTGGGATTGAGTGGCACGAGCCCAAGACAAACTATCAGAAGCAACAACACGCGCAGAAGGATGGGGCGTGCTTCCTGCCAAGGCGTTTTCCCAGTGGCCGTTTCCATCAGCAGGCCGATCCCATAGGCGAACAACAATGCTGGGCCGAGGGCGAATCCGCCGTGTAAGTTCAGCCATAGGAGAAAGAGGGGTGGTATCCAAAGCAAGAGCGCGGACCGACGCTCGCCCGCTTCGATCAGCCAGAGCAGCAGGCTGGCCAGCGTAAAAGTGAACATCTGCGGCCGGACGCCCCAGCAGGGAGCTGATGCCAACGCACCAAAGGCAATTACTGCCACTGCCCAGTACGTTTTTTGTCCGTAGCGAAGACAACGCAGGTAGAGCAACATGAATCCAGCGGTCGTAACGATCGCGGAGGATACGATCAGGGCCGCCGCGCCACCATGCTTCCAGAGTTGATAAAACAACACCTCCGACAACCATTCATGTGATACCCAGGGATGCCCGGCACGAGTGAAGGAGAACGGATCGGAGTGCGGAACCTGACTCGTGTCTACTATCCACTGCCCGGTGCGCAGATGCCACCAGAGATCGGGATCGGTTGCGTTGCGGGCTGTCATGCCGAATAAGCCCATCAGCAGAATAACCGGGAACGCGTTGGATAGAAAAAACGGACGGCCTCTCACGGCGGCGATCATAACTCATACGGTATTGTATGCGATGACTTTGAGCGCGTGTCCGGTGACGATAGAATCCTGAATCGGCAATGACAGCAAACAAAATCAAACCTCGCTATCGATTGGTTGTGATTTTTCTGGTAGCGATGGCGATCGTACACGGGATCGAATTCTGGCAGCAGAGAACGAAAATCTTTGCCGGGTACGGAGATTTTTCTTCGCTGTATACCGCCGGGTTGCTGGTTCGACAGGGCGAAGGAAATCTGCTCTACGACCGCTCCGAGCAATGGAAATGGCAGCAGAAATTCGCGCCTAACGTTGATATTCGGCAAGGCCCAATGCCGTTTATCCGTCCTCCATTTGAGGCGCTCATTTTTCTTCCGCTGACGTACTTCCCCTATCCTACGGCGCTTGTGGTCTGGTCGTTAATCAAGATAGTTCTCTTGTGGCTCACTATACGAATACTGCCACGGCCAGCTCCGTTCGATCGGGTGTATCCATACTGGTTGGAAGTCGTGCTTGGTCTCGGATTATTTCCCGTGTTCCTCGATCTGCTCCAAGGACAGGACGCAATTCTTTTGCTGTTGATCATCGCCGCAGTTTTGACTCGACTGCAATCCGGAAACGATGTCGTTGCCGGTGCGATTCTAATGCTGGGGCTTTTCAAATTCCATTTAGTGATTCCGATCGCGATCATGCTCTGGCTCGCGGGACGCCCGCGCATACTCGTTGGATTTGTGCCGGGAAGCATCGCGCTGGTCGCACTTTCCTGCGTGACCTCGGGAGTGGGTATCTTGTACAGTTATCCGGTCTACCTCCTGAATTTGAATCGTGCCACGGGCGCGGGATTTATAACGGCCCAGAGTATGCCGAATCTGCGCGGTCTACTTACCGCATTCCTGGGACGCGCGCCGTATCCTGGGCCAACCCACTGGTTGCTCTTACCCGTTGCAATTGCGGCCATTGTGCTCACCGCCCGTTTTTGGCGGCCTTTCGCGAGCACGGGCTTTTCCGGGCTAGCGTTAGGCTATTGCTTGGTCTTGCTGGTCGCCATCCTGACGAGCTATTACGCTTATAGTTACGATATGACCTTGCTGATCATTCCGCTGCTTCTGCTCGGCGGCGGATTTCTTGATCAACCCGACCTCGCCGCGGGGCCGCGACGTCTGATCGTTGGCGGATTGCTGCTGCTGATCTGCACTCCTTTGTACTGGGCGCTGGTTCTCCGTTTCGATTGTCCCTATCTTCTCATTGTCCCGATGTTCATTCTGGCTCTCGGAATCGGAAGAACGATGCGGCAGTCTGTGCCGCAGTGACCTAGCTCAGAGCGGTCCCAGTTCCGCTGCAACGACAAAATTTCTGATTAGACGGGAAATATTCGCGGTAGCATTGTAGTATCCAGATTCTCAGATTTCACAATGAGACTGGGCATTTCCCAAAAGCCGTTCTGGCTGCTTCTGGCTGCCGTGCTTTGTGCAGCGGGCGTGTGGTTGTATGCCGATCGCGTGTTGATTCCGCATCAGATCTCGGATGCTGTTGTGCACAACCGACCGACTGGCAATCGTTCTGACCTTTATCCTCAATGGCTAGGGGCAAGAGAACTCCTTTTATACGGACACGACCCCTACAGTGCTGAGACGACTCGCGAGATTCAGCAAGGCTACTATGGTCGTCCTCTCGATCCGAGCCGTCCCGGAGAACCAAAAGACCAGCAAGCTTTTGCTTATCCAGTCTATGTTGCTTTTTATCTTGCCCCCACCATCCACCTTCCGTTTGAGGCCGTGCGTAAAGGGTTCTTCTGGGTCTTGTTCATCCTCACTGTCGTCAGTATTCCGCTATGGCTGCGAGTGCTGCGGTGGTCAGCGCCGCTGTGGGCACAGGGTAGCATGATCATATTCACCATCGGCAGCCTGACCGTTATGCAGGGCTTAAAACTTCCGCAAATGACGCTTCTAGTTGCTGCCCTGCTGGCGATAGGTTTGGCGCTGCTTGCGTCGGACCGTCCCATAGCTGCCGGCGTTGCGCTCGCTTTGGCCACCATCAAGCCGCAACTTGTCTGGCTGTTGTTGTTTTGGTTGACGATCTGGACCTTGGCCGACTGGCGCCGCCGCTACCGCTGGGCCGCGTCATTCTTGTGCGCCATGGCCGTTCTGTGTGCCGCCTCGGAATGGTATCTACCGAATTGGATTTTCCGCTTCGTGCAAGCCGTGCATCGGTACCAGAACTACAACGATGCGGTTTCAATCTTAGACAAACTGCTTCCGGCTGGCTGGGGATTGATACCGAGCGCATTCGCCGTCGCAGCCACAGCATATATCGGCTGGAAAAACCGTCGAGTTGCCGTGGACACTCCTTCGTTTGCTGCTATGACCTCCCTCACTTTGGCTGTGACTGTCATTGTTACTCCAAGCTATGCTCTCTATAACGAGGTCATATTGCTCTCGACGCTGCTTATGCTGGTGCGCGACCGGCAACTGCTCTGGAACCAAAACCTCAGCAGCCGCGTGCTTCTAAGTCTCGCCGCAGTTCTTCTGCTCTGGCAATGGCTTGCCAGCATCGTGCTGGCTGGGCTTTCTTTTGTTCTGCCACTCCGGACCTTCGAAGCAGCCTGGCCCGTTCCTCTTTGGACTGTTCATTTCCTGGCCGTGGCAGTAGCGGGGCTTGTCCTCATGGTGATGATGAGCCATCAAAGGACTTTTACCACGTCAGTAGAGCCGGGCTCGTCGTAGAATGCTGTGGGGCCCGTGTCAGCTACTGGCGCATTCTACTGCCATCCTTAATACTGAGGAATACTGGCACGACGGCCGCAGGAGAGTACAGAGTAAATGTCGGCTTCTTCGCATTCGGGCATATCCAGCATTTTTCCGATCGCTATCTTCGTTCAGGGAAATGACCAGCAGACGCTATCGCTGAACCACACGCCGTACACCGTGGGCCGCAAGGTGGATCGCGACCTGGTGATCGCCGACCCTCGTGTCTCCCGCGAACATGCGTCGATCGTTGCCGAAGACGGCGAGTTTTTTGTCATCGATCTGGGCAGCAAACACGGCACTTTCGTCAACGGCGAGAAGATCGATCGCCATAAGCTGCAAAGAAACGACCGTCTCGAATTCGGCGCGCGCGATGTTGCCTACCTGATTTTTCATCCCCTGCACGCCACTTCGAATACGGCGCGCGAATTTCTTAGTCAGATCTCAGGCATTCAGATCGCGCCCGAGGCCAGTGACCTTGAAAAGCTGACTCTCTTCATGGAAGCAGCGCGCAAACTGAACACCATCGGCGTGCTCGATGAAATCCTGGTCACGCTGATCGACGCCACGTTGAAACTGACACGTGCGGAACGCGGATACATTTTTTTGCGCGATGCGGAAGGGAATCTTACCCTTGCCGCCGGACGTAACTCCAAGGGCGAACCCCTTCTGGACGACAAAACAATTTCGCGCTCGGTACTGGAAGGTGCGTTGACCTCGAATTCTGAATACATAGTCACCGACACCAGCAAAGAGCTCGATGTGCAACAACGGCAAAGTATCGTCGCCTTCGACCTGCGAACCGTAATCTGCATGCCCTTGCGTAAGCCGATGGTGCAGACGACGCGCGCCGATCAGCCAGGTGTTGGAGAAGTAATCGGAGCGCTCTACGTCGATTCCCGCTTCGCCTCGCGCGATATCGCCGGCGTCAGCCACGACATTCTGCGAGCAATCGCGACCGAAGCTGCGCAGTTAATCGAGAACGCCCGTCTGGTGCAGGCCGAAGAAGCTGGACGTCGTTATCAGCAGGAACTGTCAATCGCAGCATCTATTCAACAGCGGCTGCTGGCTGTGACCTTGCCGGAAGTTCCATTCGCACGAGTCAACGGGCGCAATATGTCCTGTAAAGAGATCGGCGGCGACTTTTTCGAAGCAGTGAATACGCCACAGGGCTTGGCGGTCGTTCTCGCCGATGTCAGCGGCAAGGGAGTTTCCGCCGCGCTGCTCGCCTCCATCCTTCAGGGCATGGTTTATTCGCAACTCATTTCTGGTATGCCGCTCACCGAAATCGTTGACGCCGTCAACCGTTTCTTCACTTACAAACATATCGGTGAGAAATACGCGACCATGATAATCACGCGTCTGCGGAACGATGGCGACCTCGAGTACGTTAACTGTGGACATATTCCACCGGTCTGGATCTGCGGCAACGAGGTGCTACGGCCAGCCCACGGCAACCTGCCGGTTGGACTGCTGGCGGATGCGACCTACTCCAGCGATCGCTGCCAGATGAGGCCCGGGGATCGCATGATTCTCGTGACTGATGGCGTTACCGAAGCCGAGAATGCGCGCGGAGATATGTTCGATAGCGAACGCCTCGAGCATATAGCAGGGAAGAGCGCTTCGATGGAAGACGTTTTCTCCGCGGTAGCCGACTTCTGCGGAGGCACCCCGCTCAACGACGATTGCACAGTAGTAGAGCTGTCCTACACCGGCAGCTAAGGCCGTGCGTCTGGATGAATCTCAACCGTCGACCAAGTCTTATCCGCCGCGTGGCACAATTTCTCAATCCCGCAATCCGCGCACTTCGGGCCGCGCGCCACGCAGAGTTTCCGCCCATGCCAGATCACTTCGTGAGAAAAGTCAGTCCAGCGATCGCGCGGAACAATCTGCATTAAATCTTCTTCAATCTTTCGTGGGTCTTCGTGTTTGGTCAGTTCGAGGCGCCGTGAGATCCGCGTAACGTGCGTATCGACAACTACGCCGTCATTCTTCTTGAACCAAGTTCCAAGCACTACGTTCGCGGTCTTGCGAGCCGCTCCCGGAACAGTCAGCAACTCCTCCATCGTCTGCGGAACGTTCCCGCTAAAGTCCGTGACAATTTTTCGCGCCGCGCCCACTACCGACTTCGATTTGTTGCGGAAGAATCCAGTCGAGCGGATATCCGGCTCCAGTTGCTCTGGTTCGAGCGCCGCAAAATCCTGAATCGTCGGATATTTCTTGAACAGCACCGGCGTCACCATATTCACCCGTACATCGGTACACTGCGCCGAAAGAATCGTCGCCACCAGCAACTCCCAGGCGTTGCGGTGGGTGAGAGCGCAGGTTACGCCCGGATACATCTGGTCAAGCCCCGCAATGATTTGACGCACACGCTCGGGAGCTAGAGGGTCGTATCCCGATGCGGATTTCTTTTTCGGAACTGCATTTTTAATGGCAGCCTTCGGCGCGCTTCGCGAAGCCCTGTTCTTCACCTTCAGAGCCTTCAGCGGCGCAGCTTTCTTCTTGGCGGTACCCTCATGTCTCCCACTGCGGCTCGGCTGACGTGGCGCATTTCCGCGAGGCATCGTTGTCCCTCCTGCACTTTCCTGACATCCCTCAACAGCGGTTCATGGTAACAAAGCTGAAGGTTGGCCGCTGCCATCCACCGCCAAAGGTAACCTCGCTGCAATTGACGGCTCGCCTGACAGATGAGTACTCTGAGGACTAGCGATTAAGACTAGGGAATAACCTGTGGCCGTAAAAAGCATCAAACTCGGACAAGTCTGGCGTCACGACGCAACTGGCCAGGATCACCTCGTCACCAAGGTATACAGCGAAGTATTCTCGCAGTTCGCAGTGCTGCGTCCCGCAGAGGTCACCGCGCCCGACGCGCCCGTGGTGAAGGTAAAGGTCTCCAAATTAGCGGACGGCGTAACCCTGCCCGGCTTCAGCTTCACGCAGGAAGGGGCGTTCTGACCAGCGATGAACCTATCCTTGTCTATTGTCATCCTGAGCGGAGCGAAGGACACCGCGTTGTTCACCCTGCACATCACCCCGGGCCGCTGATCGGCTGATCGCATGACCGAAAAAATCCTCACCTTACTGTTCATCTTTATCAATTCCCTCGTAGCGGCGACCGGCTACGTCGGCATCACACTGCTCATGGCGATTGAATCCGCCTGCATTCCACTGCCTTCCGAACTGATCATGCCCTTCGCCGGCTACCTCGTCTATACCGGCGCGATGAAACTCGTGTGGGCCGCAACTGCTGGCGCAATCGGATGCAATCTGGGCTCGCTCGTAGCCTACGAAATCGGATGCTATGGCGGACGCCCCCTGGTCGAGCGTTATGGCCGTTGGATCCTGATGGGTCGCCGCGAACTAGACTGGGCCGACCGTTTTTTTCTGCGGTGGGGAGACATGGCTGTCTTCATCGCGCGCCTGCTGCCGGTGATCCGTACCTTCATCGCTCTACCCGCCGGAATCGCCCGCATGCCGCGCGCCAAATTCCACATCTATACATTTCTAGGATCATGGCCCTGGTGTTTCGCGCTCGCCTACTTTGGCATGAAGCTGGGAGAGAACTGGCGCTCTCTAGGCAAGTACTTTCACAAGTTTGACGCAGTGATTGGCGTGTTTCTATTAGCCGGGATCGTCTGGTTCCTATGGTCGCACTGGCAGAACCGGCTGCAAGCTGTGGAGTAGGGCTGGTCTTTGTCTTTTGTGGTTTTGTGTGGAGACGGGCATCTCATTCACAACTCTTATTCACAATTCCACCGGCCGCGCCAATTGCGAAGCCACCAACTTCCACTCGCCATCGCATTTTCGGAGGACGTCAAGATACACATATCTCACGGAAGATCGCTTTCCGTTAGCTTCTATCTCATCCGACTCCGAACCGTGCACAACCGCTGTGTCGCCAAAAACGCGAATCTTGCGTCCAGTAGAAACAATCGACGGATAACGAATCGCTCCCGTCCGAAAACTGTTCAACACATCTTGCTTCGTGAAAGCCGTCCCCGCTTCGTTGTACTGCTCATAGTCGTCGGCAAAGATCTGCGCCAGCATGGCGAGATCGGCGCTCATCAGCGCCTTGTCCCCAGCTTCATGCAAAGCTAATATCTGTTCTTCGTCGGTGAGCTGTGTACCATTCTGATTAGACATTCGACCCAACTCTCTGGTAGAGACGCGGCTTGCTGCGTCTCCCACTCTTGCCACGTGTCAAGCTGACGACTGCGCATAAATTCGCGCCGCAACCCGGCAGCCACTTTATCCATCTTCTACAAATGTGTAATCTCACGCTAGGCCGAAGTAGGCTTAACACAGCATGGGATTTCTAAGCTACCTCTTCTATCCGTGGGGCATCATCCTCCAGGGACTGGCTATCGTCCACTTCATCCGGCGACGGCCGGACAACTATTGGATTTTTATCATCCTGTTTCTCGGTCCGCTCGGCGCGATCATCTATCTCCTGGTTGAAGCCGTTCCCGACATCGGATTAGTTGGCCAGTCCTTCAAAGTCTTCCCGCGCCGCAAGCGTATTCGCGAACTCGAAGCCGCGATTCACGACAATCCGTCCGCTGGAAACTATGAAGAACTCGGCGACCTTTACATGGACGACGGCGATCTCGCGCAAGCCCGCTCCGCCTTCGACAAAGCCATCGCCGCCCGTGCCGATACGCTCGACCCCTTTTACCGGCGCGGAGTTTGCGCCATCCTGTCAGGAGACGCCGCAGCCGCCTTACCCGATCTGGAACGCACCGTTAGCAAAGAGTCTGACTACGATTTCCAACGCGCCGCTGGATTGCTCGCCCACGCCTACGCGCTGACCGGGCAAAAAGAAAAAGCTGAAGCGCTGTTTCGACAGATCACGATCACCTCGACGTTGTCAGAAACATACTTAAATTTCGCGGAGCTACTGGCCTCTGAGGGGCGCAACGCCGAAGCCCGCGAATGGGCGCAGAAGGTGCTCGATAAGAAGCCTTCCATGCCCGGTTACTTGCGGCGGCGGGAGCGGCCTTGGTTTCGGCGGGCTAATGAGATGCTGAAGCGATTGCCAGCGTGAGGTTGTTTGACGCATCAGAAAGAGGTATTTTAAGGGCATGCCAAGTCTTGATTCTGACGAACTCGCGAGGCTTAGCCCCGAAGAGCGCCTTGCTCTGATTGGCCAGCTTTGGGATAGTCTGCGCGATACCGAAGTTCCGCTGCCAGAGGGCAACAAGCCGAACTGACCCAGCGACTGTCCAGTCTCGATCAAGATCGAACTCAGGTGGTAACTTGGGAACAGTTGCGCGCTGAGTTGGCTAAACGCCGCCCGTAACGATGCAAGTAATCTTTACGCCAGCTGCGCACCGAACCTCTAGACGCTCAAGATTGGTACGAGGCCACGCACTACGGTCTCGGGGCTCGCTTTCTCGAAGAAGTTGAGGCTGTCGTCTTGCGTTTGTAGGAGAATCCTCACCAGTTCCAAGCTGTTCTTCAAGATGTGCATCGCGCGCGTTTGCGTAAATTTCCCTACGCTCTCTTTTTCCGAGCCGAAATTAACGCCCTTGTCGTGATCGCGTGCTTTCACGGAAGCCGCGATCCACGGCGCTGGGAGCGGCGCGTTACTTCATGAGTAAGAATAGAAACGCAAACAAGAGAACCATCACCCCACGGAGAAGGTTGATCGGCCAGCGGTTAACCTGTGACGCACCCAAAACGAACTGCCTGCTTGCCTTCAATGCCGCGACTTGCAGCAAAGCGAGGACAGTAACGGAGATGGTGGCAAAAACTGTGTCCGGCAATCCCACTAGGGAGATTGCCGCAATGGCTACGGTGATGATGGCAAGAGCTTGGTGCGGTGCCCGA